>Ga0228710_1000913_pt1 | contig 41752 bp, 21 predicted proteins | sample MedpolnodulmetaG_FD_177995 | JGI IMG/M metagenome (GOLD analysis project Ga0228710, IMG submission 177995) | Root nodule microbial communities from Medicago polymorpha collected in Santa Monica, California, United States - pink nodules | ecosystem: Host-associated > Plants > Roots > Nodule... | reverse complement strand
GGGAGGGTGGGAGGGAAGGAGGGAGGGAGAGAGAGAGCCATGGGGACGAGCCCCACCCGCGAAAACTTTATTTTTAATAAAATATTTAAAAAATGCATATTTTTTCATTTTTTCATAGCAACAAAAACACAATAATTATATTAATAATTATTTATCTAATAAACTTTTTTCAAAAGAGCAAACTAATTATAATAAATATGTTTCTAAAGAGTAATAATATATTAAAATAGGTTGGTGCTTATGGAAATAAGATTATAAAATTTAATAAAGAAAATTTTAAAAAGCGGGTGGCGGGTGTAAGCATCCCCCGCACCCGACCCTGCCCCCGTACTAAAAATTCAAATTTCCCCTACACCAGCACCCGGTTTAATCGGCTTTTCCCCGTTAAATTCGGGGCAGGGGCAGGGTTTGTTGCCATGTCTAAAGAGAGAGTTTACTAGTTTTTTTTTTTCTCTTCTGGACTTATTTGATGAAGATGAAGGAAGAAGATAAACCCTAAAGTTTTTTTTTAATAAAACTAACGGAAATGACCAAAATGTATAACGAAGATAAACTTAAAATACGAAAACGGAACAAATTTTAATTATGGAACCAAAGTGATACTAATTAAATAGTTAAGGGACGAAAATAACAATTTAGCCTAGAATATGTCTATATTCATTGTATGTTTGACTTGTGAATATTTATTAGTAAATTGAACCTCCACTTTTCTATCAGATGTGGGACATATAACTCACACTTGCACACAACACAAACTACTCTAATTTTTGTTAGTTTTCCATAGATCCTTTCTATTTGAGGTCCTGACACTAAATGTGGTCACCTCTCCTGATCATGATTTGAACTTGTTTTGTTTTGTTGGACGATGACACTTAATATGGTAATCTCTTCTAGTCATGATCTGAACTTGGTTTATCATGTGGACGTTGCGAAAGTCTAGCCCATTTTGCTAGTTTCAACTCCTGTTGATCTCCTTTACTCTTATAATTAAATAGGTTTTAAGAAACTCTTAACATAAGCATGATCGATCTTGTGCTGGTGCAATAAGGTCCACCACAGAGGGCCTCAATAAGGTGCAATAAATATAACTCTAGTTTTTTTTTTTTTTTTTGAAAAGAACTCTAAAGATTTTTATTTAAGGAAGAACTTTAAAGATTCATAACCCTAAAGATATATTCTGTTAATGTCTTTATTTAAATATATTTTTCTCAGTTGATAATTATATAAATTTAAATAAAATTAGTGTGATGTGATATCAAATCAATTTTATAACTAGTTGGTGGATGATGAATTGATGATTAACTAATATATAGGCTGATACTTCACAATCATATCATTACTTTCATTTAAAAAAAACGATCACATCATTACTCCTTAAAAATAATATCGGTGGTCCCAAATAATGCCTAATCATCATATATATTCAAATAACATAGTTTAAAACTTTGCCAATTTTTAATGAGAGAACTTCACATTCTCTCTAAGTTTTTTTCCTCTTTCACTAATTGAGGAGGGGTGATTTTAAGTTAATTTTTGACCTATAATCACCTCCATTGCATCTTTTTTCCTCATTTCTTTCAATCTAAATAAGTGATTTTCACATACATCAAGTTTTTTCTTTTGTGTTTTTTCGTGATTTTGTCGTCTTAGTGCGACATTGTGTTGTTTGTTGTCTTGTGCGGCATTGTTGAATTTCACATATTTTGTTGTGCGGTGTTCGTTTGGTTCATATTGAAAGATCAGCTTTAAACAATCACAAATTAATCAATGATTTGGGCGTCAATGTTGCAAATCCAACAACATGGGTATTCTGGTGATTTAGATTTTTATCATATTATTTGTAGGCATTTTGCTGTTGTATGCTATTAACTTGGTGCTGTGAATTTGTTTGCAGATTCACAATTTACGTTTTTTAGCGACATTGATCATATTATTGTCTCTGATGTATTCTATTAACTTGAATAAATGAATATCCTTTTGTTTTTGTCAAAAAAAATAAAAATTATCGTGAGTTAAATGAAATAATCCGTGAAGATAATGGTAAACCAGTGGTCAATATACAATGATTTATGCTAGGGTTTGTAAAGTCTGGATCCCTCTTTTACGGCCAGTCGACACAAAAATACCGCGTGAACCAACCAATACTACTGGAGGTGATGATAACCACCATGCAAAAGTAAACTCTGATGGAAAAAACAACAAGGTGTATTTTAGATATAGAGTCTTGGGTAGCCAAGCCAATAGTCAAAGAGAAAGTTAATCTTTTAGCCAACAAGATGGCACAAGTAGAATTGATAAAAGGTATAGTTAAGTGAGCCTTGGAAGGATGCGTTGAGACTGCTTGGTAAAAAGCTTGGGGTACAAGATTATGAAGGCTAATTAATTGGAAAGCATATGGAACCTGTGAAGAGGAATTGAAGTGATAAATGTTGGCAAATCTTTCTACATGGTAAAGTTTGATGGAGAAGAAGTTAAGAACAAGGTTATTAATGGTGGTCATGATTTATGATCGCTACTTGGCTATAAGTCGTTGGACGCCAATTTTCAACACTACTTGGCTATTAGTCTTTGGATACCGAGTTTGAATCTTGTCTATTACGATGAAAGTATGCTATGAGCCTTGTCAAAGTGGATGTTTACACACTAAATGTTGCTCGAGGCAGATTCGCAATGGTGTGCTTTTAAATCGATATAGGACAACCGGTGGTTGGTCGTGTGGGAATAATGAGAGTAGCATCAAGTTCAACATGAGGGTCTACATTAAATATGTACTCAATGCGGTTGATATGGCACCTTCGGTAAGACTATGTACCACAAAACAAAAGTCTTGTCATAGAGGTTCCGGTGAAGGTTCACAAGGATGACGGCCAAGATTGGTAGAGCATGAATTCAAAAATCACGGGACAACATGTAAATGAAGGAGCGATATGGAAGGCTTAGTTAACATGCATAAAAATATGCAGAAAGAGGAGGAAAATTGCTATTCACACATTTGATAGGGCTGAAAAACACATGTAAAAGACGAAAAGCCCCGGCGACAGTTAACTGTCGAATTTGTTTGGAACTGGCGGTAGTTAACTACCAAGGAAAACCTCGGTAGTTAATTGCCGATGCGCTCCTGCTACAAATCTGGCAGAAGCTCTCTCATCCATTATTACCTTCATTTTACCAAATTTTTTTCAAATTTCTCTAAAAAACCCAACCAAATCCTACCAAATTTATTCAACAAAATCACGAGTAAGTAATCATAATGCTATTAATTTACATTTTAGTTGTTATAAATATTTTTTTTTTTAGTTTTTGAGTATATTTAAATTATTTTAGTTTTTGAGTAGATTTTCATGTTATAATTCATTTTTAGAGTAGATGTTAGTTGATTAATTTAGTTAAAATGTTTGCATGATGTTTATGTTATAGTTTAGAATTTGAGGGTTATTTTTTATTTTGGTGTTTTATATTTATTTTTTTATTTTAGTTTTTAAGTAGATTTACATGTAAGAGTATATGATTTATTTTAAGAGTAGATATTAGTTGAATAATTTTGTTATACTTTTTGCAATTTTGTTATAATTTGCACATCAAATGTTTGATGAAATGTTTGAATGAGTTTTTCATTAATTGTTTTTAATTTCCTATTTTGTAGATTTGAAACAATGGCCGGGTAGATCGACGTTCATGCACAATTCAACGGCGGAGAACCTCAGAGGTTGAAGGTTCGGTGTCTTGGTGTAACGTTAGGAGGTCTCAAGGATCAACTGAATGAATTCAACCAAGGAGTCAACCCCAGAGACACAAGGAGGATGGAATACGTTAGGTATAAACGTCCAATGCTCAACGAGGGGAGAATATCATTCACTTGGGTGAAATTAACAAACGACGAAAACATGAAGAACATGTTTTGGGAGCACGACATGTTCCAGTGGATCGATATGCGTGTAACGTTGATGAGATCAACTGAAGATATCATCAAAAGTTTAATTCCGCCAGAAGATCGTCATTAGGTAGAAAATGCACCTTCCAACTACAACAATTGTCTTCCTGTGAATGGGGTAATTCAAACTTGTTAAACGGCAGGACTCAAACATTCGCCCGACATTTCTATTGTTCCTTTCAAAAGATTAAATTCTTGTTGTTAGGCCGGTTTAAATGAAGGTATTGAAGTGTCATGGAATGCACCCCATTCTTTTGACACTTGAATACCATTATTTAAACCAAGTCTAACAAGAATTTAATCTTTTGAATGGAACAATCGAAATGCCGGACAAATGTTGGAGTCATGCTGTTTAACAAGTTTGAATTTACCCCATTCAGGGGTAAGACAATTGTTGTAGTTGGAAGGTACATTCCCGAATGTAATGTAATGTAATTATAGGACATATTTAGGAACTTTATGTAATGTAATGTAACCTTTATTCGAATTTATTCAATACGCGACTTTAATCGAAATTATTCAATACGCGACTTTAAGTTAGGTAACCCGAATGTATAGTTTATTATGCATAATGCATGTTGTTTTTGAATGGAACAATAATTCAAACTATTCACTATTCGAATTTATTTATTCATTACGCAATTTTTATTCGAATTCACATTGGATTTAATCAGTCTTTATTCAAATACCCAATTTTTAATCGAAATTATTCAAAACGCGATTTTTATTCCAAATTATTCAAAACACGGTTTTATTCAAAGTACCATAATGTCAAGCAAAATGTGCACAACAAAAAAAAACGTAAAAAAATCCAAAACAATTAGGCATTAGAAGCCATTACATTCATTCATCTTCCTCGTCACACAAGTCAATCGGGTTGCCCACTACAGTCCCTAGGGCACCTGCTTTTGGTTGAGGACCAAAATAGCATGTCCTCCCGCTCCTCCTCTACCTCGACTGATTGTACACTGGCACCTTCGAATCCTTCGTTTTTTCGGAACCATCACAAACAATTTTGTGCCATGTCATAGGCAATTTATCTTTCTTCTTCTCATCACCCTAAACGTTACCCTGATTTTGATTCTGAGACATACCTACATAAAAAAAATTGGCGATCAAAACCTAAACTAAACAACAATTCCATAAAATCATAAAATCAAAAAATCAAAACCTACACCTAAACCTAAACAATTCTAACAATTCATCAAAACGTAAACCTAACAATTCAATAAAACTTCTATAACAATTCTAACAATTATAACAATTCATAACTACCTAAACCTAAACCTAAACAATTCTAACAATTCTAACCTAAACCTAAACTATCATAAAATCATCAAATCAAAACCTAAACCTAACAATTTTACAACAATTCATCAAAACCTAAACCAAAACTATCATAAAATCAAAAAAACCTCTATAATCGAAATTTAACCAAAAAAAAACAAACAATTCAATCACAAAAAAGCAATGCAATAAGATTCAAAAAACTTACTTGTTTTTGTGCTTGAAATTGGCTTGGAATGGCTTAAGCTTGGTGAAAATCGCACCTAGGAATACCAAAAACGTAACAATGGAGGTTTGGAAACTCCTATGTCTGTTTTATTCTTATAATAGATCCTCGGCAGTTAACTGCTGAGGTTTTCCTCAGTAGTTAACTGCCGCCGGTTCCAAACAAATTCGACAGTTAACTGCTGTTGGAGCTTTTCGTGTCTTACATGTGTTTTTTCAGCCCTATCAAATGTGTGAACAACAATTTCCCGTTTTATTTACTAATTTGCGGATCTTTGCTAGTACAAGTGATCCGCGAGTGCATTTGAGCGCCTTATTGAGTCTTAGCTTCGTGAGTGGACTTTAGCTTCGAGAATTGAGCCTTGTCCTAGTTTAAAATAATTACAATGATCAAAACTAGGAATGTTACATAAATTAGAATATAAAATGAGATGAAATGTTTTTTGGCGGATCAGAAACAAATATTAGTATATTCTTGGGACTAAAATATTTTTAAGTTTAAATGATAATCTATATTATCATATATATATATATATATAAAGAAAACAATCCCTTTCATCTTTTTTGAGCTGGATTTTACTTTTTAAAAATACCTTTCATTTTCAATAAAAATAACACATGTAACAAATAATGAGAATAAATTTAAATATTAAAAGAAATGTGAGCAAAAAATAATGTTAAAGATAGGACTTTAAATCCTCTAAAAAAATATTAGTAACAAACGTGAGCAAATAATAATGTTAAAGATTGGACTTTAAATCCTCTAAAAAAAAAAGATTAGTAACAAACTTGAGCAAAAAATAAAGTTAAAAATTATACTTTAAATCCTCTAAAAAAAAATATTAGTAATAAACGTGAGCAAAGATTAATGTTAAAGATTGGACTTTAAATCATCTTAAAAAAGATTAGGACTCAAAATATTTTAGGAAAAGATTTGTTAGCACTATATTAAATATTAGTAGGGTTCTCATAGTTCATAGTTCATTCCCGCATTGTTTAGTTTTTCTCAACCTCTCTCAGCCCTCTGCATAAGAATTCAGAATTAACTTGTAAGTTTTTTTTCTTTTTCTTTCATATTACATCTAATCAAAGTCAATTAAGTTTATGGATTATTTGACTTTACTGGTTTATAAATGATTATGATTCAAATTGTTTACGTAACAATAGTTTGATAGTGATTTCGAGTTTGAGTGATAAATCCGCTCTGCACTTTTCAATTGCTTTCTTTCATAGTGTTATTAGTTTTGAGTAGTCAACTACATGCACAACAACTATTGTTAACAAGCCTAAGTACATCAGCTACAACAAAGAAAATAAATCAAACCCTTACACAAAAACCTCTAAGAACTTATCCATGATTATTAAATAAAATCAACTAGTTGTATAGAGCAAGTCATTCTATTTGGTTTATTGGGATAGGTTGGAATTAATGTTTAGAAATCATCCACGATTGAAGTTTTTAGGTTCTCTCTAATTTTTGTGAACCATGAACCCTATTTTTGTGTTTACAATTTAGATAAAGTTTGTTGCCTCAATTCTAAGTAAACAAAATATTGCTTTTTTTTTTTATAGAAAATTATTGGTATCATAAAAAATTGAATTTAGATTTTTTTTTTATTATATTGTATTATTGCGGTGTCATTGAAATATATAATCATGGTTAGTTTGACTTTTTTATAACTTGAAAGTAACAAACTTTTTTTTTTAGTTTTAATCAAAATCAAAATTTTATAAAAAAAAACCCTTCATAATTTTCAAACGTTAGCGCAATAAAAAGAGCGGAAAGACGAACACGTTAGTGCCCGTCTTTTCGCTAGTTATTATAGAAACAATTCAAGTGATCACATAATAATAAGATCACCACAACGGAAATACATAATCATATCGACTCTACGAAATTACGTTTTTCCAATCATATCGACCAATTCATAGGTTAGACTTATATTCATTTTTTTGTTCTTCTATACTATATATAAAGAAAACAACATGTTTCACCTTTTATGGGCTGACTTTTTCACTTTCCAAAAATGCCCTCAATTTTCAATACAAATAACACATGTAACAAATAAATCAGAATAAATTTAAATGTTAAAATAAAAGTGTAACAAACACAAATGTCCAGTTTTTCCTTTATCATTTAAAAAGTGTAACAAACTAGATGAGTGTAACTATGCTTAATTTTTCATTATCCCAATTATACCCTTAAACAACAACTTTTTCCTTAATAAAGATTGTAGTTGGTGTCATTAAAATAAAATAAGAATTTAGATTATATTATTTTGTTATATTGTTTGTTTCATTCAAATAGATAATCATGGTTAGTTTGATTTGTTATAATTTGAAAGCAAATTTTTTTATATTTTTACTTTTAATTAAAATCAAAATTTCATAAAAAAACACCGATTATAATTTTCAAACATTAACGCAATAAAAAGAGCGGAAAGACAGACACGTGAGTGCCCGTCTTTTCGCTACTGCACATAATTATATAAGTGCAGTTGTGATGGTAAAAGACCAGAAAAAATAATTCATCTATATTATATATAAAGAAAACAACCCCTTTCAATTTTTTTGGGCTGACTTTTTCTTTTCAAAAATGGACTCAATTTTCAAAACAAAGAACACATGTAACAAATAGATTAAAATAAATTTTAAATATTAAAAACATATGTAACAAACACGATATGAATATATATATGTCTGGTTCTTTATTCCTTTATTATCATTTAAAAAGTGTAACAAACTTTGGTAAAAAAAAGTGTAACAAACTAGATGAGTATATTTATACTTACTTTATCATTATCCTAATTATAACTTTAAACAATTTTTTTCTATATAAAGATTGTTGTTAGTGTCATTAAAAAAAAGAATTTAGATTATATTTTTTTGTTATATTGTTGGTGTCATTAAAATAGATAATTATGGTTAGTTTCGTTTGTTATAACTTGAAAGCAACAAACATTTATATATATTATTCAAAAAAAAAAAATAAACATTTATATATTTAGTTTTAATTAAAATCAAAATTTCATAAAAAAAAAATACTGTTCATAATTTTCAAAAATTAACGCAATAACACGCTAGTGTGTATAAAGGTACAAATTTGAATCCACAATACCTTTACTAATATTAAAAATGGCAAAATCATTCCCTTTTTTTTTCTAATATGAAAAATCCTATAGAACAATTGCTAGGTATGCCGGCCTGTCATGCTTGCATTATAATGACAAAACCAATTAATTAGCTACCACATTGACAAAACCCTATAGAACACACCCTTTGAGATTATGAAAACAAGTGACAACCAACTTCCAATTTTCTTCATGATCTATGTGTGAAACCTTCAGCAGTAGCTTTATTGAGTGCGATCCAGGAGTTATCTGCTCATATTCATGTGTCTTGATTTCCACTTACCATGGTCTATATACATTTACACTTGTCCACCTAAAACTATATTATCTACTAAGTGTCCCCAGCATTGACTCCTCTCCCAAAATCTCCAACCAGCATGTGACTAGTTAAAAAATATATCATGATGTTGATTATGAGATAAAACCATAGAACAATTTTAGTAACTTCATGAGAATCTGACTTGCAAGCCAAACGCAAATTTATATATTTAATTCTACCAATGCTAACATTGCTAAATTCCAAGTATATAGTCTCCATTAAGCTTTATCCTATCAAATTCTTACAAATGTTTATATATTGAAAGAGAACTAAAAACTTAGTAGCTTGATTGTTATCTAATCTAATCTTTCAAAACCGCGTTACTCACCAACCTAGTCCACTTCCTAAGTTGGGATTGTAATGATTCTGATTTCACAATGGATGGATAAAGCCAAATGAGAGGTATAAAATCCAAGAGTCTTACATTTGATGATATATGACCTTAATATGTGTTTATAAATAGGAGGTAATCATCATTTTAAAAATTGGTTTCGTAAATTGTGTAAAACCTTTAAATCAATCTAAACTATTTTTTTAAAGAAAAATGTTAATAATTAATTGTTAGATTATCATTTGTTCTCTTTCATTCGGATTTAAACCTATAAGCTCCAATGTTTTATCCTTTTAGCTCACAACAATTAAACTACCCGTCCCATCAATCATTTTAAAATACAATCAGAACCTATCTAATATATGTTGGGTCATCCTCTATTAGACCATCCAAGTTATGTTATTTCAAATGTACTGTTCATTACCGAACAAGAAGGGTGTGAATTAAAGAGTTATACTCCTCCGTCCGAGATTAACTGAGCTATTTGCTCATTTCACACATATTAGGAAAAATGTATAAATAAATGAGAGAGAAAAATAGTTTTAGGTGCTCTTGTTAAGTATCTGTGCATTCTCCACTATCATAAATGCAAAGTGGAATATATTGAATTGAGAGTTATATTTGGAAAAAAGTAATTAATTAGAGTTATATTTGGAAAAAAGTAATTAATGTTGTATTAAAAAGTGAAATGAGTCAATTTTTTTAGGAAAATATTTTTTTGCAAATGACTCACTTATTATGGGACAGAGGGAGTACATTTGAATGACATATGACTTAAAAATGTGATAATATAAGTGGAATACATCCTCTTAACTGATTTTGAAATGTTGAGTTTAGGGGTGTACATAGGTTGGATCAACCCGGTCAAACCCACCCAAAAACCCAACAAAATAGGTTGTGTCGGGTAATTGAGTGGGTATAGTTTCTAGAAATGAAAAATCCGTAAAAATAAATGGGTTACAGGTAAAACCAAACTCATACCCAAAAACCTACTTACTCAATAATGTCGACATTTTTTTTATTTTCATAGGGAAAAAGGAAAATACCAAAGGTTTTGGTCATAATCAAATCATATTTTCAAACGCACTGCACCCTATATATTGAAAATCAAAACATGTTAGAGTTATAAATTAAGATGTTGCACTTTTTATTTATTTTGATACTAATGCAATTTTATGGAATGCAACTTTAGTTTGTTCCAAATATTTTATGAAGTTTATTATTTAATATTTTCATTTATCATTTTATCATGCTACTAAGTGAAAATAAGTTACGATTTTTTAAGAAAATAAAAAAGTAGAGTAATTTTTATGAAAAATTACAAGGACTTATCATTTAATTATTTAATATTAAAAAAGAAAAACAAAAAAAAAACAATTTGGGTTATCCATTACCCAACCCAACTCAATTTAAAAATTAATTGGTTTATCCAAACCGACCAAATACTATCACGTGTATTTTATCTCACAAAGACGGGAGTACCTTTTATGATTCGGGTTTTAAGTTTGACCAAATCTAACCTAAACCGATCCACGTATACCCCTAGTTGAGTTATATTTCCAACTTCAAAAATTTCTATATATACATACGAAGCACTCCCATCTCACCTCACATCTCAATTTTCTAGACATCTTTCATCATGGAAAATCACAAGAAATCTCTGTACCTTAGTCTTGATTCCAAGGACATTGTGATTGTTAAACCCTCCAAGCCCACACCTTCTGAAATTCTTTCACTTTCCACCATTGACAATGATCCTAACATCAACATTCTCTGCCAAACAATTTATGTCTACAAACCAAATCTTGATTTCCCAAATGACCAAAAAGACCCTGCTTGTGTAATCAAAGAAGCACTCTCCAAAGCTTTGGTATACTATTATCCTCTTGCAGGAAAGATAACAACACTTGATGATGGAAAACTTGGTATCAATTGCAATGGCGACGGAGTTCCATTCTTGGAATCAAATGCTAATTGTGAACTCTCTTCCCTTCATTATCTTGAAGGGATTGATGTTCCAACAGCACAAAAATTGGTGTTTGATAACCCTTCTCAAGACCAAACTAGTCCTCATCCTTTGGTTTTCAAGGTGACAAAGTTTCTTTGTGGTGGTTTCATAATTGGAATGGGATTGTCACATAGTGTTTGTGATGGTTATGGTGCATCTCAATTCTATAGAGCACTTGCTGAACTTGCAAGTGGAAAAAATGAACCATCCTTGAAACCTGTTTGGGAGAGAGAGAGATTAACAGCGAAAAGTACTCTTAAAGAACAACCATTTCAATTTCTCATAGATAAGACTTCAATAGCAACTTCACCTTTTTTACCAACTAAAGAAATTTCACATGAATGTTTTAACTTAAATGGTGAAACTATAAAAAGGCTCAAAATGAAACTAACGAAGCAAAGTGATGATGGGAAACATGTAATGAAGGAAAATTTCACAACACTTGAAACACTTGGTGCATATGTTTGGAGGTCAAAGGTAAAAGCTTTGAAATTGAACAATGATGGGAAAACTATGTTTTGTTTAGCAGTAGGAGTGAGAAAACTTTTGGATCCACCTTTGCATGAAGGTTATTATGGCAATGCTTTTGTGGCTTCAAATGTGGTGTTAAAAGTGAAAGAGCTTAATGAAAAACCACTTTTTGAAGTTGTGAAGCTTATCAAAGAGAGTAAAAAGCTTCCTTTGAATAAAGAATATATAAAAAATTCAATTAACATGTTGGAGATAATGAGGAAAGGGAATATAAGGATCGAAGGAACTGGTGCATCATTGGTGTTAACTGATTGGAGACAACTTGGTTTGTTGCAAGAAGTTGATTTTGGATGGAAGGATTCAGTGAATATTGTGCCTGTTCCTTGGAACATGTTTGGTTTTGTGGATTTGTGTCTTTTTTTACCTCCAAGTAAGTTGGATTCTTCAATGAAAGGAGGAGTTAGGATCTTTGTGTCACTTCCAAAAGCTTCAATGGCTAAGTTTAAGGAGGAGATGGAATTCCTTAAGGTCATGAAAGTTGATGAAGATAGCTCCTAGCTATAAAAAAAATATGCTTTGTTTCTTCTTTCTAAAGTCCTTTTTCTTGCTATATTTTTTTTAGTAAGCTAGGATATATCTTATTTGTAATATTTTCACATTTTATCTACCAAAATGTTGTGTAATATTTTTAAGTAATGATATTATTGGTACGAAGTGTCGACAACTTTCTCAACCATATTGTTTCGATCCTCAATTCAATAAATGAGTTGAGTCTGTTCCACTCGAATCAATGTAATTTAAAGTGTAAACTCTTATATTTTTCACCACATATATCTTTAAATAATTGAAAACATGATTATATTTGTTTTTGCTCTAGTAAACTAAGTGAGCCAAGAAAATAATTTCACAATTCTTTGCAAAATCCAATTCTTATTGACTCAACATAATCACTCCCTTGGTCCCTTGGTCAATTCTTTCTATTTAAAAAACTAAATTGTTAATGAAAGAGAAGTTGATTAGTCCACTCATTGACTCAACATAATCAGTTGATGCCAAGGACACCAAGCTCAACGGGTCCATCTTTGCTCCATTTATCTTTGATCAATTTATCCCATTTCAAGACATGGATGTGTGACACGTGAAAAAAAAAATCAATGGTTGTGATTAAATGGTTTGGAAAAAGCAATTTTTTAATGAGAAAAAAAATCCTACGCACTCTCTGCTCTGAAACAAATCATACGCGCTTGCAAACTCTCCTTCTTCCTTCTCAGATAGCACCTCTCTCCCTCCCATCACCACCGCACCTCTCCCTCCATCCACTGGCGCACTCTTCCCCCTTCTGATTAAGAAAGAATTCATTCCATAAAAAAATTATTTAAGAAGAATTGAGTTGCTTCATTTCATGGATTATGACTTTGTTCTCTGCAAAGTGTACCTTCATTGGATTAACATTGGCTTGATCTAATAATGAATCTCAATTCCCAATATTAGCAACTATGTAGTTTCAATGTGCTCTAAATTTTCATTGATACCATCACTACTCGAAACTGATATATTTCCCCTTATGAACATACATATTTCTTGGAGTACATCAGTACTCGAAACTGATATATTTCCCTTTCCTTCCATTGATAGGCATCACTATTAGGGCTGGTTTGGTTGTGGGAATTACTGCCCTTACAACAATTATTGTCAGTTACAAATTTTCAATCTTGCAATTATATTAAGCGGTGTTGATTGATAGTCAATTAGGCAGAATGGAATGTGGCAGATCAATGCTCGATTCTTGCCATAGGAACTATATAGGTCCTCTTGTCACTACAAATAGGAGAAAATGCCTGACAGCAAAACATTCTTGATACAAGTCCTTTTCTCTTTCTAGTGGCATTCCTTGTGAATGAATTTCTTTTCCTTAACAGCAAAATATTCTTAAGAGAAAAAATTATGAAATGTGAATGTATATGTCCTAATTTATACACGGGACAAGAATATTATGTTGCAGAGTGAAGTCGCTGCGTTGGTTGTATAACATTAGTAACGTCGCTGTAATTGGAATACTTCAATTTATGATAACACCGCAATTGAAAATACTAGCAGGACATAATATCATAAGTAATAAAAACACCGCAATTTGACAAAAGCAGCTGAACAGAAATTGAAAATACTAGCAGTACATATTATGCAACCACGACCCTTCCAATATATTATGCTCAACAAGTAAAGAATTCCAAGCATTCAAAAATTCACCCTCATCTTCATGTACATCTATGCATGCTTCAAAATCCAAACCGAATTGTGAACTCTTTTGATATAAGTGGTTCACATGCCGTAAAGCGTTCTGTCTTATATGCCAAGTGCACAATCCATGAAATGTTTCTGGCATAACTAAAGAAATAGCCTTAGCCATCGCGGCATCTTGATCTGTCATAATGGTTTTTGGCTTTTTACCACCCATTGCCTTGAGAAATGTTTCAAATAACCACTTGAAAGAAGGGATTGTTTCGTCATATAACAATGCTGCCCCAAAAATGATTGTTTGCCTGTGATTATTTAGTCCAACAAATACTCCCAGCGGCCGATAACCCATATTTGTCTTGTATGTGGTGTCAAAAGTGATAACATCACCACAATACCCATAATCATTTATCATTTGTGCATCCACCCAAAATATATTTGTTATTTGCTCTTCAACATCCATTTGAAAGTCATAATAGAACGAGGGATTTTCACTTTCTTTTTTGAAATACATCATCAATGCACCCACCTCACCATACTTTAGTGACTGCTTCCTTTTGGTTTCAAGGAAATTCTCAAGGTCTTTTTTTGTAAAACCAATTGTCTGTATTCCACCAACTTGCTTGGATATATATATATATTCATGCAATTTGTGATGGTTGTGTCTTAGATATGCGTCGATGAGAGCCAATCATATGAACATGCTCAGGTTGAAGTTGGTGGTTATGTTCAGCTATAAAGTCAACAACTTTATATTTCTCTATCTTTCGATCGAGTGAAATAACCATACGCGCCAAACATCCCGTTCTAATTTTTGCTCTAGGCTCCCCTTTTGGTTGACGTCTTTTGTCAACACCTCGTACACCCTCTTTGAAGCATGTGAATCTTCTTGAAGTTAAAACTCCATCTACTCTGCTTTTATTTACATATTCTCATACCAAATCCACTTCTTTTACTGTACTCATTATAAAATTCATAAGCCGCCGCCTCAGAATCAAACTTCATTTCCAAGTGAGGTACATTGTTGGCAATACTTCCTTGTCCGCGTTGCACATTTTGTTCATGAATGTTGTTCACCAATTTATTGACACAATCTGGAAAAAAAAAACCACAATTTACAATTAAGGCCACCATAAGTGATGATTTCAGACATAAACTTACATGAATATATGATAACAGTGTTAGAAAACAACATTCTGAAGTCGCGGCATTGGTTTCTTTTTTATGATAACATTAGTAACGTCACCGTTATTGGAATACTTCATGTGTTTGGTACATGATTCTGAAGTTGCGGCATTGGTATTTTTTGACAACAACTGAACAGAAACAACATAAGAGCAAAACGCCACTACAAAATAGCTAGCAAGATCAATATACTTGAAAAACTTAGACCGCATAAGAATTTGTTGACCATAAAGCTATCTATTACTATTAAAAAAACACTCGGGGAAAGGATGGTGATTAGATAAAGTTATACAGATAGTGACCATAAAGCTAGTTTTTCATCAACACAGGAAACTAGTTTTTCATCAACACAGTAAAACAACATCATGTAATAAAGAGACGGCAAATAATAAATAGAGAAGGCAAACTATATTACCTTGATCAACAACAATGGCAGCGGCGCTGGGATGGTCGGAGACGGCGGCGACGGGTTGGTTAGTGTTGGTAGCGGGATGGTGGGGTTCGCTCATAACGCTGACGGAGACCAAGAGAGAGGTGCAGTGGCGAGAGAGAGGGAGAGGTGACGGCGGCGCCGGTGGGAAGGAGAGGTGGATTCAGTGATTATGGGGGAGGAAGGTGGAAAGTTGTCTGAGAAAGGAAGAAGAAGAGTTTGATAGCAGAGCGCGTATTTCCTTTTCCTCATTAAAGAATTAATTTTTGCAAGCCATTTAATCACATCCATTGATTTTATTTTTTCCACATATGCAACCAAGCTCAATATGCAACCAATCAGAAAATTAGGAGTGTGGGGATACAGGTTCAAAGTGACTTTAAGTTTATCGGTAAATTAGATATATTTTACTAACATAAAAGGACACAAAAATCTATGATTCAAAATTATGACTAAATCATTATTCTCTTCTTTAGTGCAAAAAGTAATTAACAATATTGTAAAAAAAAATCCGGTGGGATTGGTCTCCATTGATTAGTCGATTCTTATATTGGATACCGAGTTTTTAAAAAAAAAATGTAACAACCGAGTCTCATGTAAGCTAAAAGATAAAATATGACTAGAGTTTATAAAGAGTGACATCCATCACCTTAGAAGCTCCTTTTATGGACTTGTGTTAGGTCCAACCAAAAATTCTAAGATAATGTCAAAACCTATCCTGGTTCAGGTCATCTATGATTGGTATTTATGCACCAAGTCCAATAGCAATGGGGTGATAGGGTATATTGAAAAAACCAAGTCCCATATATCTTATAAAGAGTGACACCCATCACCTTACAAAACAATTTTATGGGTTGTGTTGAACTCAACCACAAATTCTAAGAAATGATATTTTATTTTGTAACATATCATCGATGGGTGTAAAGTGCGTGCATAATTTGAAGGTGAGAAAAACACAAGAAGGGGGGGTTGAATTATGTTTGCTTTTTATTCGTTTTCTCCTACTGAAGTCACTGATCAGAAGCAGATAGATTTCAGCTTCTGAAGTGATAATCAGAATCTAAATGCAGCGGATAAAAACAAAGAGAGAGAGAGAGAGAGAGAAGAAAGACACAAAGCAATTATACAGGTTCCTTCCACAAACCGAAAGTAGTCCTGTCCCCCTTGCACTTTCAAGGAGAGTTCACTAAAAATGTAATATCAAATTACAACTGCTCAATGCTACAACTAGCAAGAGATTTCCTATGCTCCTGAGCACAGTCAAGAGACTTCCAATGCTTAAGCACAACTGCAAGAGACTTCTATTGCTCAAGCACACAAGCAAGAGACTTCTAATCAAACAGAATTACAAAGAAATTTGTTTGAGTTTGAACACTTGATATACAATCAGTGGTGTTCACAATACAAATCAGATACAAACTCTTAAGACTTTAGAATTTCTAAAATATGAACTTTGATAAGAAATTCTAAGTGACTTTAGATGCAGAACAATAACAGAGTTTGGGACTTTGAATTGTTGTATGAGTCTTACTTTTGTGTGTGTCTGTATATCCAACTAGCAGGTCTTCACTCCTTTACATGGAGGTGTGAAAGATACGTTGGAAAATTGTCAGCACAATAAAGAATCATTTGAAGCTTTGATTAAAATCATCAATGATCTTTTGTCTGATATGGTTATTGTCCTATGAAGGATCAATTTCAAATGCATTCCTAGTTTGAAGGAACATTTCTGCAGGCAGAGCTGTTATTCTTGTCTTGTTGCAGAGACACAAACAGAGTAGTGGAGGAAGTGGTTGTACAATTCGTACAATTGTCCTTTGTCAACGCTCTTGATAGAACAAGCATCCAATGCTTTCAAATTCTTTCACAAAGGACGTGGTAACACTCTTTCAGTCTAATGCAATGTTGGACGAGATTAAATTCATTACCCAACCTTTGAAGCTTTAAGTCTCTCATCTCCTGATGAACTTCAGCTTCTGGTGATCTTGCTTCTGATGAGATGCTTCTGACGAACTTGCTTCTGATGACGTCATCACTTCAGGAGCACTTATACTGCAGATGCACTTTTCATCAGATGCTTCAAGCTTCCTTTTTGTTGGTTCCTTTGCTCTCTTTTGTTCTTCCAAAATCAAATAAAGATATCAAATTTTTGTCTATGGTCTTGTACACTTGAACAAATATTAGCATATCCAATTGGCAATTTTTAATACCTTGTTATCATCAAAACTCTAAGGGTAATGTATGTTAAACACATTTTGTTCCAACATATTTCACTTCAATATTTCAAAAATATCATGAAGATAATAGATGATTATTTCTATAAGACCCGTTCACATAAACTACTAGGTAGAAATAAAATATTACAATAGGGACTAAAAATACTGACAAAAAATTGTACAAGAATTAAAAAATGTGATTTTATTTTACAAAGACTAAATAAAATTCTACATATTTATAGGGATAAAAAACGTATCTAACCATAACATTTAGTAGTGGTATTAACACACAATTAATTATGCCACACAATAATCATTATCATATTCATCTTCTTTTTGTTTTATATGTTGCAATCATGGGCTGAGCCAATTTATAACTCTAGGGGAATCAATAAAGACTACTACTTTTTTCATCGGGTGTTTCTCAGGCGTCCTATTTTTCCCTCAAAGCACACTCTCGAATCGAATTATATAATTCAAACTTTTTATTGGTGTGCTTTAGATTATATAATATGAAATCTTCCTATATATAACTTGAAATCAGAAAACTTACCTCATTTCAACGGTTTCTATTGTGTCCTAAACTTCTCTCTCACATACCCAAAATCCAAAAATCCAACATTGGATGATTGTTGAAGGTCTTTTGCTCAAAAGCATCACATCTCAAGCCTTTTCAAACATCAAACACAAGGTAAAGTGTCATTGCTACGATTTATAATTGTTGGCTTCATTTTTTTCTAGACTGTTGTACTTATTCAGATTACATAATTCGAATTGTATCAGTCTATGTTGTTTTTGGTTATTTTATGGATTTTTGTTAATGCTATATACATGTGATTATGCATGTTTCAGATATGGACCATGTGGACCGCATTAGGAACAACATACCTTCCATAAATTCTTCTACTAGACAAGATGTTAAGGCAAAATCTCTAATTAATTTTAAAGATAACAAACCTTGATGATTAAGGAATTAATGGACTTTGATGAATTTGTTGGTATTTAACTTGTATTCTTGAGTGCTTAATCAAGACAGGAACAATGTTTAATTCATACCAAGAAAAAAGAAATCAAAGGACATAAAGACTTAAGAACTCAGTCAGAGTTCAGAAAGTTAAGAGTTCAGAAGGTTGTTCTGATGAACATTAAGAACCAAGCCCAGAAATTCATGAACCAAATGAAGAACATGCATGCAAGGTTCATGTGACATAAATAAAATCCTAGTAAAGTACATTGACTAAGATCAATCAAGGAATAAATGCATTTATTTGTTTAAAGTCAAAAAGGGCATCTTCAATGTTCATTCAAGACTATGAACATTTGAAGTACAAAACAATAGGAATATTCCATTAAGAATATTATCCTAGATGTTTTCCATACTGCACTTCATTGATGTTTAACTATTAGGATTTGATTACATCAAATAAGAGTCTTACAAATCATCTTAAGTGAAACAAAAGGAACATTCTAAAGTCTCCTGAGTTCAGAAAGTTCGATCTTGCCCCATGCTTTTTCTGACATGAACAGTACAGTGGTTGGAAAGTAAAAAAGCAAATTCAAAAGCAAGATCAAGTCTGATTCAACAGGAATTCGACACATAAGGGAGTTGGTATTGTACAAAGCTAACCAAATCCCCTAAAGCATGGAAGTGAAGTGATAGTTCCACTTTATGAGATCTTGCAGATGTTTCAAGACAGATTTCAAAGAAGATATGATCTAACAACATTCTGAAGTCCTACAAGAACAATCTTTATAATTAATAAGGTTGAAGGATGATGTAATAAAAAAGATGAAGGGTGATGAGGATTGAAGAAATCCGTTGGCACTGATGGTTAAGAGATGATTATGATATTGATTAAGCTTTTTTTTCTTCAGTATAATTAGCGAAATTTTTGTTAAACGTCTTACATAGGCGGACATTAAAAAGAATATATTGTTTGTTACGCTTTGCAATTAAGAAAGATGTAAAGTATAACTACCATACATTCATAACCTCCATAAAAGTGAGATGTATATAAATAGTCAAAAAGTATTTAACTTTACTATGTGGGACATTTTCTTTTGAAAGAAAAACTTTACTATGTGGGACATGTAAAGCAGTATTACTCTTTTTAACATAAAAACAAAATTTAAACACAAATCACAAAATTAATTTCTTTAAGCGCAATCAAAGTGCTCAAAGATGAATCTTTGTGACTTGTAAGGGAGAGTGGGCCTGGAGGGTTTGGAATTCTCAATGCGTTAATCATGAAACTTTCCCTCTTCATAAATTGCTTTCTGCGGTTGGTCCTTTGCATGAGAAAACTAGTAATTGCTATATGAATGGTTTCAGTTGAGTCATGACGTGCATGAGTAGAAACTTTGGGCTTTGATGTGTTCAAAAGGTTATTCCTAGCAATGAATAATAGAGAGTTGTCAAAGAAACAGAAACATCAATTACTGTAATTCACAATCACCAACGGCGGTAAACAGGAAAAATGAATTGTGATGTGCCTCATGAGGAATTTGAATTTCTTGTAAATGGTTGCATGGAGTGATGTGAAAATAGAACAGACCATGTCAAGCGAGTTCAACATCTGACTAGCTCCAACATACTTTTTTGTATTTCAAAACATAAAACCGCTGAACCTTTAGCTCCCACAGACAGAAATCAAACATGGAACTGTCCTGTTAATGTTGCCTTAATGGATAGCAATCCAATTGCGAGAGGAGATAATGATTGAGACTTTTTATAATCTTATGTTGTTATAATCGTTACATTTATCTAATTTTTTATTGATTATATATTGGCAGACACGCAAAGGATAAGAAGGGCAAATATCGGTGATGATAAGAAGGCTATCAAATTCACACTTGTTTAGCATCACAACTCGGTTTTAATATGCAACTAAAGCAGCGTCGGAACAAGACAGTGGAGGGTTTAGGAGGTTGTGGATCAATGGAGGAACCAATAAACCCTCTCTGTCTCTGTCTCCGACTCGTCTCATTCCTTTGAATAATGAAGACATCGATTCAAAAAATAATGAATATATAAAAATTTCAATTAACATGTTGGTGACTGTCCTGTTCGGTTCAAAACAGAGAAATGTAGCGGTGGTGCAACGGTAGAAATGGCTTCCGACGCAGTCGAGAACGATGTTCCAGTGTGGAGAAGAGTGAGCTTCTACGATGAAGGAGAATGATGCTTGCAGGCACGTCAATATCAAAAAGACGTTGGAGGTCATGCTTATATAGTACCAAAATCATGGTTAATAATAGGTTCAAACCCTTGTTTGATTATAGGCTAAATTGCATTTTTGGTCTCTTAACTATTTAGGTAGTATCGTTTTGGTCCCTTAATTAAAATTCGATTTATTTCGGTCCCTTAACTTCTCTCGCTTACACATTTTGGTCCTTTCCGTTAGTTTTAATTCAAAAACGTTAGGTTTTCTTCATTTTCTTCTGGAATTTTTCTGGGATTCTTATTGTTGAAGGTTGATAGAGATGATATGAAGATATAAAAGAGGAGAAGAAGATGAAGAAAACCTAACGTTTATGAAGTAAAACTAACGGAAAGGACCAAAATGTGTAACGGAGAGAAATTAAGGGACCAAAATAAATCGAATTTTAATTAAGGGATCAAACCGTTACTACCTAAATAGTTAAGAGACCAAAAATGCAATTTAACCTTGATTATTTTATTGGCCCATTTCAAAGTGGTTTTTCCCTTTACCCTCGCTTTTTCCATTTTTCTCACTTCACTTTCTTTCTCTTATTTCATCATTAATTAAGATAAATGTATCCTTATTCTTTTACAAGGAAGAAAGAAAATTTCTTAACAGATGGAGGATTAGCCTTCAATCTCCACTTCAGTTTCAAACTATTATATGAAGACTTGTTGGGTCCCTCAAGGAATATGTCCGTAAATTTATCGGGTGACTCGAAATATTTTGAGCATTGCTTAACTAAAATGTTTGTAGGCTTCTTTGGTGTGTGAAAAGCTAGATAAGTTTATTCTCCTTTACTAGGAAAATTGGTTTGGAGTATGTAACATCAACCTCATAAGCCTTTCGGGTAAATATGATATATCTTAGATTACTTTCTGCATGAGGATTATAGATTATGATCTTTTGCTTGAAATTTTATTATTAAAGCCAAAAACACCTTCAAGGATGGTTATAAATCCATAGTGAAAGGGTTATAAATCCATAGTGAAAGGAAGGGATATTCTTTTCTAGTATTTGTCGAAGATGCTTTAAGAATTACTCTTAGTTGTGTCTCGCGTAGGGAGCTCTTTTGAAATCTCATCAAGAAAACGTAATTCATATATGTGTGCCACTTAAATCTAAATTCCTGTTATGCTTTGATTGTATCTCCCATGTTTCAGTTTTTCAGCTTATGATGTGTCTGCAATGGTTACATTCTACAAAGTCTATAAATGTTTTGTCACTTACATTTTTCTATGCATAGATAAATTATTTTCACTCCTCAAAAATTCGAGTTTTTGGGTTATGTGAATTGTCTCCCTAGACAGTCAAATAAAAATAAACTATTCTATATATATTTCATTATCATTGGATTGAGTTGCTTTGGTAATTGGTACTCCCACCTTCCAATAATAACTTAGTTATTTGCAAAAAAATAAAGTCTAAAAATTATTGAGTCATTTCACTTTTCAAATACAATATTAATTACTTTTTTCTCTTTATAACTCTAATTAATATTTCTTTCATCACAATTTAATATATTTCATTTTGCATTTATGATAGTGGAGTATGCACTAATACTTAACGAGAGCATTTAAAACCATTTTTCTCTCTCCTTCATTTATATTTTTTCTTAATATGTGTGAAATGAGCAAATGATCCGGTTAATCCGGGAGTGAGGGAGTAATAATTTTATGTTTAGTAAAAAAAGAACTATATGTTAACAATTAAAATGATTGAAGGAGATGAGATTTTGTAATTTTTATCACCGTCTATTTATAGAATTACAAATGTTCATCCCCTCCATCATACAACTTTACTATAAAACTCATTAGTATATAAAAACACTCAAAAACTCTTAACATTTCTATATGGGACTTGTAGAACAAGAGAATTTTTAATCACTCTAAAATCACTTAAATCACAACACTAACTTCTTTCACCATAGTAACACAATTTAATTTCTCAAAGCTGAATCTTTGTTACTTGTGAAGGAGAGTGGGGGGGCTAGGAATTCTCAGTGCATTGATCATGAAACTTTCCCTCTTCATAAATTGCTTTATGCGGTTGGTACTCTGATGGAGAAAACTAGTAAGTGCTTCATTAATGGTTAAAATCTCATCAAGAAAACATTATTCATATATGTTTGCCACTTAAATCAAAATTCTCGTTATGTTTATCTCCCATGTCTTTGATTTTTAGCTTATGATGATACTCCAATGGTTAAATCTTTTCACTTGCGTTTTACTATGCACAGAAAAAATATTTTCACTCCTCACAAAATCGAGTTTTCAGTTACATGTTTTCCGTGTTAGTTGCATTGAGTTGCTATTAGTGTGTTAACCCGATATGCATAAATTATATGGTCATGGATACTTGAACAAACTTTAGAATCGCAGTTGTTCTTCTATACATTGTTAACATCAAAACATTATTTGTCGAAAAGAAAAAAAACATCAAAACCTTAGAGACATTTTTTAAAACTCATCTTGGTCTAACAATTTTCCCCTTTTTGATGATGACAAACTTATGTATTTAAAAGAACAATTGTCATTGTTAATTAACTTAATTCAAGAGAGAGCGAAGTTTGTGACCACATTTTTCAGTTGCGTGACCACTATTTAGAAGCTGAAAAATGTGGTCACGCAACTAAAATGTGGTCACACAGACCATATATTTGATTAACTGAAACTTTTCAAAGTGGTACAAAGAGATGTACACATTAAAAGTGTCTACCTATCATAGCTCTTAAAAAAATTATATGTTTTGGAAATAAACTTTGTAATTAAGAAAGCTACAAAGTACGTCTTTCATACACTCCCTTAAACGCATAAAAGTGAAAAGTATGTAAACGAGCAAAGACTCCTTTAACTTTTCTATGTGGGGCATGTAAAACATAACTCTATTTTAACAGAAAAACATTAAAAATTTAAACACTCTAAAAACACTAAAATGACAAAACTAATTTCTTTCAGCTGAGTTAAACAATTAAATTTCTCAAAGATGAATCTGTGACTTGTAAGGGAGAGTGGGTTTGGAGGGCTATGAATTCATAGATTGCTTTTTGCGGTTGGTGCTTTTCGTGAGAAAACTGGTAATTGCTATATGAATCTAATCTTGATTTCCAAAATAACCAACACAAAGCTTTTGGTTTACAATTATCCTCTTGCAGGAAAGCTAACAACACAAACTTGGAATCAACTGAAATGGTGTTGGAGTTCCGTTCTTGGTGTTTGATAACACTTCTCAAGACCAAACGAATCCTCATCCTTTGGTTTTCAAGGTGACATCAGAAATTCCACATGAATGTACAAATTATTCTACAGAGAACTTGCTGAAGGAATGAATAAAACGAACCTTCTTTGAAACCTGTTTGAGAAAGAGAGACTAATAGGTAAAAGTAACCATTTCAATTCTCATGAATAAGACTTCAATAGCAACTTCACGCTTTTTACAAACTAAAGAAATTCCACATGAATGTTTTAACTATTGTATGAAGACCTGTTGGGTCCTTCAAGGAATTTGTCCATCAATTTATAGGGTGACTCCAAATTTTTATATGGAAAGGAAATTTTAAGCATGGCTTATACTTGGTTGGAATATAGTTACCTTAACTAAAATGTTTGTAGGCTTCTTTTGTGTGTGAAAAGCTAGATAAGTTTATTCTCCTTTCCTAGAAAAATTGGTTTGAAGTATGTAACATCAACCTCAGAAGATTTTCCGGTAAATATGATATATGTTAGATTACTTTCTGCATGAGGATTATAGATCAGGATCTTTTGCTTGAAAGTTTATTATCAAAGCCAAAAACACTTTCAAAAATGGTTATAAATCCTTAGTGAAAGCAAGGGATATTCTTTTCTAGTATTTGCCGAAGATATATGTTTACAGTTAGCGACCACAGGAGGTAGTAATTTTTTTGATAGACATGGCAGAAGAAAACGTTTTAAAATTGTTGGATACCTTCAGAACTACTCTTAATTGTGTCTCACGGAGGGAGTCCTTTTAAAATCTAATCAAGAAAACATAATTCATATATGTGTGCAACTTAAATCCAAATTCTCGTTATGCTTTGATTGTATCTCCCATGTTTCTGTTTTTCAGCTTATGATGCGTCTCCAATGGTTACATTCTTCAAAGTCTATAAATGTTTTGTCACTTATGTTTTTCTATGCACATAAACTATTTTCACTTCTCAAAAATTCGAGTTTTTGGGTTACATGTTTTCAATGTTTGTTGGGTTGAGCTACTATGATGATAATTGTGGTTGGCTTCTTTCCGATTAAAGTGAATTCTCTCACTAAACAGTCAAATAAAAATAAACTATAAATAAACTATTATATAGATATTTCGTTATCATTGGATTGAGCTGCTATGGTAATAATTGTTGTTGTCTTCTCTACGATTAAGTGAATTCTCTCCTTAAACGTTCGAATAAAAATCAACTATTCTATGGATGTTTTTATGTGCAGGTAATCGTGTGTAAGAATTCTAGATTTTTTTTCACAAAAAATTAAACATATGATCAAGTTATGAAATTCTACATTTTTATTTAATCTTTATGTTTAGTCAAAAAAGAATTGTATGTTGTAAATAATTAAAAAGCTTGAAGAAATAACAATTTATAGACAATATTTAATTTTGTTTTTAATCGGATGTTATTACAAATTAATCATCCCTCAAACTTACAACCTTATAAAACTCATTGGTATATAAAAACTCAAAAACTTCATTAAATTTTTTATGTGGGACTTGTATAACAAGAGAATTTTGAATCAGTCTAAAAACACTTAAATCACAACTCAAATTTCTTTCACTATAGTGACACAATTTAGGGGGTGTATTGGATTAGGATTTTAAAGGACAATTTTTGTTTTAAAAAGTCTTATGGATTTTAAAAGACTTTGCATGATTTTAATGACTTTCATGATTTTAATGGATTTCAATGGATTTACATCATAAGATTTTAAAGGATTTGAAATGATTTTATGGATTTTATAAGATTTCGAAAGATTTTATGAATTTTAAGGATTCATTGGAAAGAAATAATTATAACACACTTTTTTCACAATATTCTTAATACATACTCTTTTATTTATTTTATTTTATTTACGAGAAAGTTAGAGAAATGATTATAACATACTTTTTTCACAATATTCTCAACACAGACTCTTGTTTATTTTATTATTTTCACGAGAAAGTTAGAGAGAGAGGAGGGAGGGAGGAGAGAGGGGGAGGGAGGGTGGGAGAGGGAGAGGGAGAGAGAGAAGAGAGATGCATAGAGGAGATAGATAGTAAAATCTTATAAGAAAAAACAATTCTAAGAAATCTCATGTGTTTATGAGAGACTTTTTCATGCTAAAATTTAATTAGAAAATCCCACAAAATCCATCAAAATCCATTTTATTAAACAATCTTTAGAAATTTGAATAATTTTGAATACCACAAAACTTTTTTTAAGTGATGAAGAATCTTGATTGAATATCACATGACTTTTTTTAAATGACAAAGAGTCTTGATTGAATATCACAAAACTTTTTTTAAATTGCAAAAAGTCTTGATTGAATACCACAAGACTTTTTTATAATAAAAAAGTCTTTTAAAATCCGTTCAAATCTTAATCCAATATACCCTCCTTAATTTCTCAAAGCTGAATCTTTGTTACTTGTGAAGGATAGTAGGCCTGGAGGGCTACTCAATCCATTGATCATGAAACTTTCCCTCTTCATAAATTGCTTTATTCGGTTGGTACTCTGCAGGAGAAAACAAAAGTGCTTTATTAATGGTTAAAATCTCATCAAGAAGACGTAATTTATATATGTGTGCCACTTGAATCAAAATTCTCGTTATGCTTTGATTGTATCTCCCATGTCTCTGTTTTTTAGATTATGATGAGACTCCAATGGTCAAATCTCGTTATATATGTGTTTTTTAGATTATTATTTTCACTCCTTGAAAAATCGAGTTTTCAGTTACATGTTTCCGGTGTTAGTTGCGTTGAGCTGCTATGATAATAACTAGTGTGTTGACCCGTGCTATACACGAACGACAAGTTAACAACACTTTCATGATGGAAAACTTGGAATCAAATGCAATGGTGACGAAGTTCTAGGTTATATGTTTCCGGTGTTTGTTGGGTTATGCTGCTATGATAATAATTGTGGTTGTCTACTTTGCGATTTAAGTGAATTCTCTCCGTAGACGGTCAAATAAAAATAAGGCAAAATGCATCCAGGGATCTTTAAGTTTTGTGTTTGTTCCGGATTAGTCCTTTAAGTTTTTGAAGTTTCACATAGGTCCTTTTAATTTTTGAATGTTTGCAACGTTGACCTTTCCGTCAATGTGTGTTAATATAACGATGTCGTGGATGTTAACTTGATGACGTAGCACATGCGTTTTGGCTTGGCAACATGTACTGACTTCATCCCTCTCTTTATATCACTCATTTTTCCCTAATTTCAAAACCCTAAACTCCATTGTTGTCCAAATTTAAATCTCAAATCATCAATTGCAGCTAACCATGGCTTCATTCCAATCAAATTCTTCCAATTCTCGTAACAAATTTGACGGGTCTTTCATTTCTAGTTGTAGGCATGAAGTTTCGTGCTACACCATCGTTATATTAACGGACACTGACGGTCAAAGTTGCAAACATTCAGAGACTAAAAGGACATATGTGGAACTTCAAAAACTTAAAGACTAATCCGGAACAAACACAAAACTTAAAGGACACCTGGATGCATTTTGCCTAAAAATAAACTATTCTATGAATTTTCATTATCATTGGATTGAGCTGCTATGGTCATAATTGTTGTTGTCTGCTCTGCTATTTAAGTGAATTCTCTTCGAATAAAAATCAACTATTCCATGGATATTTTTGTTGTCCGGCGTTTGAAATTTTAAACAATTAAAAGAGATTTGGGAATAAAACATGTGTAATTATTATCCAATTTTATATAATTAGACATGGTTAACCCCCATAACTCTATCAATTGCATCTAACTCATTATTGTATGAAACCTCAAAAACTCTCTTAACTTCCCTATGTGGGACTTGTAAAACAAGAGAATTTTGAAACACTCTAAAAACACTAAAATCACAACACTAAGTTCTTTCAGCAGAGTGACGATTTAGTTTCTCAAAGGTGAATCTTTGTGACTTGTGAAGGAGAGTGGGCCAGAAAGGCTAGGAATTCTCAATTCATTGATCATGAAACTTTCCCTCTACATAAATTGCTTTATGCGATTGGTACTTTTTAGGAGAAAACTAGTAAGTGCTTCATTAATGGTTTCCCTTATGGAAGAGACCACCATCATTAATGTTGATGAAAGTGGTATTAGCAATGGTTTTGGAGGAATCGTACGTATTTGTTTGGTGGTTATTCGTAACTCTGTGTTATCAAACTGTTTCATAACAGCTCATGAATGGAATTTATCCCAAGTCAAAATTCAAATTTAATATAGACGAAATCATACATTTTGGCCGGTGTGTTTGGTTTGCCATTTCGTGACATACATGTTGGGCAAGAATGGTTTTTAAATTGGTGATGACTCGGGAGCAAGAAACAGCTGGTACGGAACAACGATCAGTTTTCGTGACAGGATGGACAAGGAACAGCGACGCGGCAGCAAGTTCTGCGCAAGTGAGATGGCTACGCCCACAGCGAGAGACTTAAATGTAACGTAAATGCTTCATTCTCCATTGAGCAGAATAGAACATGTATTGGGATGTGCTTGCGGGAAGGGGAAGGAGCCTTCATGCTTGCTAAGACCATGTGGTTGTCTCTAGTGATCCAGTTGAAGTGGGAGAAGCATTTGGTCTATATTATGTCATCTAGTGGGTAAGCGATATGCCTTTTGACAATATTGATTTTGAGTTTGATTCTAAAACAGTCGTGGACGCCTTCAACAACGATCGAGAGAAAGCTACGGAATTTGGTTATGTTATATCAGCTTGTGTTTGTAAACGTAGTTTTGCTTCTCACTTCACAAACTCTCAATTTGAATTTAGTCGAAGACTAGCAAATAAGCTCACTAAGGCAGCATTAGCAGGGGTAACCAACATGTATAAGTCAACTCATTAATGAAATGTTATAAACACCTTTCCCTTTAAAAAAATGGTGATGCGTGGTTACACTGCGAACTTTATACTACAAACAAATGCAGCTAATCCAGAAGCAGTCACTGTTTTGTGCTAGTTATATCCAACATATGACATTCAACAACTTTAGATATTAGATGCATACTCACCGTAAATTACATATGTACAAATTACAGTAACTTAACAATAACAATTTTAAGAAAGTCTGCATTTGTGATTTAGATAACAATTTTAAAAAAGTCTGCATTTGTGATTTAGGCCGTGACATTAATATCTCGTATGTCTCTACAGTTCTAACATGATCGCGACCGAGGCTGCATCATCCAATTTTTTATGGCGGTTTAAAACATTGATAAAAATTCAGTCCTTTGATAAGCTTGTTGGAGTACTTAGATATATATACCAGTGAAAAAGAGCAAAGAGAAAAACTTTGCGGACCCAACCTTGGAGATGACCTTATCTTCTGCAAAATTATCATCGAATTAAGTGTCACAAAACTATTACATATTTTCCTCATGACTTAAACAAATAGAATAAAAAAACTTCATACATATAAAAAACATAATGGAAACTATGTAGCTGGCTTGAAAATACATGGATGATAAAAACACTTCAAGCCAGCTACATAGTTTCCATTATGTTTTTCAAGCCAGCTACATATTTTTCTCATAACTTAAAACAAATAGAATAAAAAACTTTATATGATCAAGGCACTCACTGCATTCTTTTGGGTGACACAAACACTTCAAGCCAGCATTACAGTTTCCATTAGGATTTTCACACCCTTTGCAAAATTCTAGTTGAAATGTCCATATGAGCACACCTTGTTTGTGAATATAAGTAAAGAAGGTAATATTCTCATTATTAGTCTTTATGTTGATGATTTGATATTTATTGGTAATTATGAGTATATGTTTGAACAGGTTAAGTCTACGAAAAGGGAATTTAACATGTCAGACCTTGGCAAGATGAATTATTTTCTTGGAGTTGAAGTAATTCGGAATGAGATAGGAATTTTTATTTGTCAAAAAAAATGTGAGAGAGTTGTTAGAAAGGTTTGACATAGAGAAGAGTAATTTATCTAGGAATTCATTGCTCCTGGGTGCAAATTCATCAAAGATGAAAATAGTGTGAAGGTGGATGCTACAAAGTATAAGTAGATTGTGGGTTGTTTAATGTGTTCAGCAGCCAGAAGACCATATCTAATGTATGTATTAAGCTCAATTAGCAGGTTCATGAACTGTCCAACTGAGCTACACATGAATGATGTAAAAAGAGTGCATAGATATCTTAAAGGCACAGTTGACTTGGGTGATCGCAAAAGTACTTTCGAGTATGTTTTCATGATGTATTGAGAAGCCTGAGGCATACACAGATAGTGGTTATACAGGTGATTTGGATGATCGCAAAAGTACTTTCGAGTATGTTTTCATGCTTGAGGCACAATCTCATGGTAGTTTAGAGTCTATTGTAGTTTTAGGGAGTTATAGAGAAGTTAGAGATGGTGGGCGGGGTTAGATCACAAAGGGCGACCCATGTTGAATCATTTGTTGGATCGACCCGGCTTGCGGAGGACAGTAACACTGACCCAATATTATTATATCGGTCCATTTCATTGTTTGAAATTTAATGGTATCTATTCAATCACATTTCATTGTTTGCATAACTTTATAATTGTAAATTTACGGTTTATCATCATATCTTCATACACACCCATGGCATAATCATTTGTGATTATCGTATCGTACTTATATCTAAGCACCTACCTACACGATTGAGGGATCAAAACAAAAACATCCAAATAGAAATTAATTAAAAAAAAAGCTATTATTCCTGTCAAAAATAACCATTATTAATATTTATTAGTAAGTGAAAATGACCATAAAAAGGTAAGAAAAGAGAGTTTATATATGCTATAAAATACTCTATAAAACTAATAAATGACTATATCTTTTATTTTTACATAACATTATTTTTTAAATAAGAGTAAAAATGAAAGAAATAAAACTATAACTCAATTATAGTTATAGAATTACAAATTCTCATTCCCTCAACCTTACAGCACAATAAAACTCATTATTATATAAAAACTCAAAAACTCTCTTAACATTTCTATGTGGGACTTGTAGAACAAGAGAATTTTGAATCACTCTAAAAATACATAAATCACAACACTAATTTCTTTCCCCATAGTAACACAATTTAATTTCTCAAAGCTGAATCTTTGTTACTTGCGAAGGAGAGTGGGCCAGAAGGGCTAGGAATTCTCAATGCATTGATCATGAAATTTTCCCTCTTCATAAATTGCTTTTTGATAGAGTTGCGACTTGGCATCAGTTAATGGAAGAATCCCCCATCATTATCAATATTGATGAAAGTAGTATTAGCAATGGTTTTGGAATCATTTTACATATTTGTTAGGCGCTTATTTGTACAACATTACTGCTGTAACAGCCGCATCAATCATTAGATCTACCGTTGTGTAAAGTTTCGAGAATCAAACTGTTTCATAACAGCTCATGAATAGAAGAAACCATACATGTTCACACGAGGAGATCATCTGTTCCATTGATTCCAAAATTCAACTTCAATATAGAAGAAACCATACATTTTGGGCAGTGTGTTTGGTTTGCCATTTTGTGCCATACATATTGAACTCTTACATTATGAAGAAATACAACCGACGCATCTAGGATTACAGTTGTGGACCACGCTTTATAACTACGAACTATAGATAATCGCTATTTTGTGCTAGTTATATATATCCTAAAGTTGAGATTCAACAACTATAGATATTAGATGCATACATACAGCAAATAACATATGTACATATTATTACATAACCTAATTATAACAGTTTTAAAAAGGGTCTGCATCTACTGCGTCATCCGTTTCTTTATCGCGATTTAAAACATTACTAATAATTCAGTCTTTGGATAATCTTGTTAGACTTAGACATACATGAGGAAGGCTATTGTACCAATGAAAGAAAGCAAAGAGAAAAACAAACTATCAGTAGACTTTAAGGATCCAACCTTGGAGATGACCTTATCTTCTGCAAAATTATCAAAAAAGTGTCACCAAACTGTTGCATATTTTCATCATAACTTAAAACAAATAGAATAAAAAACTTTATACGATCGCGGTACTTACTGCATTCTTTTGGATGACACAAACACTTCAAGCCAGCATTACAGTTTCCATTAGGATTTTCACAGCCTTTGCAAAATTCTGGTGCATGAGTTGGAACGTTAACAGTTATCCTTAATTGAGAAGATACAGAAGAATTTGAAGTCAAGAAAGGTGGTTGAGTTTTGATATTCCCACTGTAGTTTGTGTGATTATGGTGAGGTGTAGAAGAACCTAATATGAGATTGAATAGGAGTAAGAATTGAATAAGATGGAGTTTCTTGAGTGACTTCATTTTCATCCCTTTCTCTCTAGTATCAATGTAAAACTGTGCTCAATCATAAGTGGAAGAGTGATACTAGACTGTAGATAGGAAAGCATAGTGTCAAGTCCAATATTTGAAAAACCGGACCTAACCAGCCAGTTGAACTAATTGAATCAAGAATCAGTCAGTTCACTGGTTGGTTTGATCCTGATTACGTTATAGTCTGATTAAATCAGGTTGAACTGCAATTGGTTCAACTGCTTTTCTTTTCTTTTTTTTAACTTATTTTTATTTATTATTTGGTTTAGATGTGGTTGAACTAATTGAACCATGATCTAGATGTCTAACCATTGGTTCTCCGGTCCAATTTTAAAAAAATTGGTAAAGAGGCCTAGAGAGACACTAAATCCAAATTCCTTTAATGTTGGTCCCATTGCTGGATTAAAGATTTTCTTTTTCCTCCTTTTTCATGTCACTAGTAAAAGCCACATTACTTTGAGGTATCTTGATGTAGAACTTTTGAAGCCCATCCTTCATAAAGTATTTTAATTTATTCACAATTAGTCATCAAGTTTTGCATGATTTAATCACTTTCACTATTGATAATCATTTAATGGCCACCTAAAGTTGCTTTTCTCTTTAGGCTTTGTTAGACAAAGCAAATGATGTTATTCATGCACTGTAGATGAAGATCTTGACCTCAGTTGTTTACTTTAACTTTGAATAGTTTAGTATACTTTCCTTTTGTAACAATCTCTGTCTGTATGTGAATTTCATTTAATATGTTGGATACTGGAGGCGTATTAAATGTGCTGTTACAAATAAGATGGTACAATTGGGAGAGAATTAATCTTTGTTTGGATAAACATCTTAATTAATCACTTCTAACATAAACATTTATCATAAAAGCTATTTCTATAGCATAAGATAAAATAAAGTTAAACTCTTTTAATATAAGTTATAAGTTGTTTTTATATAAGTTATTTTGAAGAGCTTATAAAAATAAGTTCAAATCGGCTTATTGACATGTCATAAGTTGGTTGTCATAAACTCTTCCAAGAGACTCGCAAGTGTTTATGTCAGGACATTAGCTGACATAAATTAATCTGAACAGACACTCAGTATATTAACAAATTAACAAATACTAACATCTAGAACATGCCATAAATTTGAAAATAGAAGAGCATATCAAGTTCAAATTGCATGAGAACTAGCATCAAAAAACTAAAAATATTTGATCCATACACATACATGCATACAATTCAAAGATGGTAACTTTAAATTGCTTGAATATCTTCAAGATCATGCTGGTGCTTTGACAATGTTAGATAAAACCCAGCACCACAATCTTCTGAAGAGCAGGTGAAAATATCTTGGAGAACTCAATATGATTTGGATGAATCTGAAATGCATTCAAATCCTCTTTCCCATTGAATGTCATCAAGAAGGCATGAGTAAAACCTTGGCTTAGCATTTCATGACTTTCAATGTCTTTTCCCCTGTCAAACAACAAATACAAACATAGATGATAAGTAAGAGAGTTTTTCGTACTTTTTGCTAAGGCGGAAGTTTCCATGAGAGGCAAGAAGGGCAGCAGATGGAGAGAGAGACTTGAATCCTCTCCAGCTAAATATCAGTCATTGGATTAAATCTAATACCAGAAAGTGTTGATTAAGGTTTTTTATAAAGGTATGTGACCGCGATAAAGACCACGACATCAGGTTTTTTAATGTCTCTGTGACCTCAAAACGACTTTGATTGGGCTCACATAGCCTCATTTGACCGTGATTCTTTTCAATATCAAGGACTGTGACACGACTGTAATAGTCACTGTGACCGCGATTTAAGACCTTCTCATTAGATTAATAAAGAAGTTGAGATTTCGAGAGCGGAATGGACCATAAAAGTAGCAAGTTGCAACTAAATAAACTTAAATGGAAACTCTGCATATGCTCAAAGTAGGCTAAAAGGTTGAATATTCTTTAGTTGGTTGGACTTATAGTTGCTAAATCGTAAAAGTGACTGATGCCTTCGACGTGCAACCGGATCCTCTGCAGTGACTGCAGCGCCACAAGGCATAAGGCTCTGCAGCCACTGCAATGGTATGGTTGCATGAGAGGACAAAAAAGAGAAAAATGCATTGAACTATTTGGTAAAGGAAACTAAATCAAGTGATTGGGCTCAAATGATTAATGATCTCTAATTAAGAACGGATCACTCCGAAGAATTTGAGTTCAAATTCATACGAACAATTATTGATTAGACTGAATTGCGGATTCAGACTATACTTACCTCTTTGCTGAATTGCGGATTACTACATTAAGAACTAGAGGGTACAAAAACAAAAAACTCATGATCATACCATTCAAAGGACTTGACTTGCTCAATCTCAGAAACCATCTTCTTCAAATCTTGGATAAGCTCTTCAACTTCCACACCATCCTTGAACTTAACAATTACATAATGATTGTAAATCTCCATGACTCCAAATCTAATATAACTCTCCTATGAACCAAAACCAGCCCCTACTCCCTAGTAACCAAATATATATGAAAAAAATATATAATACAATGTGAAAATTTCAAAATTTACCTGTCAACTCTCAGTCACTATCTGACCACAATGTCAGATCCTCATGACCAATTTCACATCTCTTTTAGGAGACAACATTCACAGCTTAATAGTAGGAAAGATGGCACTACTTTTTATATAGACCTACCATTGAGCTAACTTCTTCTCTATACAGTAGGATTTGTCTGATGCAATTGTCGTTGTACATGCATGAAGACCATTGGTGTATGAAGGACTAAAATAGACACAGACACCAACAGACAAGGACATTATCATTAACATGCAGTTTTTAATCTTGACCTTGGAGGTCGAAATTGTTTAAAATTAATTTTGTTAGTGTATAATTTGAATCGTCTAGTATGATCTTAAATTAATGATCGAGACCATTTATTGTGTATCAATGTATTGTTCACAACATGGAACCCGGTTTCGGATCCATGATTTTTATCAACTGATAAAATGCTCCGTTGATAGACTTATTTTTCACATGCTTTTAATTTTCATAATATTTTTTTTAATTCTACTTGCTTTAAAATGTAATATTAAAAGACCATGGATTTAGTCACCTTTGTTTTAAAAAATAGGCTTAATTGCACTTTTCCCCCTATCTTTTGTCAATTGTGTGATTTTGCACCCCCTCTTTTTTTTTAGCGATTTTGCACCCCATCTTTTTGCCCCCTTTCTGATTTTGCACCCCATCTTTGTGTTCAATTGCACTTTTGCCCCCTATCTTTTTGCTAATTGTGCGATTTTGCACCCCATCTTTTGCCCCTTTTCCCCTCTTTTTTATTGATGATTTTGAACAAAACACAGTTGGCAAAAGATTGGGTGCAAAGTCGCTAAAAAAAAAAGAGGAGGTGCAAAATTGCACAATTAACAAAAGATAGAGGGAAAGTGCAATTAAGCCTAAAAAATAATAATTGAAATGTCACTCTCTTAAACATTTTGAAGTATAATATAGGTGTGAAGTATTTACCAACTACTACTACATTGATTTCTATTTCTACTGAGAAATATGAATGACCACCTATCTATAATGAAATTTCTTCTTTCAATCTCATTACCATCCAATTTTAACTTCTTTTATAAAATTTTAGATTACCCGACACAGTTCCTGACACTCACCCCCTCTAATCTTGATATGCTATCTCATACACACTCTGAATAGTTTTTGAATTCAACATTTATATTAGATGTTAAACTTAATTATACTTGTTATTATATTAGTGAGTTGTTTTTCTCAATAGCTACTTCGATTTTAAGCTTTAATTCGAAGTTAGAATCCCTAGTATCATTAACAAGCTTAGTGCTTTAATAGGTTATTAGGTTTCGCATCGATCTTCTTACTGTATTTCTATGGTGTAAGTGATCTTTAGAGCAGTTAAATCACTTTAGGTTATTAGATTGAAACTTTTTGTTATCAAACAAATAACTATGAGTATTTTTATCCTAACAATCTACCCCTTTTATGGTGACAAGTTTCGTAGAACAAATTGAAGTTTTTGAATGTGGGAAAGCATCAAAGATTTCCACCTTAGTCATTGCATACGCAGTCTGAATGTGCGGTGACTTGAATCAACAAATGAATCTAAAGCCTTTTGGGACTGGAATGCCAAACAAAAGAAAAACGAGCACTTGATCAAGGATTCAATTTTCAAGTCTTTTGGTTTAAATCAGTCTGAACTATAATAATATAATATTATCAGAACACATTTATTGTGCAGTAATTAAAGCATGTTCTAATTTATTTAATTATCAAATTGGACATTTGTCCATAAAAACTAAACTTGGCAAATTTGCTTTCAAGAAGTTCCAAGATTATGTTCATAAGATAACTTAATAAATTTAGACATAGATTAGATAATTTTTAAATGTTCATGCATTTAAAAGATTTAAATAAAATAAAGAACAGAGCAACAATAAAGTGAAACTGAAATTCTTTCAAAATTCTGAATTGATATAACTAGGTTCATAAATAACATTCAGAAAACAAAGATCAAATTTTTCTACTTCCCTGCGTTCTAATTCCATTTTACATATGTTTCTATATCATCAAAAGTTACAAAAAGGATGATACATGCCCAAAAATATCAGTGCTTGATAAAAAGGTGTGAATACATCCATACTTAATTCTTTCCATGACAAGCGATCCATATCTTTCATATCTGGAGTCTATTTCAAACTACAATGTATCTGAGCATTCGTGCTCTGAAGGCTCGCACTTCTTTTCCACAAAACTATGACCTTTTGCCTTGCTCTTGAGACTAGAAATACGTTTACGATGCCCACGACCACGTATATGTTGTTCCCATTCATGTAATCCTCTAAGAACCCGATCACTGCAGGCCTGTCAACAGAAAGGTCATGAGAAACAGAATATGTTTGACAGTGTTGCAGCAAGATCCATATGGATGCTCAAAATGATTATTCCACATCACTCGTTCGCTACTATATGTATAAGAGCAAGAATCAAAGTATATCATGTAGAGAATAAAGTCAAACTGTGATAAATTTGTAACATTGTGTTTTGTACGTCGCAAATTTCAGTGTATTTTTAAACAAAAATTTTTGGTAGCCAAATATAATTTTCAGATAAACTTTAATCTGATAGTTTAAAAATTCTGCTTCCCCTTCAATTTTTTTGGTTGCCATTTGTGGTAGAGAATGGCGTCAAGACCAAGACCTCAAATGTATTATAAAAGAAGTTTGATTCAAGGGTAGTTTGTCAGTAAGCAAAATAATGCTTTTCTCTTTCTAAAACAGAAGGGGCCAAATACCCCATGCCAGGTGGATTCTAGAACATAGCAGACCTTGCATGTGTATTGAGTCCAGAGGTCCCTTTGGATTATTTTCGTTCCAGTGCCATTTGACATCCCATAGGTTGACGACAAGCTTCCATTCTCAGTCAGAAATGTTGTTACTATCTTTGTAGCTGATTCAACCACTTGTCTATTCCATACATCATTTGATTTGCCTAAAATATAGAATATCAAATCAATAGATAATTCTAAAAGTTAATTCATGAAAAGATAAAAACAGAAAATTTACAAGATTGAGACAGCTTACTTAATATTGATTCTGTGGAATCAACATAGTGTATGTCCCAACCAAACAATGTTTCCAGTCGACTGAGCATCCTCTTCTGTCATGAACAAAACTTCAATATCAATCTTAGACTTCAAATTTATTGCTTCAAACTAGCATGGTATTTAGTAACAACATGCTACATTACAGAAACGAGAACAAAATTTTAGACAGGACAAAAGAAACCGATACTGATTCGAAAATTGATAAACTGAATCTTAATCTTATAGACTCAAAAACAAAAACAAAATTCCCAATATTGTGCAAGCTTCCATCCGAAATAAATGTCCTATAGATGAAGCATCTAGAGTGATTTTCTATTATATGTTGTCTGAATTATCAGAAAAATGACTCATTTTCAGTTCCCTTGCATGTCTGACCAAAAGAAATGTTCTGTGAATCATGCTTGTTTCAGTAAGCCATAGAACAAATAACATTATTTATACGGTTATACCTGACGGCGGACAAGTCTCCTGGTATTAACCTTTACTTTCTCAATTGCATCTTCCAAAAGAGTTGTGGATTTAGTATCAGAGGAAGATCTCAACCATGCCATCAATTTGCCATCAAACAATGGCTCACTATTTTCTAAGCTTGATCCATCAATTAATTCCCCCTCTCTTTGATTTATGTTTTTGGAAACACTAGTTCTTAGAAGATCCTCAAATTCGCGGACACCAATGGCCTGTCGCAAACCTCTGGTGTAATCTGCATTCATAGTATAAATATCATAGACTTCATTGAGTAAACCTGCATCCATCATGTCATCTACCCTCTGCTCTACATATCTGTCAAGTACTGGGAGAGATGCATCCACGCTTATAAAACAACAATCATATCTTAAGTTATCAGCTTGACCCCACTTCTGCCCTGCCACAAGCAAGACCAACATTATTTAAAAGACAGGAAAAAATATTTAACTGACATTATCGTGATTGTTACAAACTTAAATTATTTCCGAAGTATTATTGATTCCAGGGGACATGACATTCCTGTCTCTTCATTTTTATTCCCATGCTGAGAGTGAGTGTCCTCTTTCCACTTACATGAAAATGGAAGTTAAAGTGTTGTACTAAAAAATATCTTGAATTCCCACCTTGTCCTCCGGGCATTTGAATTTTTAAAAATATCATTATAAATATTAAACATTTACCGAACAAGTTTTTGAACTTTCCACAGAATTGCATTTCCAAGAAAATCATTCTAATTATACACCTTGAAACAAACCCCCTCTAAGGGAAAAGAGTTTATAGTGAATTAGCAATAAGTACATTAATGTCAAATAAGATAACAAACCTCTGCAGCCTGTCCTTGAAAAACTTTGCTGGGAAGAACACCAGTTCGAGAGTACAAACTAATGTATTGATTTATCTGCAAAAGAAAAATTAATGCCACGTGTAAATATGCCATCCCCAGATAAGAAATTCAAACAAATTGAAAAGCTCGCCTCAGAAATTAATTTAAAGTGCATAATGCTTCTAATAGATGTATTGTATGTCAGAACTTTAAAAACTTCCCTTAAAATCGTAAAAATTAAAATTACAATTTTATACATGCTTAAATTGTTGAATATAACTAACTGTATGAATAATATGGCCCTTTGTATACTAAGTCTCAAGAAGAAAAAATAATAAAATTAGTCCTCTGACCTTTCTATGGTTATTTGGATGGATTCTATTTGCTGCAACTGGATCAATATCTGTAAGCAAATCATAACTGTTGCTTGAACTATCATTTTCAGCAACAAAATTATTATCATATCCTGTGATACCTACAATATTACAAATATAAAAGAAGCTAAGTATACAATAATTGAATGGGAAATAATAGAAGCCAAGTATACACTAATTGAACTAGGTGAAAAATTAGAGAACTGAATAGCAGTTTACCAGGTGAGTCAGCCATATAGCTTTCACTCAAATCATCTGTCGAGTCATCAAGCAGAAACTGACTCACAAGAGCCTGAAGAGCATAACAGGAAAAGTGTCAATTTATAAGAAATAAAAAATTAGAACCTGGCACCTTGAAACAAATTTAAATGTAATAAGAATGGAAAGCCGCATAAGCACACGGGTATTGCAAGATAAAAATAACATACTTCAATTACTATCGACAAAAAGTAAAGTTGAACACTTGTATCAAATAATATGTCAATATGATGCCAACAATAACAACCAAGCCGTATCCCACTAAGTGGGGTTGGCTACATAGATCAAACGGCACCGTAATATTCTATTGTCATGTTTGATATCTCTATCCAACTCGTTAATCTCTGGATCTTTTTTAATAGTTTCTCTTATAGTTGGATATATATATTATAGCATTGTCACTCCATAATAGTTAAACTCGAACATAGCCATTAAACATTGAACATAGCCATTATAGTTAAACTCGAACATAGCCATTAAACATTGAATTTGATCACTAAACTATCTCCTATTTGCAATGTTGTCGATTGAAGAGAGTAGAAAACAGCAATTCATTCAAATTCCGCTATGCTACAATGCTATAACACCACGGTAGTAGCTAGTTGACAACACTTAGTAGTTTGTACTAAATACTAAATAGTGCATCGCATAACAATAGTGATTTGTTCATATATTATGCTATGATATAGCATTATAACAGCTATTTGACAACATTGTTTATTTTGTCTGAGCCCAGAACAATAAAAATATAATAAATAGTCCTTAAAACTATTATTAATCTATCAATCTAACCTTAGAACTATCATTCCAATTCCAAAATTAACCGAGGGACTAACCAATGAGATTAATTTCTATGCACCAACAGTGTAAAACTTTTTGACACATGTATCCAATCAAATCATGTTACATAGATATTTGTAGAGCTATTTTAGAAACTAACTTAAAAAGGTGCATGGAGAGGTTTGATTTGATGCATGTGTAAAAAGTTTTACAGTGTCGGAGAATAGAAACTAAATCCAATACTTTAATAAATTATTGACTATATTTTTCTATAGTTCTGATTGCTTGGATACTAAATAGTAAATTGAAGGTGTAAAAATGATAGAACACAAAAATGCAGTAATGAACATGGAATGTGATTGATTCAAAATTCAAAATCCCTAAATTCTCACCTGAATATAGTAATTAGTACCACCAACAATAACAGGTAAGTGATTACGAGACAATATTTCATCAATAATCTGAAAAAACAAAAACAAATATTAATTAATCAACTAAAATTAAAAATAAATTAAAAAAAATAAAAAACTTATATGAGCTTTGAAACTTACGGGAATAGCAGAATCACGAAAAGTTTTAGCAGTGAATTCCAAATTCGGATTCACACTACCCAATAGATGATGCACCACACCGTTTTGTTCAGAGAAGGGGAGTTTGTTGGTGAGAATATCGAGGCCACGGTAGACTTGCATGGAATCGGCGTTGATTACTTCGATGGGGAAGTGTGAGGCTAAATCGACGGCGAGTTTTGATTTTCCGGAGCCGGTGGGGCCGGTTATGACCACCACTTTTGGTTGTTTTGGGTGGGTAGGGTTTATTGTTGCGGTGTTCTCCGTCGTCATTGTTTGCTCTGTTTACCCAAAATACAGTTTTGAACTTATAAGTGATAATTTATATTCCTTCAAAAAAAAATGATAATTTATATATTTATTCAAAAAAAA
>Ga0228710_1000912_pt1 | contig 41758 bp, 17 predicted proteins | sample MedpolnodulmetaG_FD_177995 | JGI IMG/M metagenome (GOLD analysis project Ga0228710, IMG submission 177995) | Root nodule microbial communities from Medicago polymorpha collected in Santa Monica, California, United States - pink nodules | ecosystem: Host-associated > Plants > Roots > Nodule... | reverse complement strand
TGCAATTAAAAGTTTTATCTTTCCAGTTTAATGTGCTCTCTTTTATTTTCAATGCAATTTATGGTTTTAAAATGTTTCTTCGTTTGACTATTGAGCTTAAATGTAATTTATAGATGATTGTTTACCAACAATTAATATTGTACCATAATCCTTCATGGAGTCAAAATCATGGTTTTAAGATGTTTCTTCATTTGACTATTGAGCTTAAATGCAATTTATGGATGATTGTTTACCAACAATTAATATTGTACCATAATCCTTCATGGAGCCAAAATCATGGTTTTAAAATGTTTCTTCGTTTAACTATTGAGCTTAAATGCAAGTTATGGATGATTGTTTACCAGTAAGACACAAATTATCCAAATCATTGCACAATTTATGGATGTTTCTTCGTTTGAATAATACACTTTTAGTTTTAACTAGCATTCAACAAAAAATATTGTATAGATCACAAAAATCATGTTATGAAGGACATTTCAAATAAGGATATCAAATGGTTAACAAAATATTGAGTGCAATTAATTTCTGTGAGTGCAATTTTCGGTTCATCAAAATATTGAGTGCAATCACTACAAACCAATGTTAATTTTTCGGTTTTGCAAGAATTTATTGCTCAGTTGTTTTAAATTGAGTGATCTATACAAAGAGCTATAAAACTCACAAACCAATGTGAATTTATTGCAAAATATTGAGTGCAATAACTACAAACCAATGCTATTTTTAAAGGAAAATTCTATCTTGAAGTCGTGAAAATGATTTTTCTGATGAAGTTAACACTATAACATCAAAAGTGTAGTGAGTAACACCTCACTGTTTGTACAGTGGCATCAAAAGTTCAGTCCTCATAGTATCATCAATTCATCAGATTAAGAAGACTACACTTAATCTAATTTTATCCTACCTTGTTTTAAATGTAACACCCCACAAAGTGTAACACTTAAGACTATCACATAATATCATCAAATCAGTTTGCATGTTAAAGATGTCAACGATAAAATAGTACCTATAAGTTTAAGATGTTGCAAACATTACTAGATGAATTACTATTGATCATTAATCAGTAATCAACAATTTAAAAATGAATCAAACCTTAAAATCAAAATTAACTTTTTCAAAAAAGTCAGTTTTCTAACTGCACCGGAGAAGCTCCCGTTTTTAAATTGTTATAAAACTTCTATTAATTATATATGTTTACATAACAATGATGATGTAAAATTAATTTTATATAGATAATATTTAAATATAAGCTTAATATTTTTAGGAAAATGATAGATGGACCACTCCCTTTTGTACACACTTTGTACCACTTGCTGATGTGGATGGCAATTTTGTAATTTTATTAAAAAGCAAGGGGTAAAATTGAGATTTCATGTTCTCTTCCTCACCCTTCTCTCTCCTTCTGTAATTGTAATTTTATCTATCTATCTTTTTCTCTTCTCCCTCACCTGAGTTTTCTCTCTATGTAACGACAACGGCGACAACGTGGTTGGAGTGTGGTGGAGCGAGAGGATAGTGACGAGGACGAGGATGTTGACGGAGTGTGGTGAGAACGGCGGCAACTATGATGGTAATGGCTAGATCTTACATAATGATGGTGGTGGTGGTGCGATTTGAGGGCGGTGAACGGGAAGAGTTCTCGATGGTGTGAACTGTGAAGGCCATGACAGTTGTGGTGCTGGTGGAGTGTTGTGTTGCAGAGGGGGTGGGGCGGATGTACGTTGACAGGGAGATGATGGTAGTGGTGAGAGAGGCCAGGACGGGAAAGCGGCGGTGGTGGAGAACGAGACGGCGGTGGGGAAAAAAAGAGCCACCAGAGTGAATAATAGAGAAAACAATAAAAATCTTTTCCATTTTTTTCTTGTACAAATGACATGGATAATAAGAATTTTTTATTATAAAATTGGACTCTTAAGAGTGGTAGAAAGGTGTTTGTCCACGTAAGGTGGTTTACGTATAACAACTCATATTTTTATTGTAAATAATACACACGGATCTGTGTATATATTAATAAAAAAAATTACAAGAAATACTTCAACAAAAAATAAAGCAAATCACGAATCCAAAAGAAAATTACTAACATCTAATGCCAAAAGGTCCACTACCAAAGAAGAGAAACATGAACCTAAATAAGACTATAGAAAATTCAGAATAAGAAAATTACAGAAAAAATCACAAGCTATTAGGCATTAAATAATGTTTCATAAGCTTCATTAGACCCAGACATGGACCAAGTAATTTTCTCTACACCAACATCTGTATCCAACCCTAATGCATTCCACACAGCTACAGATCCATCCACGATATTGTTACGACAAGGGGGCTGACCTGCATGTTCCTCATCACATCCATTCACTGAATCACACTCATCAACCACTTTCGCCGTCACCGTTTTCCCATTCCTTGCCGTGATTCTAATCATTCTTCCACACCTTGAACCTCCGCTGTACCACCCAGTGGACAGAGCCACTACTCTTTCTGAGTTGCTATGGAACTGCTCGTCGCATTCAGATGGAGCTCCTCCATCTCCACCCTCGCTGAAATCATTCAACGTGAGTAATGCTTGTGTGGAAGATGAAACTGGTGGAGAGCACTTGAATTGAGGGTGTGATTCTCCGTCGCATTCTAATGTGCCGGAAGATTTACACTTGTCGCCACTTGGTGGTGGTGAAGGTTTGGTGCATATGTTCGTCCCAACGTCGGGGTCATCGTTGCATTTTCCGTTGATGCAAATGAGTTGACCATCGCAGTCGTTGAGAGTTTTACAAGGTCCATTGCATGAGGAAATAGCATTTGTAAGGAATGGAATGTTTATGATGTTGAAAAGGAAAATGGAAGCTAAAAAAACAAGATTTGAAATGTGAGCCATTGTGATTAGAATGGTTATAGACTTGTAGTATTGCGTGTTTGCAATGTTTTGTAGTACCGTAGAATTTCCCAGGACAAATACCCTTTATATCGAGTTTGAATATCTGTATTGTACCCTCATCACATGGAGATTTTTTTGGTAGTGGCATCACATGGAGTTTGAATCTCGTCACATGGAGTTCAATTGCATATGGTAGATTAAAAATACCTTAAAAACAAAGTCAATGGCGGCTGGTCAATTAATACTTTGATGACATTATAGCACATTTAAATAATACTTCATCCCGTTTTAAAATGAACGTCGTTTAAGGTTTTTACACACATATTAAGAAACACATTAATTAAAAGAAAGAGAGATGTTATTTTACCAAATTATCCTAATCAACTATTGGTTTGTTTTTCATTAAAGAAAAAATAAAACTTTAGAAATAGTGTAAATAATATTAATTGAAGGTACAATTGAAAAGAAAAAGTTATTATTGCATTGGAAACTGAAAGCGATATTCATTATGAAACAATTTTTTTTTACTAAAACGACACTCATCTTAAAACGGAGGGAGTAGGTTGACTAAGATGTTAAATGATATTATGGATGGTGGCTTAGTCCGTTTACCATGTTGGACATAGAATAATTGTTATTTCTTTTTAGTCATTCTCTCTTTGTTTTTGTATAGCTGTGAGCTTGCATATACTGATTGGACTCGTTTTGGTTTCTGTTTTGTTTCTTCCTTCGCATGCCTTGTGCTAGGAAGGACTCTTTTGTTGTGGTAATATAATTTATTTTAGCTTTTTCAAAAAAAAAATGTTATTCATTCTACAAAGTCAAATATAACGATCTTGACATTACTAATAAATTTCACCAGAGATAGAGAAAGTTATCGATTAAATTGTTTGAAAAGCTTCTTTGGAAACATGTATAGTGGTCTGAGGAATGCTAGCAACATTCACTTTTCAACACTTTCTCTAACACGCACTCATTTATTGGGTAGAATCAATGTATGCCCCACCATTTTGTGGTGGTTCAATTTTCAAAGTGTAGACCCATAATGATTTAAACCAATAAGAGAGTGAGTATTAAAGAGATTGTTCAAAAGAGAGTGTTGCTATCATTACTCTTAGTGGTCTTCCTAATGCATTCTCTATCATAAACGAGGTTCGTTCCTCTATTAACCAGCAAAATATGGTGCAAGATGGACCAACTTGAAGGGATAGGCTCAAACACACATTATCTCATCAAGAGACGGATCGGTGGATTTGTGGTTGGCTTTTCTGACACAATCTTTTTTCTTTAGGGGAAACACAATATTTTTTTGTGTGACAATTGTTATTAAAAAAATAAGCTACTTATAAAAAAAAGTTGGCAGTATGTTAATGAGTTTACAAATATACCCTTTGATGTTTAAATGTTGACATGCGTTAGAGCATGTGATTACTTCCTACTAGAACGTGGGGTCCAACCAGCGGAATTGAAATGCGAAATGAGTAGAACAACCAAAAGAAATTAGTACTTGAGTTACATCCATAACAATAATTACTGAAAATACATCATTAGTAGCAAGCATAGTAGTGACGAAAGGTAAGAGTGGCAATAACTAAATGTCATGTCGAATGTTTCAAAATCGAACACTTAAAAATTATACATTACGAAATACTTCTTTGTAAACAACGTTTGAGGTAACGTTTCTATATTCCTCGTTCTCATCCGTCAATCCGTCTCTAGATGTAACTCTTGATACCGCGACATATAATTGACCTGAAAGGATATTAGACATAAATTGCGGTTATCAATGGGGAATAAATAAGTATGGTGATATGGTTAAGTGATTATTAAATAAGTAATGTTGTTTATACTTTTTTTTATACATTGATTACCCACAAACAAAAACCAAACATCTGTGATATGGAGCCGTGGTTTAATCAGAATTAAACCATGCCAATGTAAGAAACAAAAATGAGTCTTATAAATATGATTTAACTTATTGTCAAAAAAAAATGATTTAACTGCTTTACAAAATAAATAAAAAAACGGATCAACCAATAATATATACTATTTTTTACGCCTATGTTTTCCATATTATTGAACTAATTGATACTTCTATATCAAATTGGTTAAAGGATCGATCCTAACTTACGGTGTGGGAGAGCATATCAATTTTTTTTCTGACAAAAGCATATCAATTATTAATTGTCTCTATTTAGCAGTACTTACATTTATAACTTCATTTTGAGGACATTTATATACGAAAAAATCCATAGCGTTATCTCTACTTGTTATGTAAAACTTATAACGTTTGTCATGTTATTTTAAAGGCCGCTACAACTACGATGTCATGCTATGTAACGGTATCTGGATGAACTTAGCCTGCTTACAGATTATTACTCGTAAAATAAAGAAGTGTTAACGGTTACTTTGTGGTATATATTACTTTGTGAACAATTCTGTATTACGGATCCTAAATAGCGGTTGTGGTAACGACTACTTTGTCGCCTTAGACATCGCGAACAAATTTGATCGATGCATCTTCAACCGCAGTAATGGACATTTACTTAAGTCTGCTTCTGTCATATCAATTTTTTTTTCTGAACATGATTCTAAATAGCGGTTGTGGTAACAGATTCTAAATAGCTATTTCTGAACATGATTAAAAGTTCCCAAACCAATGACAATTTATAAACTAACTGGTGCAAAATGAATCATAACGGTTATAATAATAAGCTGGCATGACAATATATATAGGTTCATTGACTTATGGTATGCATAAAAATAGGCTTCTAAAATTGTGTATGCCTAAATCTATACCATTTGGTTTTTTTTTTAACAAAAACAAAATAATGTCCTCCATTATGTAAAGTTCAACATGCGCAGTATAACAGTTGAGCGAACAAAGACTGATGCTAAATTCAATCCAAATATCAACGTCGAAGATAAAAACAAAGGTCAAATATTACTCGATCAAAATTTAGGCATGACAGACATGATTTTGCAGAAAATTAATCAAAATCGAAAATAGTTTGCAACTAAAACAAATCCAAAACACAAAAGTTATGACAACCACAATAACTTGCGGTTATCCAAATTCATAGGTCCAAATAATGAAAACAAAGCAAAATACCGCGATTTCAAAAACTAAAAGATTAAAGACAACATAAAAAAGTCACAAAACATATCAGAACAAAAAGTCCCCTGCAAAACAACACCAAATTATAGTTTCTCTGCTTAGGTCATCTGACTCAATCTTGACAACCACCAATTTCACTGGTTTGGTGATTGACTCCTCTCCGCTTTCAACATCAATAATATTCCCAGTTGTTATGTTGTCCAATGACCTTTTAAGTCCGGCCTTGCTGAGTGGAGTCTCAGACACAATTGTGTTGCTGCAAGAATCGACAACCTCCACATCATCCTACACAGAAAGACAATGCAAATCAAAATCAATAACAATATGTCAACTCTCTCTATAATTTCACATATACCAATAATGAGTAGTTACTGATGTCATACCTGATTATTGGAGCTAAGACCCAACTGAGTCTCGTCAATGGTGTATCCACCCTCATCTGGTTCATTACATTCCTACACTCAAATATTTAAACAAAAATGAGATACTTTTGAAACATGTCATCGTGTCATTTTTATTTACGCACATATGGTGGCTGGCTTTACCTTAATGTTATGTTTAGTTTTAAACTGCTCTATGGCATCACCATCATCCGTAAACTTTTTGACTGCATAAGTCCTGAACCTTCTATTAACGTTTCCCTCACTGACCTCAATTTTGAAAAGTATCTCCTTATTGATAAAAACTCCGGATAATCATCCTTTTTAATAGCTTGTAAAAATAAATGATAAAAAACACAGGTGTTAATATATGTGAAATACAGTATCAAGAGCACAAAAAAAATTGTCATTATAATTCATGTAGTTCGTAATATTACCCTGTCTGTTTCGCCAAAGGAGCTGCAAATGAACAGATAAATAATATGTTAAAACGTTAATGAATGAATAAAATGGAAGAACGCAAAGAACAGTTGCGAGAATAAAACAAAATAACACATGTTATACCCTTCAAGCAGTGATGTGCAAGCAAACTTTGGAAATCATGAAAAGCCATGAAATGGTAAGTAGATGTGATATTGGTATGTTAAATGGATAAGGGTGATTGAAGCATCCCCATCTCTGTGAATATTTATAGGGAGGCAGCAAACCAAATGGAAGCATTGTTAGAAGTGCCAAATTAATGATGGGGAGAGGGAAATTGAAATTTAAAAGAAGAAGGCAAAAAGACACCAGAGTTGGAACGTGGAAAAGCTTATGGTGGAATCTAGGTTTAGTTGTTGATGAGATAATTAAGGCATGAGAATAGAGTTAACTAATAGCAAATAAATAAATACACGTGGAAAAGCTTCTCATGTAAGCTAGGTTAAGTTGTTAAGGAGGGAAATTAGACAAGTAATTAAGGGAAAGCAACGGCTAAACCTTACAAGCTTTTAGAGTAAGAAGATTCTCAATATATCAACTTTGTTATAGAACCTTTCAATATTTTTTATAACCAAAATCAAAATCAAGAAGGTTCATTCTCTCTTCCAAATACTCTCTTCCCACTTCATTTCTTCTCTTCTCTAAGGTTTCAATATCTTTTTCATTTTCATTTAGACCAAGTTGTTCTTATGGTTCTTTTAGCCTTTTTTTTTATTTCATCTACTTCGATCAGCTCTTCATCGATTTGTTTTTCGTTTCTTGTTCTTCAATCTTCAACTAATCTATTTATTTGTTTTTTCAGCTCTCATCCATACAACATGAAATTAATTTTAATTTTATCTTGTATGTTATAACATTTACACCTTTGTTCTTAGCATTAACGTTGTGCTCAATGTTGCTACATTTAAATGTTATTTACTCTTTGAATGATTTATTTTTCATGTTCATTTTTTAAAATTATTTTTGTATGTAATGTTTATATTATGAGGAGTGCTGAATCCAGCAAAGAAATGCACCACAAAATCATCCCGAACAATAATGCAGTCAATTATAAACGAGAGTTGAGCGGAAATCAAAGAGGATAGGGAAATATAGATGGAAGTAAAAGAAAAAAAAAATCCCCTAATGTAATGTGTTTCGTTATATACTCGCGAGAATCTTTTTGCTGTATATAGCTTTTTTCTAATATTATAGTTTTTAGGTTTATAGTTGTTTCTTATTTTGTTTTTGTGTTTTTATAGTTATTGTAAATATGTCTGAGTTGATAAAAGTTTTTTAATGTTCATTATGATATTTTTTGTTTCATAGTTGTTTCTGATTTTCTTTGTGTTTATTTGTTTAAAATTATATACTGACTTTATTTTAGTTGATAATAGTTTCATTATTTTGTATTGTTCTTTTTTTTTAAGGATTTATTGTTCTTTGTTTGTTTCTATCTTATACCTTTACTTTTAATTCATATTTTGAATCTATTAAGATATATTCCATAACCTTTTTTTTCCTCATGTATACTTTCATGAAATATATACATCCTCTTTTGGTGACAAAATCAGGAACAATATCATGGCAAGACTTTTTGAAGGAAAAAGAAAATCAAGGATACCAATAATACCAAAGCTCTTTGGAAAATAGCTGTTAGAGTCAAGGATGTACATAGTACAGACCGTTGTCAATTCTAAAAGCATGCAACATTTGGAAACAGTGGTGTGTGATGAACTGGTAAATCTCATGTTTTCATTATCATGGTTGAGTTATACAACTTTTAATTCATGTTGTTGTTTTCAAATTTAGGGTGATGTTGTTCAAGTTATCATCCCAACAGCTTACAAAGAACTATTTAAGAATAGAGGAGTATTATTTGAACAACCAATTTGGTTGACAACTTATATGACAACCATAATTTACAAAGAAAAAGTAGGTATTTGCACGGAAACCAAAGCAATAGAGAGATAAAGTGAAAAAGAATGTGAGTATGAGAGAGAAAGTTGTCACAAAGTTGTCACTAAATGGATATTCAAATATCATTTCTCTTGAGAATAACTACATGAGAATGTTAACTTTACATTGCAAAACTTTGATGTTGGGAACACATACATTACTTTTTATTCAATCTATGTTGTGCAAAACCTTTGTTGTCAAAATCACAATCAAAATCTCAGAATCATACGATTTTGAGATTTCGCTCATCCTCTTCGATCCAAATTATATTGGTAACAGAATCGAAAAACATGTAAAATCGTTGTAAAATCACATAAATCATGAAATTGCATTAAATCGCAAGTTTATACACAATTTTGAAGAATTCTTGGCATTTTTAGTTTCAACCATTTCCATTTTGTTACCATAATCTATCTTCGTGTTCGTTAAGCTCTTATTTCGTTCAGTAAGAAAGAGATAATGAAGAAGAGAATGGAAGTGATGCAAGTGGTAGTGGTGATGATGATGAGGATGATGATGATGACATTGATGAAGATGAAGGTGTTGATATGATGGAGGATGATCCATAGAATTGGTGTGTGTGATTTGATGTAGCATCTAGGCTTTAACTTTAAGTCATAGGGGGAGAGATATACCGTCAACACCTGTTTCGTAAATTCCATGGAAAAAAAAGGGTTGTGGGATTACGTTTTGGTTTTCAATTGAAATTTAACAAAGCCACGAATAACCCAACTTAGTCTATCATTTTTCAACAAAAAAAAAAATTGAAAAATATTATGGGTATCCTAATTTATATATCAAGTAAGAACACAAAAATATTGAAAAAATTATGGCTTTCCTAATTACTAAAGTTGTCAAGATGGAAATTATACCTTGCACCCATACCTTTGTTCCTTCACCCCAACAAATCGTTGATAATTCCAAAATTGCCCTCCTTATCATTTAATTTTTACACTCATATTCTTCACCCTATTTTCAACATTCCTGAGTACAAGATGGGTTCAACCCCCAATAACAACGACAGTACATATTTCCCAGAAAACCATTTTGAACATATTCGTTCACACTCCAATTCTGGAAATTGGCTAAAACGTTTTCAGTTTAATTAATTTTTAAAAGCCATAAAATAAAATGTTTAAGGCCATTTGTTACTTTTTCGGAAAACACAAATATCAGGTTCTGAATTATATAGCCAGAAAACGTATGTAGAAAAAATCTATTTTTTTGTCAAGAATTCTATTGTTTTTTACTAAAGTATAAAATATTGTTAGACTCAAATGATTCGAGTTAGGTTTGATTTCAATTATCTGATGTGATAATCTACTCTATCAATTATATTAAATATTTTTTTGTTCTAGAAATTCATATCACCGTATTTGGTCTAAATCGGTGAAATAGATTTGTTGAAGATTTTTTTTCTGGTATAACCGAAGATGAAGTTTTATCCAAGTGTGTTTGTGTTGTGATATTCCAAATACAAAACTTAGGAATCAATTCAGTATTTTTTTCCGACAAAAAAATCAATGATTCAATTCAATTTAAACATTTTTTCAAAGTAAGAATTTCTAAATCGAATCAATGTAAATAAATCATTGTTGAACTTTTCCGGTAAAATCAACACAACGGCATATGATTTTTCCAAGATCTCACAAAAAAAAATGGAAACTTGAGTGAATGTGATTTTATGTGAAGGTGAACCGGAAATGTTTAAATTAGTCTTTCAAAAAATATGTACTGCCATGTATGTGGGGGTGAACTCATGTTGGACTCTGAAATGTTGAAAATAGGATGAAGAATATGGGTGTAAAAAATTATGATAGAGGGCAATTTTAGAATTATTAATGATTTGTTGGGGTGAAGGTATAAATGTATGGGTATAGGGTATAATATCCTGTCAAGATGGGCTAGCTCGATTCATTATAAGGCTTAGGTCTTAAATAATTAGCCCGAATTTTTGTGGGGCTTTTAGCTTGACCCTAAAAAACCCGGTACCCATTTGCGCTAGTCCATATGGGGCACAGGCAGCTCGTGTAACAAAAAAAACCTAAATTTTTTATATATTATTTTTAATAATTCCTTATTTACTTGATTATTAAAGTAAAAAATAAAAGTGAAAAATTCAATTAATTAACACAAATATAAAAGTAACAAAAAACTGTATTCAATTGTTTCGTTGCTTATAATTTTAAAGGTCGAACACATAAATATCTATAACCATAACATACATAATTTATTTAAAATTGTTTTCTCGTTGTTTTAGTTTACGAAAATGTTTACAACTTGCACTCATTTATTGGCCACAACTATTTCTTGACCAGAACTATTTCTTGACCACAGCTCTGCTGCATTATGAAGCATAGTGGCCATAACGGTGGCACTAGAAATAAAGTGTCCATGACTCTTATTCCACCGCAAAAACCTGACCCAAAACTCGTATAGATTTGAGAAGAACACCCTCAAGGTTGATCCAGCAAGCGATGCGCGCGAACCGTCCTTTGTATCATCCTTTGTATCCATAATAAGTCAAATTGTCGATTCGTATTAAAGTACCCAAGACATTGGCGACTTTGTAAAGAAATGCGGAGTTAACAAGCTCCAAAGGAATACCATGAATTTTCACCCAAGCGGAAACACTTTAATTGTGTGATTCCATGGATTGAACCGGTTTACAGGATTTAGTTGCAACATATTTGTTTCTAACCACCATGGGCCATTTTCCAAGCTTTTTGTGTTAATGGTTATTGTTGAAGATGACGCACTAGAAATCGTTTTCAAGTGGTATTACTTTTGCACCCCATTTTTTGTGTACGTTGTTTTGGTGATTTTATGTTGTTAGTTTGAGTCTCCAAGGATTGTATCATACTTTTGGCTAATTCTCTCACATCTTGTTTGGCCTCGTTTAGCCGGCATCCCGTATAGGGCCGGGCTCGGGTAGATTCTTTAAAGCCCGTATTTTAATAGGGTATTTTGGCCCAGCCCGATAAAGCTCTAAGCCCATTAGAGTCAACCCTAAATGGATTAGGTAACCCGTTTTGACAGCTCTACCAATTACAATCAAAATGGCATTATCATAGTTTGCAGGGAAGAAGAAGGTGGAAGAGGAAGGGTAGTGAAGCTTGTGAAGAGGTTAAGGATGATGGTGAGAGGAACATTAGTTGTTAGCTAAGAAAGGCAGGTGGAAGAGGAGGGTGCATTTAGGATGGAAAAGCTAAATATTTTCCCATCATGGGAAAGTTCACTGTTTAGTCATTGATATATCATTAATTTAATTTAATTTAATGGTTTATATATGTTTTTGGTTACCTTTTTTGTAGGAATGTTGTTGGTTACCTAAATGCAACTTTTTGACACGGTACCTTTGAAAAAATAGTGACCCCACTAATAATTGTCTATATTAAAGTTCAAATGGGCTTTTTAGACGTGATTTCTCGTAATCTCAGTAAATGTGAACAGTATGTATTGTTTTTTTTTTTATTTAATTTTTTTTGTAATAAACTAAGTGAAATATATTAGAAACAACAAACAGTCCCTCTTACCTAAAAAAAAAACAAAAACAAGCAGTCCTCAAACACAAAACATGTTAGAGGTAACTGAAAAAAGTTCAATACAAGACAGTCAGGCTAACAACAGCTAATGAATAACCGAAAGCCAAAATTACATACCAGCTTAGAAACAACTTAAAGATTTTGCCTCCAAATGGGATAGTCGAAATCAAAGGTAATATAGTTCGTTTTCAACCACCAATATGTTTAGAACTGTATGTATTGTTGTATAAAAAGTAAGCAAATTACAATCAGTGTAACAAAAATGTGAGTGGAATAGTGGTAGAAATTATGAGCTGACGTCATGTTCTACCGGGTTCTATTCCATGCAAACCTTTTGTCCCCATGAGTTTAGCTCATTTGGTAAGGGATAATGCACAATTTGTGCAGGGGCCGGGGTTCGAACCAGGACACCCCACTTATTCATCTTTAAGGTAAATTTTTCTAGCCACTAGGCTACTTGACAAAAAAAATAAAAATTCATGCAATGTGTATTGAGTTAAAAAAAATAAAATGGTTCCTTCTCAATTTGTTTAGCATGTTTTAAGGTAAGGAAGGGGTCAAGTAGTTGGCTTCAGAAGATTGAAGTGTGTTGAAAAAGTAGGCTAGAATGTGTGACCCTCTTGAATTTACAATCTAAATCAAATACACCTCAAAACAGTGAGACCATTCCTTTCTCAACAGCCATACACCAGCAGCTTTCTATCAACACCAAATTCCTCGTATAATCAGCACCAAGCCACGCAGGAACAACTTAATTACTTATGAAGCTTAAGCTTCTTCTTAACCCGGAGACTATTTTGAAGAATCCTCAACACACACGTATAGTAGTTTAATAATCTAACCGTCATTTTTTTATTGAAAGATTTAATTAATTGTTGTTTCACTATCTTCTAAATATGAAATCAAATAAATATATGTATGTTTAATTACTATAAATATAAGTAGTTTAATTATTTCCCTAAAAAAATAGTATAACTCTTATTATTTTTAAAAATATAAAAAAAAACACACTAAATAAACTTATGATTCCACCAATGACTTAGTCAGGACCCTGAATTAGGGGTTCAAACTTTTAAATTTTCCTTAATAACTATAACAATATCTATATAAATAATGTGGATTTAAAAATTATGTTGTACTTAATTTGAAATAATTGAATAGTCGGCATATTATCAATATAAGTCACGAGACAATGGTTCATCCATTCATCTCTTGTTTGATTACGCAATCTAATATTCACAATCTTCATAGCACGAAAGGATCGTTCAAAGGTTGTTGCGGTAATAGGCAAGTCATTTTCAACCATTTTTTTTAGTTTAAAGATCTATTATTCCTAATAATTATAAGTGTAACCTTTTTTCATCATCTCTAAATTTACGATCTTGATTAATCAAAACACAATTCTTTTAAAAGTTGGTAGTATTACTGAATTGGTTGGGAGGTGAATTCAAAGTCACAATTTTTCACTTTTCTACACTTCATATATGAGATTTTTGTCATTGACTATTCGACTCAAAAATTAATTTAAATAATAAGTTGATACATTTTAAAAAATGAAAATAAAGAATCTCCAAAAGATATTTGAAAATTAGGACCGTTGGGATTATACTTAACTTGTAAATGCTACTACCATTATTTAATTTAGGGTCTTGTTAACAAGTGATATAAGATCATTGTTTAAGAAATTCATAAAAAGAAATTTTTTAAAAATCAATTACATGTAAAGATCATATCTACACAATTTTTAATACAAAAGTTATTACTTTTGGATACTTAAGCAATGCCTTAACAACATTTGTGAGCATTTTCTTTTAATTTAATGTAATATTATAACGTAATATTCAATTGGCAAGAGGCGAATTTGACTACAATCTTCTAATTGAATTTGAACTGCAGTCCTTTTATGAATGTCAAGGGGTAAGAGAGAAGCCACGTTACACTTGCACCTCCTGAAAGTGTGAAAGTTCTTCATTCAGTGCAAATGAATTAATTTAGGGGGTTCATAGTTAAATTTTCATAAGAGGGTATGTGCATTTTTTTAAATGTCAAGGTATGCATATGCATCCCCTCAGCTCAATGTGGCTCCGCCACTGGATTCCACCCTTGTTTACAATTTTCTGAGCCGGCTAGACGGTATCAGATGAATATTTAAAAAATCAGAAATGCTTAATAGCACGACTTAAATTGCCGTGTGATCCGCACGACCTTTGTATTCCGCTAGACCTTTATTTAAATTATCTTTATTTTAATTAAAATTTAATTTAGGAAAAGGAAGTGAAGCCACATGATGATGTGTCGTGTGTTCGTGGGTGCCGAATTGTCGTGCACTTTAGCACCGCTCTTAAAAAAAATCACGTAGAAAGTTTAATCTTAATTCAAAAGAGGTATCAACCAGATGGATTTAGCATGAGATTAAAGAGGAGCATCAGTCCAAAGGTATCCCTTTAGTTTCAGGTTTTTTTTTTATAAAATGGTAAATTTTAGGAATTTTGTGTTGCATGGTTGAATTTATATTTTCTCATAGTCCCACTAATATTAAAGATAAATAAACATGAAATTAGGAGGAGAGAAATATTTTAAACAATAACTAGAAGTTAAAAAATGTGACGTATTTTTTTTTTGTCAAGTAATCTAGTGGCTAGAGCTCACACAATTAAATTGTGGAGAAGTGGAGTGTCCAGGGTTCGAACCCTGGCCCCTGCATATAATATGCAATATCCCTACCAACTGAGCTAAGCTCACGGGATAAATGTGACATATTTTTAATAAATATAAAAAGACTGAAAATATTCTTATAATAAAGAGTGGATGAGTAATTGAAAAGCCTACGGAAAAAAAGAATTCATTTCAGATAAAACTGCAAACGATACAAAGTTAACAAGACAATCCTAAAAGCATTTAATTAATATTTTTCTTATAAGTACTTCTTGTCCTTACCAACACAAAAAGTGCTAGGCTAGGAGTCGTAAGTAGCAGCAACATACAAATGATAGATGAGGAGCATCCAATTCTAAATACATCCACCGTGCATAAAAAAAAAAAGTTTAATATCATGATATTAACCAAAATGATATTAACCAAAATATCATGAACTTTGAGAGGCTGCATCCTCCATCATGTTTCACTTTAGTTAACATCATTGAATCTTCAAACCCTAATTAACCCTCTCACAATCCTCACTTCCATAGTTCCATTCACATTCCGCCCATACAAATCAAACACATTCAAATTCAATATGCAACTCTTTCATTCAGCGCCTCCACCCCAAAATCTAAATCCCACATAACACATATTGTGACCGTAGTCCACCCTCCATCGACTATATATGGTTCCAAAAAAAAAATTAAAAAAAATCCCTCAAAGAATCCCTTGTCGTGCAAAACAAGACAAGAACCCCCTCACTTTGAAGCTGATAAATTAGAATGGATTACTATGAAATGAATAGGAACTCTTGATTGAATTGGTACTCCCTTGAAATAAATTGGCCACAATTGATGAGATATCACGACTAATGCAGATGGATAAAGCACTTCTTCTTCCTTTTTGTAACAAAGTATTTTGTATCATGTGTAAATTTGCACATGTTAAAAAGTTTAAAAAAGTAAATTTATATTGAAACTTACGTATTTAGTATTAAATATGTAAGTTTTTGATAAATAGTTGTTGTTTTTCAATAAAAAAAAAACTACTTTTAGTTACTTTTGCATCATGTGCAATATTGCACATGTTAGATAATCCCATAATATAAAACGCTTCTATTATGCATAGGTTTTCAAATTTTCGCAACCTGAAAGATGTGTTTGACTGCGTGTTTTTCCCTTTTATTATCTTGTGTTGTCAGTTTAGAGTTGAAAATAGTAGAGGTCTAGAAGTCATTGCTCAACTGGCAAATGCCAAAATTGAAAGGCCAGACGCTGTGATCCGGGTTCGAACCCGAGACCTCACAGTTGTGTGTGAGTTTAATTTCAGTGGATTACCACTTCATCTAAGACCAAAAAAAGTAGAGAAGGTTAATCTACTCTAGTGTTGATTTGATCAGTGTTTCACATTGTAATGACATCATATTTATGAGCTAACATGTTTCATTTTGGTCTCCTCAAAAAACAAAAATGTTTGGTTTCGGGTATTTTATTGAGTATAAGGGTTAGTTTAATACACTAATTGAAGTTTTAATTAAAAATGATCAAATTTAATCATAACAATATTATAGTCCTACCTGCTCGATAGATTAATCTGTACAGTTGCACACAAAAGATGTTTGGTTCACACCAAATTTTTTTAACCATAACAATGATCATGTAAAATTAATTTTATATAGATAATATTTAAATATAAGAATAACATTAAATAAATGATAAATTTGTTGTATACACGTGTGTGCTTTAAATTGGTACAATACTCTTAGTCATCTTTTTCTCATGAACTCTTTCATTTTAAATAGAGGTACTTTTGATAACATCATTATTGCTTTTCCTCAACAAAAAAAAAGATAACATCATTATTGCACAATATATTGTTCACAACATGCACAAGAAAAAATGTAAGAAAGATCTCTTATCGTTTAAAATGGACTTTGAGAAGGCTTATGATAGGGTGAATTGGGACTTTTTTAGATTAACTTTCACTAAATTTGGGTTTCCTTCTTCCATTATTAATTTGGTTATGAGTTGTATTACCTCTTCATTTCTTTCCCTTGAGTGGAATGGTGAAAAACTTGGAAGTTTCAAACCTAAAAGGGCTTTAAGATAAGGTGATTACTCCCACCTTATTTCTTTCTTTTATGCTTGGAAAAACTGTCACTTATGATCCAATCCAACATCAGGTTAATAACAATCTTTGCAAGCTGATAAAGATTTTCCGTGAAGGTCTTAATTTCTCTCACTTCTTATTTGCTGATGACTGTCATCTCTTTACTAAAGACAAAAGCTCTCCACTTAAGTTGATTCAAGATGTGCTGCAAAAAATTTGATCTGCTTCATGATTGAAGATTAATTTCAGAATTCAAAGTTTATGACCTCTTTAAATGTGTATCGGCATAAGAAGAATAAACATGAGTCTCCTCTTCAGCTTAACCATACTTCTCAGCTAGGTAAGTACCTTAAATTTCTTGTGGTCTAGAAGAGTTCATTCAGATTTCCAGTATACTTTACCAGGATTTTATTCGTAGAATTGCCATTGATCATGACATTGATGGTAAAACTCATTTAGAGTGACTTTCTTAATTATATATACTCGGACAATCACGAATATAGATGGTTGGATCAGGATTCAATTCAACAATTGGCACCAACAACTTGTTGGAGTTGGATTTTGCGGCTATGAACTACTTAAAACCTTAGGCATTGTTGTTTGCTAGTGATGCATGGTAGTATTCCAACTAGTGTCTTGAGAGGTTTGCGACATCTCATCACAAATATTGAATGTCATAGGGATTGTCCCAACATAATGGTTATCTAGAAGTTTTTTCGTGCAACTTCCTAACAACTTTTGCATGCAGATTGCTAAATGTGTTTTAGATATTCATAGTAAGATGTGAACAAATATATTTGGATTTCAATCAATAGCATAATCTCAGTAATGCATGTTCTTGGTTCCACTAATAAGCAACATGTGATTCTTCATATTTGTTGGTATCCCCCTGAATGTTGTATTAAAGTAAATGTGGATATGTCTTCGTTTGGTAATCCTGACAATAGAGGATTTGATGGTCTTTTGCGGAACTATAAGGGATGTCGATTCAATATTTTCCTTCTTCTGGATATTGTGGTAGAACTTCAAATTTTGTTGGCTGAACTTTCAGCTATATAGAGAGGTCTTCAATTGGATTGGGACCATGTATATAAGCTTATCATCATGAAATCTGACTCGTAGGTAGCTTCAGATATGGTTATTGATACTAAATAAAATGATTTTAATCCCTTTAACTTTGCTTTCTCTTCTCAAGAAACTCACATCTCTTTGATGGGTGATCGCTCTTAGTGATACAAGGAAACAGATGTGTTGATTGATTAACAATGTTTTGTGCTACTGATGTCAATTCTTTAAAGACATGAATTTCTTCCCCACCTTAGTTGAATGGTATAATGTTTGCAGATACCTTTGAGATGTTTAGGCAGTGAATCATTTAGTTTGTTTCTCTTGTTGTTTTCTTCTTGCTCTTAATTAAAAAAAATGACATATCAAAATTATGAATTTGAAATTCAGTCCTTATTCTTTCAATATTGAATGTAAATTTAGATATTGTCAACCTAGCGCCTATCTTTCTGAAAGTACCTTAATCACATAACTATTTGAAAAAAAGTCAGCCGACGAACTTTATGTTTGTACTATTGAAAGCCTATAAAGTCAACCTTACTAACCAAGGTAGGATGCGGATGGTTGCAACTTGCGCCAACTACAAGTAAAAGCTGCAATTGAGTGCTAAGTATGACAAAACCAATTTCTCCATTGTGTTAGATAAGGCCGCAAATAATACTACCATTATACTCCGTCCGTCTCATATTGTATGTCGCTTTAGGGAAAAAAAAATTTCTCAGATTATATGTCATTTTACAATACCAATGCAACATTAATGTTACTTTTTCTATTACAATCTTAACTATTTATTACTTTCTCTTCTTTCCATTTCTTTCATTTATCTTTTGTAATAATATCTCTTTCCCACACAATATTAATTGCATTTCTTAATACGTATGAAATGCCCTAAAAATTCGTAGAATTTGGGACGGAGCCTTTATTATTTATTGTTAATCAAAGAATGAATTTTGACAGGCTACATACACCACACCAATCCACTTTACTAACCAACCACTACTTTTACTTTTTTTTTTTTCTTTCTCACTTCAATCAACATCATTGAATCATCAAACTCCAATATTGACCCTCTCACAATCCTCGCCATTCACACTCACCAATACAAAATCAAACCCCCTTCAAAACCCATATTCAACTCTTCATTCATTTTCCTATGTGCAAAACCAAAATGGCCATCAACGCCTCCACCCCAAAATCAACAACCCCACGCTCCAAACGCACCACCCAAACACCCACAACACCATCATCATCATCATCGCCTAAACCCACACGTGCAAGTACCACAACCACACGTGCAACCACTAAAACAAAAACATCATCATTCTCCGACAACCCTTCAACCTCATACGCCGGTTCAACCGGTTCAACCGGTTCTACCGGGTTCCATCTCTCAACCGACACATCAATCTCAAGCAGAACATCCTTAACCTCTCTTCGGAACACACTCCCAGAAAACCCAAACATCTACGACTTCTCCGAAATCTGTTCCGCCACAAACAACTTCCTCTCCAAACGCTACTCTTCCTCTACACCATGCTGGCGATGCACCTTACGTAACGCTGACGTCATCATCTTCCAACGCAAATTCCGTCGCAAACTTCAAACCCAACAGCTCCAAGAGCTTCTCTCCACCATCTGTCGCAGCCACCACGTCAGCATCGTGAAACTCCTCGGAGTTTCAATCTCCGGTGAACATATCTACCTTGTTTACGAATTCGTTAACGGTGCGAATCTTTCTCATTGTTTACGAAATTCAAGAAACGTTCATTACACTGTTCTTTCGACGTGGATTTCGAGAATGCAAGTTGCGACGGATCTTGCTCATGGAATTGATTATATTCATAATAAAACTGGTTTGAATTTTAATTTTGTTCATAATCATATCAAGAGTAGTGCGATTGTTGTTACTGAACCGGAATTCAATGCTAGGGTTTGTCATTTCGGTGCTGCACAGTTATGCGGTGAAGCCGTTGAAATTGATTCAAAAAATTTAGGAGAAATCACTGAGGAAGAAGATAGATCGGTTAGATCGAAGGAATTTGAAGGTGTGAGAGGTTATATGTCGCCGGAGTTTCAAGCCACCGGCGTCGCGACGCAGAAGACTGATGTATATGCATTTGGAGTGGTGATGTTGGAGCTTTTGTCTGGCGAGGAACCGTTGAAGTTTAGGTTTGATGAGAAGAGGCGTGAATTTGTGAGAATTTCGATAATTGAGTCAGCTAAGGAGGCCGTCGCCGCCGTGGACGGCGGCAGAGAAGGCGGCGACGGTGGTGTGGAAGGGAAGCTGAGAATGTGGGTGGATAGAAGGTTGAAAGATTCGTTTCCAGTGGATGTTGCTGAGAAGTTGACACGTGTAGCGTTGGATTGTGTACACGTGGATCCAGATAAGAGGCCTAATATGGGACGCGTTGCAGGGAAAATCTCGACGCTTTATTTGAAATCAAAGAATTGGTCTGACAACATGAAATTGCCTGACATGTCTTTTTCATTGGGTCCTCGATGATTTCTTAGGACACTTTTTTTTTTTTAGTTTGATTTTCTTAATGACTAAATTAAATTTAAATAACAAGTCATTATGATATGATAAGAGATTAAATTATCTAGGAGGGATTGATCATGTTGTTAGTTTTTTAATTGGTATAGATGATTGGTATTTTTTGAATAGAAATTGGTCTTGGATGATTCGATTGTGACATGAGTTGTGGAAGATGTATAGTTTATGTTTAATTTAATTATTGATATGAACAGCGTGATATTTTGGTAAGATGCTTGCATTTTTTATATGTGGAATTTAGATGAGGGGTTAATATAAAATTAAGCATTCATTTGTTTTGCTTCCATTTCCAACATACTTCGCTTTCAATTTTGAACTTCAAAGGTGGAATGTTGTAGGATGGGACTAAAAGCGTGTGTATTTAATTGGCTGGCGGCCGAAGCATTCCTCAAGCTTAGATGAGGTGCTGTTGGATTTGTAAGTTATTATACAAATGAATTGACCAATCACTCATTCCCATTATGTTATTGAATTGAATGGATGGTTCTCTATCTTCAAAAATAATTCAAATTATCTCTTTAGAACAATCAGAAGAAATTTATCCGAGGAGAACAGGGATACTCATAGTGGTGGTGGATTAAAGGAAGTAGGTGCTTCGATCATTGTTGATGGTGCTCCAAGGATGTGTTGGCCGCAACTCTGTTGAGGAGAAGACGGTGTTGTACATAAAGGTGCTCCGACGTCCGAATCAATATATGATCCAGAGTGTAATGAAGCATAGAGAGATACATACCTCGTGAGCTTGTCAAGAGCTCTTTATAGAGGGTCAAGGACATCGCTATGGAGCAATGGTGGAAGAGCTGTTATGAATGTCCTCATGAATGTCCTCCATGATAGCCATTATGGCTCGTCATGTCATTATGTGTCTTCATTGAGACAGAGAGTATCTGATGGTTGATGGTAGGCTTTTGCTTGTTGGGCTTTTGAGTAATTGAGTCTAATTTGCGCGGGCTAGGTTTTTAGCTAGTCCAGAACATAAGCCCCCCCAAGTCTACAGTTTGAAGCATTAGAAGTGATGACTTCAAATGATGACGAGTGAAAAGAGGATGTCAAACTAGATGTGTTAGAAAAGATCTGAAGAAGATCGTTTGTGATACTTAGAATTCGATTATAATCTGAAGAGGATTTGTATTATGCTCCGAGTGGGAGATTTGTTTTTAAGTTTATGCTTTTGTGGAAAGCGTGGCGAGAAGATAATGTTCTCTCTTCTCAAAGAGTGGCGTGGTTTTGCCGAATTTTTTATTGTTGTTCCCGTTGTAAGGCAAACCCACATGAATTTGTAGAGTCGTATCATTGTAGAAATGATACCCTTTATGTTGACTAGACTTGTCAAAGGATAGAGTTCTAGAATCGTTATCCCCGTAGTTTTAGGTTTAATTAAGTTTGTATGCTCGCAGTGATACTTAGGAGTTTTCCTTTTGACTAAATGTATGCTTGTAGGGTTAATTTGTATAACCGAGCATTTTGAATCAAAAATGGATCTGATAGGCCAAGGTTAATGCCCACACCCTCGTAGTCATTGCTTTGTTATGAAGTGATAACTTAGATCGTTCCAATGGCTTAAAACTGGTAATTGTCGAGCACACGACTTGCTTCTTTAAATCATTGTTTAACTTAAAGATGTTGCCCTTCCTCCCCCAATCATTTGCCTCGTTTGTTTGGGAGCAAATGTTTTGTGTTGTTTTACGAGGGGGTCTAAGCATGATCGTTCTAATCATTATGTGAGGTATTCATTAGAAGCCCTCATGTCCAATAGTAGTTTATTTTGAACCCGTGTTCGAGGATGTGGTTCAAGCAGTAAACAGTCGATGAACACAAACATAGTTTATTGGAACAAAATGTGTTTAACATTACCCTTTGAGTTTTGATGATAACAAGGTATTAAAAATTGTCAATTGGATATGCTAATATTTGTTCAAGTGTCCAGGACCATAGACAAAAGTTTTGTGTCTCTTTTTAAAGCATAGGTTCTGGAAGAACAAATGAGAGCAATGGAATCAACAGGTAGGAAGCTTGAAGCATCTGAAGAAAAGAGGTTCTGAAGACAAAGTGATCCTGAAGTGCTGACGTCATCAGAAGCACCTCATCAGAAGCAACATCACCAGAAGCTGACATCATTAGGAGCTGAAGATCATCAGAAGCTGAGAGAATTGAAGCATCAAAGGTTGTTCAAATGATTTAATCACTCCTAGCATTGCAGAAGACTGAAAGAATGAAGCAACGACTAATTCAAATGGATTTGAAGGCATTGGATGTTTTTTCGTTGGAGAGAGTTGAAAAAGGACAAGTGTACGAAGTGTACAACCACTATCTCCACTACTCTGATTAGTGTCTGCAATAGGACAAGAACAACAACTATGCCTGCACCAGTGTTCCTCCAGATTTGGAATGGATTTGAAATTGATCCTTCTTAGGACAACAACCAAATCAGGCAAAAGATCGTTGGTGATTTGATCAAGCTTCAAACGACTCTTTTTGATGTGCGGGCAATTTGCAACGTCTCTTTCACACCTCTATATAAAGGAGTGAAGACTTAGAGAATGGCAAGACTCATATACAACAATTTACAAGTGCCAAAGCTCTGCTGAAATTGTTCTGCATCGAATGTTCACTTAGAATTTCTTATCATAGTTCATATCTTAGAAATTCTAGAGTCTTAAGAGTCTGTATCCGATTTGTATTGTGAACACCACTGATTGTATATCAAGTGTTCAACCTGAAACAAATTTTGCTAGACATTATATAGACATACTACTCCAAAGGTGGAATATTGTAGTATGGCACCGCTAAAAACATGTATTTAATAGCTGACGGGTGAGCTGTGAAGCCCCGATACCTCAAAATAGATGACGTATCGTATCCCCTGCGTATCCTGCACCGATACCTGCCCAATACTTCCCGTTACGTATCATGAGAGTATCCGAAGATTAAATTTTATTTTTTTAAAAAATAATTATCCGATACTTCCCGATACGTATAGGAGAGTATCCGATAATTATCATGCACCGATATTTGCCCCAATATTTTCCAATTAATGTTAACTAAAATAACTTAACTCTTGAGTACTGATGTGTTCTTTTTTGGAAATAGCACTTCTTTTTTGGATCGATAAAGTATAGCACTAACTGATATAGTATAGCACTGATGGTGCTCTTTTTAGGATATATTGTGTATGTAATTGACTAATCACCACTCTCTTAATCGTCAATATTATTTATATTTATGTTGATGTGCTACAAGCCTATGACTGGTTTCTTTTGTTTGTTAATACATTTGCATATTAAAAAAATGGTTATAATTATATTGTACATTTAATTATATAATTTTTTTTATTAACGTATCTCAGCCGTATCGTATCTTGATTTTTGAAATTTTTCCGTATCGGTGTATCAGTGTAGTATCGTATCCGTATCGTATCTCGTACCCGGGCTTCACAGCGGATGAGGCATTCCTCATGGGGAAACTTAGTTTCCTGGCATGACTCCTGAGCTTTTCTAGAGTTTTTATCCACATCCATGACGTTGTGTCCACATCTTTTTCAATTCATTAAATACACTGATTTTCATTAAAAAAAATACAATTTATAAGGTTCTTAAGTGTCTCGGACGCTCGTTGATATTTTCCTAATTTAATTTATTGATAAATTCTAAACTTCAATTATTAATTACAAAGATAATAATGAATTAATTTAGTAAATGAAAAACTAAAATAATATCTAGCAATAGAAAAATTCTAAAATAATATCCAAGTTACATTCAGATAAAAATTAAATCAACATTTCATTTACTTTTGAAAAGTCAAACACATCTCTCTCTTCTATTTCTTTTAAAGTAACCAATACTTTAAATCTCCTATATTTCTCATATATTTCTTTCTCTCTTCTCAACTTCATTTTATAACCAAACATAGGGTAAATGTCTTCTCTCTTCTAATTTTAATATTAAATCTTGTAATTTCAAAGGTAATGAATCCACTTGAACTCAAAAAAGAGATGAGGTGGTGTTGTTTTTGTAAGTCATTATACAAATGAATTTACCAATCATTCCATCTATTGTCGCCATGTATTGTGATGATCGTAAGAAGATTGTCTGCTGGTTTAGGTTTAATGACCAAATTGAATGTTCACCGAAATATATCTGTTGGGCTTGTTGGCTGGTGAGTTGAGTTTGTTAATGTGGTTTATGTTGTGTTGCAGGGAAAGAAAAGGAAGGATACTGTTTGCATTGCTCTTGCTGATGATACTTGTGAAGAGCCTAGGGTTAGGATGAACAAAGTTGTGAGGTCGAATTTGCGAGTTCGGCTTGGAGATGTTGTGTCTGTGCACCATTGTCCTGATGTCAAGTATGGGAAACGTGTGCACATTCTGCCTATTGATGATACAATTGAAGGTCTCACTGGAGATCTCTTTGATGCATTCTTGAAACGTAAGTTCCCACCTTTCATAGTGGATTTTGATCACTTGGTTTTGCTAGCTTTGTCTAATCTTTAATCTTTAGTTTCTTAGAGGCATTATGATTTTACATGTTTGAATATGTTATATGTATATGTTAATCTTTGCACAAGTCTAACTTTTTTAATGTATATAATTTACAGTCTATTTCGTGGAGGCTTATCGTCCCGTCAGAAAAGGAGATCTATTTCTTGTGCGGGGAGGGATGAGAAGTGTAGAGTTTAAGGTCATTGAAACTGATCCTGGTGAGTACTGTGTGGTTGCTCCAAACACTGAGGTCTTCTGTGAGGGGGAACCTGTGAAAAGAGAGGATGAAGAAAGGCTTGATGAAGTTGGTTATGATGACGTGGGTGGTGTTAGGAAGCAAATGGCACAGATTTGCGAGTTGGTCGAGCTTCCACTGAGGCATCCTCAACTTTTTAAGTCAATTGGTGCGAAAGCACCTAAAGGAATTTTGCTTTTTGGACCCCCAGGTACCGGGAAGACATTAATAGCAAGAGCTATTGCTAATGAAACTGGAGCTTTCTTTTTTGTATTAATGGACCAGAGATTATGTCCAAAATGGCTGGAGAGAGTGAAAGCAATCTTAGGAAAGCGTTTGAAGAAGCAGAAAAGAATGCACCTTCCATCATCTTTATTGATGAAATTGATTCTATTGCACCCAAGCGGGACAAGACAAATGGTGAAGTAGAAAGAAGGATTGTTTCACAACTTCTGACTCTTATGGATGGGCTAAAATCTCGTGCTCATGTTATTGTCATGGGGGCCACTAATCGCCCCAATAGCATTGACCCGGCATTGAGAAGGTTTGGTAGATTTGATAGGGAAATCGATATTGGTGTTCCAGATGAAATTGGGCGACTTGAAGTCCTTCGCATACATACCAAAAACATGAAGCTCTCTGATGATGTAAGTTGGGCATTACATATTACTTAACTTTCACATATGTTGGTCTATTTTGTTCTGTATTTTCTTTTTTATGGTTGTGGTCATTGTTCCGTTCATTAGTCAAATTCACTACTATTTATGATAGTTGCGGTATTAATAAGGTTTTTCAATTTCCTCAAATTTTCAGTTGCTCATTTACGATTTTACTCTGTAGGTTGATTTGGAGAGAATTTCAAAAAATACTCATGGGTATGTTGGTGCTGACCTTGCTGCTCTTTGCACTGAAGCTGCTTTGCAATGCATTAGGGAGAAGATGGACGTCATTGACTTATAGGATGAGACTATTGATGCTGAAATACTAAATTCCATGGCAGTTACAAATGAGCGAAACTGTTAGTTTTTTTTACGACTCCTATATTTTTAGCCGACCCCACTTAGTGGGATAAGGCTTGGTTGTTGGTTGTTGTTGTCCTATATTTAGAAATCATTAGTAGATTACTTGATCAGTCAATGAGTCATTCCTTTCTTGCTGTCTGTTTTCTTACGAATGTCTGTATTAACAGGTTGTTGAGGTGCCTAATGTCAGCTGGGAGGACATCGGAGGCCTTGCGAATGTCAAGCGTGAACTGCAAGAGGTCATAAATCTTTCCTAGTACTTAATTACACCTTATTTCCTTACCAATTTTATCTGTTTCTGATTTTGGTTTATGTGTACGCAGACTGTTCAATATCCGGTTGAGCACTCGGAAAAGTTTGAGAAGTTTGGGATGTCACCATTAAAAGGAGTTCTCTTCTATGGTCCTCCGGGATGTGGAAAAACTTTGTTAGCCAAAGCAATTGCTAATGAATGTCAAGCTAACTTCATAAGTATAAAAGGCCCAGAATTACTTACAACGTGGTTTGGTGAGAGTGAAGCCAATGTTAGGGAAATTTTTGACAAGGCTAGACAATCAGCTCCATGTGTCCTCTTTTTTGATGAGCTTGATTCCATTGCCACTCAGGTTGGTATCTTGTTACTATAAACTCATGGATTGCTATTATATTATGGTTTAACCATAGTTGATACTCAAGTGAGGTATATTTTTTTTTGAGATCATGTTATTATTGCTTGTACTCTTCTAAAAAAGAAAAAAAAAATGAGGATGTCAAATTGATCCTGTTTGGATAAACAACTTAATCAAGCGCTTGCATATAAGCTTTTTCTACATCAAGATAAAAAGAAATCCAATCTGCTTCCATATAGGCTATTCTAGAGGTCATTGACATGTCAGCTCTTCCAAACAATTTCACAAGTGCTTATGCCAAGTAGATAAGGTCAATAAAAATAAATCCAAATTGTTTCCATATAGGCTATTCTAGAGAGGTTATTGACATGTCATAAGCTCTTCAAAACAATCTCACAAGTGATTATGACAAGTAGATAAGGTCAAATAAAACAATCCAAATGGGCCCTTGATGTTTTTTAGTATCTTTGTGATTGCACGTATCTCTTTGATTTCTTATTTTCAGCTTGTATTTGTATATAATCATTGTGTTGTTCTTGTAGAGAGGGAGCAGTGTTGGGGATGCTGGTGGCGCCGCTGATAGAGTTCTAAATCAACTTCTGACAGAAATGGATGGCATGTCTGCCAAAAAGACTGTATTCATTATTGGGGCAACTAACAGACCTGACATCATTGATCCAGCACTTCTTCGGCCAAGCCGTCTAGATCAGTTGATCTATATTCCTCTACCTGACGAGGATTCCCGTCATTCGATCTTCAAGTCTTGCATGAGAAAGTCACCGATTGCGAAAAATGTTGATTTGGGAGCATTGGCTAGGCATACTCAAGGTTTTAGTGGTGCCGATGATGACATGCTGTCATTACGTAATTTTTAAGACTTATTTTGACAGAGTTCAAGGCAATATGAATGGTCCAGAGGCGTTAAAAAGCGAGAAAACAACCAAGAGCTTGAAGCAACAAAACGTGACACGATTGCGGGAGGCGTGTCACGATTGTGAAGAAGGATCTCGAAGGACTCTAGGTTGTTATAAAATCGTAACACGATTGGACACAGGCGTGACGCGATTTTTGGATCAGAAAATATTTCCTATTTAACCAGAAGTCAGTGCCAGAAACAAGGGTTACGATTCTAGAGAGCAAAAGTGCGATTTTGAGACCTGAAGACTGCTTGAAGGGCGATTTCATCATCCTTTACTCAGTTCATGTATGTTTTAATTATTTCATTGATTATGCTATTTGTAAACTCGATTATGAGTAGCTAAATCTCTCAGAGATTAGGTCCGAGATGAATCTGTGTAACCCTAATTGATCCATGTTGCTGTGAAACTCTATTTATTATGAATGACAATCTAGTTTTTATTCAATTCAATTGTTCTTAATGCTTTTTATATCCTGATCACATATAAATCTGATTTAGTGAGAACGAATGACTACTGACCCTAGCTTTCGACTTAGACCTAATTGAATTGTTCTAATAAACATGGTTAGTCTAGGAATGGATAATCGTTTATTAGTGATATTAGGTTAACGTGCTTTAAACCTTCAAAGATTATTAGACCACCTAAGGAATTAGGGGCTGTAGTTTGCGAAGAGGGTCTTAACTCAAGGGATTGATTAGGACTATTTTGTTAATTATTGTGAACTAGAGAATCATTCATAAGAATAGGTGCAGTATACCAATTAGGAAAACACTAAAGGATTCGACAGACCCAATCTCATCTCTCTCCATATTTTCTTAATCAATCTTTATTTTAAGTGACTTGATTTCATCAAATCAAACCAAACCAACTGCCTAGTGGCAAATTAAAAGAACTTTATACATCCTTTTGAATAACGTAATTGAATTATTGAGATTAAAACCAGTCCTTGTGGGAACGATATTTTTACTACTTCGATAGTATTTGGTACACTTGCCAATATTCTATCAGTAAGATCCAAGGATTCATCTTATATGCAGAATAAAAGATGTTTCATTTTGAAAAGAACCAAAATCTGGAAAAAAGCAATTTCTTATTCGGTAGAGAAGTCTTTTTCCTTTTTCCATTCATTCCCATCCAATTGAAATACTAACACACAAGGCTTTTATTTATATGACCAAACCTTTGCATATTTCTTCATATTACCCGATGCGGGACATTATTCTAATTATTATTATTGATATATTATGATATGATTTCTATTTGTCCCTTTGATTTTGAACCCTATCTATTTGGATTTCGATGCTTTTACCTTAAAGTAGGTACAAAGATAGCTGGCCTTTGTTTACCCTTTAGAATTTCCACCAACCAAATCTACTGAAGTGATCTCAAATTAATATGCCAAGCCAAGGATTGAAGAAGGATCTATACGTACTCTGTAGTATTTTGGCTTCATGTTTGTTTCCTTGACACACTCATTCAACTTTTCTAATTGGACTTTTTGACCGTTTTTGTGGGCATAAATTTCTGTCATCTTTTAACAGATTATGTTTCATCATGTTCAATGAACAACGCAATGTAACAAAAATAATGTTCATTACAAACACATGCCAAATTGTAAGAAAAAAGATTCTAGGAATCTGTTTATTTTATCAAGGGTTTTGCAGACAAGTGTTGTAAGAGCATTATTTCAAGAAACCACAAAAAGTTTATCATGAAAATATAGGTCAAACACATGTAAAAATCATAAATACACAATTTTTAATGTGAAAATTACTATTTTTAAATATTTAAATAATGCTCTTAAGGCACTTCTAAACATTTCCATTTTATTAACTATTAAACAAGTACAATTCCATTCCACAATTCTAATTAATCCAACCACAACCTTAACCACACGTCACAAAAATGTCATATGTTAAGGGAGTGATCGATTTTCCCCAAACTCCAACCCACCTTGAACCCAAAATTATCCCAATACTCAAACCTAGTGTCATAAATTAATTTCCACCATTTTTATATTAATTTAATCCATTTGGGGGTTGGAAAACATCCAACACTTTGTGTATTTGTCAATTGCAAACCAATGAGATGTTCACACCGATTAAAAGTTCAAAAATGTTTCGAAACTAGAGATGACATTTAGAGTCTTGCATGTTGTGTATATATAATTTTTTATATCCGAGACGGTTTGGGTGGGTAATTATATCTTCGTTACACACTCCATACCTGAATTTGAAATTGGAGAAGTTATACCCAAACTCGGTCAAAACGAGAAAAATCGTCGAATTGAGGCGTGTTTGAGCAGATATCGCGTGTACCGATTTTGTTGTCATGTCTACGCCTATTCAACACCTATATCATCTCATATTCTTTCTACCTCTCTTTTCCTATCACATCATTAATATATTATATCTATCACATTACAATTCATATCACTTTTCCCTGTTAAGATGTCAATTAGGTGTATGAGTGTCCCTGAAATTTGTTCTTTAAATGATTACATTACATGTCCGGCAAAGAGGGAATCTGTACACCCGTTCTGCCTATATGGTTTCCATACTGCTAGAGCCTAGACACACTCATTCTCACGTCCATGTACATGGTTTTTTGTTTTTGTTTTGAAAGGTATAGCATATCAATCATCTAATTATTCTCCCACAACAATTCAAAAACATTGTGAATCGTAATTTTGATTAATTTTAGTAGTGACAGATAGACCATTTGGTCATTTTGTTTGATTGTTTCACATTCACCGAATTAGATGAAACATTCATTAGTAGACAAGATTTAAAATATTTAGTTTTGATGGCTAACTTGGAGAGAAGAGTATGGTGGGGGTTTTATACGGTTAATATAATTTAAAATGAATATAAAGGAATGTTTAAATGTACAAGCTTGCACCCCACCTCCACACCAAGCTTTTAGAATTAACTAAATTAAGCAAAAATTGATACTTCTTTTTTTGACAGGTAGCAAAAATTGACCTTTTTTTTAAGGAGGAAAAAAAAATTGATGCTTTTTTTTAGGGAAAAAATTGATACTTGGTAACTAAGAATCGGTATCATTAATATTTATGCTGAAAATCAAACTTTGAGTGCCAAAATCCAGCCAATGAAATATATTTGGAGTGCCCAAATCTAACCATGAGGAAACGTCACAGTGACGGATGTTTATGCTGTCAGCATAGTGACGAATGCAAGCCGCAAATTATTGTTTGGTAAATTTGTAAGCAGTATGACGTATGGTTGGATTTCGGTAAGATTGATATTTGATACATAGATAAAATTTATTTAAAATTTGATTTAATTTTTAAACAAATTAATATAAAAATATGATTTGTTATTGAATAATTAGATGATAAAAATATACAATCCAACTTCAAAAAACAAAAACAAAAGCTTCAAAAGTACAGTTTGGGTTTATCTTGACTTTACTAGATCGTTCTTCTTTTTACAAAATTTATTGGATCCTTTTAAACGCATATGGATTACGTAGTAAAGTTTACGGGCAATATGAACATGCTTGTGTGTACCGATTAATGATGGCAGTTAATTAATCAATTATGATATTTGATTGAGGCTTGATTTTGAATGTACCTGTGATTGAGTTGAATCATTTAGTTAAGTCTAATAAAAAGATTTCATTTTTTGAAATGCTATTAAAAGATCTTTGTCTTTAGAGTTTAGACAATTAAGTATAGTGATGAAGGTAGTTAGGTCTCTCATGTTCAGTCTCTATGCTCTCACCAGTATCTCTTTAACCTTAAAGGTATGCAATGATGTTCACGATCCTGTCTTTGATATTGTAAATATGATATAATTTGAATCTATGATTTATAGTAGTCTACTGCGTTTAATTCCAACATATAATTCATGTAGATGATATTGCACAAGTTTTTTTTTTTTAAGGAACACAAGTGTTTTTATCATGCATGCCTTACTTCTATTATGTGTTTGGTTTTGTGATTCTCATTTATAAAGTAAATTTTTCATACGATATATCAACGAGTAAACTATTAAATCGATCATTGTCTTTATAAGTCATTCTTAAATTAGTCTTGAGTCTATTAATATTTTAAATTAGTTTCTATCTTTGTCAAAAGTTTTTCAATTAAGGTCTTTATCTTTATGTTTTTGTCACATAACGAGGGACTTAATCGAGAAACTTTTGACAAAGACATTAACTAGTTTGAAATATTAATAGAGTCGAAGACTAATTTGAAAGTAACTTATAAAAACAAAGACTAATTTGATGGTTTACTCATATATCAACAAAAGTTCTTCAATATGTCACGAATTAAGGACGTAATGTCTTAAAGATCGAATTTGCATTAGACATTGACAATGCCGTATTTGGGGTTCATGGATATTTTTGTAGAATAGTATTTATTTTAATTTAAGGAGTTTAGGATTTTGGAATTAGACATGCATGCCTTTTGAAAATGTATTTTGTATTGAAAGAACTTATAAAGTAAGTTTTTGCTTATTTTCCGTTAATTCTCTAATTTTGGGCAAATGGTGTCACATAGGAGAATAAGACATTCAATTTGCAGTATTTAGGTTTGTAAGATGATAGACAATTTTGGGTGGGATAATTAAGGTACAAAAAGACTAGTTTAGCTGGCCTTTGTGTTCCTGATAGAATTTCCACCAACCCAATCAGACTCAAGTCTCAAATATGCCAAGCCAAGGATCCATGAAGGACCCATACATACCCGCACTCCTTTGGTTTCACTTGCTCAACTTTTCTCTTTGGACTTTTTGACCCTTTTTGTGGGATTATATTTCTGTCATCTTTTAACAGATTATGTTTCATCAGGTTCAATGAACAACACCAAGTAACAAAAAGATAATGTTTCATTACAAATTGCAAGGAAAAAGATTTTAGAAAACTCTTCACTTTATTCAACTTATTAAACAAGTACAATTCCATTTTATTTAATCCATGATAACGGATAATCGATTTTCCTCCCACTTACTCATTTCGGTCTCATATATAAGATTTTTTTTTCTAGGTTCATTGAATAATTAATGTATTTGGTCTACATTGTAAAACAAATACATTAATTATTCAATGAACCTAGAAAAAAAAAATTTTTCTTATATATGAGACTGGAGGGAGTATATCTCAAAGGGGAGAATTTTTGCAGCATTGTAATCAAGTGTAGGCCAAGGTTTCTTATTTAGCATTGGAATTATTATTATTTTTTCAATATAAAACTTATCTTTTATTTCATTAACTAGTAGTAGTGGACAATGATCATAGATTCATATAAATGGTTCACATCTTAGAAGACAAACACAATACAAACCTCCCAAAGTAAAATGGGAAATTTTTCACTGAAGTAAAAAGATTACAGCAAAAGCAACTCGTGTTCATAAGGTCGACTACATATAATGAACAACAAAAATAGAAGGTGGAAGGAAAAAAAAACTACTAAATGAGAAAGACACAACACAATCATGCATCCATGGATATTCGGTACTCCCTCTGATCATTATTATAAACAAATATTCTTTATTTAGATTTATTGAATTATTGATGTATCTGATTTATAATGCAGAAAGATCAGTAATACGATAAACCTGAAAAATGAATATTTGATTATAATAATAGTATAGCAGAGCTAGCTGGGGTGTACTGTACTGTTGGCCCTTGACGACTGAGGAGGAGGTGGAGAAACTGTGTTGGAACTTGAATTACCCTTGTGATCAACCATCTGATCCCATATCATCTTCTTCACGGAACGTTTCTTTGCAGGGAAAACACTTCCATTCTTTGGTTTGTGCCATGCCTCTGTTTCCTCTGTTTTCACCACTCCCTCCATATCACTTTGTGTACTATAGTGGTATATAGCCTCACTCTCTCTGTGGACTGAACTTAGGACTGTGTAGTTTCTATGGCTAGCTTGGAGAGGAGATGAGAGGAGTGTGGGGTTTTATAATGTAAATATTTGAAACATTTAAAATTTAAAATAAATAAAGGAATGTGTAAATTTATAAGGTGGCCCCCCTTAAGATTTTAAAATTTATTAATTAAATTCAGTTAAATTGATACTTGGTGACTAAGATTGGTAGTATCATTCATTAATCTTATATGATGATGATATCCTTAATCTTATACTTGGTGACACATGGCAGTTATACATTTCATCTCATTAGGCATTGTGAGGACAGCAAGATGAAAGCTAATAAAACTATAACCTTGACACAATTCCTCTGTTTGGCTTTTACCATTCAACAATTCATGTTTTGGGTCAGTTTATGGACCACATTAACTAGCTACCTCACTCTCTAATCCCTTGTATGTGGGTCCCGTTATAGGACTTTTGGGGTGCTTTGAGTAAGGTTTGGAATGGTGGTGGGACTCAGAACAGGAGGACTTTTAATAGATGGTCTTATATAATAAAATAATTCAAATAAAGAAAAGTTTTCTTTTGAAATATTATAAATAAATTCAATGAAAATTTAAACCTTTTTAAGCTTTTTGCATCTTTGTTTCTAGAAGGTAACCCTATTATCTAAATTTACATTGTTTCTAGAAGACAACCCTACTAGTACTAGTACTAGTAAGCAATAGCCTATTAATCTCGGTGATAATGAGGACATACAATCAGTGTCCAAAATCTAATATCCTCATTAACTACTTAACTTATTGGGGGAAAACGGGTTATTCATTGTCACTAGCTTGTACTAGTAAAATTCTTTTTCTTCATTGAATTTGAATCCATTTTTAACAAAGTGATGTAAGCAATGGATTATTTAATGCTAATGCCGTCAATTAAAGACTCACTGGGACAGTAAATAATTGAGATTTTGATAAATTCACGTAAGATTCCACTTATTAGATTTGGGTCATAATTAATTGACCAGAATTATATTGATAAAGAAGGAAAAGAGACTGTGTCATATCTTTTGTTTTTTATCATCTTCAGTCTCATTGACCTTTGAAATTTGACCAATTTGTTTTGTTCACACCTATGATACAATGCAATCAAAGAAAATCTTGACTACTTTTACTATGACAGAATAATATTTCATTTCACACCACATGCATTATATTAGAAACTTCCAACCAAATTTTTTTATTAGAAAAGAAAAAGGAAACTCATGCAAAACAATTTACATGAACGGTATTCTTTTCTTAAGTTGAATACAATATTCCTGCTGTCATAGGTTAAGATCCAGGCAATTATTATTTTTTTAAAAGAAAAGGAATATAACATTTCCCTTATCCCATCCATAAGTTTTGATGCAAAAATTATTTTGTTGGAATGTTGCAATACTTTTTATCTTTAATCATAATGTTCTTTAAAAGCAAACTAGAAAGATTAAAAAAATACTAGTTAAGAGGATAAATGTTATCAAAGTGGCTACAAAAAGTTAGAAATAATGGTAAAATTTACTATACCATATTGGTTTTTAATGATCAACAGGACAATATAAGCAAAAGTTAAATGTATTTGACTTAAATTTAAGCAAAATATTTTTTGATTATATTATAAGCATTAATGATATTCAAGTTTTTTTATTCCCTTTCTACAATGTGATACGATAAGTGTTGACCAAATTATAATACAATAAGTGTTATTAAATCTCTGAACAATAAGATAAAATAAAAACGTGATACAATTATAAGTGTTGATCAATCTCTAAATAAACAGCTCACATGGATAAGAGGATTAAACAGGTTGATATTACAACTTACAAGTCTCCTTTTCTACGACAAACTACGTTACTTTTAGACACTTCAATTTATTCTAATTTATTTTCTCAATTTGCAATTCTTTACATGCTTCTGTCTGTTTCAATTTTGTCAATTTATTTCATTTCATATAATTTCTTATTCTTTTCTAAAGTCTTCAACTCATTCCCTATTAATATTAATCTAAAATCAAGTTAACAAGGAAGGGTGTAACAGGACTAGTTTTTTTTTTTGACAAGGCAACAAGACTAGTTATTGGTATCTAGAAAAACAATATACATAGGGTTTTGAGAAAATCAGGAATAGATACCAAAACAAAAGCAAAACAATGCAAAATCAGAAACAAACAGTGATATCACTCCTTCTCTCCTTGATCAAAATTTGGCGTGTTTGAAAACAAGCTTTTTTTTTTATGAATTTATAGCTTTTTTTGAAATGTTATTTTAAGTAGTTTTTGAACCCACTTCCGTTTTTCGATACGTTTTCCTCTTCTCTATATTTTTTCATTGCTAACGTTCATTCACTATTGTTTTACTCTTTCACAAAAAATTGAAGATTCGTGCTTAGAGACTCTTTACCGGACACGAGAACTTGCAATGTGTTAAAAAATTTGGAAAAGAAAATGGATTAATGAAGATGTTAAAAATAAATCTTGGAGTAGTGTTCTCAGAGAAACAAAAAATAAAAGTAGATGTAAAAGTGAAACCAGGGATACTCGATGCAAGATTAATTTCTATTTTTGGTAGAATTTTGATTTTATGTAAATTAAATTGTTTTGTACTTGACCAAAAAAAAAATTATGTATTCTAAAAATCAAATAAAATTGATGCAATTTTTTTTCTGATTTTTTTGAGAATATGAAAAATAAAAAAAATGAAAAATGGGTCTAAGCAATGTGATTTTGGATTTTGAGGGGCAGAGTCACGTAAGAAGTCCCTTCTAAAGGAGTCTTGATCCTTGATTTTTTTTTCTTCTGATTTTCTGAGAAGTTTCAGAGCAATCCGATCAAGTAGCCCGAAAATTGGATTTTGACTAAGAATAGTTAACAATGACCCAATACAGAAGGATGAGAGTTAGGAAGATTAATATTGTCCTTAAAATGACTTTCCAAGTTACAAACATGTTTAAAATTTGTGCTGATACAATTTAGATTATATAATATGAACTGTGTTTTCCGTTGAAAAAGAGTGTTTTGTTCGGATTCTATAATCCGAAAAAATCAAGGAGCACACCCTATTTTTTTTGGAAGTTTAAGGATTATAAAATCCAAATTGGTGAAAAACTCATTTTTTTTTCACCCTATAACAAAGGAAAAACTCAGTTCAGATTCTAAAATCCGAAAATCACAGGGACATTTTTGGAAGAAAAAAAACACAGGGCGCACGAGAAGGTGATAAGGTGGAAAAAGTAATAGTTAATGTGCATGTTCTAGAATTGTGCAGTGGGCTTAACCCAACCCAGTTGTTCTTTTTCCTAAGTGGCATTCAAATGGGCCTGGCCAATAATTTCCCCTTCTCTTTCTAGAAATTTGCTCAATAGACCACTTTAGTTGCTCACAAACTTCTCAAAAATTAAGAAATATTCCTCTTGGTTCAGAACGTATCCAAATTAGCTGGTGACTGGGTGTTTGACCAGGCCTCAAGCACGTTATTGTGTGTGGGTCGCGTAGTGGAGTCTGAGTAGCGATAGGGAGTGTTGGTGTATTCCATTATACGTGAGAGGACATTTGGTGTTGTACTCGAGGAAGAGGAGCCAAAGGTTGAAGTAGTGGCTCCGGGTACTAGAGGAGGATCATCTCTGCCTAGAGTGCCAATGTGAGAAGATGCTATGGAAGAGGGTCTTAATTAAGGTGCCTGTTGTGGTGTCATCCACTAGAGAGTCCGGGGAAAATTTTGTCGACATTGTTATGTCAGCCTTGAAGAAGTTGAGATTAGAGAAGATTCCGCCACCAATAATGTTTTAAATAACAAAGTGTGACCTTTTAGAGTGGTTAAAAGTGTAACCGATTTATCAAGCCTTCGTTGATCTATTTCATACATCTCCATTCATATTATTATTTTGGAAACACATAAATTCATTTTATTTTTAATAAATTATAGTTTTCTTAATGAGCAATCAACATCACATGCTTAGTTTTGTAAAAAAACACTACATGCTTAGAGAGCAATTTTCCTTAAGGATTTATTTAAAACAACCTTTCAAAATTATAATATTCAATAATTTTTCTTGATTGTGATTTTTTTTTAGGCAGATTCTATGGTACACCCACAAATTTGAGTGTTTGGTACACCAAATCATTAAATTAATAGTTAAATGCGTTATTTTTTGAAGAGAAAAATTGTTTTCTATCACCTATAATTATAATAATTAAATCTTATTTACCAAAAACGTCAACGAAATAAAATTTAATTTTTTTGAAGTTTTAGTATTTATAATAGATAATTTTGATTATTTTTTACAATAAAATGTAAAAAAAATTATTATGATTTTTATAAACAATGAAATGATGTTTTTTCTTATGAAATGATATTTTCTAAAATATAAATATCAACAAATAGCTCTTTATTTCATAAAAATTATAGTAATTTTATAGATTTTTGAAGTAAGAGCACCAGTACACCTTAATTTGCGGGTGTACCGTAGAAATCCCCTTTTTTTTATTGTTGTATATATGCACATAGCTATTTAAGTGATAAATTTCATAGGGAGCAATTTATTTTTTATTGTATATATGTCCATAACTATTTTAGTAATATGAATGGGTTAATGAAACATATTAACGGAGGCGTTTTAGACCGGTTACACAATTAACGCTCTAAAAAGTCATACTTTGCTATTTGAAACGACAAGATCCCACACGTGTGAGCAAAAACCATGGATAGGTAGTTAAATTGGTTAAACGGACAACCAATCTAAAAAGTAGCGATCGAGAATCATCTCTTGATCATAAGCGAATGTGAATTAGGACCTGGTGAAAAGTATTTTTTATATTTTTAGATGTTTGTGAGTAATTGAAGGTGCCTAAAAAACAATTCACTTACAATTTTTAAATATTAGCATTTATTTGTTGGATCATGAGGATGAGTTTATGGAAATAGACAACATATTGGACGTTAGAAGCAATCACCCAAATGAAATTAACATCAAATCACACTTTTTATATATGTAACATTGTTTGGATTGCGATCATTATTCAAAATATTACTACATAGGTAAAATTACAAAAAATATATGATTTAACAGCAACTACTCTATTAATGATGGACGTTGAGGGATTCCATTAATGATTCATAGTCCTCTAAAAAATATATGATTCATAGTGTCAAGATTAGAGGATGTAAATCGAACAAATTATAAAACAAACTTTTTTTTTTTGACAAGAATTATAAAACAAACTTATGAGACATACATAAACAATCATGTATCCGTATGATGTCATTACATGGAAACGTGTGAGCACAAGCATACGAATAGACGAAGTGTACAATTTGGAAATGTGATTACATAAAATCTTTTACTCAATTCAAAATAATTACTTCAGTAATATCTTACAGGTGTACTCTGGAAATATAATTAATTGTACAAATGTTAATATTATAGTTAACTTTTGTATGGTTTTCTTTTATCCTTTATTTTAAGAAAAATAAGGGGGTTAGTAAATAAGAGTGTTATCAGTGTAAACAAGTGTCTTATCGTTTCAAACTGGATAGACCTTAACACAGATTATTTAGATTGGATTTGAATATATTCCCCTGACAATTTACTTAGATTGGTTTTTTGTTTAAGTATTAGGTAACACAGATATACATTAGATAGAGTGTGCTACTTACACTGTTATACGTACGTAATTAACCCTCAAGAACATATTAAGCCAATGAAATACATGAAGTGCAGCTATGCTAAAGAAATTGGTTTTTTGTTTAAGTATTAGGTAACACAGATATACAATAGATAGAGTGTGAGTTATACGTACGTAATTAACCCTCAAGATGGCCAACACATACATATATTAAGCCAATGAAATACACAAAGTGCAGCTATGTCAGAAGCCTTTATTCATGAAATTACTACATAAGTCAAATTCCTGGTGGTATTGCTTTGGGATCTGGGAGTGTGCCCCTCTTCAAGGTTTAGGTTCGATTCTCTCCGGTACCAATTTAGGTGAGTTAATTTAGCTTTTTCAGAAGAAAAAAAGCTACATAGGTCAAATTACAAAAGTTCTAATTCAATCGCAACTACTCAATTAATCACGGACGTTGGGGGATTATTTTCTAAAAAGGTTGTAAACTTATGAATATTTTGATTTGATGGCGTCATGGGTTTGAAATAGGTATGGCACTGCTGGGTACCAGAGTTTTGCCTCTCTTGTCCCCATATCTAGGGTTTATATAGATCATAGCGCTCGATAGGGATATATGACCTGGTCTATTTAAAATCTGGTTCAACTTGACTCGTTCGATAAAAAAGATAGTTTCAAACTTTTTAAAATACGTATTTACTTAAACTTGTCAAACGAACATGTATGTGATTGAAATATACCTTTAAAAAACATGTAATTGAACCCACGAAAGAATGTAATTGAAGTATTATATTTGATGATGATGATAATAATAATAATAATAATAATAATAATAATAATAATAATAATAATAATAATTCCGCAAAATAACAATATAAATAAATAAAGTATTAAAACAAATTTCAGACTATTTATTAGCTTTTAGTCTTTTAAGAAGTGGGCCAAATGTTATTTTAAAAACTATAACACAAAATAATCTTTTCAAAAATTCTAATTGGACGGACATTTCTTTTAAAAATATCATATCGAGCTTAAAATAAAGACTTTAACATATATATTCGATTATTCTCATTTTTATTTTTTAAATTAGGCTATTACCACCCCCTACCCACTTCCCCTATTAAAAATGCATGGAAATTGCAAGGTTGGAAAATGCATGGAAACCACCCCGGCCTAAATGAATATGTTTGAAGAGTTGAATTTTATATAATTAATTGCACAAATGCTAACGTAATAGTTGACTTCTGTATGGTACCTTACTATTTTTTAGAGAAAAGGGGCGTTGAGAAAATAAGATTGTTATCAATGTTATGTTAAGTAGTACAAGTAACATGACTGCTGTGTAAACAAGTGTCTTGTCGTTTCAAACTGGATAGACCTCAATTAATTAAAAATTAACGTATTAATTATTTTTGACAAATTAATGTATTAATTATTGAATTTTTATATAATCCCCCCACCTTATAGTTACATTTTGGTTTTATTTTAAAGTATTTATTAGGTAAAACAGATATACAATCAGGGGCGTAGCCTTGACTACCCAAGAAAATATATTATTTTTGAATTAGTTGTATGTATTTATATCTTGCTACCTCAAATAATAAACATTGAGCTACCCCAAATAATAAATAAGAAAGTAAAAATGATTGATAGATTTATTTGTAATGGTTTGGTATTTTCAATTGCAATAACAACTATAGAGAAAACTTTTTTAACAATTAAAATTATCAAGACAATAGTCATAAACATATTAAATGGGCAATGAATTTCTTGCAAATAATCTAATTGTTTACATTGGAGAAGACATTTGATAAGTGTCAAAAAGGAGTTAAATAGACTGTATATTTTAGGCCCTTTGATTACTTGGTTTGCAAGTTATCCTACGAAAAGCTCACAAATATTGAAGAATCATTCAATTATGCTTTTCACATCTAACGCCAACTCTTTGTAGGAAAATACACGCCTGGACACTCTAGAAGCAAGAAAACATGAAGAAATGCCAATGACAACTTTTCGAAGATCAAAGGAACAAAATAGGCTGAATTACCAGTTTACTGGCCATGGCGAGTAAGTTTACTTGCGAGGCGAGTAAGTTTACCAGTTTACTCGCCATGGCGAGTAAGTTTACTTGGGAGGCGAGTAAGGTGGTCTAACCCTCAGAGCTGACATGGCACAAACCCACTGGTGAAGAAACCACTACTCGCCATGGCGAGCGTTTCTACTTGGGAGGCGAGTTCAGACAGAACAGGCCATATAAAAGCTCATTTGTTCATTTCAAAGGGAATGAATCATGAGAGG
>Ga0228710_1000908_pt1 | contig 41845 bp, 24 predicted proteins | sample MedpolnodulmetaG_FD_177995 | JGI IMG/M metagenome (GOLD analysis project Ga0228710, IMG submission 177995) | Root nodule microbial communities from Medicago polymorpha collected in Santa Monica, California, United States - pink nodules | ecosystem: Host-associated > Plants > Roots > Nodule... | reverse complement strand
TACATTAAATAAAAGATGGAAATTAAATTTTGACATTTTGAAATAAAAATAATAATAAAAAAAGAGAGAGAAGAGGGCCCGACTCGGAATCAAACATGAGGTATTTTAAAATACCTCTCTGCCGAATCTCCGTTGAAAATCAGAGACTAATCGGGGTCTGGCGACGTGTAAACGTAGCATCAAACGACACGTGTCAGTGACGTCTTAGGTCAAAAATTGGGGTATGACAAACCTGAATGACCGAATTGGATTAGGTGATTAGATAGGCACACTAGATCAACCAAGACAATGCCTAACCAATGTGACACCAACGATCAAATTCTACCAAAGAAATCACAGCCCAAAAATAGGTGATCAACATTTTCATTGCTTCCACAACCACTTACGCACATTTGAGAACTAATTCTCAACTGGAATAATACCTTGATGAAACAAGTTATCCTTAGTATGGATTCGATTACAAAGCAACCACCAAGCAAAAAAGAGTTACTTTCAATGGAATATCTTTATTCCGTATAATGTTTGTAACGCCGAACGACCACTAGGCTCCATGGATGACAACAGATGGTAAACTCCACTAACCATGTAACCTTTAGTTGGTTCCAGAAGCCACGAGAGGCCACGACCACCAGTCCTCTATTCCATCTTGCAAAATAATAGAATTTAACAGTTTACAACATTCCCCCACCTGATTTTTTTTTCAAGTTAGTTTGTTTGCATGTATATAAATTTTGATGGATTGTGTTTTTCTTCTCTTTGTTATTCTACATTAATAGCTTATATTTAATTACCAATGCAGCTTGGGTTTCGCTTCGCATCTTTGCTGTACATTCTGCCCCTGTTATGTCACTAGATTTTCACCCTAATGCAGATGACCTTATCTGCTCGTGATTATGACGGCGAGAAAAGATATTGGAGTATTAACAATGGCAGTTGTACTAGAGTATCAAAGGTGTACTTTAGCCTTATCTTACTTTATTCACATTTGCATGTTTTAGTGATTTGCCAAAACTAATAATTTTCTTATTTACCAACTAGGGTTGCACTGGCACTGCACATATAAGATTTCAAACTCGGCTAGGGAGATACCTTGCTGCAGCTTCTGAGAAGGTTGTCTCTATACTTAATGTTGAGACATGTGCATGTCGATATTCACTTAAGGTTGGTTAACAATAGAAGCTTAAAGTATCTTTGTTGAATGTAGGACAAATTCTTTCAACTAAATATACATTTCGTCTTGAGTCTGGAACATTCTTCATTCTATCTGGTTAACATGAGAAACCAATATAATTAAGTAAATTGATTGTTGATTATCATTTAGGTGATAAACCCCACTTGATTATTATCTATATGATACGGACTTTCAATCAAACAACGAGTTCTGTAAAATATGCATCCGGTTCAAAGTTATTGAGCAGTGTAACACAACCAAATTATTTGGCGATAATTTATAGTTTTTGACACTACAATATTAATGCATTTTTTTTCTTTTCCCCGGCCTCCTGATATGTGTTGTATATACTTTGTAGACTTAAAGAATTTGATTTGAAAAATAATATAGCCTTAGTAGAAAACAGATATAACTTAAATCATCATGATTGTCTTCGGTTAATTGAAAAAAAATGTTGTTTACTATCTATTTTGCAGTTTACTTCATCTGTGATGTTATGTAACTCACGACTCTAGTAATTGTTGTCTTTTTTATGCTCTTCCAAAGAGCATGCTAATTGGAAAATATTGCTAAGAATTGCAGGGTCACATGATGTCAATTCATTCTGTGTGTTGCGTTCCTTCTGGTGAGTTCCTGGCATCTGTCAGCGAGGATTCTGTCAGGGTTTGGACTCTTGTATCTGGAAATGAAGGGGAATGAGTTCATGAGCTTAGCTATAATGGAAATAAGTTTCGCTCATGTGTTTTCCATCCAATGTATTCGTCATTGCTGATCATTGGCGGTAACAAGGCAAGTCTTAATTTTTCTTAAAATGTCATTTCCTTGAGTATGTTTGGAATCAAAAAATTTGCTAGATTTGATTTATAAGTGAAATTTATAATGTAGTAACTGCCTTGATCTTGAAATCCTTTTGCATATAAATTGCGTATTTATAAATCCACTCTATTTTGGTTGGATTTTGAGTGCATTTGCTAAAATCATTTGAAGGGAACTTGTCAACATAAATACAAATAACGGACAACAAGGTGATGACATTGCCTGCTCATGACAGTCTTATTACTGCTCTGGCCATTTCAATTGTAAACGGTTATGTTGCTTCAGCTAGTCATGACAAGTTTGTCAAGCTCTGTAAGTGACCTTGACCTGGCTGCAAAACTATGTTGTACAATACGAGTTTTTTTTAATATTTTTTATCAGTGTTGATTCATAACATGCATGTACTTTATTTATTCCCCTTTTATGTTTGCCTGATCAACCAACCTCTCTCTTTTTTTTCTTTCTATGTAACAATAGATACTAACATTTGTAACATTATCACCATTCTTGTTACCTATTTCATTATTGTTTATTTTCGAGATTGCAACATTATTGTATACCTTTTTCCCTCTTATCTCCTATTGTTAGTCCTGATCTAGTCTCATAACTTATTCGACAATAACTTTGGTGTATCCATTGCGACACAAGTTACATGAACTGCATAGGTAGCAAAACAAAAAAGCCATTTACAATATACCTCATTTAGTACCCCCTTTGTGTTACAAATGAAGAGTAATGCGAAAAAAATATCAAAATGAGATATCACCAAACCCACAAATGAAATATCAAAATGAGATATGCGCCACATCAGAAGACCAAACAATATGATAGAAAGGTGGAAAAAGCATAATTCATAAACCCTACATGAGCAATTGAAACATGTAGCTAAAACTGCGTAAAAGCTCAAAACTCGTAATTTACCAAATGAAGGTAAAATCCTTGAGGTTCATCATCTCTGTGGAAGACTAGAGTACCAAAACAGGATTTCATTAAAAGAATTATGAGCAATCGTTGCTCTATTGGTTCAGACAGAGAGCCTTCACATCATTTGTTTAAGATCCACATCAATAATCCCAATAGAAATTTTTGGTTGATAATGTTCATTTGTATCCACTTCTTCAATTTCCTGAATAAGATTGATTGTAAACTATCAATATTAACTGTAATCATGAAATCCAGTATTGATTTTGATCATAAGGTTTGCGCATTAAAACCATAATTTGTCAAAAATAATTATATAAATACATCACACAGTTACCTAAAAATTATAAAATAAGCAACAATAGGGAATGTTGACAAAATTAAGCACAAAACATTATACACATAACAGATATTAAAAAAAAAATCAGTTACCTGAACTACGTCCTCTCCCTTTACAACCCGGCCAAAAACAATAAGTTTCTCATTTAGATCTGGTATTGGTGCAGTTGTGATGAAAAGATCAAATACTTTATTAAAGTATTTATCCTTGGAAGTTCCGAGCATGAACGCATCGTGTTTCATACTATAACTAATCATCACGATATTAAGTAATCAGAAAAATTATGCAACTCGCAGGTAGATTATCATTATAATGGTCTATGGATATCATAAACATCAAGTTGTGTGAAATAAAGAATAAGAAAACCTTGTATATTTCTTTCCTCTCAGGTTCCAATCTTCAGTAGATCCCGACCCTTTGTTACGACTTGCCTGAATCACGTAGTGCTTAATTACTTGGTGAAAAAGTATCCCTTTGAAGTGCCCCTTTTGACTGTAAAAACAAGTTTAAATAAGGCTGGAAGTTTACTATCACAAATGGAGTGGACAAATACTACACAAAACAACCAGTAAAAACTAGAGTGACTAGGCTTACATGTATATAATTCGTCTCCTAAAAAGACCTAATTATAAGAATGAACTGTGTTTAAATTTAAGAAATAAACCAAAGAACCATCGGGGTCTAATGCACGTAGTTGGTGAACAAGATGTGTGAGTGCTATAAATTCCAGATACCAAGTTTGTTTCATACTTATAAAAAAACTATGGCTTCAACTGAAAGCTATGTAAATATATTTGCCTTTTGTCAATGAGGTGTCAACTTAGTGGTAAGAGTCTGACCTAGTAACCTCAAGGGATGGAGTTCAAATCCCGTAAGGAATGGTTGTAAAATAGTCATTAGTACCACAATACCACTTTAATAATATGTTCCCCCTACCCCAAATCTAAGCAACTCGACTATGAATGAAGGCAACATTGAGCAATAATATGTACCACTTTAAGCAACTCGACTACGAATGAAGGCCACATTGAGCAAGATTGAAACAGTTGTCCCCATATTTCTTCTTAACAAAGAATGAGTTTCATAGCAAGTTAGCACGAAGTACTTTTAATATTCAAGAGTTCAGAAACTACAAAAGTGATGTAAATACTAATTTTGAATACTCTAACTATCCATAGGGGAAAAAAAATCAACTTTTCCCTTTAATGTTCTCCAAATAAAATCATAACACAACAAAAACGAACGACCTAAAAAAAACAACAAAAAAAACTTGCGACAAACAAACCCTGAAGACAGTTCTAAGGGGAAAACAAATGAAGTACTCACCATAAGTCAATGAATTCATCGACAACTTCAGGAACACTTTCCTTGTAAAGTTCTATTATTATAGGACCTTTAGAGGTTCTTAAAACCTGAGATATGGAACAAGTGAGTAGCCATTTTATGAAATATAAAAACTAATTTTAATTGTTGAGCATTCTAAACATGATGAAAAACTAATTTTACTGCAGCTTGGCGAATGAAAAACTTACAGCATATCCAGGTAAATCCGATTTCTTGGATTCCACGGAAGGATTTTCATCCTACAGAAAAGTAGTTTCTGTAAGAATATTTACAATTCATTATATTAATCAAGGACCTAAAGAAAATAATAGTCTACTCAAGCAACTCTATCTCAATGGAAAAAATAAAACGTACTTATAATATACACTTCTAAATAGTAAAAAGAGCAAAAAACTTGGGAAAGGTACCAGACAACAAGAAAATATAAAATAGCTGAAGAGTTTATGATAATGTTTTAAAATGTTAATTAAAGGATTTACCTCAAAGACTGATGTGTGGTTCTCAGATTGAAATCTTGTCCTGAATGCAGAAAAGATTATAAATTATTAGATTACAGATGATGCACTTATGAATTCATTCTATGAGAAAATAAGAAACATCCATGTAACTGCAAAAGTTTAATCAAATTCGTCACTCTGTTGGTATTTTGGTATTTGCGGTGACTAGAATGATATTAAGTTGGTAATATCGGGGATGAATTTGAAACTAAATGAATAATGTCGAAGATGAATCTGACAACAAATCAAGTCCGAGGGACGAATGTAATTAACATTTTGCGATTTCAAAGATCATTTTGGAAGTTTAATAATGTGAGACAGGGTTGAAACAACCCTATAACTTCAAGGAGCAACTTGGTTATGTACTTCATCTTCCACTGTTTAGTGTTTAGGAAACAAAGAATGTATTGCATATATCATTTATCACTATGAATCAACTTTCACATTCAATTTACTGACCTATTAGACCAATATTTGAATGTAGCAAAGAGAAAAAACACAAATATGACAAGAGTCAATGTGTAAAATACAATGTTTATTGGACTCATGTGATAAGGGCTCTTCTTCCTTTTGCTTTGTTGTAGCAGAGCCTGAGGTTTGATCCTCCCCATTTATCCTAATCATCAATTTAAAGGGTCGTCAATTTACAGTCAACAAATCAAACACAAGCCTTCCAAACGAAAAAATAATCAACCACAACAAAATTATGTCAAACATCACTGATAACCAGTGTTGTCAAATAGCGGCTATAGAGGCGCCACATAATTTAAACAAATCGATATTGTTGTGTGATACGCTAGTACAAAAGGTTGTTAAATAGCCGCTAAAGCGCCTAAACATTGGCAATACTAGTAATAATGCCAATAAAATCACTCAATTTATTCTATATCGAGACCAGCCATTTCTCATTTTTAGCTACTCCCTCCGATCTCTATTATAAAAAGAGCAATTTTTTTCTTATAATAGGACCATATGGAGTAACTTACAAATATTCCAACTTAATCCTAAGGCTTACAAAATAAATTCCCTTAAAAAAAGCCATACGAACAAAAAAAAAACTCCAACATGTTTAAGAGCTTTGAGAATTCACATGTACCAATTTCTACGAGCATGTCTTTTCATAGAAAAAAAATTCCTCTCAAACTCAATAAAAAAAAAACTTTAAGATACCTATTCTTCATCATAACTCAATTAATATAGCAAAACTCTTTTCTTTCCACATTCATATATTGAAATCAAGTCATTAACGACGATGGGAATAAAAGTATGGAACCTGAATATGAATGATGAAGGTGTGAGAATCAGAAGAGCAGAAAGTGTGAGAATGAAAAGAAAAGGGTGTTGGATTTATGAGGAGAAGCAATAGAAAAAAGATGAAGAAAGCACATCAATGAAAATGTATGCTTATTTTCGAACAAGACAGGAACCAAGTTTGAAAGATGTTTTCGCTCTACTTTATCTTATTGAAAAACACATACGTAGCTACCGTTTGCTGTCTTGTTTTAAGTTTTAACTTGTTTAGGGCAAATAGTTGTTATTAAATATAACAAAGTGGTAGACAGTCCCCGTAAGCTTAGTTTGGTTAGCAGAAACAAGGTATAATATATGTAGGGATTGGGGTTCGAACTTCTTACACCTCACTTATTAACTTAAAGGTAAACTCTAGCTACTAAACTACTTAAAAAAAATGATAAACTAAAAACTTGTCAAAATATTAGAAATAATAAAGATCTCATTAATGATAAAGATAACGCTAATGAATCCTAGCATTTTTAAATATCATTAACAAATATTTGTACAAAAGTAGTTGGGAGAATAATAATATATTTGTAGTACCGTCTTTTTTAAATATCATTGACAAATATTTGTACAAAATATGAATTCCGCGTATATTTTATAAGGGAGAAATATTTTGTTAGTTGGGAGAAATTATGTTATGCTTAAATGCAATTTAAGTCCCCCTATTTTGATAAAGTCGTAGTTTTGGTCCTCCTATTTATAATTACACAATTTTAGTCCTCTGTTATATAAATTTTGGCCATCAATTTAATGATGTGGCAATATCTTAAATGACATGACAATTAAAAAAAAGACAAATAAAAAGTGTGATTTTTATATGGAGACTAAAAACAAAATTCTAAATATTTATAGGGACCAACCCTATTTTTTTAACCTCCAAAACCACTCATGAAATAAAACAAGATTAAATTTACGAACACTATGAACATCTAACACATCTTTTTAACGATCTAGACAAACCTTGATACGTGGTATTCAATCAATTCACCTCATCACTACCCCTCCCCCATAAAAATACTCCAAACAAAGATTCAATTTGAGAAACAATACTTGAAGGAACCTTGTAAAAACATAGAAAATAAACAAACAATTTGTAGATAAGTCAGTTTTGAGTAGTACAAGTTGGTCAACCATATATAAGTTACAATACTTCGAAGCAGATAACCTTTTTTCTTTATTATGGGAGCAAGATGAGCTTCTTATTGGATTGCCTGCAATCAGAAGATCAAAATACTTAAACAATAATTTTTGACATCTACAATTAAGCACAAAGGACACTTTCTAACAAAAAATTTCTTATACCAACAACCTCTTCTGGAAATTCACTATAAGCCCCAACAAAAGATCAAATGACTAAAAATTATTCTTATTCATTGTGATATTAGACAAACATTTATCCTTCCTATGAAGCACGGACACTCCTTGGATTAGTCGTGTTCGACACCGACACTTGTAATTACACTGAATTATGTGATTTTTTTTCTTCAAATTATTAGCTGTGTCGGTGTGTCAGTGTCCGTCTCGTGTCCGTACTTCATAATGACGTGTCATTTGCAAATTTCAAATGTGAGATCCGAAAATCAGAATTAGACCCTTCTTGAAAACAATGAAACACAAAAGGCTCACTTATGAACATAACATTGAGTTCAGACCTTAAGAAACTATATACATGAATTGTTTGTTGGAGTTACAAGTAAACCAGGGACATATCTAAATATTTTCCTTCTAAAATTATTTCTTTTGATATATACTTCTCATAATCTACAAATATCCTATGGTCACAAGACATAATCTTTTCACAAGAGGATTGCGTTTGCTTATTTCATTACACGAGTGAACTTGTCATTGACAAGAACACAAATATTTTATCAAGCTTCATATGGTATTGCTTGTTTGGTTTTCAATGTAGTGCATTAATTTTCTTTGAATAAATTACACTCCCCTCTTCTCAAAGATGCTTGAATTACACTTCTCTTCCCTCTTATGTTAAAATATACACTCCCCTCCCTTGCAAAGTAAAATATATACTCCTCTCCCTTATAAGATGCTTGAATTACAACTCCCTCCCTTAATAATTAAATATGCTCTACACTTTAATCTATTTAACATAAATAAATATTTTTATGATATTTTTTAATTTTGAACCACCATTTAAGAAAAAATAATTCATTTCTTTATAATTTAAATGTCAATGATATTTAAATTTAAATATTTTGCAATTGATTTTATAATTTAGAGTATAAAATTAACTTTTAAATAACCCTATTTTATTGTCTTTAGTAATTTTTTACATATTTTAATTTTATTTTGGGTTGTTTCATATTTTATAATAGGGTTTAAAACTACATGTTAATGAAATTGTAAATAAAAAATAGCGAAAAATATGTATTCAATTTTTTATTATATTAAAATAGACCCGTAATATTTTTTTTTCGAAGTGCGTTAGATTATTATTATATTTGCTAGATTATTAGAAATAAAAAAAATATTGAGGGAGTAAAGTGTAGATTTTAACATAAGAGGAGAGATGAATGTAATTCAAGCTTTTTTTAGGGGAGGGGGTGAAAAGTTTTCTAATATGTTTTGAATAAGAGGGGAGGCGATTGTGTATTTTAACATAAGAAGATAGGGGAGTATAATTCAAGCATCTTAGAGGGGAGGGGAGCATAATTTACTCATTTTCTTTCCTAAAAAATATCTTGTATTAAAACAAAATTCATGAGAATATTTTTTTAATAGTAACTTAAATGCTATTATGTTTTAACTTTGTCAACATTTGCCAACAGGAGCAATGTCCAGTTATGTGTGCCAACTCAATAGAATATAAAGAATGACATGCACTCCAAAACTCAACAATACGTAATGCACTTATGGTTTCAATATCAATATTCTAACATTTAAGTTGAGAGGAATTCTGACGGTTTCAAAAATCTAGAGAATTAGATTAACGCTTGCTACTAAATTTTAGTATTACAATCACATTGTGATTAGGCAGAGGCAAAATAAGATTATCAATGTCATGATTTATGAGATTTGGTGCAACGATGAAGAGGTTCTTAAAAGGGAAGATTCTACGTTCTTTAAAAAATTGCTTCAATCTAATAGGTAATGCGCTCCTCAAAGTCTCCATCATTAAAATATCTCTCAAATTAATTAAGCTATTTATGATTCATTTTTATTAGCACATGTTTTGATGAGAAAGGTGAAATATGATATCCATTATATGTACATTTATCTCCAGACCTGATGATTTTCAAACTATATTTGTAATTCCTTCGTTTCTAATAATTTTGCATTTCATTCATTAAAAAGTTAAAAATTAAATGCAATGCACACATTTTAATAAATTATTTCTATATTTGAATCATTAAACCATAAGGGCACAAGTTAGCATTTCCCAAAACTTTTTTACCCCTCACTTAAGGTTTGTCTTTTTAATATTAGTTGATGTATTTAATGTTTCGTAACTTTCTATAATTAAAAAGTTATACCCCCTCCGTCCAGATTAACCTGCCAGGCCATTTACTCATTTCATACGTATTAAGAAAAATGTATACTCCATTCGTCCCATATTATAAGCAAAAAAAAAAAATCACACTTATTCCCTCCGTCCTAAATTATAAGCAAAAAAAACTCATTTTCTTTGTCCCAAATTATAAGAAAAAAGATCAACTTTTATCATATTTAATTATGTTTTTTCGAAAAATTATCTTTTCCAAAGGAAAATTAAATGCAAAGTGCATCAATTTGCTCTCTTTTTCATTTTCTCTATAATCAACTCCAATGAAAATTGTTTTTACATCTTCCTAAAAAACTTATTTCAAAGATAACACAAAAAACTATGTTACAAACTACTATGTTTTAGTTTTCTTAATAAGTGTGATTTTGTTTTTTTTGCTTATAATATGGGACGGAGGGAGTATTAAGAAAACTAAAATATAGTAGTCTCCAACATAATTTCTTGTATTATCCTTGAACTAAGTTTCATATGAAGATGCAAAAACAATTTTCATTGGTTATTGGTTATTGAGAAAATGAAAGAGAGGGCAATTGAATGCACTTTGCATTTAATTCTCCTTTGAAAAATATAATTTTTTGAAACAACATAATTAAATATGATAAAAATTGGTCTTTTTTGCTTATAATTTGGGACAAAGAAAATGAGTTTTTTTGCTTATAATTTAGGACGGAGGGAGTAAATGAAAGAGAAAGAAAAATGGTTTTAAGTGTTCTTATTAAGTATTGGTGCATTCTTCACTATCATAAATGCAAAGTGGAATATATTGAATTGGAAGTGATGAAAGTAATATTAATTAAAACCATAAAGAGAAAAAAAAAAATAAAGGGAAAAAAATGATTAATATTACATTGAAAAGTGAAATGACTCAGTTATTTTGGGACTTTTTTTTTGCAAATGACTCAGTTATTTTGGGACGAGGGGAGTAACAATTAATGATTGTATTGATTTTGATGTTTTTTTGTTCTTGTTCTTCTTATAATAAAGACGGAAGGGAGTAGCTTTTTATTGTCACAATGTGGGACTAATTTTTATATATTGTTTTTTTATGCTCATGAGATGATTGAGACTCTCATTGTTCCTAAGATTTATGATTTTAAAAGTTTTTCGTACTTTTGTTTAATTTGTCTTGTCAATGTTTTTAGAAATGATATTCATACAACTACTCTGTGATAATTTTTAGACAATTTTTTTTCTCATATTCACATGATGTTTTTTCCTCTCTTCTTCTCCTCTCTCTCTCTCTCCATTTTTTTTGACTAATAAAAAGAGAGAAAAATAAGGTTGTCATCAAAGTTGTCTTTAAATGGATGTACATATATCACTACTCTTTCCTTAAACTTGTGTAAAAAGTTTTGTTTTGTTGAATTAGGACACACTTGGAAAAGATCATTGGCCTTCTTCAAGGTAGTTTTGTTCGTAACATATGTATTGTTGAAAATGCATTGATTGCTTAAGAGCTACTCTCTCCGTCCTAAATTAAACGACGTTTTGGTCATTTCACACTGTCGCGTCATTTTTCGGAGATCAAGACTATTTGATTAATGTTTGACTCACTAATTTATTTCACGACTGAACATTTAATTTTTTTAAGAAAAAGGGAAAAAAAAGTTCAAACTACCCCATATTTGAAAAGATATTGGGTTCGGGGGTTAGTTGCATAAAGGGAATGTATTAACACCCTTTATGTCCGTAGTATCCTACGAGAACCTCTTGGTTTTAATTAATTAATGTACTATAAATGTGTTTGCTTTTGAAAATGGAGTTTTAAAGTGATAAAAAAAGGAGACATATTTTATCTACATTTTTTATTGTTTGGAGGGACGAGTGTCCTTTGCCTACGTACCTGTGAGGGATCAAAACCTCGTAGTTCGGGGTAGAAATTGACGTTTGATTGATTTTGTGTTTTTTTTATCAGTTTTGAAAAGGTTTTAAAATGAAAGAAAGTCAAAGTGGCAAATGAGTATTTGTTTGTGTTTTTTAATATTAAAGAAAATGGACTTATGATAAAGATTAAATTGACTAAACATTTGATTAAGAAAATAATTAAAAAAAAGGATCATTTGACTTTTGAATCAAGGTTTATTATGAAAAATGTTTTTTTGTGAGTTTGATACTATTTGCATGTTTTTGTTGTTTTTTAACATACAAAGATGTTGTCATCTTTTTTATACATTTTTTTTGTTTAAGAGGGATATGAAATGAATTGCTAATGCTACTTTATTTATATACAATTAATAAGTATCTATGGTAAATTTTGTCAAAAAAAAATCTATGTTAAATAATATACAAATTTTTTTTTTTGAAGAAGGGAAAATGAACTCATGTATTAATTACCCAATTTTCCCATGCACAAGGAATGCTCACAGAGAAACCAAAAATTCGAACACAATATACAATCCAGAAACACCACAACGCACCAAAATAGAAACTAACCGCAAATTAACCGTTACAAGACAACAAATTAATCCACCAATTATGAATATCAAAATCAAAACCTGGTTTCCCGACTTTCACCCATCGTAAAGTAATAACCTTAATACAGATACTAATCTTAGACAAGAGTTCTTCCTTTTGATGGAAACAATGGTGATTACTTTCACCCCAAACTAACCAAACCGTATCTAGCCATATCAAATGTATAAAAAATCTCCTTTTTCTTGAAAAGCGCACTAAAACTAATAACATGATCAACCAAAACACTAGGATTCACGGGTTGAAGACCAAGCCATTGCAAAACGATATCCCCTGACCCTCCAAAATTCGAGCATCCCAAGAACAAATGGTCAAATGATTCCTCGCCACATCCAGAGACACAAACATTTATGTTGGATTGTAAAATGCCATGTCTCACCAAATTATATTTAACAGCAAGACAATTCCAAAGAAGCTACCAAGCAAAGATAGAAACTTTTAGAGGAAAAACTATATTCTATAGAATTTCCCGGCAAACATCCCGATGAACAGGTTTTGTAGTCGTCAACAAATGATACACCTATTTGACATTATATATTTTATCAACAGACAACCGCCAATTCCAAAACTGTTTTCGGGACGCTATAGCAGCATATCAGGTGTGGACCCTCTCAATATAATTGATTACTTCTTCCAATTTATACATTATACAAGTTCATTAAAGCCTCGCCGCTCGTTCCTCCAATTACTTTGGCTTCTTTGTGTGTGGCTGTTATGGGGAGAACGTAATAATAGGATTTTTAACAACGTAGAAACCCCTATTTTACAGCTTTTAGATAAAGTAAAATTTCATTCTTTGTGGTGGATAAAAGCTAAAAACACTACATTTGTGTATGACACTCAAAGATGGTGGTCGGACCCTATGCGGTGTTTGGGTCTCGACTGACCTTATTCTTGTATATACCTTGTTTGACACTTATTTGGTTGGGGTGTTCTCGTAGGTATGTCTTGTACTGATGAGTTTACATCGCCTTCGTTAATATATTCCATTTTGATTTCTTCAAAAAAAAATTCCAAAAACCTTCCATATGTACCTTCAAAACAACATTATCCAAAATCATACAACAATCCTCCCACATATCCTCCTCCCATGAAAACAGAATATAACGCCAAACCCTCCATTTTCCTTAGACAAACAAATGGTATCCCAAGAAATCTTAGGTATTTTCCTAATTTTTTGAATCCCCTACAAATAAAACATCTAAATAAAGATTCAATAAAGGAGACAATACTTTTGGGAGCCTTGAAGAATGAGAGAGTAAACTAGAGAATAAAGAACAAATTTCAACAAAACCAATCGACCACCCAAGGATAACTGACGACTTTTCCAACCTAAAAGACGCCTCTGAATGCGGTCAAGTAATGAGTACCAAAAATGTAACTGCCTATGATCTCCACCAATAGTAAAGGGTAAAACAAAAGTTTTACAATTCTTGACTAATGTTGCTTCATTCAACCAAGCATTAGTATCATTCACTCTTGTTAACATACTTTTGTGGAAATTAACCTTTAAACCTAACATGACTTCAAACAACATAAGGACTTCTCTCATAGTACGAACATTAGCCTAACATTTTCGACCGATTAATAAGGTATCACCAGCAAATTGCAAATGAGAGACAGTAACTATAACATTACCTTCAACCTTAAATCTTGTGAACAAACCAATTGTTATTATTGAGTTCATCAACACATGCAACCCTTCTGCCTCAATTAAGAACATAAACAAAGATAATGGATCACCTTGCCTCAATCCCCTCTCCAACTAAAACTCTTACGTCAGGCATCCGTAAATATCATAGACACCCTTGCCGTAGAAATACACTCCATAATCCACTTCCTCCATAACACGGGGAATTGCATTTTGTCCATTAGAGCACTCAAATACTCCCAATTATCTAAGTCATGCGCCTTCTCAAAATCAACTTTAAACATTAATAATTCCTCCTTTGACTTACGCGCTTCATCAACCACCTCAATTGCCATCAGAATACTGTCAAGAATTTGTTGACCACTAATAAAATCTGACTATTGTCTGATATTACACTAACTATAACATTCCGAAGGTGATTAGCCAAAATCTTATAAAGATAACCCACCAAAGAGATATGACGATAATCAGTTAACAAATGAGGACTCTTCACCTTGGATATCAAGACAATAGAAGTACAGTTAATACTCTTCGTTAATTTACCATTCCTATGAAACTCGGAGATAAACCTCATAACATCATTTTTAATTTCTGGCTAAAATTCCTTAACAAAGCCAAAGCTAATACCATCAAGACCTACGCTCTTAAAACTATCACAGTACCACACAACTGACTTGACTTCCTCATTAAGAAAAGGCTTAATTAGCTCTCATGTATCTTATTCTTAAATTTTCTTAAACTGTAACCAATCCACTCTTGGCCTTTCCAACGCAACATTCTTGAAATGATTTGAGAAATAATTGAATACACCCTAGCAAATATTATTAACACCACCCACAAGAACATTGTCAACATATAATTGAATGATAGAATTAAGCCTTTTTCACGATGACATCACCCCATGAAAGAACTTAGTATTAGCGTCCCCTCTTGAAAGCCATGTAATACGATATTTTCGCCATTGCATTCTAGAGGCCAATTTTTTTCAGTTTCATATAAATTAGAAGAAAGTGTACGAAGCTACTATACCCCATCATCCTCGAAGGGAGCGTCTTCACCTTTACCATTAATACAGGAAATAAGATCCTTCGTAATTTTCATTTTGCCATCTAAATTTTGCGTGTCATTCTGATGCCACACCTTCAAACTGTTTTTAATAAATTTCAATTTCTCCTTCACCACAAACCCTCTCCCATCCACCTAAAAAGACCGTCGCTGATCAATCACAAACTCTTGATAACCTGGAAAATTCACCGAACATTTTAACATCCGCATTGGTCTAGACCCCCAATTCACCTCATCCACTGATAATAAAATAGGATAATGATCAGATAACCCCCAAATCAGAGTAGCTTGAATGCAATTTGGCCACATTAAGCACAAATTCTTAGACAATAAAAATCGATTAGGCCTACTCATCGTACGACCATCACCACGAAACCAATAAATTCCTCCCATACAGTCAATCAGACTGAACATTATCATCGATAAAACTCTTAAAATATACCCAATCATCACAATGAATTATAACACCTTTACCTTTTCTTTATTCCACGGATCGAATAGAATTATATTCACCACAAATGCACCAATTAACTAACGGTTCAGCCGCAATTAAAGTATACAACCGTTGCCATCATAAAAAATTTTCTCCCGCTACACACGACATGAAAACATAATGACAATTTATATACATCATTTTAATTTAAATTTCCCTATTGGTCAAGTTTCACAGATTGAATAATCAGGTACTATTAGGTTTAAAATGTTATTTAAAAACAAAATGCACATTTACTATTTGATGAGGTGTTTATTATAAATAACAAATTGTAAATTATTGAATATGACCACAATTCAATTCTTATACATAAGATCCGTCCTTTCAATGCCATACTTTTTTTTCCTTCATCTCAATCATGTATAACATTCACAAAAATAAAATTACATATGTCATGTTTGGTTTTTATTGTAATCTAGGAAGACATTTTTTCCATTCACATTTTCTTCCCAAATACATATAATATGATATCGATTTTATCTAATTTTGAATGATTTTATTTATTTATATTTTATTTTTTTGACTAATTTCTTTATATTTGATTGGAAAGCTAGTGTTTACAAATATTATATTTTTTTATTTTTAATAATAAATAAAGATATGTCCTCGTGGAAGTGGTTGATGCACATTATGTAGGTGTGCATTTGTGTGAGTGATATAAACTCCAAGATAATGAGTTTAATGTTCGCTAAAAAATGTCGTAATTACTAGTTTGTTTTGCATCTTTTAATTTAAAAGAATATACCAAAGGAATATGCCATTTATTGAATAAATACTGTGAATACAACTTGTATTCATGTGTTGGTTTAAGATATATGAAGAAGTTAGATATGCTCACACATGAGTCCCGTTATAATTAATTTTTTTGACAAAAAAATAAAAACCTTGGAAAATGTATGTAAAGTAAGAAAAATTTGACACAATAGATAAACCTTGGAAAATGTAAAGTGTGAAAAACTTGGCAAGGTCGATAAACCTTGAAAAATGCTACTTTTTACTAATGACAACTGCACAAACAAACATGTATTAAATGATAGTCGCAACTTACACCCACCGTCCATTCCTCATTTTTAGTCAAATATTAATTTACTTTGTTGAATTTTTATAAAAAGAACAGATTCTTCTCTTTCCTTTATGACTTGTTCGTATTGTCGTAAATTTTTGTACTACCCATCTCAGTTACCATCGAATCATTATAAATTTAAAACTTTTTTTTTAGAAAACTATAAATTTAAAACTATAATGTCATTTTTTATTTGAACTAATTTTAAAAGATTTAGTTTATCTTTTCCTTCAAAAATATGCTTTAGTTCATATAAAGTGAGTATGAGAAAATGAGATATAAAAGTTAATAAGAAAATGAGATGCATGATCTTCACCCTTAAGAAAATACGAACAATATTAATATCTGATATTTTCAAAAAGTAAAATTTTTCTAATTAGTTTCCCTAAAATAAGATTTCTAATGAATTAAAAATTCTTCTTATAAATGTAATTAATTCGGTCAAAATACACTTTCTTATTATTTTTGACTTTGACCAAAACTATATTTTTTTAATTAAGTTCCCTAAATATTTTCTTCTAAATAATTAAAAAATCTTCTTAAAAATGTTAGCAAAATGTAATTAATTCAGTCAAAATACATTTTCTTGTTATTTTTGACCAAAAATATATATTTTAATTGATCCGAACAAATCACCAAAAATGTTTTCAAATTAATCCGAACAAATCAACTGATCCACGTCTTTGTGTTTTTCACTCAAATTAAAAAACTATATCATAAAGAGACCTTAAACAAATAAAAAAAGAAACAAAATAAAATAAAATGTAAATATTGTAGATCTGGATGAATGGTTGTGTCTGAATATAGGGCGGATTATGATCCTCTCAATTTCTTTCATCATTATAGTTAAGATATATAAATACAAAATTGTGACATTAAATAAGTCAATATATTTTTTATACACCTCAAAACATTTAAAAACTTTCGTAATTGTCTTCATTTCCTTTATTTTTTTTAAGAAATTAAATTAATCCACCCAACAACTAAGAAATCATAACATTTCCCTTAAAAAAAAATTAGCTCCCAATTTCTCAAATCCCATCTTCTTATATCACCACCACTACCTTCATTTCTGCTTCACTTCATACAGTAAACCTTTATCTATAATAAATAAAAAAACAAATACAAGTATCATATCACCATGAATCCTCATAATTCGAAACAAACCTTTCCATCAGCACCACCTGGTTTCTCTTTACCAAACCCAAACCTCAACCTAAACCTAAATCAAAGTCTAAACCTAGAACAACCTAACACCACCACCACCACGCCAAGTATGGCGATGATCCCACTTGTTCGAATGACGGATCTAGGGTTACCGGAAAAGCGTCAAATGCGGGACGTTGTTCGAAGGACTAGGATGGTCTATGATTCGGTTCATGTTTTGGCTATGGCTGAAGATGAAGGATATTTTAATGCTAGAAGAGGGAGAAGTGATTTGAAAGCTTCTGCTATCATGAGGAGTCGAGGATTGTGGCTGAATCGCAATATGAGGATTGTTGGTGCGATTCCCGGAATTTGTATTGGTGATGTGTTTTTGTATAGGATGGAGTTGTGTGTGGTTGGTTTACATGGTGAACCACAAGCTGGGATCGATTATTTGCCTGGGAGTATGAGTTCAAATGGCGATCCGATTGCTACTAGTGTGATTGTTTCTGGTGGATATGAGGGTGATGTTGATGAAGGTGATGTTATTATTCTCTCGGGTCATGGCGGGCAAGATAAGAATCAGAAGCAAGTTTTTCATCAGAAGCTGGAAGAAGGGGATCTTGCTATGGAGAGGAGTATGCATTATGGGATTGAGGTAAGGGTCATTCGCGCTGTGAGGTATGAAGGTACTTCTTCGACTTCAGGTAAGGTTTATGTTTATGATGGTTTGTATAGGATTGTTGAAAGTTGGTGTGATGTTGGTAAAAGTAGTTTTGGTGTTCTTAAGTTTATGTTGTCGAGGATTGATGGTCAAGCTAAGATGGGTAGTTTGGTTTTAAAGGAGGCTTTTTTGCGTAGGAACGATCCTTCGTGTTATAAACCTATGTGTATTATATCTCCTGATATTTCCAACGGGATGGAGCGTGTCGGTATAAGGCTTTTTAATGATATTGATGAATGTAAAGATCCGATGTATTTTGAGTATCTTCCTAGGGCTACTCTTTTTCCCTTTGAGTTTCATCCAAGGGGGAATGAGACAGGTTGTAAATGTGTGGGCAGTTGCGGGGAAGGATGCATTTGTTTCATGAGAAATGGTAACATCTTTCCTTATAGTCAAAGCGGGCTTCTCTTGAAAGGAAAGCCGGTCATTTTTGAATGTGGTCCTGATTGTAGTTGTCCGCCTCATTGTCGGAACCGTGTTACGCAACAAGGGATTAATCATAGGTTAGAAGTGTTTAGATCTTTGGAAACTGGTTGGGGAGTTAGGTCATTTGACCTTATTCAAGCTGGCACATTTATATGCGAGTACAGTGGGGTTGTTCTAACAAGGGAGCAAGCAGAAATTATGACTATGAATGGTGATTCATTAATATATCCAAATCGTTTTCCAAATAGGTGGACAGAATGGGGTAATTTATCTCTAATAGATGATGGTTATGCGCTTCCTTCGTATCCATCAATTCTTCCTTTGAATTTTGCTTTGGACGTTTCTAGAATGAGGAATGTGGCTTGCTATATAAGTCATAGCTCAACTCCAAATATGATGGTTCAGTTTGTTGTGCATGATCGCAATAATCAATTTTACCTCAAAACTATGTTGTTTGCGATGGAGAGCATCCCTCCATTAAGAGAGTTCAGCCTTGATTATGGTGTATCTGATGATGTGTTGATTCGCGAGCTCGCAATGCACAATTGAATATTTTGACAGCTTCTCAAACTTTATATATATTATGCTGAAGCCATGTGGCAATTGGACCCAAGCCCAATGGGCACCCAAAAAAAATACCCACGATGGGCGAGTAAATACCCACATTGTTGGGTATGGGCCTGGGCATGGGTAATTGCCCGCAAATTTGAACGGGTATGGGTGCAGGTACGGGCACTCTAGTGCCTACCCCGCCCCATGTCTGCACATTATATAGACTATACCAATAATTTTATTTATATTAAATTTAGTTAATTAATCATAAGTCTTTGATATTTATTGTAATATGCACTTCTTTTTTATATTTTAGATGCTTTTTATTTGGCTAAATAATATGATGCGAAATATTTTATACATTGATTTAGCAGATTTCATATCATATTTTAATTATGTTGTAATATTTTTTCTTATTTATTATCTTTTTTTGTGAAAGTACGGGTAATGGGTGCGGGTACGGGCACTTAGATACCCATAGGGTATGGGGACGAGCACCAAACTTATTGCCCACAAGGATATGTGCTCGGGTATGGGAATTTTCTTAAAACGCGGGTACGGGGATGGACACTATGGTATCCTACCCAATGGATACTCATTGCCATCGCTAGTTGTGGGCATGTTTTTATTGAAGCAAGAACAACTCCTTCCATTTAGCGTATTTATTGTGTCCATTGTCTTCGATTTGATTTTGCTGTACTTTCCTTTTGAGCTTTTTGAATCTTCATTGTAAACTCTTTTAGCCATATATGAGTTACAAACATTATTCATTATAAACTGCTATGTATTCAATGTCTTATTTATTATAGTCTGCTCTGGAAACTGGTTATTATCATGGTTGCTCTGATATACGTAAGCTTTTAATGCCGTTTCATGTTTAGCATGGGGCAATCGTAAAACTTCCCCATCTTAGGCTCATCTAAATCGAATCATTGATTTAATATAATATAATAAGGACGGTTGAGATCGTATGTTCTTTTTTACCTGCAACTTGTACGGGTCAACTTAACTACATGAATTTTTAAAAAGTAAGATGGAACACTAACTGAATCAATTTGAGGGAATTAGATTGCGTTTTTTTTATTGTACTTCTATTTTCAGAATTTTTCATTATATTCTTCATAAATGTAATTTCCTTTTCCTACTACCCTAACAAAAATATTTGATGATTTATCACCGATTAAAAAAATTATAAAATTAAAAGAGAAAGAATAATATTTTTAATGTACCAGCAATATTTTTTTTATAAATAAAATTTAATCATTGAATACCCTCTCGATACATATCTGGGCGTATCGAGCACGTATCGGTGCATGATATGTATCATATAAAGGTGCGTCATCAATCTTAAAGTATTTTTGCTTCACAACACGTCATACTTCGTCATTTTTTTTACCGATTTAATCCTTTATATTATAAAATATCGACATCGTTATCATTTTTATCAAAAAATATAAAAAAAAAACTAAAAAAAATCATCTAAAGTTCATAAAAAACCTCAAATCTTCTTCATACAGACTTTTTTTAGGGGATTCATTATACAAACTTAAAAACCCAAATTTTATTGAAAAAAATCTCATAAAAAAATATACAATATTGACATGTTATAACATAAAGGACAAAATCGTAGAAAAAATAATATTAAGAACGAAAATATTACTTAAAATTAAATTAAAGGACAAATTGTGTAATATTATTACTTGGATGTATTCTATGAATTAATCTATTCATAGTAATAGATTGTTTTTAAAATTTGTTTGTTCTATAAATTTATAAAGAACCCTTCTTTGTTGTTGACATTACAGAACCCAAAACAAATAAGTCGTATGAGTATTTTCTTTCAATTGGAATTACAGGTAATAACCAGTAAGAAACAAATAAGCCTAAGATGGGGAAATTTCTCAGTTGTCCCATGCTAAAACTTGCTTTCCAAATATGTTTGCTTCAATTTCTTTGGTCTTGTATGTTTACGTTCCATTTATTGTTAACTAGTGTAGATTTTAAAATAGAATGCATAATGACGTTCCTTTGCCTGAAATGTCTTCCATTCTCTTTTAGATTTTCGGTCCGTTTTTATCTCTCTTTTTTCGACACATATCCTTGCACACTTACCCCTTGAAGAAATTCCCCTCTTATTTGATTTTTTTTTTTTGAACAAGCCAAAATGAGATATATTAACAAAAGTTTTGTACCCCTAACACAAGAAGTGCCAAAGGAAACAAAACAAAGTTACAACAAAGTTCCGATCAAAACAGAAACGGAAAACAATAAGAGCAAATCAGCCAATCCCCAAACAAACAAAGGGACGCTGCCACCACATATGATAACCAAAAGGAAAGCATACATTTTTTGCTTTCAACCATTTGAGAGATGTAATCTTAACCTTCTCAAGTAATGGCACTGTTGTTCTTGCGGTGTTAGCAAATAATCTTTGGTTTCTTTCATTCCAAAGAACCCAAATACCACAAAGCCAAATCAAATGAAGAAAAGACCTTCTTGGAGTATAACCACCTGAAGAATAAACAAACTGATAATAATGATCCATAACCTGTTGGGGGTCCACAGAAAACACACCAATCCAAGTTTTAATTTGTTGCAATAAGTCGCCAAAAATAGGACAATGAATAATTAAGTGATCAATTGTTTCATTTTTTTTTCCACATCCTATAACACACAATTGGGTATCATTAGTAATAACACCTCGCCGCACCAAATTATCCTTTGTTGGCCATCTATTGCGAAGAAGACGCCACACGCAAATAGAAACCTTCAAAGGAACACTCTTATGCCAGGGAGCATCCGAGACGAAGTCATGGTTGTGCATCTCCTGTCGCATGAGCATTTGATACACACCATGAATGATGTAACCATCACCACTATTAGGCTGCCAAAGCCAGACATCTAGTTCAGTATCCTGCAAAGTAACGTTAGTAAGCAAATTCCTAATCTCCACCACTAACCCCATAACGAGAAGTCAACACCTTAAGCCACAAGCCCTCCCTATCCACTAAACACCTCCAGCACCATTTACCAAGAAGAGCGATATTAAACTCCTGCAATCTCCTTACCCCCAAACCACCAACCCCCTTACTCATACAAATAGAATTCCAGTCCACCCAAGCAATTTTTCTATGATCCTCACGCCCACCCCAGAAAAAATTAATTAAAATAGATTCAATGGTAGAGATTATACTTGCGGGAGCTCTGAAAAAAGAAAGGGCGTAAACAGGCAGTGAAGACAGGACAGACTTAAGGAGAATCAAGCGGCCACCATAAGACAAATTTCTACTTTTCCATTCTGACAGTCTAGATTTAAGGCGCTCTATTACCGGGTCCCAAAACCTCAAACGTCTAGCATCACCACCAAAGGGCAACCCCAGGTACATGAAAGGAATTTTACCAATTTTACAAGACAATATAGACGCGGCTTCTCGTAACCAAGATTCAGCAACCAGACATATTCTCAAATAGAACCATGATTGCTCTCAAAGCGCGAACATTCGCCCAACTCTTGACACCTAGTAGACGCGTGTCATCCGCAAATTGCAAGTGGGAAAGCATAGTGGGATTATGCGTTCCTATAAAGTAACCAGTAAACAGATTCAAATTCACTGCTGAAGTCATCAAAACATTCAAACCTTCAGCTGCTAACAGGAAGAGAAAAGGAGAGAGTGGGTCGCCTTGTCGCAATCCCCTTTCCATTTGGAACTCATCAGTAGGACTACCATTCACCAGAACCGAGGCAGTTGCCGTACTAATACATTCCTTGATCCACTTACGCCACAAAGTTGGAAACGCCATTTTCTCCATAACCTCATCAAGATATCCCCAATCAACCGAGTCATACGCTTTTTCAAAGTCTACTTTGAACAATAACAATTCTTTCTTCAACTTGCGGGCCTCATCAACCACCTCATTAGCTACTAAAATACCATCAAGGATTTGCCGATGTTTTACAAACGCTGACTGAGTATCTGAGATTACCGTTCCCATAACCTGACGCAAACGGTTTGCCAACAACTTCGCCAAAATTTTATATAAGCATCCCACCAAAGCAATGGGGCGAAAATCATTCAGTCGAAATGGGTTGTCAATCTTGGGAATAAGAGCAATGAAAGTGCTATTTATTCCTTTCGAGAGACGACCGTTGCGATGAAATTCCAACACAAACCGCATAATGTCACTTTTCAACTCCGGCCAAAAGTCTTTAATAAAGCCCATCGGAACGCCATCCGGACCCGGGCTCTTATACCCATCGCAATCCCACACTGCAGCCTTTACTTCAGTCTCATTAAAAGGATAAATCAAAGTATTTCCTTCCAAAATAGATAGTCTCCGAAAATTCATATCATCCACCCTAGGCCTATTAATTTCATGCGCCTGGTAATGATTTTGAAAATAACTGAAAACTGCTGCTCCGACTTCAGATACTCCCTCCACAACATATTGTATAAAGTTATTTGAATATTAACTTTGATAGGTTTCCCAAATTGCTGATGCAAGAGCAAAACTAACCTTGTTCGGTATACGTTCATGTGTCGTGCACGGGCTAAACTATGATTTTAAGATATATATTTTAATTTTTATATTAGTTATTATAAAAAATTGACGTAGTGGTCAAATTGCAATCATTCATAACTGTGACTTTATACAATATACTAGTTATGATTAAAGTCAAACATTTTTAATAAACCAATACTTATGACTGATTGACGATGCACAAAGTTTTTACATTGATTGCGGCGTTGTGTATATAAATTTCATTTTTTAAGACAATATTTTTTGCATTTTTTTTTTGTGCTTTCCATCATAGCAACACTTAAACAATTAATTTATTGAAAAGAAAATGGGCGTCTTGGATTAAAACCTACACAACCGTAGTTAAGTCTCGTTAATGTTGTTGTTAATGATGGTGAGAAAAACACAAGAAGAAGGTTGAATTGTGTTGGTTTTTTTATAAAAAAAAATCTAAGCCTTCATCAAAAACCATTCAGAGTCCGATAAGAAGCTGAGTTCTTATCAGAGTTTGAACAGAGTTCTGCAGCGAAATTAATTTAAACACGGAGAGAGAAGAGAGAAAGAGACGACACAAGCAAACTATAGTTCCTCTTCTAATTAGAACATTGACTTTCTGGTTGACCTTTCTCCTGATCTTGTTCCTAGTCTTCAGCTTCTCAATTACTTCGGATGTAGTCTTAAGTGTTCAGAATCTTGATGTTATAGAGTCAAAACTTGAGGCAATGAAGAGGTTCTTAAAGAGGAAGATTCTACATTCTTTAAAAAGCTGCGTCAATTCAATAGTTTATGCACTCCTCAAAGACTCCAGCTTAAAATCAACCCTCAAATTAATCAAGCTCTTGATGATTCATAGTTGTTACAAGTCTTGACTAGAAAGGTGAAATGTAATATCTATTATATGTACTCTTTATAAAGCACTAGAGCTTGATGGTTTTCAAACTATATTTGTAACTTTTATTGTTACAATGTGGGGGTAATTTTCAGAAATTGTTTTTTGATGCTTTTACTTTTGGAAGTATGTCTTCTAAGATGGTTGAGACTCTCATTGTTCATATTCATGAGATATGTGATTCTAAAAGTTTTTCGTACTTTTGATCGATTTTTCTTAAACTTGTGTCAAAAGTTTTGTTTTGTTGAATTAGGCCACACTTGGAAAATATCATTGACCTTCTTCAAAATAGTGTTATTCTTAAGATAGGTATTGTTGAAAATGCATTGATTGCTTAAGATTAAGAGCTAGTTCATCACATGCATACCAAGAAAGGTACGTATGGCTTTCTTACGAACAAGGTTGATTTTGAAAGGGCTTATGATAATGATCATTTCATCATTTGAATTCCTTTGAAGTTTACACTTTCTAAATTTGGTTTCCTCCTCTCATTTTTATAGTTGTACCACATCATAGATGGTGCCTCTAAAATAGAACAATGACCAACTTTGTGGCAATGGGATCATATACCTACTTACCCGTTCTTAATTTGTATGGAAAATTTAGATTTTATTATTTAGGAAAGAATTAAATATAATCAACGGTTACCTATAAGGTTTACTAATAATGGATCTACCATATCAATCTCTTTTTTGCTGATGGTTGCTTACTTTTCACAAGAGTTAAATTTCTCAAGCCCTACTAGTTAATGAATTTCTTCAAGCCTTTGTCAAGGCTATTAGTATGACAATGAATATTCATGAATCAAGTTTTATCCCCTCAAAGAATGTACCTTGGTTTTATGTGTGTAGATATTCGAAGGTATGACTAATTTTAAACACATTTATAATATTGAGAAATATATATGATAAATTTTCATATATTAGTTGACCAATGCTAGCCAAGTCGGTTCTCAGCTCTATGCCAATCTAACGATGCATTACATTTGGCTTCCTTATGGTATTTGCAATAAAATTGATTCTTCCATTATTCAATCACCAAAGTGAGCTCTTGGTATCAGCTTGAGTTTTATGACCTTAAGCTTAGTGAGAATGTTTGACACTTCACCAAGATCGCCATGCACAATATGTTTCCTACCAACCATACTCGTTATATTCATTAGACGACGTTTGATGCTTCTTGTTCTATATGTTAAGCTACATTGGAGAAAATTATGCATATGTTACAAGATTGCCCAAAAGCTAAGTAGGTTTGCTACAAGATCAAGTTTGATTTTTATACATTATTTCAAGATGACAATGTTCCTTTTTGGTTTAGCATACATGCTAAGGGTGAACATAATCCTTTCTTCCTCATTATTTGTTGGTTTATCTAGAAACCAAGAAATGATGAAGTTTTTTTTTATTTTTTTTTTATATAAATCACCTTCTCTAGAATATTCTTTGCCAAATTTATTCCTTCTATACTTCCAGCATAACATTTTTTTATGGTCCTTCTCAAATTTCAAACCCCAAATTACTATATTGGCACCCTCCCCCCAATAATCTGGTTAAATTTATGTTGGTGATTCGGGAAGATCGAGCTTTTGTGATCTTTCCAAGAACTCTTTATGGGGTTTTATTACTAGTTTTGCAGTTAGTTGCATTTTTACTTCAAATATTTATGCAGACTTCCTAGATACTACATTCTCATGTGATGGATACTGTTTGAGTTTTCATATGTCAGGATCAACTTTTTCCAGCAATGGTTTCTTAGATCAAATAAGTGTATTGGCATTTCATTACAATATTTAAGAGATTGATGAACACTAGCAATATGACTTTTATAGTTTAAGAGGGATATGATCAGTAAGTGAATCGCCAATCTTACTTTATTTATATAAAGTTAATAAGTATCTATGATAAATTTGTCAAAACAAAAAGTATCTATGGTAAATAATATAATTTATATATATCGTTTTAATTTAAATTTCCCAATTCTGCTTCAATATCAACCATTGGTCTTCCTTTAAGGCTGCTTTTCTAATTTTTATTTTTTTTCCTTTAAAACTTCTCACCGTTGGATTAGGAGCAGGACAGAGGGCAGCCCAGAAAGCGCAGGAGACAATCTGTTTCCCTATGACTTGTAAAATAATTATTAAAAAAGGGAAAAGGCATATACACGAGGAGGTATAAAACCAAAACCCTCAAAAAGCTAAAAGAAAAATGATAATAAACAAGAAGACTAATGCAAAAAAAAAAAGGCAATTCAAAGTGGTCTCTGAAGAAATCCTCCCTAAGAAATGGTGGCAAATGCGCTAACCATACTACACCTGATTAGAGTGACTATGATTTATAAGCTTAGTCGCTCATTTGGTACCTCTAATTTCAGTAGAGGACCTTCATTTTGGAATCAGGGATGGTTCACCCTTCGAACGAGTTTGGTATTCTCTTTTGAGTTGTTGCTTTTGTTGTTTTTTTTTTTTTTACAGGAATTCCTTTATCTTAGTCTTGGTCTCCATCATGTGCAACATTCACAAAAATTAAATTGTTTTTGTCATGGGTGGTTTTTATTGTAATCTAGGAAGAAACTTAACAATTTGTATCATATTTTATCTTTCTAATTTTATATTTGTATCAATATTTTCTTCCGAAATACATATAATATGATATCGATTTTATCTAATTTTGAATTATTTTATTTATTTATATTTGATTGTTGACCAATTTATTTATATTTGACTGGAAAGCTAACGATTATAAATATTATGATTTTTTATTTTGTTAATAAATGAAGAAATGGGTGAGATGGGTTTTTCTGCAAAATGGATTCATTGGATGACTCTATGTGTTGAATCAGTTGACTATTTTGTACTGGTTAATAATAACAAGGAGGGTCTGATTATTTCAGGTAGGGGTCTCCGACAAGGTGATCCGCTCTCTCTGTATCTCTTTATTATTGGTGTCAAAGGTCTATCTTCCCTTATTCGTGATGCAGAAGGGCATGAGGTTATATCAGGTACTTCCATATGTTGTGTTGCACCTCCCATTTCCCATCTCCTATTTACAAATGATTGTTCCTTATTCTTTAAAGCCGGGGAGGCTCAGGCTCGTGTCATGAAGAATGTTCCTACGATGTATGAGGCGGCATCCAGATAATCGATTAGCCTCTCCAAGTCTGAAATCTAATGGAAATGCTATTTTTGACTATTGACAACTACACACACAAACATGTATTGGTTACAACTTACACCCACTATTCATTCCTTGTTTTCATTAAAATATTTTATTTTTTTACTTTTTATACAAAGAACACATTTTTCTCTTTATGATTTGTTTGTATTCTCGCAAATTTTCGTATTCTCTATCTCTATGCACATCGAATCACTATAAATTTAAAACTTTTGTAGAAAACTATAATTTTAAAATGTTGATTCAACGTTAACGTCATTTGTTATTTTTATTTTTTTTGTGGTGGTCGGAGTTTGAACCCCGAACCTTGCATATATTATGCATTGTCCCTACCAACTGAGCTAAGCTCACAAGGACCGTCGTTTGTTATTTGGACAGTTTCAAAATATTTAGTTCATCTTCTTCTGAAAAAAATGATTTAGTTCATCTAAAATAAATAAAGGTGTAAAGAAATAAGTTATGAAAGTTAATAAAGAAACTAGAATGTCGACTTGTGCTGAAACACGGGTCATATTGAAAGTAAATACTAAGAAAAATCTATTTTTTTTTATAAGATGACAATGAAATAAGTTATATAATAAGTCTTTACTACATTAATTATACCATGGGAAGGATTTTAATTCCGATGAATCATACAAACAACATAATTTATGATACGTTACGAAACACTTCTCGATAAACCACATTTGATGTTACATCAGTATCTTCGTCATCCTTGTTAGTTATCAATATCTTTAAACCTTCTCTCGAAGTGACACATGATATCGCCACATACAACTGACCATGAGAAAAATCTGAAAGATGGTAAGTATACTCAAACATGTTTCAGAGGTTGACCTTGGTCTTTGTTTATAGTCATTGCAAAAGAAACCATCAACGGAAATTGCCTTCGTTGAAACTTGAAAGGAATTCTAGTATTAGACGGTGTCAAAGATAATTTTGTAATAAACACTTTTTTTTCTTCAAGTAGCCTAGTGGCTAGACCTCACACAATTTAACTGTGGATAAGTGGAGTATCCGGGGTTCGAACCCCGACCCCTGCATATAAACACTTTATCACATATATTACAATGACATTTCAAATACATTCTACTCACATACCTTATAAGAATACATTCCTAAAGAATGTCATTGTGACTCTTTAACCAATTTGTTGACTGATATAATTATTCCATAGGGAATATAGGCGTGCACCAAGGATAGATGAGGAAGATGCAACGCATTTTAATAGTGCATAACTCCAAATTCACGTTAAATACGTGCATTAATGCATAGCAAAAAGCCTGAGGTATTATTAGAGGATCATATAATTTAATATGGTCTGTTATATTCCTTTCTGGTATAAATCGTTTAACTTTCTGATTTAAAAGCAATTGTGACCGTATAGTCATAATTAACTACATGCATACCCCAATAATTATATTTTATATTGACATTTAGCTGAATCATACTTCACAAAATTGTCTACTCATGAAGTGTAAATCTTACCGATTTTTGTTTATCATCTCTTAAATATGAGACTTTGGTAATCAAGCCTTAATAGTATACTTTAACTAATTCAAATTTTCGTATCTTTTTAATATTCTTGATAAAGCTTTCTAAAATTTATCGTTGAATCCTACACAAGTACATATCCATTAACCGTAACAATACATTTGAATCGAACTTAACGATCTATGCAAATCATTATCAACGTATGTGAATGCCGAAGCAAACAACCAACCATGTCACATGCAAAATCATCACGACAAAAAACGCTTGAAACAACTGATAACGACATATCCTTAGTTGACAACAACATAAAAAACTGATTTTTCATTGCATTCCTCGACAACAAATCTCATGGAAGGGACAAACACATGAATGTTTATCTTTCTCTTGATTCTGGATCTGAGTTTTTTTTAATCTAAAACCTACCTAGGCCCATGAAAACTAAAGTAAACCACGCACCCAAGCTGATGTCATAAAAATCTTGTAAAGCAGTCAATCCTTTGGTCAGGATTATGCTCTCATTAATCTTCTCCACTCTAATTTTGAACTCGTTGTTATTCTTATCGGTCAACACAACATATCTATCGATTTCATCACCAAAATCAGACCCAAAAAAATTGGGTATCATCACCGCACCCTGCATCCATACAACACAATATTATTATTCAAAAGAGTAAGATAATACAAAATAATAATAAGACAACAAATTATAGAAAAACAATAAACTAACGCAATCGACTTCAAATTCCACTGTGTATGTCCTATACTTCAACCGTAGGGAATTGATAATCTTGTCAACCTCTATGACTGGGTTCCAAATCAATGGTGATACATGCAAACATTACAAAGAATCTGTTATAAAACGTCAAAATAAACATCAATAGAGAAACTATCTTGACTGATATATATACCGGTTAGGGAGTGATATGAGAGCAAGACTTCTACTACACGATCAACCATGGTTGAATCAAATATCAAGTATGCCACTATTGTGTGAACGGGAAATGCAAGGCTAGCTGTTAAGATAACACACACACACATATATAAACACGGTCTAGTGCAAGCATTAACATGGAAAATAGTGTGTGATTTAATTTGCATGGAAACATGAAGAGCTACGTTGGAAAAGGGTTTTGAGTGGAAGGCTAGCAATAAGAGATGTGCATGTATGTGAGTTTTAATTTGTGTGGAGACATAAAGAGTCACAATTGCTTTTAAACTAGAAAGTCAAACGATATTACGAATGATGATGGGATTGAATTTTTAAATTTCAAATGAATGGATGATGATTAGGATAAGAGTTCAGAAGTATTTAATTGCTTTGAAATGAGAAAGTCAAACGATATTATGAATGATGATGTGAGGGAATTTTTGAATTTCAAATGAATGGATGATGATTAAGATAAGAGTTTAGGAGTATTTAATTGCTTTTAAATGAGAAAGTCAAACAATATTATGAATGATGATGGGAGGTAATTTTTGAATTTCAAATGAATGGATGATGATTAGGACAAGAGCTTATGAATATTTAATGTGTGACAAAGGGAGAGAAAAAATTAGGGTAAAATTAGGGTTGGGGTTAGTTAGACAGGTTAAACTTTAATAATAAAAGATAAGAGTCATTAACTCTTTGAAGACATAAAGGGTCAAGGTGGGAAAATGGAATTGAGTGGGGGACCAGCATTAAACACTTTAATGTTGATTTAAGAGACACTTTGCTTTTAAATGAGAAGGTCAAACATGATTATGAATGATGACATGAGTTTAGGAGCATTTAATGCGTGACAAAGGGAATGAAAATGTCAAATGTGAGCATTTAATGTGTGGCAAAGGGATGGAAAAAATTAGGGTAAAATTAGGGTTTGGGTTAGCTTGTGGGGTTAAACTTTAATAATAAGAGACATTGACTATTTGGAGACATAAAGAGTCAAGGTGGGAAAATGGAATTGAGTGGGAGGCCAACATTAAACACTTTAATGTTGATTTAAGAAGCATATTTGCTTTTAAATGAGAAGGTCATACTTGATTCTGGATTATGAAGATAAGGGGTTTATGAGCATTTAATGTGTGGCAAAAAGAATGAGAAAGTCAAATGTGAGCATTTAATGCGTGACAAAGGGAGGGAAAAAATTAGAGTAAAATTATGGTTGGGGTTAGCTAAAGGGAGTAAGCTTTAATAATAAAAGCCAAGGTGGAGAAATGGAATTGAATGGGAGGCCAACATTAAATGCTTTAATGTTGATTTAAGAGGCACAATTGGTTTTAAATGAGAAAGTCAAACGTGATTATGGATGATAATAGGGGTTTAGGAACATTTAATGCGTGACAAAGATATTGAGAAGGTCAAATGTGAGCATTTAATGCATGACAAAGGGAGGGAAATAATTAGGGTAAAATTAGTGTTGAGGTTAGCTAGAGGGGTTAAGCTTTAATAATAAGAGATTAAACGCTTTAATGTTGATTTAAGAGGCACATTTTCTTTTAAATGAGAAGGTCAAACATGATTATGAATGATGGTATGGGTTTAGGAGCATTTAATGCGTGGCAGAGAGAGGGAGAATGTCAAATGTGAGCATTTAATGCGTGGCAAAGAGAGGGAAAAAATTAGGGTTGGGATTAGCTTGCGGGGTTAAACTTTAATAATAAGAGACATTGACTCTTTGGAGACATAAAGAGTTAAGGTGGGAAAATGGAATTGAGTGGGAGCCGAACATTAAACGCTTTAATTTTGATTTAAGAGGCACATTTGCTTTTAAATGAGAATGTCAAACGTGATTATGGATGATGAACATAGGGGTTTAGGAGCATTTAACATGTGACAAAAAGAATGAGAAGGTCAAATGTGAGCATTTAATGCGTGACAAAGGGAGGGAAAAAATTAGTGTAAAATTATGGTTGAAGTTGGGAGAATGAGAAAAGAGTAGCCCTAGGAGTAAGCTTTAATAATAAAAGTCAAGGTGGGAAAATGGAATTGAATGGGAGGCCAGCATAAACGCTTTACTGTTGATTTAGGAGACACATTTGCTTTTAAATGAGAAGGTCAAACGTGATTATGGATAATAATAATAGGGGTTTAAGAACATTTAATGCGTGGCAAAGAGAATGAGAATGTCAAATGTAAGCATTTAATGCATGACAAAGGGAGGGAAAAAATTAGAGTAAAATTAGGGTTGAGGTTAGCTAGAGGGGTTAAGCTTTAACTAGACCATCGACCCGTGCTCCGCACGGGTCCTACCGGCTAAAATAGTCACGAATAAGTTATATTGTAATACAAAAATATAGTTCGAAAACCGACATTGATTATCATACATTATGAGAGACTTCTCTATGCACGATATTTGAAGTCACAGTAAATTCGCCATTTTCATCAGTGATAAATATCTTCAACCCATCTCTTGATATAACTCTTCAAATTGCAACATATATCTGACCATGTGAAAACACAGACGTCGGAAATTCTATTCCAATATTTTTAAGAGATTGTCCTCGACTCTTGTTAATAGTCATTGCGAATGAAACTGGTAACAGAAATTGTAAGAGATAAACTCGGTATAAATTGTAAGGGTCTATCACTGATTAACTAGAAACTAAAGAATTACGGTTATTATATTTTACCTAAGTGGATTCTATCAAATATTATGTCTTCATTCTTTTTGTGTTCAATAATTCATCAAAAATGACATTGTGATAGTACCGGACATTTGACTCACACCTTGTGTTGATGAAGCTTGACCCTCAACCACTATGTAACTTATAAAAAAACTAAAGCATATCTTCATACTTTGCTTAATAATCCTTAACTTCCGGTAAATCGCCATTCAAAATAAGCTTGTGCCATAATATGCATTAAACACTTTCATAACACCTGCATCATTTAAAATCAAAATTAACACCAAAAAGGTTAACCTATAGTTATGAGGTGTGAGCCTATATAATGCATCACTGAATCTGGCCATAAATTTTTAGACCACATAAGTTGAGCCTTCTTCAATCAGCTTTTGAATAGTTGGCACCAGAGCATTAAAAAGATCAACTTTCTTTTAACAATTTTCTTTTATAATATGCATTATGATATTGAACCAGGAAAGTATGGTAATAAAACACTTACAACACAAGTGTTGCAGAGAAATCTAATTATTGAAGGCAATCCCAACATTAAATTTTGAGAATGAAGCAGAGGTTGTATTGAACCCAACCTCATGACACATAGATATATATTTGCTTCTGACAACAGTGGAAAGCTCCAATTGAGGGGATGTATTCAGGCCAATACTGGAATCCATTAACCCATGAGGATGAAGATATTGCAGATCCAGCTGACATAATATACCAAAATCAGATGCGTCGTAAGAATGCCAAAGTGAATACATTGTATATATCATGCTAATCTTATGAAAAGGATCCTTCACAGGAAGTTGAACCTCATCAATATTATAGGTTTTAGAAGGGTAAAAAATTGTCAAATATAGGCAGCCACACTCCACGTCTTGAATGGATATTTCACTCAGCTACTGCCCAAGTAAAATCATTTCATTGATGTTAATGTTACTAATTATTACCAGTAACTTTAACCACAAAGAGACAATATGTCTACCACATATTACACACACAAAATTCACATCTTTTAAATTTAATTTAATTTAATCATATCATATATTTTGATTATCAACTTGCAATTTGTAACTATATGCTAGTAACCTATCATAGTGAAGGGAATCAACTATCAACGAAAATATGCAAACAACAATTTTCAATATAACTAAGGGAATGTCGTCCCTTTTATTGACTAAAGAGCTTATTTGAAAAGCTATATCAATTAAATTCCAGGATAGTCCTGCATTTATGAAATCCACAAAGATAGATAATTAAAGGTAAGGTAGCACTTGAAATATTTTCCAGAGCAAATACAAACGCTTCATCCTTAAATTTAGTCTTAAGAAACCAGTTATAATTTTCATGAAGTTTGAAATTCTGAAAAATTACTAATCAAAAGATTAAGGGAAGTAGCAGTACCTATATTATCGTATACTTACAATAGATTTTGTATCGACTTTCACATCCACCATAACATCTGTTACATTTGAGGCAAAATGTTTAATTTCCTACTTGCAAGAAATGACCCTTGAAAGAAATTACCACTATGTAACACGCAAAATCATGCCAAAACAAATTGATGACCAAAACAAAGTATAACTACAAACAAATTTTAACACACCAAATAGGAAAAGTAAAGTTATAAAGAGAACCGAGAAAAAAATGAAAAATAAAGAGAGCAAAAGCAAAAATTCAAACAGGGTCTTGCTCTCAGAGCTGAAACAGGGAAACAAACTAAACCTCTACCTCAGAGGCGGTGACTGGTGGAGAGTGTTATGATCATGTTCTCACCTAATCATTGTGATTTGTAAAATCTTCAAACTAATTAAAAGTTTTAACAATCACAGAGTTAGCAACATTGTGATGGGCCTCTGAAGCAATCCCCACAACAAAGGCCATGAAATGTAAAATGATGAAGGTTAAAAAAAATGTAAAATTGAACTTTCAAAATGTAAAAGAAAGCAAAAAGAAACAAAATAATCATGAAATGGATTTTGAAAACCATAACTTCAAATGTAACTTAACTCAAGCAAATCTTATATCCCTCTTCGAGTGTTTCTATCCAAATACATAGATTTATCCATAGTTTCAAAATCGTTTAATAATTTTTCTTGATTAGATGGAACCCCACCATTCTTGTTACAACTTTTTTATTCTTGACAACAGCATTGTTTAACCATTAAAACAAAATACAAAAAATTAAGCAATTTAACATCAACTGAAATGAAACAGAAACATAATCAAACCCAAAATTTTTATTAGATGAAGAAGAGAAGAGATGAAGTTTGTGTGGAGAGAGGATGAGGGTGAATCATGTATGTTACCAAAAAGAAATATCTTTTACCAAAACCGTGTAATGCAGTAGATCAAGCCATCAACAAAAGAGTCTTTCGAAGTAATAAGTGATAATTACTTTTTCAAACAGAGTGATAATTACGTAGTCTGTAGTGCTGATATAGCTGCATATACATTAGATTAAATTAGGTGTGATGATTTGACAAAAAAAAATAAAATAGGTGTGAGGATTTGAAAAAGCATTTAATGAGGGTAGCATAGCTTGTAGAACACGCTTAATTATATGTTTGAGAGGAAAAACACAAAAGCAATTAGGGTTAAACAATTGCTCGACCTAATTAGCTTTTAGAGTAAATGATATGATAATAAGAGATAAGAGATGAGATGCATCAACTTCACCCTTAACAAAATACTAACAAATGTTAATATCTAACATTTTCAAAAAGTAAATGTTTTCTACTTAAATGATTTTTTTTAAAATGGTATTAAATGTAATTACTCCAATCAAAATATATTTTCTTATTATTTTTTTTAACAAAAATATAATTTAATTAATATGAACAGATCAATTGATCCACCTTAAACAAAAGGAAAAAAAGAAACAAAATAAAAATTATATAAATACCATAGATCTCGGTAAATAGTTGTGTCTTTATATAGAGCGAGTTAAGATCCTCTCAATTTCTTACATTATTATAGTTTAATATATGAAAAATGCTATTTATCATGAGTGAAAATCATCCCGAATTATCCCGAACCAGTGTAATTAACTTGTTAGCACCACTATCGGCTGATTTCCACAAATTCAGGAATTATATTGACAAAGCAGTTTGCTTATTTTCTTTTTATTAATTATTTAAAATGTGAATAAAATGACTCCACGTTCTCAAAACAAAGTCATATAACACTACCCAAAAAAAAACAAAGGCATATACGCTCGTGAAACTTCAAGAAAAACAAATTCGGGATATATGGATCCGGCTAAAATGTGAAAAAAACAAAGATATTACCAAAAAAAAAAAAGATTTTGACTCATTTAATGTCACATTTTTTGTATTTATATATATGGGTCCGGCTAACCGGTGCCCCCGGGACACTGGTTAAGGATATGAAAAAGGAAATTAAATAGTAGTTAATGTATTAAAATTGTGCAATTAATTTATAATAAAGTCAAAAACAGTTTCCTTTTATGGTAATAATTCCCTTTTATGGTATGCTTAACGAGTGCCCCAGGGGCACCGGTTAGCCGGACCCATATATATAAATACAAAAAATGTGACATTAAATGAGTCAAAATCTTTTTTTTTTTGGTAATATCTTTTTATACACCCAAAAACATTTGAAAGATTTAGTAATTGTCTCAATTTCTTTCATTATTGTAGTTTAAAAAATATAAATGCAAAAATGTGATATTAAATGAGTCAAAATCTTTTTTTATACGCTGTCCCAAATCATGTGTTAGATGGTCATGATATGAAGGAAACATGATAAAATACGGAGCTGTATAGAGATCTGATATGATATGATATGAACATGATAAACATTAATCCTATTTTCTCTTTGATGCACACATGATAACAAATAGAATATCATTATTATTTTTGGTACAAAAAGATCATTATTTTATTATATTTAAAAGGAAAAACTACTCTCATGATTAATTAAAATATTTTAAAATGACATGATTAATTATAAAAACAAATTCGTGACATGATCATTTTAAAAATGACAACGTCTTAAAAACAACATAATATCATGATAATAAATTAAGAATGATTTTCTAATCAATATAGTTTTCTAACTCAGCTTATACTGAGGATTAAAATTACAAATCAAGTCAAGATAAGATTGATCGTTGAAAAAAAAAAAGTCAAGATAAGATTGAAAAATGATTTATTTTATCATATCCCTTTAGTGCATTGAACATGAGATACATATGTTTTAACCAAAATCAAACGTGATTAATATATCATATCATGTTTCCTCACCAAGATCATCGAGCAGAGTTTACTCATTTATATTTATAAAAAGAAATGAAATCAATTATAATTAATATCAGAATCAATAAAAATTAATGCTATTTAAACATAATTGATATATTACACCAACCAAGATATCATAACATCTATATGAAAAAACAATAGAAATCATAGCATTTGGTTTTAATTGATTTTTTTTGGCTTAATTGTAGTTTTTATACCATTTTGCAGAAATGGTCCCCTTGTTTTAAAATTCGTCTGTTTTGGTCCCACCATCATATTTTTGAACTATAAAAATGTGATGGGATAACTTTTAAATGTCGTGGAATATAATATGAAAATGGAAAAAGATCAACATCAATAAAATTGCAACAACATTCCCCTGAAAACTTCATTTAAAACATATCAATATTTTAGAAATTTTTTTGATAGAAAGACCAAAATTGTCAAATTTTAAAATAAGGGGACTAATTTCGCAAAATGATCAAAAGAGGGATCAAAATTGCAATTAAGGTTTTTTTTAAAAAAATTATAAAAAACAAACATCTTTGCTAATTCCTTGTCCTCATCGTCATCATCTTCATTACACACAAGTACATTTGAAACCAAAAAAACAATTTAAGTAAAAGTTACATAATCACACATCTCACACCTTCCTTACACACAAACCCAACCTCACAAAGTACATATATATAACATAACTTACACCTTCTGTTCCATTTCTCTTTCCTATAACCTTAGTCCCCAAAAATTCGAATTTCTCAAATCCCTTTTTCTTACATCACCACCATCATCGTAAACACATTTTCTTCTTCACTTCATACCCAAAAAACTTTATACTAAAAAAATTAAATACAAGTACCATATCAAATAACCATGAATCCTCATAATCCAGACCAAACATTTCCATCAGCACCACCTGGTATTCCTTTTCCTATGCTTACACCGAAGCAAGAGCCTCGGGATGAAACAATACAAGAAATTCAATATCCAAACCTAGAAAATTTACCGAACCAAAATCTAAACCTAAATCTAAGTTTGAACCTAGATTTTGTTTCTCAAGCCCTAGAACAACCAACCACCACCACCACCACCGGCGCCACAACCGCCGTTGACGCCACCAGAATGGCGGAGATTTTTCGACGGTCATTCACTGAAGGATTACAACGACAAATCCAAAACAATGATGCTGTTGATGCAAATGCAGAGGCAAGAGCTATTGTTCCGGTTTCTGCTGGTGAGAATAATTACAATAATGCCCCTCCTCCTGCTGGTGAGGTTATGAATGTACGGAAACATAAAGAGCTTGTTCGAATGACGGATGTTGGGTTACCGGATCAGCGTCAGTTTCGGGATGTTGTTAGGAGGACGAGGATGGTTTATGATTCGGTTCGTATTTTGGCTATGGCTGAAGAAGAAGGAAATTTTAATGTTAGGAGAGTGAGAAGTGATTTGAAAGCTTCTGCTACGATGAGGAGTCGAGGATTGTGGCTGAATCGCGATAAGAGGATTGTTGGCGCGATTCCTGGGATTTGTATTGGTGATGTTTTTTTGTATAGGATGGAGTTGTGTGTGGTTGGTTTACATGGTCAACCACAGGCTGGGATTGATTATTTGCCGGGGAGTATGAGTTCGAATGGGGAACCGATTGCTACTAGTGTGATTGTTTCTGGTGGGTATGAGGATGATGTTGATGAAGGTGATGTTATTATTTACTCGGGTCATGGTGGACAGGACAAGAATTCAAGGCAGGTTTTTCATCAGAAGCTGGAAGGTGGGAATCTTGCTATGGAGAGGAGTATGCATTATGGGATCGAGGTTAGGGTTATTCGTGGAGTGAGGTATGAAGGTACTTCTTCGACTTCGGGTAAGGTTTATGTTTATGATGGATTGTATAGGATTATTGAATGCTGGTTTGATGTTGGTAAAAGTGGTTTTGGTGTTTTTAAGTTTAAGTTATGGAGGATTGATGGTCAAGCTAAGATGGGTAGTTTGATTTTAAAGGAGGCTTTTTTGCTTAGGAGAGATCCTTTGTGTTATAAACCTATGTGTGTTATATCTCTTGATATTTCCAAGGGTATGGAGCGTGTCGGTATAAGGCTTTTTAATGATATTGATAAATGTAATGATCCGATGTGTTTTGAGTATCTTCCTAGGGCTACTTTTCCGCACTTCGTGTTTCATGAAAGTGGGAATGCGACAGGTTGTCAATGTGTGAACTTTTGTGGGGAAGGATGTTTTTGTTTCATAAAAAATGGAAATGACTTTCCTTATAGTCAAAGCGGACTTCTCTTGAAAGGAAAGCCGGTCATTTTTGAATGCGGTTCTTCTTGTAGTTGTCCGCCTCATTGTCGGAATCGTGTTACACAAAAAGGGCTTAAACATAGGTTGGAAGTGTTTAGATCTAGGGAGACTGGTTGGGGAGTTAGGTCATTGGACCTTATTCAAGCTGGTGCATTTATATGCGAGTATACTGGGGTTGTTCTGACAAGGGAGCAATCAGAAATTATGACCATGAGTGGTGATTCATTAATATACCCGAATCGTTTTTCGAACAGGTGGACGGAATGGGGTAATTTATCTCTGATTCAAGATGGTTATGTGCCTCCTTCGTATCCATCAATTCCTCCTTTGGATTTTTCTCTTGACGTGTCCAGAATGAGGAATGTGGCTTGCTATATAAGTCATAGCTCAACTCCTAATGTGATGGTTCAGTTTGTTTTGTATGATCATAATAATTTGATGTTCCCTCACATTATGCTGTTTGCGATGGAGAACATCCCTCCATTGAGAGAGTTCAGCCTTGATTATGGTGTAGCTGATGATGAGTTGACTGGCAAGCTCGCAATATGCAGCTGAATATTTTGAAAGCTTCCCATACTTTATATTATGCTGAAGCTGAGTTGTGGGCATGTTTTCATGGAGGTAAAGACAACTCCTTCCACTTAGTTTATTTATTTTGACCATTGTCTTCCATGTGATTTTATTGTACTTTCCTTTTGAGCTTCGTCGAATCCTCATTGTAAACTCTTTTAGCCATATATGAGTTACAAACATATTATTCATTATAAACTGCTATGTATTCTGGTCTTCCTAACACCTGGATGTACCTCAAATGATGGAAAGTTAAATATTTGTTGTGACTTTGAAGATTGTTTTGACGTGTTTAATGTTTTAATTATTATAGTCTGCTTCGCAAACTGATTAGTATCATGGTTTCTCTGATATACGTAAATCTTTCATGCCGTTTCTTTTGTTTCGAACATTCCAAATCTGTTTGCTCGTATTTTTTACATTCCATTTATTTTTAATTGGTGCTATTTTGTTGATTATGTTCTCCAAAGTTTAAACTTTCCTTTTGTGAGACGCTCTTTTCAAGTCAAGCTTTTTGCAAAATGATTCATTTTATTTAAGTCACATTGTAACGCATATGGCATTTTGGCGATTCTTTAGTTTAACCACTTGTTCTTTCCTTTAAACGGTTTTTTGCATTAAAATCATCAAACTCGAGAGTTTACGTAAGCTCTTGATGGTCCGTAGGCTTGACTCAGACTCATAACAGTTTACCTAATATAAGAAACCTTTAAAGGGTATTTTCATAATTCATAACATACCTACTATAATGACATAAGCCAGTGGCAGATTTTGGTATGATTCTATGAGGGGCCAAATATTCAGATACTATAATACTATTTATAATGGTAATATTATGAAGTTTGCGTAGGCAGTGTTTTGGTCCCTTTGTTTTAATTAGAAATACCACGTCTAACTCCAAGCATTTGCATTCTTGAGACCTTATTTGTTCTTGCACATGAAAAATTAAAAGAGATGCAAAACATATAGGCCACATGGATCAAACCCATGTGCACTTTACTAAGAAACATCCCACTTTTCCACTGGGCTAATGAGAAAGTTACACTATAAATACAACAATGCTATCCAGTTTGGCTATTAGGTTAATGGCGGCCACTTTACCCATTTCCTTGTCTGCTCTGTTTTTGTTCAAGTTTTCCTCCTTTGTTCCTCTCATTTTTCTCCTCAAACCCCTACCTGTTTTGATATCTGTTAGCCATTATTTGCCACTTTGTTTTGATATTACACTCCCTCCTTTTCCCCTCATACCCCTATCCCCGATTTCTCCCCCTCATACCCCTGTCTGATTTTCGCTACCCTCATACAGCTATCTGATCCCCACCCCCTCATATTCCTATCTGATTTTTTTTCCCGTCATACTGCTGTCTGAATTTTCCCTCTCAGCCCACTATCTGTATTTTCCCCTCGCACTATCTGATTTCCCCCCTCATACCGCTATCTGATTTCCCCCCATATGTTTAAATGGCTTTTGTTAGTATTTAAATGTATATTTTGATTAAGACTTGTGATTCTTTTTTATTACTAGTTATGAATAT
>Ga0228710_1000907_pt1 | contig 41851 bp, 19 predicted proteins | sample MedpolnodulmetaG_FD_177995 | JGI IMG/M metagenome (GOLD analysis project Ga0228710, IMG submission 177995) | Root nodule microbial communities from Medicago polymorpha collected in Santa Monica, California, United States - pink nodules | ecosystem: Host-associated > Plants > Roots > Nodule... | reverse complement strand
TAGGAGTTAGTTACTCAGTGTTTGTTTTTATTTAAGTTACAGCTTTGTATTTTGATAGTAATTTTTCAATTCAATAAAGCTTCAATTTTTCCTTCCTATTATCTGAGTTACGTATTATACACCAACACTATCGTTTGTTGCATAGCCATTACAAATGCTGCACTGCATTAATCACAACGTTGCAATCGGAATACAAAAAACAATGAATGAATAAAGAGAGTGAAAAAAAAACGTTGTAAAGCAGGAGGATTAATAATAACAAACTTGATCACTTTAGCTAGCTATATCATTATTCAAAAATAAGTGGTATTTCGTGGTAAATTCCAGGAACCTTCATGATAGAAAACCCTTTAACGAGTGACACATTACTTTTCTCTTTACATGTTCCCTCTCAGCAGCTTCAACTATTGACTTAAGTCTTCGTTAGCTTTTTTAAGACAGACAAATTTTTATTTTTTTTGACAAATTAATACAGACAAATGTTAGTAAACTAGGTATGTGTTTTTATATTCATGAAAATAAAATGATAAAAATATGCATTTTAATGTATGTTACAAATTTATTAAATTTTAATATGGGTACTAGCAAGATATCTGTGCATACTCACGAATAAGCGCGTTGCTTTTTTTTTCCTTCATATTATGCAATTAGTTATATTGTCAGTTAAAAATGATTTTGAATATCATATATTCTTAGACACTTATATTGATATATGAGTAAAAATATCATTTATAACATTATTTTTTTAAGGATCATTTATAATTTTATTAAAACTCATTAAAAAAACATTTTTTAAATATATATTGTTCTAGAGAATATCGATGACAGTTTAATAAAATAGGTCACTGTATGGATATATTAGAGAAATTATTTTTACTCATAAATTACAAATAAAATAGGTCCCCATATTGATATTAATAAAAGCGCTCATGTTGATATATGAGTAAAAATGTAGACTCGTGTATAAATTAATAAAATTAGATACTTGAGTTAATATATGAGGAAAAATATAGACAATGTATGAATAAATAAAAAATAGATATTCATATTGCTATATGAGTTGAAGCCTTGTAGCTTTAGCTCTTTTGTTTTGATGATGTTTGTTGATTAGGTTATAGTTTTGTTCCTTGATAATGTTAATCGTTAAATATTTAACGTTTTTCCCTAGACTTGAACACAGAATCTCTGACTTAACTCAAATCAGATGAACTACTTAACTGCGTCAAAGTGAAACATTGAAAGGTCGGATGCACATATTTAACTTGATTATGTTTAACGAACATGCTATAAGCTGGTATCTAGTGGATCTTGTTATTATTGAGGCAGGGGTTAAAGGAATTTCATCAAGTTAAAGAGTAGAATGGTAAAAAAGTTGATGATTCAAACCTCCAACATGATACTTACAATAGTAAACATTTCTCATTAAAAATATTTGTAAAAAAAAAAAAAAATCAATACGAAAATACAGCAGAAAAAAAGTGATATTAAAAGCATCGCCAAAAAAAGTGACATTAAATATTGAAATAGCAAGGGTGATTTCATGGTATGTTTCGTGGAGATTCATTTTCCCTCATAGCCATGGATGGTTATTTACTTGCCTTTACGCTAGCAATTGCTAAACATGTCACATACACAACTGGATTGGGTTCTTGTGGAGGGAGTGCACCACTATCATGTAGTTAGTAACTTTACATAAGTTCCCTATTAGGAGGTTTATTATGCAATACTTGTAATAATATAATGACTCATAACATAAATATCACAAACTTGAGAAGGACAAATTATCAGGTATATTGATGTATTTTGTATATTGGGTAGCCCACGATAGCACAACCTTAGCCTTTGTATGCCGACTATAAAAATGATGTGAAAACAAAAAGATAAACAACAAAATCGTTATCTAAAAATTAAGTTATGAAACGAGTGAAAGTTTTGCCAATGTAATATTTTGCTTGACTAATTTACACAACATAGAAAAAATATTAATTGTATGCCAAGAGCCACCTTCTAGTTGGGAAACAAAAGTTCACAAATAATGAGCAATTTGTGTGTGGTTATAATATATTCAGCTAACTATACTCAGCAAGATCTAAGGGCTTGAAATATTTGCCATCAATAAGATAAGTTCCAATGCTGAGCCGTACTGCCCACACATCTTTTGGCTTTCTTGAAACAATTCTGCACCAAGTGTATATGTAACTAATTACACCATTGCCAGTTTATACATGATATGATATTAATTTATATGGACCTTACAAAATTTCTTCACGTAAATTCAATCAAATCATGTCAAATAGATATTTTATAAATTAATCTTAAAAATTGACATTATGAAACGATTTGATTGGATACATGAGTAAAAAAAAGTTTTACTAAATTAAATCATTTATGCATTTGATAGAGCATTATTATGTAAATTGATCTATATTGTGGATCCAATTTAGTGGGATAAGGCTTAGTCGTTGTTAACGTCTACATTTGATTTGATTCTCACGAAATTATATAGTCATGCAAAGATTTAATTTTACATAAATTGAATATTCTAAAGATTCATTAATTGGATATACATATACTTTTAGATTTTACCAAATCAAATAGTGCTAGTGTGTGAAAAAAAATGATGGAATTAAAAACTTCAAAGATGAGGTGAAATACCTTCCAACATCACCAGGTTTAACTAAGCCAGAATTAACTCTGAGGCAAGGGACAGAAGCTGCAGTTTTGATCATCTTTGGAGCTTCAATGATAATAATGGGAGACCCTTTATCCAACTTTGAACGTTTTTCAAGCAAATCATTCTCCTCTGATGACTCTTTTGATTCACACCTTACTAATGACACTGAAATATTTGGCCTCTGTTGTTGATACTTCAAGCTGCTGTTGAACTTTAAAAATGGCTTTGTGATACCACAAGAAAGGGACAAAGACATGCTTACTTTTGTAATAATCCTTTAATATATAGTCCTCAAAGATTAAACGTTGCAATGTTTCTGATTTGTGGTTTCAAATGTTTTGGAATTTGTTGGTTATGGCTCAGAGTGTTCGTCAAAGCTCCAACCATTTGCAGTGTATGTGTGAGGAAGGAAATTTGGATAGACAGATATTGTAAAAGATAAAATTTGTTTAGATAATGTTATTTTTGCTTTTTTTGTTTATTGGTTTAGTGGTCACTGAAACAGGACAGTGTGAAGGAAACACCTACTATAAAAGTTTATCTTTTTAAAAATAATTGTTTTTAACAATTTTTAATGTATGTTTTAAAAAAAATTGAACAAAAACATGTATCTGAAATATGATTATATTTTCATTTGGAAGGATGAAATATGATTATAATGAAAAACTATTTGAATAACTTTTAAGAAATAATCTTGTTATCCCTCAAAAAAAAAAAGAAATAATCTTGTTATAAGGAGTGTGGTAAATGAGAAAATTTATTCAAAATTATTTTTTATGGTCAAACATAACTAGTACATTTAACTTCTATTTTACATAAAAAAAAATTATATATTAATATATCAAATAAACAAAGTCCGAACTATATTTGGATTGGTGGAAAAGGATATGATGAAATAATATCAGTTTAAATTGTTGGAGTTGTTTAAATAACTTCCTGTAAATTTACCTTGCATTTTGGTATACCAACATATTTTGTTAGGCTTCCCTTGTGAATCAAAATCAGGCCATTTTGTGTATTAACTGAATGACTCATTAGGAAGGAAAGCTTCGGTTGCATCCTCTCTATTTCATTTTATGTGGCTAAAGTTATATTTATGTTGGACAAGTCTAGTTTTGAATGTTGATCCCCATTTAGTGTATGTGGGTAAAAAAATTCTTGCCATCTAAATCAATTGAAATATGATGCACATGACTGGAAGCAGACGAATTGTTACCCAGCTGGTTTTTATGTATGCATGCAATTTCAAACAAGAAAATAAAGTTGGTTTACCTTTGCAGTAACGAGAATAATTGCCAAAAGTGAAGCTTGTAAAATAGAGCTGTCTTACGATTGATCATTTCAAATATTCACAGTATGCTCAAGATAAATGCAACTTTGAGCTATTTCTGAAGAGAATATGATTGACTCAAGATACAACAGTGACATTGCATCTTTCTCAAATCATCGTGATTTGGATCATTGGAGGGAGAATGGTATGTTTTTGTTGATAAAATTCAACTTGTAAGAAATATTCATGGATTATCACCATGACGCAAGTAATATAGTTATGAATGAATTTGGGTAGGAACAACAAAATACTTTTGGGAGTTGATTCTGAGTAAATCAAATAGAAGGAATTTCTTGAGGAAGTTTCTAAGTCCACCATAGTAGAAGTGTGAAACAGTTTCAAAAGAAGAGCAAACAAAGAAGAAATTAAAACTGATTGGCGACGCAGAGATCTTCGAAGATCTTCCGATACTATACTAAAAAGTGATAGAGAACAGATTGATTGAAAAAAGAAAGACAGGAAAAATAAAGATAGCTTAATTTCGTAAGTGTACAAAGGAGGCACGGACACAATAGAATGCATCAGTATAGATTAACAAACTCACCAACTAACAAGAGGATGAAGGGAAGAAATAAACATAAGAGTATTACTTTTCCCACCCTATGGGATTCTCGTGCGCCCTATTTTTTTTCCAAAAATGCCCTTGAAGTTTCCGGATTTCATAATCCGAAATGGTGTTTTCCTTTGTTAAAGGGTGAAAAAATGAGTTACAAATTTTTCCGGATTTCGTAATCCGGAAACTTCAAAAAATAGGGTGCGCTACATGATTTTTTCAAATTTCATAATCCATGACATATAAAGACTAGTACTATTTTACAAAGAAAAATGTGCTTATTGGTTGAACATATCTATTGACAGAGGCAAATGAGTGAGTTAACTTATGGTGTCTGCACATTAGAATATTCAGACTCAGAGGATGTCCTGTTCTTAAACTCAGGATGTTTAATTTCCTCAATCATTCTAACAGCTTCATCCATTCTAGGCCTCATATCTGGTGTCTTAGCCACACATGCAAGTGCAATCTGAAGCATCTGCACCTTTCCCTCTTCAACATATTGTCCTCTAAGAAGCTCTTCATCAAATACTTCAGCTGTCCATTCCTCTCTCACAACAGATTTAACCCATCTTGGAAGATCAACAACATCCTCGTAACCAGGATATCTCATTGGAACCTTTCCTGTTAGCATTTCGAGTAGCAGCACGCCAAAGCTGTATACATCGGACTTCTGTGTGATCTTCTTGGAATCGGTTACTTCTGGTCCATTCATCAGAGGTGGTAATCCAACATCAGAAATGCAGCTATCAAATTCTTCTGTTATTAGTATGGTGGTTGACTTGATGTTTCCATGTGTAAATTTTGAACCTCCTTCAGTGTGAATGAAAGCAGTTCCTTTAGCTGCTCCAAGTGCAACCTTCATTCTTGAATTCCAATCATGTAGCAATTCCTTTAGCAATTCCTTTATTGAGTTCATAATGTCATGGATTATGAAATTTGAAAAAATCATGTAGCGCACCCTATTTTTTGAAGTTTCCGGATTACAAAATCCGGAAAAATGAAGTTTCCGGATTACGAAATCCGGAAAAATTCATAACTCATTTTTTCACCCTTTAACAAAGGAAAACACCATTCCGGATTATGAAATCCGGAAACGTCAAGGGTATTTTTGGAAAAAAATAGGGCGCGCGAAGAAAGTCATAGGGTGGAAAAAGTAATACTCTAAACATAATAGAAGTATTGTAAATGGTTAATGACTTAGGGCCCGTTTGTTATAGCTTTTTTTAAAATAGATTTTGGTAATGTAATATGTTTTTGTTATAATTTTTTAACAAAGAAATTTTCAAGGATAGCTTCAAATGAAAAATCCGTTTGAATAGTTCATCTTAAAATGTCATTCTAAGTATTTCATCATTTGATTATAATTTTTTTCGGATATTAAAATTTTGAAAAAATCTCTAAAAGATAAAGCTATTTCAAATAGCTTTTCATAAAAATCATTTTTGAAATATGTCATTTTGAAAAAACATGTGATTTTTACTATGTAAAATCTCGAACGATGAATATTTAAGTTAGTGAATGTTAAAATCTCTTTTTTAACTTATATCAAATGAGTTTGAAATAACTTTTACAATTTTTAAGTAAATTTAAAAAAAAAATCCATTTTAAAAAATACAAAGGAAAATCCATTTTTTAAAAATCTAAAACAAACGGGCCCTTCATGTACAAAACATACCCTGCTACATATCTTAGAAGGTATCAAAAGCAGTGATAAAAAAGTTACGAACATAAGTTCAACCAGAGACAATTTTTTTATTTAAAAAATGAAGATTGTGTACGCCCATAACTTCCTGTAGGGTGGACCGAACTGAAAGACTTGAGACAGTTGTATTGAATGAAAATTGAACGTTATTAATTTAAAAAAACTTGCAAGTAGGTGTCATTTTACAAGTTTACAGATGGAATTATAAAGAAAGCGAGGGCAAAAGCTACCACCAATTACTTCTCCTATATCCTTCACCACTAGAGTTGCCAAACCTTGATGCCGAATTACTTCTCCTATATCCATCATCACTGGAGTTGCCAAACCTTGATGCCGAATATCTATGATGGAAAGCATCAGCTGACCCTTGGGAATATGAGGCTGCAGATTGTTGACCCATCCACCCATTAGAAGTTTTAGAACTCCAACCTGGAGTTCGACTTCCACTACCACTCGCATGCATATTAGTGTTTCTAGCAGATGGTGTCTCCGCAGGCCTCCAACTGGTCCTATTGGACTTGGAAGAAGAGAATTCTCCAGGGTGATCAGCCATCCAGCCACCTCTGCTCTTGAATTTCATGGGAGATTTAAAGTCTCTTTCTTCTGCGGGATGCTCCATTGTCCAGCCACCTCTGCTCTTTGATTTCTTGGGGGTTGTAAAGCCTCTTTCTTCAATAGAATGCTCCCCCGTCCAGCCACCTCCTCTACTCCTTGATTTTTTTGGGGATGTAAAGCCTCTTTCTTCTGTATGGAGCTCCGTTGTCCAGCCACCTCTACTTTTTGATTTCTTAGGTGTTGTAAAGCTTCTTTCTTCTGTAGGAAACTCCGTCATCCAGCCACCTCTCCTCTTTGATTTCTTAGGTGTTGTAAAGCCTCTTTCGTCTGTATGAGGCCGTTTCTTTTTGTGCGTCTTGCCCATATCGAGAGGTGCAGACCAATGTCCCGTGTATTCATTTTCTTTAAAGGATTTTCTATTTTTTGTGTTCGAGAATTCACTATTCTTCTTCCCAGCCTGTGGGGAAAAACACGGCAGTCAAGAAACTACTTACTACTCTATGACACAAGTGAACATGAATAATAAATAACAAAGAAAAGGCAAAGCTGTATTAATTTTAGTAACCTGACAATGTTTTTAGACTGTACCTTGATAGAATATGTGCATTCTCGGGCAAAATGTCCCCCTTCACCACACCTATAGCACAAAGTAGGTGTGGCAGTACCAGTAGTCTCACTTTGAAACCTTGAACACGCCTGCATCAATTGTACCCTGATAGAACTTGTGCATTCTCGAGCAAAATGTCCCCCTTCACCACACCTATAGCACAAAGTAGGTGTGGCAGTACCAGTAGTCTCACCTTGCAACCTTGAACATGCCTGCATCAATTAATACTTAGATTTATATATGCCGACAGTTTTATTTGGAAGGAAGCATTTCATGTTAACATATTATAGCTGAGAAAATGGCCTTGGGTCAAAGCTTTCAAAAATGGCCTTGGGTCAAAGCTTTCAAAAGTTATTCATATATATATATACATATACATACATATAGATGAGAAAATAACATTCAAGTTCCACCGCACAAAGTTTTAGCTCCCACTGAATTCGCTATTTTAATAAAGTTTTCTTTTTTAATAACTATTTTAATAAATTTAACATAATATATTCCGGCATTATTAATACAGCATTATATTTTAAGATACAAAAAATATGGCAAGCTTTAACCTTACAAGATGATGGTCGATGGACACTGATAGCCATTGGGACAGTAAAAGATGGAGGGGTGCTTACATGTGTGTATTTGGACCTTAGCTACTACACTCAAGGCATAAACATTACTAAATAACTTTATGTAATGAAATATTTTGGTGATGATTGCAAGATGTACATGCATTTGCTCCTTGCTAGTTACGATGCAGCATCAGTTCATTTTTAGGGAATATCCAATTATTAATTATTAATATTCTGTCATGAATCAAGCTTAAAGATGACCATTTAACTCAAGTTCTCGGTGGTTCAACCTATAGTTTTCAAATGTTTTCCCTCTACGTATAACTAGTGGACTAGCCTACCCTTCTTACTAATGCTTCTACAAGACTTCTACATATATACCTGAACCAACAAAGATAAGGCCCTACCACATTTTCTATACCATAGATGCCAATCTAACTTTCATTGCAGCATCTCTCTACGGTTACCAATACCAGAAATTTTTTTACTATTAATGTAATGTGAGTATAATCAAGTAAGTTTAAAGGGTAGTGATTGGAATATAATTGTTTCTTTTACAAAGTCCCTTTTTCTGCTATTCATTACCATACATGTCACAGTATTGTCAAATAGCGGTTATAGAGGAGTAATAGTGTTGTAGCATAGCAGAATTTAAACAACCCGCTATTTTTTTGCAAACCGCAATTGACAACACTGACATGTCAGCAAAAAGTTTAAAGGTAATGATTGGAAGAGATTTTCAGGATTTTTAGTTTTTATTATATCATTTACACATTAAATGAGATGTTGAACATGTAAACATTTTAAAGTCTCTAGTATGGAAAATGACACTGACAAAAAAAAAAAAAAAAAAAAAATACACATAAAAAAAAAAAAAAAAAAAAAAAAAAAAAATTCCCTTGTAAAGAGAAAACAAGTCATACAGGAAAGTAGACTACATTATACAAAAAAGAGATGCTTATCTCCGGAAAGGTACATAATTATTAAATAATAAAACTTACCGAACCAGTATGACCGATCTGACCACATTTATAACAAGAAATTTCTCCCGGTATTGCATCAGCAGCGTTGACGCAACATAAGTGGCCAAATAACTTACAGATATAACATTGAATCTCCTAATCAAACAAAAGAAAGAAATAAAGAATCAATAAATGAGCAATTCATTTCTAATCAATGTAAGCCGCTATTCCAATGCAAAACTCAACCAAGAACACCTTTAGCAAATTTGTAATATATAAAAAAAAGATCAGAACAACCTTGAGATCATCCGGTGAATAATCATTCCTGCATGAAAACATATCATGCCCAGAATTTCCACACTTCAAGCATACCGTCAGACTTTTAGAAGCCCGTGTAGTCATGTGCTTCTCTGGACAGTCTTTTGCACGGTGACCACCTTTCTTGCAGATGTAGCAACTCTGGCCCTACATGACCATCAAGCAGATCTCAGTATACACACCTTTAAACCTTCCTAAGCCAATAGGCAAGCAGACATACCTTCGAACATTGTTTTGCAGCATGTCCCAACTCACCACATACATAGCATGGTTTCTTCCGCTTCGCTGCTGTACAGTTTACAGCAGCATGACCTTCCTCGCCACAATTATAGCATGCTCCCCAACTACTATCTGGAGGGTCAAAATATCTTGGTCCCCGCTGATAGAAAACAAACATCGAGTGATATACCCAACTAAGCATTCCTCGTGGTACAGTATTTTGAAAATCAATCACATTTCAGATCAAATATATCAATCAACTCACAAGCAGCTTTCGCAGAACCATGTTGTCGCCTATCTGATCCACACTTGCTTCCAGTTCCACAGACTCATGCTTCTCTGTAGTTTTGATTATCTCCTCCACCTCTTGTTCTGCAGCCATTAAAACCTACATAAAAAGCAAAAACATTAAAAAAAATATCCAAAATATCTAACCCAAAACGCAATTCTCCGAGTGGGTGTTGTGTTATTAAGATTTGATTCGTTTAAATCAATCTATGATGCCGCCTTTTTAGTTTAGTTCCTAAAATGTCTCTATAAATCAATTCCTACTTGACATGATTTGATTAAATCCATTTGTAAAACAAAATTACACTGTCAGTGCATATAAATTAATCTAAATTTTAGTTATAATGCGATTTTTTTGAACAAACACTTGTTCCAGCTCCAAATTAAATCATAATCTGATTGATATCAAAAGGGATAGTTTGCGTGTGTATTTCAATCTATCAAAACAGAATTAAACACTGAGAAATCCAACTTTACATAAATCATAAAAAAAGAAAAAAAAAATCATTCTTTTCAAAAAATAAACATGAATAAGCCAACACATACACTTTGATTTGGCTCAATAGAAACATCATCCCTTTGCGGCATCAGAATCTCAGGTTGCTGAGGAGGCAAAACGGCGTCGTTTGAGGTGAGTTTCGATTCTCGTGTTCGAAGGGCTTTTTCAACGATCTTAAGACTAAGATCTTGATTGGCTTCTTCATCATCATCGTCGCTGGCGCTGAATACGAGTGATGGAGTGGAAGCGCGGTCGAGATTGTCGATTGATTCGTGGTCTCTTGCCTTGGCTTTCGACTTCTCCTTCCTTCCTCCCATGCCGCTCAGAATTCGGTCGGAGTTCCAAATTGAAAACCCTAATCTTACAGCACACCTCAGATCTTCATATTTTTTTTTAATTTTATTTTTGGTTACATAAATTTTTTATCCCTTACAAATAGCATAACTTTTTTTTGGGGAAAATATCGTAAATTTTGTATTCTTTTAAAAATTTAAGTTTCAATTAAATTTAATAATATTCTTTTTTTTTTTTTTACAAACATCAAATAATGTGTTGTCACAAAATTTTGTTGTTATGATTTCTTTAATCATTTCGTTTTAATGATTTGTCAAAATAAATAAATTATAGATGGCTCAAGTTTTTTAGTAAGTGAAACTTGACCCGGTTTTAAAATTATCTTTCTCATTTAAATTTGGTGGATTTCATGTAAATCTTAATCAACCAAAGAGAGTCTGATGAAAAGTGTGTGTTGTTACCATTTCTTTTTTGGCATATAATCACTTTTTTTCTACTTTATTTCAGTCTAGACAATTGATTTTCACGTATATCAAGTTTTTTCTTGTGTTCTTTTGTGATTTTGTCGTCTAAGTGTAACGTTGTGTTGTTCGTCGTCTTGTGCGACGTTGTTTGATTTTGCATCTTGGTGCGTTGTTCGTTTGATTCTTATTAAAATATCATCTTCAATCAAGTACATATTTAATCAACGATTCAGGCGTCTACATTGTAGGTCTGGAAGCATGAATATTACAGTGACTTATATGTTATCGTATTATTTGTAGGCATTTTGTCGTTATATGTTATTAATTTTGGTGTTGTGAGTTTGTTCACATATTCACCCTTTACGTTTGCATAAATGTATATCTCATGTTCAATTATGTTTATTTTGGGTTGATCTATTATGGGTCGTGATATGATTGTAATATCGATTATTCATTATGTGAAGGGTAGGGTGAGGTTGTCTTTAAAATTGGCATGCGTAAAATGTATGGTTGTATGGATTAAGGTTATCTTAAGGTCGTGACGATAAGACTTATTATTGTTGAAAAAAAGTGTGATGGATTATGATGTGAGTCGAGTCGGTGATGTTCTCAAACATATTTGACGAAGACTTTGAAGGGCTCATTACACCTCGAAGAGTCTTAAGACAATGAAAGTTAATATATCGTTATAGCACCCACAATTGATACATCAATTTTGGATACTTGAATTAATCTCACGTGTATACAAAACTCATTTATAATTTTTTAATGATAGTTCCTAATAAATATTCAAACCCTTCAACGTATCATCTCATATAGATTTCTTAAATGAGACCCAATAATCAACTATCAATGACTTTATATTATTATATTTCAAGTTTTTAATATTATAAATGTGTGGGTCTCACTTAAGATTGGGGTCTTAATGGGTACCTAGCAGTTACCAAGTCTTAAAAGTTTAAGACTCCCTTGTTGAGGATGGTCTTCTATCTTCATTTCATGGGCCCAATGTATTACTTCCTTGAATGATAAAGTCGAAAGCATATGATAATTATATGGTGGTTATGGATATGTAGATAAGCTCATGTTTTACTTGTAGATGATTATTTCTTGTTTTTTAGAGCTTCTCGCAAAGAGTCGTATACTTTGAAAGTATCTTATCAATTTACGAGATTGCTTTCAAACAAGTTAATTTTCAAAAGTCTAAAGAGTTTTATAATATCAATGTGGGCACAACTACGTGTGAGATTAAGCTCATATTATACACTTTGATGTTTGTTTGGGTACTAAACACATAATATATTGATTGTCATTTTATGATTGGGAGATTAAAGAACAACTTGTCTAAATTCACTAAAATGTGGAAAAAGAGTAGTTGTTGGGGCGGGAGATCTATGTCTAAACCAAGTAATGATAGGACTGAGCAAAAAAGAATCGCCTGCTCAGAACTTGATAAATCTAAAACTGGATCAGTGGTGTGGGTCGACTTGTAACAGGGCACGGGGTCCTGAATAACAAAAACTACTCATGAGTGGGTTAGTATGGCCAACCCAATTATGGAAAATCCAAATCACTGGTTCCTAGACCAGCCTGATCTCTGCCATGCGATGGAGAGTGAGACTCATATTGAGCCAATTTTCTATATCCTTTGTCTGACCATAGTGTTAGAAGACAACTTTATGTCACGTTTTTCTATATATTTTGCCACTTCCTTCCACATCATTTCCCCTTTCCCCGTGTCTCATCCCAATCAAGTCGTGCAAAGCCTAATCTAATGAAAATCACCTTTTCCTCTACGGCTCATGTTTCCTCTCTTCCCATGAAAAAATAGTTTTTGCCTTTCCATAATCTCAAAGTTGAGGATGAGCAACACAAAACCTCAAAGGGCTTGCACGAGTGTTTTGCCCTTAGTAGGTTATTGTTTACCATCGTTGCTCGTTGCGTTCTTTCGCTGACCAACCCGTTTAAACCCACCCATATTACATGTTCCTCACATAAACCACCACCCAGCTCTCGAAGCCTTAAAAAGAAAAAAATGGGTTCATGTTTTCCATCTTCAATTTCATTAAGATGAGCTACTTTTAACCCAAAAACAACAGACGTTCTAGTTTGGGTAAGGAGGTTATGATTAAACGATTGCATCTTTGTGTTGATAGTCTTCTTAAAAGTGGTAGAGTAGCTTTGCAGTATGTTGGTTTGGTTGATTCACAACGTCCACTATTAACACCCTATTTACTTTAATTATCGAAGCACGATGTTATCAATAAGCTTGACTCGTGACAATGTCCACGAAGATCCCTGCCGTTATTCCCAAAGTATAAATTGATGTGATTTGTATTTGCACGAGAGTGGCAAACTCAATTAGCGAGATGAAAACATGTGAATAACTACTTATTTACCAATCCAAACTTTTCTAATGAGTATATGGTTGCCACTACCCAATATTCACGATGATTAGGGTTGTGTGGAAAAACATGAACATAGTGTGATTGAAAAAATATATGATATGGACAAACAATCATTAAATGCAACGAGATAACTTGATCCAACAATAATCACAAGAGTCACCTCATAAAGGAAAGTTCACTACAACACTCACGTGAGCACATACATGCACTTACAACTTCGGCGCATGCATACACACATGCACATATATTGAGACATCCCATTACCATATATATTTTGCAGTTTCTCTCATCAATAAGATGATGAAACATCTCATTCAATGTTTTGGTGAAACAATATTTGAAGTTTATTCAAAATTTTAGCAACGATCAATACAACACCCAAACCACGCAAATTTTCGACATTACTTGTCTTTACTATGATACAATACAGTGACCTAACTGTTATAACTTGGACAATGAACAAGATCTAATAAATAGAAATATACGATTTTACCTGACCTTACTGCCGTGAAAATGAACTAACATCAATCAGTTTGATAATGAACAAGACTCGATAAATAAAAACAAAAGGTATCACTCGTTCTTACTACTATGATGACGACCTAACGTTATCAATTGAACAATGAACAAGACCCAATAAATAGAAGCCTAGAATATTACTCGTCCCTACTACCCTAACCTTATCAATCAAGTAACAAACTAACAAGGAAAACGAATATTAGTGCTCAAACCATAACCCATGTCAATCAATAGTAAATCACCCATACCCTAACAATCCCATGTACCAATCCTATGTACTACACTTTTAATCAATGGTGTGATCACCCTTTTTCTAAGAAACAAGGCCCACATATGAACACGAAATCTCACAATTGCCCAAACCCCAAATAAAAGACCTTATTTCTTCTCTCTTCTCTCTCTCGAACCAGCTTCTGCTGATCTCATTCTTCATCACTCTCTCTCTTCTTTCTCTCTCTACAATTACCCGCGCAGGTTCCAGTTTCACCATGACCGTCATGATGTCCGCTCCCATTGACGTACGTCTTTCCCTAACACTCACGAACGATTTTCTTTCCTACTTCACTTTCAGGGTTTTCGTTTTCGTTTCAATTTTTTTTCTTGATGTTTTTGATCTGAAATAGTGAATTTTTCATCGCAATTTCCGTTTTCTTGTTTCAATTTTTAGGGCTTTGGTAATTGGTACTATGGTGGATCCAAACTAGGGTGTGAATTTCTGATTGATTTTTTGTTTTGTTTGTGTAGCAGCAAGAGGATGAAGAAGTGCTCGTGCCACACGCTGATTTGCCTGAGAACAACAATCATCAGCCTATGGAAGGTAGTTAGTGTTTTCAGCTTTTTTTGATCCATGTGAAAAATTTCCTTTTTCTTTAATCAAGAACTGTTTTTTACTGTTTTCTCAGCTTTTGTTTGATGTAATTGAATTGCTTCAAAAGATCCCATTACCCGGTGTTACAACATAGTGTTTTGATTGTGAGGACATTTTATGTGGAATCAGGGTTCGAACCCGGGTCACCACATTTCATCTGCTTGTATTCGTTAATGCATTGGCCACTATGCCAATATAGCAACAACAATAAACAACCAAGCCTTATCCCACTAAGTGGGGCCTGCTACATATCAAATTACGCTGTAGTGTTTAATCATAGACCATATTTTGATCCAACTCATTACTTTTTAAATCTTTCCTAATAGCAAAATAAAAAAAGAATTGCTTGAAAAGTTGTCTATGTGTTATTGCTTGATTTTAAAAAATAATACAGAGAGGAGGGTGTTTGAGGTGTGCGAAAACTTGGCTTTGGAATTGTAATTTGCTGGTTTCATGGTATCACATTTTGAATGAAGAAAAATTCTTCAATGAAGGTGCTTTTGGATCAATTTTAACACAAATCAGCCTGTTGGTTAAGGATTACAGAATAATCTTAAGTCCAAATTAATGTCCAGTTGTTGATTGCTTTGCACTTTGGAATTTGTCGAATTTCAATGTCTTTGTTGATTGTGCAATTAATTATATTGCCTGTCTGTTTAGTCATACTATATTGTAAGCTATCGGAGGGTGTAGTTAAGTAATGCCATACTACCCGCTTTATAGTCTTAAGTTTTATGATAATTGCAAACATGATGGGTAATTGTTCATTTTGTTTGTTGTGATGATCATTAGTTGTAGCTCAACCTGAAACTGCCAATACTGTGGAGAGCCAGCCTGTCCCGGATCCCCCGCAAACCAGATTCACATGGAGAATCGACAATTTTACTAGGCTGAATACAAAAAAGCTCTATTCAGAAGTATTCGTCGTTGGTGCTTATAAATGGTATTTTTTTTAGAGATTTAGTAAATTGGTTAACAATTTTCATTTTTAAATATGCTCTGCTATGTTTACTCAATTTCACTGATTACCTCTTCTTAATTTTGTTATGTACTTGATAGGCGTGTGCTTATTTTCCCAAAAGGAAACAATGTGGACTATTTGTCCATGTATTTGGATGTCGCGGATTCAACTAGTTTGCCCTATGGTTGGAGTAGATATGCACAGTTTAGCTTGGCAATTGTTAATCAAATCCATAATAAGTTCACCGTGAGAAAAGGTAGCCCTTTCAATTTGATCTTCACACTTGTTACGTAATGGCATTGACTAGTCATTACAGTAAAACATTGCTGGAATTAAAAGAAGAATTTTGCAAGATGTATATGTCATTATGTTGCAGTTAATGATGCAAGATCATTTGATACTCAAATAAGCTATTATAATAAATCATCTGAAATCTTCACACACACTAATTATTCTGCATTTCTTTTTTTTTTCTTCTCGCATTTGGCCCTTGTGTTTGGAATTTGGAATTCATTATAGGTTTCACAGCATTTCCGTTAACCGAGGTTCCAATCGCCTGCACCATGTTTAGAAATTAGGTGGAAGATGAGATAATGAGTTTTATTATCTATTTCTGCCAATTGACCTTGTTAGTGTTACCCATATGAAATTTTAAGAAAGAGGAAGTGGAAATCTTGATTTTTTATTAAGCCATGGATCTTGTTGCTTAATTTTACTTGTTATGCAGACACACAACATCAATTTAATGCACGAGAAAGTGATTGGGGTTTCACATCTTTCATGCCTCTTGGTGAATTGTATGATCCTAGTAGAGGGTATCTCGTGAATGATACTCTTATAATCGAAGCTGAGGTTCTTGTTCGTAAGATTGTTGATTACTGGAATTATGACTCAAAGAAGGAGACCGGCTATGTTGGGCTCAAGAACCAAGGAGCTACCTGTTATATGAATTCTCTACTTCAAACTCTGTACCATATTCCTTATTTTAGGAAGGTAAGAACTGTTAGTCTTATTTTGTCTTGCCTGAAGTCCACTTGTCTGATTGAAAAGTGCTGAAGTTGATTCTTGGATATCACATCCAGGCTGTGTACCATATGCCAACAACTGAAAATGATATGCCCTCGGGAAGCATCCCTTTGGCTCTGCAAAGTTTATTCTACAAGCTCCAATATAGTGATACCAGCGTTGCAACAAAGGAGCTGACAAAATCGTTTGGATGGGATACATATGATTCTTTCATGCAGCATGATGTTCAAGAACTAAATCGGGTCCTCTGTGAAAAACTTGAAGACAAAATGAAGGTTTGAGAAAGACCTTCTGTATTTTTGCTCATGCTTTTTACAATGAATGACAGTATCAAATGTTTATGGTTTATTTTCTTCGTTGTTAGGGAACCGTTGTTGAGGGAACTATACAAAAGCTATTTGAAGGACACCACATGAACTACATAGAGTGCATCAATGTGGACTACAAATCAACTAGAAAGGAGTCATTTTATGGTATTTTCTTATGCAATGTAAATTCAACATTTGTTTATTTTTGCCTTGTCACATGATACTAATTTAATTTTTTGCATGCTAGACCTTCAGCTTGATGTCAAAGGCTGTCGCGATGTTTATGCTTCCTTTGATAAGTATGTTGAAGTTGAACGTCTTGAGGGGGATAACAAATATCACGCAGAACAGTATGGTTTGCAGGTTAGTGATAGTTGGTAAAAGCTGAAGTGGTTTATAACAAACTTCTAGTGTAATTTAGAGAAGTTAATGTCTATTTTCTTGTGTTTTTATTTTTGTTATGGAATCTTGCATTTGTATTTTTATTTTTGTTATGGAATCAGCCATTTGATGGCTTTAAATGCTATGACCGACTGGCTATCAATGCTATTATGACCAATATTTTTTTTTTGGGAAATGCTAAAGAGTGCCCTTAGGGCATTGGTTAAGAAAGCAAAAATAGAAATATTATGTTGGGAAATGATGAAAAGTGGAGAATTTAACTTTTTAAAAGTTAAAAAATTGTTATTTTCAATGCAAAACTACTATTTTTGGTTTCCTTTAGAAGTGCCCTAAGGGCACTTGTTAGCAAAACCTTTTTTTTTTTTGTTTTTTTTGCCTTTTTAGAGTTATAATAATGAATTGTATGATTTAATTTATTTAAACTTAGCTCCCTGGCATCGAAAGTTATTATATTACTCAGTAGGAATTTATTTGTGTAAATGTTTATTTCCTTTTAACAATATAGTGTTATTTCTCTAAATCGCTTGTTGCATTTGTCAGAATGCCAACATCTAAGTTTTTGCATTTTTATTTAGTCTGGTTCACAAACTAATGTACATATTACTGGTCCCATCGTTTCAGGATGCTAAGAAGGGTGTCCTATTTATTGATTTTCCTCCTGTCCTTCAGCTTCAGCTCAAAAGATTTGAATATGACTTTATGCGGGATACCATGGTTAAGGTTGGTAGTACTATCAATATATTATTTTGTACGCTCTCTTGGTATTTGTTTCAGTATGCAATGAAGTTAGTAGTGTATTTCTATTTAGAAATTTCGCACTGAAATTATTTAGAAATTTCACTACTCAGTGCACTGAAATTAAGTTCAATTGGCATAACTGTTAAATTTCACTACTCAGTGCACCGAAATTGAGTAAGATACATCTAGCGTGCTCCAGCTCTGCTGTAAAAGGCCTATGAAGATTTGACATGTATATAGTCGTTGAGAAATAACTTGTATGGTTGGTGTTGATGGTATTACAAGATTTTTGCTTGCCCAGTGCTTGAGCGTTTTTGTTGGATCATTAAGTATAACATTCTACGTTAGCAAACATCTTTAAGTGTAACATGCTACGTAAGCAAACAACTAAGTGGAAATCTAAGAGCATTGTTTGTTAATCTATACTTTCTTTTGCACACTACTGCAGTCTGGAAGGTTGGGGGGGTTGTATTTATGCATATACTTACATTATTTGAAAGCATTAGAATGAAAGAATTTGTTTTGAAATAGTCAGCGCAGGGATTTGCAGTTATCACAAGTTTCTGTTGATTTTCTTTCATTTTTTATGGAGTGTTGGCGCTCCTTTTTAACTCATTCATGAGATATTAATTTCCTCTTTATGCCCTTACTATGTAGATTAATGACCGTTATGAGTTTCCCTCACAACTTGATCTTGATCGTGAGAATGGAAAATATCTATCACCTGATGCTGACAGGAGTGTCCGCAATCTTTACACACTTCACAGGTAATTAAAAGTTAGTTTCTGCAGTATAGTTACAGTTTGCATGCACGACTTTGATTGTGTGGGCATTACCTTTCTAATTTTATAGATACTTCAGCCCTTCATAATCAGTGTTATTTTGTGATTTTTTATTTGATGGTGGGTGTTTGGGGTGCATAATTCTCGATTTTATCTTTGATTAATATAATGCGTGATATCATTTGCATTTACTGTCTGTTATTGCTGTAAATGTTGGCAGAGTTTTCTCCGCATACACTTGTATGTATTTTAGTTAGTTAATGCTTTTTAGATTAGAATACAATGAACTGTGGTTGTACTAAACATTCTCATTAAGAAGCCCTTATGGCTTTATATGTTGGCTATGGTTTCTCCCCATGCACTTTTATCTGTTACAGTTAGTGCTTTTTATATCTGGAAGGAATAGTTTGTGTTTATACATTTGTTCATCTTTTTATCACAACACGGTGACATTTAATAAAAGATGTTCGTGAGCGTTATGAAGAACGTGCGGAAGTAACTTTGATATGCTTCCCCTTAAAGATATCATGCAGTATCATTAGAAGGAAAAATTGTTTAATTTAAAAGAAATAAGGGAAGAAAGGAAACAAAAGATGAAGGGGAAAAATGGTCTGAGGACATAGTTTGTAGGCTAGAATGAATAATTTTTTTTGAATGTATGCTAGTTTGTGCAAAGCGTTTTATAAGATAAGAACTAATGATAGAGGAAGCTTCCAAATGAAATGAAATGAAATCAAATAGGAGAAGATATTTTCTTTTTCATTTTTGACAACAGAAGGTATTTTCTTAATAATATGAATAGCGAGAATTGGACAAATAATATTATAATAAAGCTATTCTTGATTGATTACTTCAACAAGAACAATAACAAAAACATTTTACCACTATGTGAGGTCAACTATATGGATCAAGTGGTGCATCATGTTGTTAAACCTTAGTTTTCAGCAAGTCCATGTCCATGTAATCCATAGCAGCTGCTGTAGCGGCCCTAGGCGCTACACAACCCCACTGCATTGCTGTTTTGAGCAGGGTTGCAGCGGTCAAACAGCGGCCGCCACAGTAAAATCCCGAATATGCCCTAAACTTATAGTTGTTCCCTGTGTTTATTATGGATTTTTTGGTCATTTCACCCTAAAATTCTGAACGACAACAAATTAGGGCTCTTGTGTCTTCTCATTTCTGCTCCTCCAAAACAGCTTTGTCTCCCCTCTTGCAACCTTAACAGCTTCATATTCCCTCCTTACCTTGTGCGACTTTCTAGCGGTCCTTTCTGCGACTTTTCTACGACCATCCTCTAACAATCAGTAGGCAGTAAAACACAATGAGGAACCAAGCTGCCCCTATAGCCATTCAATTTAAGAATCACTTGTTGTTTTTATTGTAAATGCACAGATTCTTAATTTCATGTGTTGGAAGCTAAAACTTATTTGCTTCATATATGTGAGCATTGGTAACAATGAACTTTGATTATTAGTTATGATCATGTCTTTAAATATGCGTATTCTTCTATTTTCTAACTTTTATATGTGTATGGTATAAATTTCTTGTATTGTTTCCCTAAACAACGAAGTAGTGGCCTTACCGCTACCCGCTATACTGCTATGGCATTTTCGGGGTTGCTTGTTACTGTCGGCTATGCGCCAGAGATTGAAGTCTTTTTAATGATCCATTTCCTCTAATAGACTGGTAAATGAAGACCAATTGGTCCATCCTTAAACCCATCAGAGCTCATTCGGGATACCATTCTCATGAAACCACCTATGGAGGTCTGCAACTCAGTGTGATTAACTGTGGTAGGAGCAGCGTGATGGTCTGTGGCTTTCAAATATGGATTGTTAAGCTGCTTTCAATGTGTTGCTTTAATTGGAAACAAATAACTGGTATTGATGAATTGATCATGTTAGGGCCGACCTTGGGACTGGGAACTGTGGATTATGATTTATGAAGCAGATGTTCAGAGATTAACACCTGGATCCTCCAATCATATGAGCTTGGAAGCGATGCTGGTTAGTCCCTGTCGCTTTGCTTCCTCCTCGTGGTTGCCAAACCCGAGCTGCTTTCCCTCCCGAAAAGATTGCTGAAACACCGTCAGAACACCAAGAATCATCGTTGGAAGGGTTCTCTAATTTGCTCCAGAAGCATAGGTAAGATTTGGGATGTGACTCTTGGGGTATTGCACCCTGCATTCGGAGCTTTACCATACAGTAGAGTCAAAGGCCTTTTTGGGGGAGATGGGGCGGCGCATGTGACAGTGATGTCTGAGTGAGGTGCAGGACCATTTGGGGTTGCAGAGTTGTAGGGCTTGCTGCACTTGAGGCTGCTATTTTATTTTATTTTTAATGTTATCATTTTCTCTTTTGTCCTTAGGTGGACCGGTACCCTATGTAAAAGGTGTACCGTAACACTGCCATTTGCTTTGTAATTACATAAAAACAAAGTATAGAAATAAGGGAGTTAACCCTTGGTAAAATCTTGTTGATCACTTGGGATCCATTTATTTGAGGGAAATGTTGTTTTGCATGGAAATCAGTTCATGAAGTTGTATGAGTTGATGTGATTGACTTTGACCGAATTCATGTAGTTGGAGTATGCAGTTACATCAAAATACTTTTCTTTGATTATCCATGTATTATTTAGTGTGCATTCTTTTCTCTTTGTAGTCAACTTGGTAAAACATTTCTCATACTAAAATAGTATCTTTGTTCTTTAATTAATGATTGCATGGGGGTTATAAATTCGTATTTATCTATGTTGCTAAAGACCATCACTATGCAGTTAGTTTTATGCATATTTGGTCGTTGATGTTTTCTTTTGTAACAAATTTTAATTTATTTTTTTCTGCAGTGTTTTGGTTCACAGTGGGGGCGTGCATGGTGGGCATTATTATGCTTTTATCAGGCCAACTCTCTCTGAACAGTGGTACGTATAATAGTCTTAAGAGATCAGTACTGTTCACTGCTATTTAGTTGCTCTTAGTGAATACAGTTTGTTTAAAGATCCCAAGTCATGTTACAAGCATCTATTTATTTATATGCGCAGCACAATCGTTCAGCAGCTGCAGTACCTATTATGTTTCAAGGCTACATAATGGCCTCATGAAAGTTTCAGACTTAGATGTTAATAGTCATTCAGTGTTGAAATGAATCAGCAATTAGGATGGTTGTGTGTCTCTCAGATTGTCAAATAATGCTAAAATATCATCTAAAGGCTGTTATGTTTTATGGTTATCAGTTGACTTTTTTTCCATGTGTTCTACGCTTCTACTGACATATCAAGTTGTAATAGGAGATTAGTTGCATGAACCACATGGTAGGTAATATTAGAAATCAGACTGTTGTAGTGGTAGACAATTACAAAGGACACATCTGTTCCTTGGTATTTTTTTGTTAGATTAGTATAATTCCAATAATTTTTGTATTTGAACATGACTACCATGCAACATACTTGAAGGAGCTTTGTTTTCTTTCTTCTGTTTTGGATTGCCTTTTTGGCTCTGTCTGTCCCTGCCTATCACTATATTTGATATGGGACTGTTATCAGGTACAAATTCGATGATGAGAGGGTGACGAAAGAAGACAATAAGCGGGCATTAGAGGAGCAATATGGTGGTGAGGAAGAGGTAATTGCTTCATTTCCATTGCCATCACATTTTATCCTTTTTACATCTTGTCTGCTATTGATTGATCCACTTGTGCTTCAACAGTTACCGCAAACAAATCCTGGGTTCAATAACCCACCATTTAAATTCACCAAATATTCAAATGCTTATATGCTGGTGTATATACGTGAAAGTGACAAGGACAAAATCATATGCAACGTGGATGAGAAAGACATTGCTGAACATTTAAGGGTAAGCATACATCTTATCTACTTTTAGTACTCAGAATGAAGCCAAGCTAAATAGAAACATGTTTTATGTTTGTCTTGTACTTGTAAGTCTAACATTCAAAACCAATTCATGTGTTGTTTTACTAGAGAACTATTTACATCTTGGATTCTAAGTTTGCTTTCAAATGAGAAGTGCAGCATAATTTATAAACCCTGAGCCAAAATTAAGCCTAGTTCAATCTGCTGCTGTCCCATACTTTTTATTGCTGTGTTTCTTTCTTTACTTTATTATGAAGATCTGACATGACTTTTTGTAATGGACAATGCAGGAGAGGTTGAAGAAAGAACAAGAAGAAAAAGAGCACAAAAAGAAAGAAAAGGCTGAGGCCCATCTTTATACAATTATAAAGGTTCGTAGTTCCTGAGCTTGGTTTTTTGGGAATCAATTGAATTGAGCATTATGTCTTTTATATCAGAATTTACACAATCAAATTGCATTTTGTATTACTGACAAGTATGATATTTTTTAGGTGGCACGAGACGAAGACATTGAAGGGCAGATGGGAAAGGATATCTACTTTGATCTTGTAGACCACGACAAAGTGAGAAGTTTCCGTGTACAAAAGCAGACACCTTTTAATGTTTTCAAGGTATCACCATCAATCATCCTTGTTAGCTTAATGGTCTGGTTTTGATAATTTTTTATTGGACAAATTGTGACAGAGGGCAGACTATTTTTTCACTGAATCATGAAATTTTAAACTTGCATTTCTTTACTTGGAAGATATCGGAGAACTTTACTTGGAAGATATCGGAGACAAATTGAAACTTTATTCTTTAAAGCATTCTGTTATCAGAGAACTTTTATTTTTCCAACAATAATAAAATTTGAAATTTACATTTCTTTACTTGGAAGATAATAAAAATGTCTCACAAATGAATTTGATCTGATGTCTTTCGTAGTAATAATTTACAATGTTTACGATGAGATGTCTGCTTAGTTTATTTTAGCGCTTTTGTTTAAAAGCTATATTTTACAGGTTTGATATTTGTTGCATAATCTGTTATTTTCAGGAAGAGGTTGCAAAAGAGTTTGGTATACCAGTTCAATTTCAGCGGTTTTGGCTATGGGCTAAGCGTCAAAACCATACTTATCGGCCTAATAGACCGCTGACACACATTGAGGAAACACAAACTGTAAATTTTCTTGCTTCCTTGGAGATTCTCCTTATTGTGTTCCCCATCTTTGCTCTCACTACCTTTTTTCTGACAGTTGGGTTTCATGATTCAAGGGAGATATGATCTGTAAAATTATAAGCTCCTACTATCACATGGAAACACCTTTATGTATTTTTTTACTATAGCTTCAAATCATCTAATGTCAGCCTTCTAGTTACATGGTTGTCCTAGCTGCCTGATTTGTTAGATTCCATATATTGGGATGGATATATAGTCAACTCTTTGTGGGCTCTCTGTTGTCTTTTATTTATTATTCCATCTTTAGCTCACTGTTTTGTACTCAAAATTAAAAAATGCAACTTGTTTAAGTATTTTCCATATTTTTTTGGGCCTTTGGTTTGTATTTCTTGTTCTGAGAGTGCTCTGATGTTGGCAGGTCGGACAATTGAGAGAAGTGTCAAACAAGGTTCATAATGCAGAACTGAAGTTGTTTTTGGAAGTGGAGAAGGGGACGGTAACATTTATTGTGGAAATTGTTTACTTTTTAATAGCACAAAACATTATTATCCAAACACAATCTTTTGAAAATCTGTATTTTTGTGTAGGATTTATGTCCCATTGCACCACCTGACAAGACAAAGGACGATATATTACTTTTCTTTAAGCTATATGATCCTGAAAAAGAGGAGCTTCGGTACTGAGTAATTTATTTGTTTTAATATATTGTGTGTGTAGAACCTGGATTGACACATGGTTTGTTTCCTTGTAATGGCAGCTATGTTGGAAGGCTCTTTGTGAAGTGTACTGGCAAGCCATCAGAAATCTTAACAAGGCTAAATGAAATGGCTGGTTATGTTCCTGAAGAAGATATTGTACTTTACGAGGTTGGTTTGTATGTTTTCCTTTAATTCAGTCATGATATATGTAGATTTAAAGGAGCATTCGATTGCGTATGCTTGAAATTACAAAAATCCGATTTTCTATATCTAGTTTTGTGGGGTGCTATTCAAGCTTAGTAGGTCATTTCTTGTTTAATAGTAATCACTAGTGCGATAACTTCATTTCTTTAAGGAACTGCAAAATTCCCGATTAGAGCCTAATATTACCTTTAACTATTCTTTGTCTCTTCCCGTTTTATGTTCTTCTGTTTTCGGAATCATGATATCTTAAAGCTTTTATTATATGTTATGGATTTATCAGTTGGAAAGTGACCGTCGTCAACTAGCTCCTTACCTCTTTTTAACCTTTGGCCACATGTGCAGTATATATTTGTTAGTTCTAAGGATGAATCAAGTCCAATATAAAAACCTAATATGGTATCAGAGCCTTGCTGTTCAGGCCACCCACTAAATTCTTTATGCTCCAAGCTAGTAGTGCTGGGTGCGAGAGGATGTATCCACACTGAAAAGAGATATAGGCATGTGATGAGTTTATAAATAGAGACACTCTCTTACCTCAAGCCAGTTTTGTAAAGGCTGAGTTCGGCCCAACCCAAATTCTAAGATGATATCATAGCCTATCCAAAATCCATTGGGCTACCTGCTATTGGGCCACCCAGGTTACGCTTCTTAGGTGTAAGGGGTGTGTGTTACGAGTTCCACATTGAATAAGACCTGAAAATGACTTTAAAAGTGGTAGACATTTCTCACTCTACAAGTAGGTTTTGTAAGGATAAGTTAGACACAACAAAAAATTCTAACAATATTTTCTACCAGTGTTGTTAAATAGCGGCTATGGTGGCGCTATAAATATTGCTATTGCATTGCAGAATTTGAACAAATTGCATTTGTTCCACAATACGTTATTACTGTGATGGCTTTAGTGAATCATAGTAGATTGAGTGTGTCATGTTCCATAGTAAAGTAGTTATTGGAGTGCATCTTTTGTTTATGATCCGAGAAATTTTGTTCCTAGGAGTTGCAAAATTAGTGAATTGACCAAGCCTTGTTTTGTGCAGGAGATTAAGTTTGAGCCAAATGTCATGTGTGAACCTATTGATAAGAAAGTAACATTTCGAGCAAGCCAGGTATGTTCATAACTGATGCTGAAAAGGGTATTTGATTCTGTTTTTGAAAAATATTCCTGGAAATCTTGACAATAGCATTAATGGGAATGATGATTGCTATGTCTGGTTGGTCAAAAACCTTTTGGATGGGGACTGGCGCTTACTAATTGGTGTGGTCGGATTCCCAGTGATCAGTTTTGGTCAACTTCTGACAAGTGGCAGTTGCCATGGTTGGCCGAAGGCTGACCACTGTCAATTGCAGTTGGTAATGCTAGAGTGGCCGATTTCTTGCAACTGAAGACTTTGGGAGGTGGCAGTTGGGGCCAGTGTCCGCTTATGGAAATAATGTGGCGGTGGGATGGTAGTAGCTTAATGACATGATGGATATAAGGCTAAGTAGTTTACACAACTCATGAATTAAAAGTACTCCCCTGCCTTGAGAATAGTCCAAACCCACCTTTGAAATGAAATTGTGGGCATGTTTGGAAAAAATGTTCCGGAAACATTTTAGATTGGGAATATATTTGGAGGGGTTTTGCCAGACATGAGAATCCAAATTCCCATGTAAAGATTCCCAGGATTGAAAAAATAATACATGAACCAAATTCTCCAATTGGGTTACTGTATCTTCTAATCACACATTGACTGTATTCTTTATTTGTAGCTGGAGGATGGAGATATTGTATGCTTTCAGAAAGCTCCCTTAGTAGATAATGAGGAACAAGTTCGCTATCCAGATGTGCCCTCATATTTAGAATATGTTCATAACCGCCAGGTACTTTCATTTTTTGGCTTTACTAAATGCAGTTTATTTGGTTTTAGGTGATGTGGATATGAAACCTTCCAGGATTTTTACTCGGTACCTTTGCTCACTATCACTGCGCACAGGCTTGTGCATACCCATATACACAAGCTATCTTGAAGTTCATCATGTTCATATTTTAAGAATTAACAGCTGAAATCTCTTTTCAAAATCTGTTATACTCTTAGGTGGTTCATTTTCGATCATTGGACAGACCCAAGGAAGATGACTTTTCTTTGGAGATGTAAGCATCTTGAAATTTTGCAATAAAATTATTATATTTCATACTATGGAACTATTTTACAAGATAGCTGGTGTAAGAATTCATATGCTATTTTGCTTAACATTCCATCCTTATTCTTATTCTAGGTCAAGGCTTTATACATATGATGATGTGGTGGAGAGAGTAGCTCAACAACTTGGCTTGGATGATCCATCCAAAATACGTCTTACCCCTCACAACTGCTACTCTCAACAACCGAAACCCCAGCCTATTAAGCACCGAGGGGTGGATCATTTGTCTGATATGCTAGTTCATTACAATCAGGTATTAATTGTTAAATACTTCTTAATATTTGTTCTTGAAAAATATCACATCTTATTTTTTCCTTCAACATCAGACATCAGATATATTATACTATGAAGTGCTCGACATTCCTCTACCCGAATTACAAGGCTTGAAAACTCTGAAAGTTGCATTTCATCATGCCATCAAGGACGAGGTGAGTATGGTAACCTTAGTCTCATCTATTTTCATCTATATTTTTCTGATTACCCCTTATTATATTTCTTTACATTGTTAAATCAGGTGGTTAGTCACACTATCAGACTCCCAAAGCAGAGCACTGTTGGAGATGTCCTTGATGATCTTAAAACCAAGGTGAACTTGTTAAGCTTTACTTCATTAACCAGTTACAATTCATGTGCAGACAATACTCTTGCACCATATTATGGCTACAGGTCACAACTGCAAAAAACTAGTACGCATGGCTTCATCTGACTTGTGAAGAAAAAATAGTAGTCATTTAGGTGAAGCCATTTTTTGCATGTTTTGAGCAGCAGCGACTTCAATGTTGACTAAATTCTATTTTTTCAATAAATTGTCAGCTGTTCCCCAACATTAGTTTTTCAAACGGAACTACAGAATACTTCTGTATCATGCTCACTTTTTACTATTGTTGCTCAGGTGGAGTTATCTCATCCGGATGCTGAGTTAAGGTTGCTTGAAGTCTTCTATCACAAGATATACAAGGTATTTAGTTACCTCTTTGTTGATGATTACTCAATTTGTTATACTTTTTGTTATTGTTGCTAACAAAATTATCTGTAAATCGTAGTTAAATTTACTAAATGTATTCAATTATGATTCTTTAATTGCATACGTTTCTGTCTTTCTGGTTTGACTCTTAGACAAAAACATTATTATTACTATTACTATTTACACTTATCACTTCCTGCCAATCTGCCTGTGCAGGTGTTTCCATCCAATGAAAAGATTGAAAATATTAATGATCAATACTGGACATTGCGAGCAGAGGAGGTAGGAATCTCTTCCTATAAGTGGGGTTTGAAACCTTTAGAGTATGATGTATTTCTTCTTTTATTTGCTCTAATAGTAACACTGTCAGACTATTCTCTGGATATATAATTAGATACTATTTTTAATTGTTTGATTTCTCTCGCAAAATAAATGGAAATCTTTTGTGGTTTTGTTCAAATTTCAGATTCCAGAAGAAGAGAAAAACATTGGTCCACAGGATCGTCTAATTCACGTGTACCATTTTACTAAAGACACTGCTCAAAATCAAATGGTAAATAGTTTTAATTGACTCCTTTTATTTGTATATTTTTTAATTTTTTTCATATATCTGTTATTCATGGTGATATTGTGTATTTTGTTTTTCCCCTAAACTTTGCAGCAAATTCAAAACTTTGGGGATCCCTTTTTCTTGGTTATACACGAAGGTGAAACTCTATCTGAAATTAAAGTGCGAATACAGAAGAAACTTCAAGTTCCTGATGAAGAGTTTAGCAAGGTATTTCCTTACTTACCCTGGTTGTTATTTGTTACAGTTGTAGCTTTTGAAGTCATTTTATTTTGCTTGACGGTTTCACTCAACAAAAATTGATATTATATTTGATTTCAATTTACCTAACGGTTTTATCATATTTCTTGTTTGGCCAGTGGAAGTTTGCTTTTCTATCACTTGGGCGTCCAGAGTACCTTCAGGATTCAGACATTGTCTCCAGTCGTTTTCAGGTGCATTAATTGAAACTTAATTGTAATTATGTTTTTTCTCTTGCATGATATTCATCATTATGTGTTGAATTTGTTTATTACTTATTTTGTATCGTTCTGATAGAGGCGAGATGTTTATGGTGCTTGGGAGCAATATCTTGGCTTGGAGCATACTGACAATGCTCCTAAAAGATCATATGCTGTCAACCAGGTTCGTGATATTTCTAGAGTCTTTTTGGATGTATTTTGTCCACTTTGCTAATTCGTTTTGAGGTTGGAAAACTTGCTTTGTTTAATCTATATTCAAAATACATGGCTTTTGTTTTCAGAATCGTCACACGTTTGAGAAGCCAGTAAAGATCTATAATTAGGCGATCACAAAGTGAGTTACTGCATGGGATGAATTCGGCATTGTTCTACACCCTTGGGATTGTAAACAGGGCGAAGATAGCAAAAGGCTACTCTGTATAGGCAACTAATTAAATTAGCAACTCAGATGGTGTCTGCAGTCTTTTAGTTATGTGGTATGTAATTCTTTCTGTCAATGGAGTAACATTATTATCAACACCACCTGTATCTGCTGACCACGTCGCCTTGAACTTATTTATACTTCCATTTTCATATGGAGGTTTTTCAAATTGAGGTCATTGATCATTGTCATTGAACTGTATCAGTACATAAGATTTTTGGATTAGTGAGTGTATACAGGGTATAGTTGCTTGACTTTTGGTCATTTTATTTATTGCTTCTTGATTTTGTCTAGTTCCTAGTGTTGATTTAAGTGAGGGCTGCATAATGCTGTAGCAAAGAAAACTTTTATGTAATGTAAAAAAGATTTGCCAGCTTCCATAAATCTCTGGCCAACATAATCTTATTACCATTTCATATTTCCTACTGTTTTTCTCTCTCCCAGTTATGAATAAAATAGGACAAAAAAAGTGTTTTTTTTGTATAAAGCTGTAGTGTGCAAAAAAGTTAAAAGCCAATAGGTTTGGATAAAAAGGGGGATTGGAATGAGCTCATATTTTTCTTTGCTTTGAACGAGAATGTTCATGATTTTTCTACTCACTGGAGATTAAAAATGAGAAAAAGTCGTATACTACTGACAAGAGAAATGATCAATCATGGTCGATAAAAGTTTACAGAGGACATGTGCTGCTTTTTGTCCTATTTCGGGTTGACTTCCTGAACGACTTCTATAATCTATTTATCTATTAATTGTATGTGTAATAAAAATTTGTCAAAATATAATATAAAATTAAAGCCGTGGTGCAAGTTGTGGTTATAACATCTCTGCTGTTCTCAATTTAATTTCCAGTTTTGAGTTCCAAATTTCATTCCATGTATATGTGGCACACTGTCTGCATTTCAGTTACCATTTTTCCAAATGTAGTTTGAACAAAAATAACATCTCCATCTAGAATGTTAAATTTGGAGCCACATCTACCTCAGTTCGACCAATCAGGTTAAAACAACAAGCTGAGAATGCTGGCATGTGCTACTATCCGTCAAAACCAACTCAGCGACCCTTTTATCAAGTAATACATATTTGTCACAACATTATATCATTGAACTGCACTACTACAATATGTGCATGTATAGATTCTTTACTCTAAAATGAGGAAGTCACTGGTTGATATTCTGTGAAGCCCGAATACGATATACAATACGGATTCGATACTGCACCGATATGCCGATACAGAAAAATTTCAAAAATCAAGATACGATACGGCTGGGATACGTTAATAAAAAAATTATATAATTAAATGTACAATATAATTATAACCATTTTTTAATATGCAAATATATTAACAAACAAAAGAAACCAGTCATAGGCTCATAGCACATCAACATAAATATAAATAATATTGACGATTAAGAGAGTGATGATTAGTCAATTACATACACAATATATTCCAAAAATAGCACCATTAGTGCTATACTATATCCAAAATGAACATTGTTAGTACTATACTATACCGATCCAAAAAAGAAGCACTATATCCAAAAAAGAACACATTAGTACTCAAGAGTTAAATTATTTTAGTTAACATTAACTGGGAAATATCGGGGCAGGATAATTATTGGATACTCTCCTGATACGTATCAGGAAGTATCGGATAATTATTTTTTAAAAAAATAAAATTTAATCTTCGGATACTCTCCTGATACGTATCGGGCAGGTATCGGTGCAGGATACGCAGGGGATACGGTACGTCATCCATTTTGAAGTATCGGGGCTTCATAGTTTTTTTTTTGTTTTTTTGAAGAAGCTAAACTAACCCCTCAAATTGGCACCAGAGAGAATCGAACCTGAGGCCTTAAGGAGGAGCACACTCCCAGGTCTCAAGCCAATACCACTAGGCCAACCCAAGTAGGTTTCGGGGCTTCATAGTTGATATTTAACATATTCATAATGTTATGCACGCATAACATTATAAAGAAAAACAATAGATAATTTTCTCAGAAAACTAATAAATTAAATTTAATTGAAAAGGAAAATAAATCATAATAAAGAAGAAACAAATCTTTTGAAAGGGCATGCATGCAAATATTTCTAGTACATTTTTTAAGTAATTTTATGGACTAAACAAACCAAAAAAAAATAAAATCGAGAACCAAATTGACTATCTAAATATATTTAAGGACTAAACTAACTAATAAAAGAGACATTTGTGGAGTGTTTGCAATTTAGATACATCCGGAGACTATAATGATACCACTTCATAAAATCAAAGATTAAAATAGTTATTTATCCCTTTTCCTTTTAACTTTAGTATTTACAAACGGCTTAACATTTTAAGTCACTATGAGTTATAAATCGACCTTGCGTATTGAGAGTTTTGCCCTACATTGTAGTTCTACATAATCGGGGAATTTGGTTTTACAATTGAGCGCGAAGGATTCTTATATGTACTAGAAAAGTTGACCATGTTTAACTCGATGTACTCAACTCAAATCTTATGATTTCAGAAATGTTTGTTGAAGAGTTCTGATTTTCAGATCAATAACACAATTTAATCTCGCTTCTAATCCTTTGCTTATTGCGAAATTCACATACATATGAACTTATAACTATAAAGTTTAAACCTTCCCGGCAAAAAAAACTTAAAACTATAAACCATATTCATCACAAATGTATCAAAACATTGAAAAAACGTTTACATACAACATAAAAATAGAAAACACTCGTGATATTTTCAAGGTGACATAGTTACTAGTCCTACAACTAAAAGAGGGTTTATAACATAATATCAAAGTTTTCAAAGTCTATGCATAAAACTGAAATTGAAATCACATAAACTATATTTTCTTTTGCCATTCCCCCACTATAAAAGATTATGAGGTAGTTAACAAATATGACAACAACTTAAAACCTTGTCACTGAATAACTCCTTGGTCGACCTGACATTGTTTTTTTACTAGCCACCTTTGATTCTATTTTTCCACGCATGTAAAATGGTGGCTGTTGAGGTAGTGGCAAATCAATTGAATCAATGTTGAAATACAAAGCAATTGTTGCCATAGTTGGCCTCTGATCTGGATTTTCTTGCACACATAGTAGACCAAGTTGTATGCACCGATTGACTTCTGTTTCTGAAAATGAGTATGTCAATGCAGGATCCAATAATTCCAATTGCTTATTTTCAGTCCATTTCTTCCATGCCTGCAATCAATTTGCCAAATATAGATGTTCAGTTACTTTTGACCAAAAATAATAAATGTAAGTTACTTGAGATTTTTTGCTTAACCGAATAAACAATCAATTTTTCCTCTCGCACTAATTTGTCTATAAAAAAAAGGGCAACCCGGTGCACTAAAGCTCCCGCATACGCAGGGTCCGAGAAGGGGTCCCACCATTTGGTGTATTGTACACAACCTTACCCTGTTTTTACACAAGAGGCTGTTTCCAGGACTTAAACCTGTGACTAATTTGTCTATCAAATACTTAAAAAAATAAGCAGTGTAGAATATTTTGTCACTTTCGTCTAGTTAGTCCTTGTTAAGTATATCAACAAAATGTTAGGGACTAACGAAACAAACGTGACAAAGCGTTAGAGCCAAACAAGCAAATATGAAAAATGTTAAAGACAATTATTTTTCATTTACTTGAGGGACAAGTAAGAGAGGATTCAATTCAGGGACAAAATTTGTGGTTTACTTTTTTTCTTAACTATATGCAAGTCGTTAAAAGTAACCTAAATTTGTAATCTAATAAGATACTTACATGGCTCACGAGGTCGTCAATGGAGTTTACTCCATTATAATCAACGTTTCTTTTTCCACTAACAATCTCAAGCATTATGACTCCAAAGCTGAATACATCGGATTTAACAGAAAACTGGCCGAGCATTGCATATTCCGGAGACATGTAGCCACTAAAAATCAATAATAATGGGGAAAAGCTCATCATCGGTGAAAATATATAATCCAAATACAAAAGTTCCATTTTGTTCAAGGAAAAAGTTGTCAGTATCAATGCTTACTATGTTCCAGCAATTATACTAGTATTTCCTTGCATTTGATCAATGGCAACAGTCCTTGCCAAGCCAAAATCTGATATCTTTGCATTCATTTGGTCATCCAACAAAATGTTGCTGGGTTTAAGATCACAGTGTATGATATTTAGATGAGAATCCTCATGTAGATAAAGAATACCTCGTGCAATCCCTCTTATAATCTTGTAGCGTGCGTGCCAAGTTAATTTTTTATGGTTCTCAGGACCTATAATGTTTGAATTGTCACAAGTTCATTAATTTATAAAGCATTGAATTGAAGAAAAAAAAACATTTAAGTAAATAAGTATAGAAGGTTAAAAGTTTCATACTGAATAGGTAATAATCAAGGCTTTTGTTGTGCATATATTCATAAATGAGTATCTTCTCATTCCTTTGAATGCAAAATCCTAACAATCTCACAAGATTTCTGTGTTGAAGCTTGGCTATTAACAATACCTCATTCTTAAATTCTACAGCTCCTTGACTTGAATTTCTTATGAGCCTCTTCACTGCTATTTCATTTCCATTAGGAAACATTCCCTACATCACAAACATCATTACCAAATATTACATTGAAAATTATAACAAAATTTCTTCACTGTGGTTTAAAACTAAATATTAGATTGATGATGACCTTGTAAACATCTCCAAAACCACCTTCCCCTATCTTGTTATCTTCAGAGAACTTGTTTGTTGCTAGTCGAATCATATCAAAATCAAATTGCAGAGAGTTCACTTCTGATGTAATCTCTTCCCCAACTATACCATAAAAGTATAAAATATATCTGATTCAGTAACTGAAAGTTTACAACATTAAAACATATCACAAATGGAAATTCTTTTTAGTTCCACATTACAATTTTCTCTGTGGTACATGAGATTCTTCTTCGCTCTCCTACGTCTCAGATAATACACGAAAAAGATACCCGCAACCGAGCAAATCATGACAGGAGCAAGAACGTAAAAAAATATTTTAAATGATTGTTCTTCATTTTTCTCGCTTTTTACTGCAACACAGATTATTGTTAACATCAATTTACTTGAAATAAATGAAACCACTATCTCATAGAGTGCAAAATGTTAAAAATTCAAACCTATTGGTTGTTTGTAAAATGGATAAGGATCATATCTAACAACACAACTTGGATATAAAACACTTCCTCTAATCTTTCCTCTAGCACATGAGGTTTGCAGATAACTAATAGCATCATTTAAACACTGCATGCAATTATCATTAGAGAGATTTGGTATGCATTGAGCAAGGCCATACAAGAATTTGTCCTCAAAGAAAATTGCTCTCTTGAGAACAAATTTGATAGAATTTCCCGTTGAAGCTTTAATAGCTTGAGTTACAGGCTTCTTCAACAAAAAAATTGCTTGAGTTACAAGATCCAGCATCAAAGAATTTAGCATTTTATTGAATCTTTTCAATGGACCTTGATAATCATTTGAGCCTTTCACACACCATGATGGAGATTCTTCCAAAGTGCCGAAGAAAGATCGATCAGAATAACGCACCAAGCATTCATCAGACCAAATTATAGCTTCTTTATTTAAGTTACACATTGAGGTAAGTATTTTGGTAGAGTTTTTAACACATTCTCCACAATTATTTGTGTATCCTATGCACATGAAGAGACCATAGATAGTGTCTTCTTTTTCATCGATTGTACTAATACTAGTGTTGTAGTAGCCATGGTTGAGTGCTTTGGATGAAAGTGTTGATAAGAGTGTGATTAGGTTACTTTGGTAAGTGCTTTTTGGACTAAACTTTTTTATAGTTGTGCAATTGTAATGGCTGAATGTTGATGCTGTTTCAGTTGGTGAAAAAATTATGCAGGACAGAAGAGTAATTGAGAACAGTTTCTGTTTCAGATTGTAAGCCATCATGCTTCAAAAAAGATTTTAAGCCATGATTAGATTAAAAAAAATTTGTCTTGATAATTAGAAGGTTAATATTAGAGCTTCTGATTAACTCTTGAAATTAAGCAAAGTTATATTAGCCATTTGGTGTCACTAATGGCCAGTTTATTCTTACTTTTAAATATTTTCTGCTAATGTGTTACCACTGGCCATTCATGTTTGTGATTAATCAGAATCTGTCCAATTTTTTTTGAATACCTTAATGATGATGGGCATATTTTTAACTATTATTTTTATTTATAAGGTTGGTATCATTGCAGTGATTGTGATATGTACTTCAAGTAAAATATGAATTAATTATAATTCTGATTTTCTTTGGAACATTGATCGGTGCAACTAAGACATAATTAATTAGCCAATATGGTGCAACACAAGTGACATAACTTTAGGGCTCTTAATCATTTAGTTGTAGGTTCCATCTCTATTGGCGAAAAAATATATGTTAATTACAGATTAAGGAGACAAGTTTTTGAACAAGGTAAATACTAATATTTGTAAATAAAAAATGTTAAACACTAACGAAATTTTTTAATCGAGCACAACCCCAAATAAAAAATGTTTGAGCGCACACATACAAAAAAATAAAATAAAAAAGAAATGATATAATCACATCAATTAATTTATTTTTCTATTAATTTTTATTATTTGTATGTTCAAATATTTTTGATTTGAGATTGTGCCAAATAAATAGTAATAAAAACTAACAGCGTACATGACTTCTCAAACATTTTTTATTGTTTGAGGCAAAAGCTTCTCAAACATCTTAAAAAGATTCACACACATAAAACTTTTAAATGTGATGATTGGCGTATGTGTCATTTCCTGTGAAAAAAAATAAATAAAAAAGAATTGTCATGAGGGTCAAGAACAAGATACACAATTCAAATGAGATATATTTTATCATAGATTTATTAATAAAAATTCTCTCATCAGTTAAGAATATGAGGATTTTTTTTATTTTTTTATGATAGGAATATTAGGAGTAATTGAAAAAATTATGCAAGTGGAGAGCCTCATTGTCAATAAATCTATATTTTAAATCTATATTCCTTCATTAGATCCAACATTCATTAGTTTTACCTATTATCCTTAAAAAAAATTAGTTTTACCATTTTAAATAATTTAATATTAAATGATGCTTTACGTTTTTAATATAATATTTTTTTTTAAATATAATTTTGCCTTCAAATGAATATTACGTAATCAATAGAGATAAGTTCAATAGAAGATATTAGACTCCCACAACATGATAAATTAAACTTTGAATCGAAATGAAAGAAACCTAAGTAAAACTGAAAATAAACAAAATTACGCACATCAATTTTTTTGGTTAACAAGATCATGGACGAACTTAACAAGAAAGATTTATATTGTATCCCTATAATTATAACTTCACCCCCTACAAACTATAAAAAGTTATAAGTTTATCTTTTTCTTTATTTAACTTCACCCGCAATAAATATTTTTGGAACTTTAAAGTTTTTTGAAGCGAAATAAAATTTTATACTGGAATGCTTGGCGGAAAATTTCTAGAATTTTAATCTCAACTCAGCCGTAGCTAACTTTTATATTCCTTGAATTAAAAGTATACTCTTCATTAGGGATATAAAAAAAATCCGTGCCCGTGGATCGATAATGGCGGATAAAATCCGTCTTTATCCGTCACATGGACGGAGTAGATAGCTTAACGGATATCTACGGGCATAATAAATGAATATCTAGCTGCCCGTTTCTTTACGGATACAAATATAAGATTTGATGGTACCTGTGCATGTGGATATCCATACATGTTAATAAATTAGATAAATTATTAATATTTATATATTTGTTTTCTAAAATAACCCAAATTTCTAATTAGTTGAAAATCCGTATAAGTCTTTTTATACCTTTTATACATAAGGTTTGCCTTTTTATATATTTTTTTTTAAAGCTTGGAATACATAAGTCTTTTTATACTTTTTTTTTTGAAGAAGCTAAAATGAATTATATTACCTCCACAAAAGGATCCTTCCTAGCACAAGACGTACTAAGGAAATGACAGTAGAGTTAAGCCAATATTTACAAAGATTGTCTGTGTAAAGGGAACAAAAAAATAGAAAAAAAACACTTAGCCTATGCCCAATATGGTAAAGGGACTAAGCCACCACCCATGGTAATTGATGGGAAGAGAGATATGCTTCGCCTTCAACCACATAAAGGTAAGCGACTTAATCTTGTCGACCACCTGATAAACCGAGCATTCCTTGACATTATATTTTTTTTAGATGTTGATTAGTTGTAAATTTGTATGAACTTCAAGAATTTGTATAAATAATGAAAGGACAATTAAATTTGCAGCGATTATGAAATTTGTATGGTTTATGAAATTTAAAATGATTATGTATGTCTTATGAAATTAAAATGGATGTTTAAAAATTAAAGTTCTTAGATAATCAAAAAATAATTTTTCAAAAATCTATGGGCACCCATGAATATCTATGGGTACTTAAAATACTCGTGGATTACTCGTATCATGATGCCTACGTGGATACGGGCACATGCACAAGTATCATATTTATCCAACGGAGCAGGGATACATATCATACTACTCGTATCCATAGATACCCATTGACATCCATACTCTTCGTAAATAAATCGTCATCTACTGTCTACAAATAAAAAAAATACACATCGTAAATAAATAAATTTATGAGAAAAATGGTAGTTTGAATATTTTGAGAAATAGGGATATATGAATTAGGTATGAGAGTATTTCTATCAAAATACTTTGAGAATTTCTTATCCATCCTCGTTTTGCATCCTTCAAAATTTCTATTTCACTCCGTTTATTGGATTCTATAATCCGAAACATGTTTTTAAGTTTCAGATTACAGAATCAGGAATCTATTAGAACACGGAAAACAAAAAATATGTCATCAAATCACATTCTACCTCAAAAACAACATAATTCCACCACAACACAACTCAACATAAATTCAAAAGCATAATACAAAAATGTAATACAACAACAATAACAATTGCGAGAACTAATTAAACCCAAACAAGATCATTGATGAGCAAAGCTAATTTTTTCATCGGGTTCAACCATGCACGTCTTGGTTTCTTTGTATGTCCTAGACTGAATCAAACTTGCCCAAGTAAAATGAACAAATCTCATCAAGGTAACGTCTAACTTGATCGATCCCTTCGAACTATACTGACCAAATATAGAGAATATGATTCTCACATTTTCGTTGCTCTATAATTTCATCTAGGTGAATTGAATGCGTCCATCTTAGTCGATCGACATACAATGATACTCGACACTGACCATCCTTCTTATGTCGTCGTGCTTGAGACGACTATTAATTTGGTCTAATTGATCCTTCAAGTCAGACATTGTAATATCAACACATACCCTAAACATATTTGGTTTCCGTTTATTGTAGTAAACTACAACTATGTTAATGTTCATTTTTATTGGATAAGTGTTCGTGACTTTACGGTGTGGGGGGCAAATGAACCAAAAACACCAATTTATAGGAGATGTTGTGTGTTGTGAACCACATAAACGATTGGTGCATTGTGGACCACAAAAAATCCCATATTCAGATTGTTTGGATTAAGAAATCTGAATTATATCAAACCCCATCCGTAAGTTTTTACTAAGTATGAGTATCAGTTTATTGGCAGGTTTCATATCATATAAATCGAACGGGTAAAGTGTTGTTCGATTTATAGATTCCAAACTAGAGATGCACACGATTTTACAATGTATACACTTTTTAAACATAATGTCCAAAACATAATACGCAAGCGTTAATACATAATGTCATAAAAAACGTAATATGCAAGCGTTAACACAATATCATAAAAACATAATACACTTGTTGTGAAATAAAATTCAAACGAGTCAAAATTAAGAAAATGATAGCCACATGATCTACTATCGAATCAATTACAAAAAAATAATATAAATACCTAATTCCTATGATATAGAAACTCACTCAAAGGTATCCCTTCCAATAATGTCGAACCCTCATCTTCGATAAGGAAGGATGGTCATTGAATGGGGTGGTCCCACATGGACAATCACCTTTATTGAAATAGGCGATTGGACAAGATCCCTAAAAGCTTGGATATCCCGTTCTTGATCTAGTCTCTCTATAGGGCGTAACAATAAATTCTTCTTCACATGAGGAAACAAAAGATGACGAGTAGTAGACTTTACTCTCTTCTACATAACAGAGGACATCTTAGTCATGCCATATAGCTTGAAGGCAGACATACTGAAATGATGAAAAATATACAAAAATTAACATATCTGAAATTACTTTGGATTGTAGAAACTGGAATGATGATGAATCCATTTCGGCTTCTATATGCCGAAAGGCGCCATAAAACTAGAACAAAAAAAATATAATTTAATCAAAGAGCAAAGATTTTAGATTGTGCTAACCTCTTGTGTAGTTGTGTGAAACATCTCTAATTCATAGGATTCGACCAAATTTAGTTGAAAATTGACACAATATGCAGGGACATAGGTAGAAGGGGGATAAGCAGATGCCACAATCTCCCTTAAGTTTTATTTTGTTTTATAGTAGAATGCTTCTATCGTTTTTAGTCTCTATATTTATTTTTTGTGAACTTTACAAGATGTTTTATACCCGACCTATTTTAAGCAATATATTGAGTCTTAAACACTTAACTTTCCACTACTATTTTTTTAACAAAAGGAGTCAAATGATCAAAGCAAATTAGAAATCTTTAGGAAAAGAAATACAAGTTTAATCTCCCAAAATGTGCAAAGACATAAAATCTGTAACTAAGTTAAACATCTTTAAAGAAGCTGGCTGACTGAGATCATAATTGGCACAACCAACCACTTGACTAAAGGAAATCCGAAACTAAGTTAAACATATTTAAAGGAATTGATTGGCTGAGACCATACTTGGCACGACCAACCACTTGACTAAATTAACGAGAAACATGTTGACAATGAAAACTAGACGACGTATGACATAACACATTAACCTGGGACATTAAATAAATAATGAAATACACGTAAACCACTCGCATTATCTTCAATCATTTTAATGGCATAGATGTAATCCTTTGTACAATGACTTGATAAAATCCATGGTTTTTGCCTATAAAAAGACCATAGTAAATGCCTCATAAAAGGCTTTTAACTAAGCAGCACAGAAAACAATGTTGAAGATTAATTTATTGACTTAAATGCTCTTTTGGCCCCTTAAGTATTTATTTGGTATCGCTCTAGTCCCTTAAATAAAAAAAAGATTGTTTGAGTACTTTAATTTAATTTCCGCTACACTTTTTGGTCCCTTCCGTTAGGTTTCTGTTAGTTTAATAAAAAATGTTAACTATGGTACACGTGTCGTTTTGGCATTGGCTCTGGATATTTTTTTATTTATCATCTTCTTCCTTCCAATTCTTCACCATATTCAACATCATCTTCATAAAAAAACCCAACAAACCTAGCAGCAACAGCTCGTCCCCTTGTCACCATCCAAACCCCAAAATCGGAAATGTCCACCGATTCACCAACCATCCTTTTTTTTAACCTTTGAAGGAGCCATGGTGATTTTATTTCTCAAAACTTCATTAAAACCCTTCTTCTATCATTGATTCATCGTGGTTCATTCAGAGAAATTCGAAACAGGGGATCTTGAAAACATGGACAGAGAACTCAAATGTCCAATCTGGTACCAACTACCAATTCAATTCAATTATCATTATCGTGTTCTTCTTCCTCTCTAATTCAATTCATTTTCTTCATAATAACCCTTTCTTTATTCATTGTATAGTTTGGGTTTATTCATACATTCAGTTATATTCTCTATGTCATTCATTTCATTCTTCATTTCTTCAAACATGTGATTTTGTATTTTTTTTAGCTCTTGTATTTTTAAGTCTATGAAATCTGCTTCTTCTTGTCCTGTTTGTAAAATTCCCTTCACTCGTCGAGGTACGCCATTTTCACTCTCCAAAATCACAACACATGTTATCGTTTTTAAATTATTAACAAACCCTAAATCTAAATCAGCCCTAATTAATTAATTTATTAATTTCCGAGGTAGATTGAATGTTATTGTTGTTTTTGAGATGGTGAATTTGAGTTTTTAAATGTTTTATTTTTTGGGTTTGAATATGAATGAAGGTGTTGAAGATGATTTGATTTTGTTTGGAGATTTTTTTTTTTTGTTGATGTTGCTGCTGCTTATTGGGTTGTTGTTATTGTTTGTTCTTGTTGTTGGTGTTGTTCCTTTTTATTTTTTATTTTTTTCCATGAAAGTGTTGTTGATGTTGTTCTTATTTTCCAGAAAATGG
>Ga0228710_1000904_pt1 | contig 41890 bp, 29 predicted proteins | sample MedpolnodulmetaG_FD_177995 | JGI IMG/M metagenome (GOLD analysis project Ga0228710, IMG submission 177995) | Root nodule microbial communities from Medicago polymorpha collected in Santa Monica, California, United States - pink nodules | ecosystem: Host-associated > Plants > Roots > Nodule... | reverse complement strand
AAAACAAAAAAAAAAAAAAAAAAAAAAAAAAACTTGCAACTTAAAAGGCATTGTATAGCATAAGAAACTCACTCCTTTTAACACAGCAAATGAGTTTTTTCTATGATCTGGGTCTGGAGTATACATGATGACCATTTTAACAGCCTGAAAGGTTATAGTGTAATCAAAAGTGAGGAACGTGTCAGCATCTGCCTCGTAGAAAAAGTAAATGATCGAGCAATGAGAAACAAACTGAAGTCAGGAATTGCAGTACCTGTAGAGCAGAAAAAAGATCTGGCATATAAGACGACCACTGGGACTGTTCATCGCAGTTTCCACGGATATCGCCATCTGTGATGCAAAGTAAGAAGTTGATAGTATGTTTCTTTAACTCCCACGGCAGACTTACAAAGGAAAGAACGTGTTTTAATGTTCCTATTGCTTGCCACCTTTTGATCTGGTTATTACGAAGCTCATCCTTGACCACAGTCATATCTTCTTTAGCAGCGTGGGCAACTTCCTCTGAGACATGCCCCCAAATCACTGGAAAAAATGGAATTTGATGGGCTAGTGAAAAGAAATCATAATATACAAAAGGCAAGAATTTAATCACAGTAATTTTCCTATCACAGACCTGAAAGAGCGCAACCATGCTTGATATGAGATAACCAGTCCATATAATCATCTTTATTTTCTGCGTAATTGACACGGATTAAAAAATTGTGTAAACAAACAGTGCCTGAGTAAACATTGAAATAAATTAACAGGTTAACCTAAGAGTAATACCTCCAAAAACGGCGCTAGCCACAACCTCGACATCATAAGTTGTTACTAGACTGAGATAAGATAAACCACAATATGATGAAATTCGTGACAGTTGTAGTACTAACGAATGACAACTTGAAGCTGTATAGCTTACACTAGCTGAAACAAGAGCCTGAACAGTGCATGGCAACATATTAAATCACATTACTGTAGATAAAACAGATAGTAATGAATTTTACTAAAGTGGATGGGAACTTGGGAAGGAAAATAATTACAAAATTTAAATGCAGTACAGAGCAATTACCAAACACTGCAGGACATATAGACCGAGGAGAGATCGGAACTTCTCCCTTGCAGCATCATCATCCTGTTAAGTGAAAAAATGTCGGCAAAAAAATTGAAAATAAGTCAATAATTTATGTTCTCCTAACAAAGAAAAAGATGAAATGTTTTATAATAGACAGACCACCAACTTATCGCAAACTTCATATATAGAATTTGCAATTTCAACAGCTCTGTCAAAGACATTATCGAGTTCTTCATCTGACTTCAAAGATACAGCCTTCAGTACATTAAGAATTATAGGAATCGTTTCTTTTACTTGCTGAAACTGACGCCTCTGGATGGAGATAAGGACTGAAAAGGAAAAATAGGTATGAATGAAAACATCCAAGGAATGTGGCATCAAATCATTGAAAGAGCGGAACACAGATGCTCAACCGAAAACTAGCATTAAGGATTTGCATTTCATCAACAAAGATGCCTAGAAAATGAACATGATAAAGTCATTGGACAAATTCTCCATTGGAGACAACGCCAAACAAAATGTTATGTACAATATGCAGCTAACAAGACTATCGATGATTTGATATCAAGCTCAAGCTAAGGACCTTAAAAGTTATTATTATTGTTTTTTTATATTATTATTATTTGGTGATTTGACATAAAATTTCAATTTCAAAATAAGATTTGTTTATTCCTCTCTGTATTGGAAGGTTGACATTCATATTTCATTTACGCTCTCTCATCTCAGATATCCAAATATCAACTTGAATATCATCCAAAAGCAATATTGAACATTTTCACACAAAAAACAAACAAAATACATTTTTTTCTCACCCATGACATACCACTTTACTCAAAGAAATACTTTGCTAGGTTTTGTTTGGTATGAGTCCAGTTAAACTCAAGATTCAAACAACTACTCCAATCCAAAACACTTCTCCCCAAAAGGATAGTTCAAACTGCTGAAGAAAAACCACACTATCTCGTAAAAAATTACTCTGGTTTCATTATTTCACTTAGGCTTTGTTTGCGAGTTTGGAGGGGAGGGGAAGGGAAGGCTTTGAGGGGTGGAAAATATGAGGGAAAATGGAGAAATCTTTCAAATTTTTTAAAAGAGTAGTTTTTTAGAGAATGATAAATTAATGCATATGATTACTATATTTTTAATTTTTAAAATAATATAACAACATAGATTAAATTTGAAAAATTCATTTAAACCCTCCAAAATCCTCTTCCAATACAATTTCTTGGTTCCCCCAAATGAGGAGGGTTTAATATTACGAAGATAAGTTAACCCCCCAAAGCCCTCCCGTCCCATTTTCCTCTATTTCTTCCACTTGCTCATTCCTTTTTTCCCAAGCCTTCCCCTCCAAACTCGCAAACAAAGCCTTAGACATGTGACCAAACTTTAATAGACATCACCTATCCTTCTTAATACATATCTTTCAAATTGATCTTATCATTTGCTTAGCTAGTATGGGTGAAAAAAATAATCATAAATACATTTGATGAATCTTACCAAATCAAGTGAACACAAATTATATTCTATTTAATTTTATCGATATTAATATAAATATTTATATGATCATCAATTTGATGAAACTCATGCCATGTAAACAAAAAATGAGCCTAGCTATTAGGGGTAAAAAACATGGGTTGAGCAACAAAGATTCAAGATAACCAAAAGTATTGTCCATAAAGTTAATCCAATCAGATCAGGAGTTTCAAATTCTAAAAGAAACAAGACAATGAACATGATCCTTCAAGCCCTACATTAGCAATGAATTCACAACGTGATTGCTGCCATGTTTCTTTATCGAACAGAGGTTACAGTTGTACATTATATCCAGTAATTAAAAAGTTCACTGCAAAATTACCCTTTGAGAGCCCTGATAAAGGAGGAACAATGTAACTTGCAGCGTTGGTCACCTTACTTGAGTAACCTAATGTCTGTTTCAATTAAATTAACAGAAGCATAAGATCAAAACACTAACTGAAACTAAACAAATAAAATGTCACAGTGCTTTTTTGCATGATAACTATGATATGAATATAAGCAAAACAAAAAAAAGTCCTTTTTTTAATACATGGCCATGGAATAGAATGTAAACAATTGATTTCAGAGTTAGCAAGAATAGTAAGAAGTAAAATATTGGTGACTAGGTGTCATGTCAAGGTTATGTGATGGGCTAGTCAAAAGAAATTGATCTTAAAAGAATTTGTTCTAGGCCTAACTCAATCTCAAAAGAAAAATAACTCAAGAGGTTAGGATAACCGAGCCTTGGTAGAAAAACTTTGATATCTCTACGTAGGATCTTGGAACGGTCCTCTTCACCAAATTAGAATTTCGCTAGGTTTACTTAATACAAAAGCTAGCTCAACAGATAAAGGATTGTCTGAGTCTTAAAAGAATTTTTTTGTCTACATCTCTAGTTGACGTGGGATCACAATAGATCCCAGGGCATTAGTGCAGAGGTGACCGCTTAGCCTTGTAATTCCAACCTTCCAAGGAACTGATATTAAATCCCCTCAGAGATAGTTTGTAACTATGTATGGCATAAGTACCTCCCCATCCCTTATCAACAAAAATCCCTCCCCTGCTCCCTCCCGTTTGTTTTTGAAAAAAATGCGGGATTGCTATAGATCTCAAGCCAAGGGTATGTAATAAAGAATACAGTGTCGGTGGATGTAAAAATACACTCTTAATGACTATCTGGATTCTACAAAAATATTCATTCAATGGCTAACTAGGCACATAAGGCACTAAAACAAGAAGTATCATAGAAGCTTTCTGTAAATGTACATTAAAAGATTTAACTCAACTAACATACTTCAAGTCTACCTATGCAGTAAGCAAACAGATATTTAAAGATACAAAACAACCAGCAGCACATAGTTAAATCCGAAAATGTCCATTTTGGACTTCAAAGATATATGTGCCATCAGGTTGTTGGTTCATTTAGAAATGCATCAAACTATTCCCTCAATAATGCCATCAAGTTAGTTCTTACAGTGATATCATATCGGTCCCTAAAAGGATGAAACTGATGGGATTTTATGTTAGGTACTTGGTTTGGGTGTAAGCCCAACTAATGAACTAAATAGGGGAGTGGGTTACATTTGCTGATGTGGCTAGTTTATTAGAGGGGAATGACAGTTATATGAAGGATAGGGATAGCAATGGAGGAGGATTCATCACTTTTCAGTTACGACCTTAGAAGGTTTGGGCAGAGAAAGTCCTTTCTCTGAAGGAGCGGTGCTTTGTGGGTAGTTAGGGATCTTCTTCCCTACTGCATTGTCATTTTTCATCATCAATTTATTACAGTATTTGTGCATTTTAATTTCTTTTTTCTATATTTTGTACGTTGTATTACTTCTGGTATGCAACAGTTTAATTATCAGTAAAGGACCAATTAGATATCTTTAATTAATGAAGGACTAATGCAATTTCACATATATCTTCTAAACACTGAAGTATACATTTAATCATAGATAAAGATATAGACTCACATCACAGAGAATTGAAAGCATATCCCTTGGACCACATTTTGCTATGAACAGATCAATGATGCTAACTGCCATGTCCGAAAATTTGCTTGAAATGCCAGCAAACTTTGAAACAGCCTTTGGCACTTCAAAGGAAAGAGCATCAACAACTTCCTGTCAAATCAATAAATAATCACTAACTCTTCAATATAACTTACATGATACTGTGGAATTGAAAGAAGACATGTCTCTATGATGTTTGATTTCTATTTTCTAAGTCTATAGGGGCGTTTGAAATACTTTATTTGGGCTTATTACACAAACACTTGTGTAGGTCATCAGAAGAACTGATAAAAATAGCTTATGACATGCTAACAAGCTGCTTTGAATTATTTTTATAAGCTCTTCAAAATAGCTTATACAAACAATTTACATCCAAACTATGGAAATGGATTTGGTGCAGTAATTGTGTGCCTCAGTTACTCACCTCGACCATCCGATTTAAAATTGATGGATGAGATGATTTGTAATGAATCAATGGCTGAGATTAAGTACAGAGTGTAACTGCGTGGTTTCTCAACCGCAATGGATCCAAATCCATAAACTCTTCAATAATAACTACTTATTGAATAAGTGTCCAAACACCTCCTACATTATGAATCAGTGAAATGATTATGAAAAAATGAAAGAAAAGAGTTAACTCGCCTGGTCAAGTGACGGGGAGCAAATGTATCGATGAATCTCGGACAGAGCTTCAAATGCATGGTTCTCCTTATGTTCATTGTCTGGATCAGAAAGAGCAGCATCCAATAAAGAATCAAGGAAATTAAAAAGCTCTGAGAACGTGTTTTCATACTCATGGGAGTCTCCAACTTCATCCAACTACAAAGCATATAAAATAATCATCACTATCAACAGCAAGTTAATCACCCATTTTTATCCTTTCAACTTTTTTTCTTGACACATTGCACAGTAAGGATCTATTTGAACTGACTTATATGAGTTTACCTTCAAATTCATACTTTACAGTTGAATATAAAAGAATATTTACAGTAAGCAAAAAAAAATAGAGAAAAAAAAGATGGTACTTTAGGGCATGATCGGAGTATTCTTTGAAGATTAGTGTGAGCTTCAGAATCCAGAAACGAAGCTGTTTCGGTCTCTAAGGAGGATATCGACATACAAGACTACGGATACGGATATGGGTCCCCTCCTGCTATTTATGTTCTGGAAGAAACCGAGTCACCACCGAGTAACTCACTCAGTAACTCACAACCACATCCATGAAAACTCAACGTTCTACTTCATCAACGCTGCATAATCTCCTAACCTCTTGCGCCAACAATCACTCATCTATTTATATTCTTCCATCTCTCCAGTTTCTCATCTAACGGCTCAGAAACAACAGAAAATATGTTTGATTTTATTATTGGTCGTAATAAAATTGTGAGAAATCAAATTGGATCTTGAAACATTTCCAAATTTTGAAAACATCACTAAGTAACTTAGTAGCGAAACTCACTTGTACTAAATACTCAAAAATGGAAAGAAAATTGTGGGTTTAAGCTCGCACCCCAACATCTCAAATGTCTCTCAGATTTTTCTTCTTCTTTATATATGAGTTGTACTTGCAAGAAATAATTAAGTTTATATAAAAGCATTTGTACTCGGTTTACATGAAACATAAACGTATTTAAACTAAATTTACGTAAGATCTCGAAACTCGAAATTTATAAGCGTATAACATTACATTTAAGTAAACATACTTAAAATGAGTTTAAGATCAAAAAAACTTAGGATTACAAGAGTACTTAATTTAAGCTTATGTAAATATACTTAAACTGAGTTGATGCAAATATACCCGAACTAAATTTGAATAAACATATTTGAAGGAGTTTGGGTAAGATTTAAAAATAGTAAATAAACAATTACCCCCTTGAAATTGGAAGTTTTGTCAATTACCCCTCTGAAATTAACAAAGCTTCAATTACCCCCCTTGAAATTCTCTCATGTCCGTTGTAAAAATAACCATTATTGTCACTTTAAAAAATACACATATTTCCCCTCTTTTTTTTTTTTTTTAAAAAAAAAAAAGGCAAAATTACACTTTTAGTCCCCTAACTTAATCTCAGGTAACAGTTTGGTCCTTTATCTTTTTTTCATTTCAATTTGGTCCTTTTTGTCGATTTTCATATGGATTTTAAAGCTTAAAATTCATGATTTTATTTTCTTATAGTCTTTCATCATTCAAATCTATGATCCTCGTCTATGTTTGCATAAGAATATTAGATTTAAAGCTTGAAAATGGACAAAAAGGACCAAATTGAAATGAAAAAAAGATAAAGGACCAAACTGTTACTTGATATTAAGTTAAGGGACTAAAAATGTATTTTTGCCAAAAAAATATGGGAAAAGCAAAGAGGTACAAGCCTATTTTGATGTATATATGCATGTAGTTTTCCCAAACTCCAAAATTAATAGTTAGCTTTAATATTTAACTGTTAATTGTTTGCCTTTAAGAAAAAAATAATATAAAATTTTAAGTTCAGAGGGCATTTTGCACGCAAGTGCAAAACTTCAGGGGGGGTATTTGCAAAATGTCATGTTCACTAACAGAAAAATTTGACGGAGGAGGTAAATTGATTAACGTTGTGAAATTTCATGAGGTAATTGAAGTTTTGTTAATTTCAAGGGGTAATTGACGAAACTTACAATTTCAGGAGGTAATTGTCTATTTACTCAATTTCAAAAAACTCAAAATTTATAATACGCAATCAAAGTTTACGTTAATGTACTCGAAAGAGAAAGACTCGGGATGAGAATTTTGAAAATTAAACATAACATGAAGAAAATAAATAGATAAAATTATTAATTTTGTTGGCTAATTTAATCTTATTATGTCGTATAAAGTAAATCTATTGGGAGGGAAAATAATAAGATTAAATTATTTTTTATTCTAAAAGTAGTTTTAATGTAAAAAACAAGGGTCAACCCAACACGATTAAAGGCTTAAATCAAATTTTATAATTAGGTCTTCTAAATAACACAAGACTTAAAAGATATCAAATGTTGTTGCCTCTACCCATGTCAAAGAAGTTATCAAGCCCTCGCCTTGACCACCCATGTCAATGTCATAACATATTTATAAATAAAATAATTTTTTTTTTTCCTAAAACTTTGATGCCTAAAAACCTAGCTTGGGTTGTTTGATCCATGGGTCGGCCCTGAGTAAACATTGATTTATATAGTGGCAGGAAGGCTATGTTCTATGACGAAAATTGGAGTGAGGCAATATATTATGTAAATAGATAGATATTATACAGATACAGTAACTAACTTCATAATTAATGTTAGAAAGTAACAATAGATACATAATGCATAAAAATCATGTACAACCGACTAATGTTGCTATCAAACGAAGAAGCAGGTTACAACTTACATTCAAATGCATGCAGCCCGATATTTGACACAAAAAACCAATGGGACATACACTTGCAAGTAGGATAATAGATATTGATCACTATAGGATAAGTGAGTGCGTGAACCATTCCAGTTCACAAACTCAAACTATGGAAGCTAAGGCTTTATATCCTTGGGACAACAAGGAAGTGAAAAGCTTAGCAACCTGTACTTGCAAGAATTACGATCGTTCCTATCATTGGTGGTATCGTTCATGTCAAGGGCGATATGTCCTTGGTGTTTGTAAAAGTGATCCCTTTATCCTGAAGCCAAGTCCCCCTTTTATCCTAAGCCAGAACCGCCCCCTCAAAAAAACTGCCCAGCGGTTATTTTTGTAACCTTCCAATTTGAATATCCCGCCCTCTATACTAATGTAACCTTAAGCTAGACATGTCGGGCCCTCTTGTATTTGCATGGCCTTAGACCCAAGTCATTTTAAGAGGGGGGTATCGAGGTATATTTGATATGATGGTCACAACCCAGGCATGTTTGCTAGCTCAAGACCGTACAAGCTTTTGGTGAAGTTGCAAACTTGGTTAAGATATGCAGTAGTTGAAGAATAACAGCATACAAATTACAATAGTATGATCCCCTTAAACTAAACAACTCTTCATTACTAATCCACACTTAATGGCCTTTACAGATATTTTATCGACTTTCAAATAAGGTATTTTAATGACTTTGGTGAAAAGGAAATGGTGTATATACTTGCAAATCGCTACTTCACACAAAGTTCAACTCCTAAAAAACAGCGTAAATTCAAAGCACAAGTCAAAATAATGTGCTCAATTTCACTGCATCTGCAAGGTGAATTACTATTGAATTTGAAACTATATGTTTATCGTTGAGATGATTAATACTTTAATATTTCAAAACTTACATGTACCAAAAAATATTTCAAAGATACTTTGGTCAGGAAGACAGCTTATGTGACTTGATTTAGCTTCTCTTCTACAAGCTCAATACACCGAGAGAGCACCATTTCAAGTGGATTTAGGTCGCATACAGAACTCTTGTTGTCTGTCATTATACCTGTCACTCGGGTCTGCAAAGGAAGCAGCCATTCGTTGTAGACCTTGAGTAAATTGCTCCTTGACAAGATTTTAGTGTAATTTGTCTTTCCTGTTACAAAAATAAATTGCAAAACCTGAATAATACTTTAATTTTGATACTACTACTAATTATTAAACCACTATCCAGGTAAAAATGTTTCTGCTTAGGAACAATTAGCAATTTAAGTGGCCCATTAACTTAATACTTGTTTCTCATAAACCACTCTTGAAGTTGGATATATTTTTGTCAAGAAATATTGTAACGCAGTTTTCACCACCGTTGATGTTACGTACCTGCAGATTCTGTCATTAATACAAATCTGTATAAGTTGAGAACTGACAACACCTGCAGGTTGTAAACATAATGCTATGAATTAAATTCTTTTCAAATCAGTGCATAACCGCAAAAAATAAAGAGGATGATGCAGAATGCTTCTTCAAAACAAATGCATTTGAAGATATTGAAGATATCAGGATTTTATAAATTACAAAGAACACATGCAACAGAAAGAATACCGCATCACGCTGCTCAGGTAGGGAAGGTGATCCCCCTTGTGGAGGTTTTAGTACTAACTCCACCAACTCAAAGACACTGGGAACCCAAAACGATATATATGGATGTGCTTTGTTCTTAATCTGTTGGACATTTTTTACTACTGGCATACAACTGCAGATTGCTGCGTGCATTTCCCTCCGGATAAGATCAACCAAAACAGAAATCTACAAAAAGATGCAAGATCACCATTAGATGATTTATCTCTTGATAGTTAGTTAAATAAAACAATGTAGTTAAACGAATTGTGATTAAGATAAGAGAAATGTTAGCAACACTCTCTTTCCAATACTCTTCCCATGGTTGAAATTTATATAGGTCTCGCCAAATTTATGTGAGACTCATTGAAAGTGCAAGACAAAACTTCTCAGCCCAAAACTAGCATTTTGGTTTTGTATTTCATCAACAAAGATGCTTCAACTTGAACCTGATAGATAAAGTGGTTACACAAATTCTCCATTAGTGACAAGTCCAGTAAACAATTGGACCTTAAACTTTCAATTTCAAAATATGATTTGTCTATTCCTCATTGTATTTGAAGGTTGAAATTCATATTTCATTTATGCTCTCTCATCTCAGATATCAAATAACAACTTGAATATCATCCAAATGCAATATTTAACGTTGTATGTTAAGCTTTTTCACCCAAAGTAAAGAGAAATATTATTTTTTTCTCACCCACAGTATGCTACTTCACTCAAACAAATACCTTGCCTTTGATTTGTTTGTTATGAGTCCAAATAAAATCAAAATTGAAATGATTAGTCCAATCCAAGAAAAAATCGCCTCAAAAGAATAGTTCAAAATGCTGAAGCAAAACAACATTATCTTGTAAGAAATTACTCACGTTTCATTAATTCAATTAGACATGTGACCAAACTTTAATAGACAGCACCTATCCCTCTTAATACATCTCTTTCAAATTGACCTTATCATATTTGGTTATATTGTATTCAATGAATCTTAACAAGCCAAGTAAACAAAAAAGCTATATTGTATTCAATTTTATTAACACACACACACACACACACACACACACATTAGTATAATCATCAATTTGATGCAACTCAGAATTAAAACCAAAATGAGCCAGGCTTGAAAGGGTGTCCATAAAATTAATCGAATCATGAGTTTTAAATGCAAAAAGAAAGAAGAAAAGGAACAACATCCTTCAACGCCCTACACTAGCAAGGAAATGACAAGGTGATTGCTGACATCTCTCTTTATTAAACCAAGATTACAGTTAAACATTATATCCAGTATTAAAAAATTTCATGCAAAATTACCCTTTGAGATCCCTGATAAAGGAGGGATAATGTAAGCGGCAGCGCTGGTCGCCTTACTTGCTTCACCTAATGTTTGCTTCAGTTAAATTCACAGAAACATAAGATCAAGACATATGCCAAAAATAAATAAAAATTAAATGACGTTGGCACTGTGATATGATTGCAAGAAAAATTGTACTTATTTTAAATATATGCAATGGATAGAGAGTAAACATTTCACTCAACCTACATACTTCAACTCTACCTATGCCGTATTCAAACATATATTTGAAGATATAAATGTTCCGGTCAAGCCAAAAGGCCATATCGGACAGATCAATAAACAAGCAGCATCTATTTAAATCAGTAAACGTCCACTTTGGACTTCAAAGATAAATGTGCCATCTGGTAAGTCTTCCATTTAGAAATACATCAAATTAGCCTCTCATTAATGCCTCGTGCCATCAAATTAGTTGTTACAGTGACATCAAATCAGTCCCTAAAAGGATGAAAATGATGGGATTTAATTATCCGTGAAGGACAAGGACCAATCTGATATATTTAATTAATGGAAGACTAACGTGATTTTGCGTATATCTTTTAAGCACTGAAGTATGCATTTAATCATAAATAACGACAGAGACTCACATAACAGAGAATAAAAAGCATGTACTTTGGACCACATTTCGCTATAAACTGATCAATGATGCTAATTGCCATGTCCAAAGAAGAACTTGAAATGCCAGCAAACTTTGAAACAGCCTTTGGCAGTTCCATGGCAAGCTTGTCAACAACTTCCTGTCAAATAAACAAACGATCAATAAGGCACTCTTAGTTGCTCACTCTCTTCAATAGAACTTACATGATATTGTAGCTTGGAAGTTAATAGGAGGGTTTGAAATACTTTATTTGAGGGCTTATGACACAAAGTCACTAACACTTTTGTAGGTAATCAAAAGAGCCGATAAAAATTGCTTATCACATGTTAAGAAACTGCGTTGAGCTTATTTTCATAAGCTCGCTTATATAAACAAATTATAAAGAGCTCATGCAGAGTTTGCACCGATAAACTCCTTGGTGGTACAAAAAAATGTATACATAAGTTCTTATATGATAAACACTTACTTAAAAAGTGTCCAAATACCTTATGAAACATTACTGAAACTGTAAACTTGCCTGGTCAAGAGACAGAGAACAAATATATCGGTGAATCTCGGACAGAGCTTCAACTGCACTGACTTCTTTATGTTCATTGTATGGATCAGAGAGTGCAGCATTCGATAAAGAATCAAGGAAATTGACAAGCTTTGAGATGGGGTTTTCAGACTCGAGAGAATGTTGAAGTTCTGTCAACTACCAAGCATATAGAACCATGATTGTTAACAGCAAGTTGATAACTTTCAACAAAATATAAAAAAGACAAACATGCATCCATTTTTATCCTTTCAACTTCTTTTTTCTTGCTACATAGCTTCTATTCCGCTAGGTAAAACTGTTAACTTATAGCAGATAGCTTATAACACATAGGCTCGTATGACCAGAATAGAATAGATTTGTAACGGTCCGATTCTATGCTCAAGAATCAAGATTGTGAAGTTCCTCTAAATGTGGTATGACAAAACTTTGGTAACTGAACTTCTATCATGAGTTTATAGTGTTTTTAATCGGCATGTAACGTTTTTTCAGATTCTATTTCAAGTAGCGTTTGAACATATAGCGTATAATTCTTTCTTATTTTAATCATCGTTATCTTAATTAAAAATACATTTTAATGTCGTTTATTTTTATCAGTCGGTTCAACTGCTAATTTATTAAACACTTCAAATTCAATCGGTTAACGTGATTAAGAAGTTTATCTATGAATATCATTTGCTACTTTTTACCGAACAAAGCCGTAATATAACTTTACCGATATAAGTGAAGTAAACTAAAAATCAAAAGGCATTGCGTTGAATCATTATACATAATGCATAATCATCATTGATCAAAGTTGTTCAATAAAAATATATTTACGGTAAGCAAAAAAAAAAAACAAAAGAGAGAAGAAAAAATAGTTGTTACTTTATACAATGGTTGGAGAATTGTTTGAAGATTATTGCCCTGTGAGCATACAGACATGATGAAAAGAACAGAGTGAAAACCGCTTCTTGATCACTGGAGAAGAAACCCAACTGCCAAAAAGAACGAGACTTGGGTAAAACTGTTATGTAAGAACTGTTTGTAAAAAGATATAGTTTTATATATGTGATGGAAATAGATTGGGTCGAGCTTAAGTCTTGTATGACACAAAAAATGTAAACCTAATAAGTTTGACGGTGATTGCTAAATAAGTTCCTAAATTGTTCAATTGATCTAGTTGTAATATTCGATGACTTAAATTCGTGAGTAAAATCGTTTCGGATTGTAACCCCAGATGATTATTTAAAAATTCCTTTCAATATTTTGTTTTTACAGATTTTAATTTTAGTCTCTCTAAAATATTTCTTTAGATTTTTATCGTTATAAGTTTTATGTTTTCAATATGAGCCCTTATTTTTGAAAAAGATTCATGTTTGGTGATTAGAAAAACTTTTTTTTTTTATGATATATCATTGATAGGACCATAAAATATCATTAGTTTAATCATTTAAATATTTAATCTTAAATTTAACAATTTAATTTTTAATTTAAAGTTATAGATGAGTTAATAAAGATTAAATATTAAATAGTTAAATTATTAAAATAATGATATTTTAATATCTAATTAATAAATGTCATAAAAAAAATCATTTGGAACATGAATCATGTAAAAATAAAAAAGAAAAAAAATTGTAATCGGGAAATTTAGAGGAACCAAAAATTAAAGGAAAGTTTTAAAGGGACTAAGACTAAAAATTGATATATTTAGAGGGACTAAAACTATTTTTAACCTTTCTTTATTTAAAGTAGGGGGTATGCATAATAAAAAAAACTAACCACAAACGTTATGAGTAAGATTAACTATCATTACATCATGCATCAAATAAAGTGAACACCCAACTAAAGGAGTATCGAAGACCTTGACACCTAGCTCGTATTTATGGGTAATAGTCATTTTGAACCATGAATGTGTAACGATTAGGCACAATATTCCCTCAATATATTGAAATTCTAAAATAGTCTCTCATTGTGGTCCCTGACGTTAAAATGATTAATTACAATCGTCATATTAGTCCCTCAATACACTTACTTATTGTCATATCAGTCTTTATAAGTATTTGCTTACTGTCATATTAATCATTATATGAAAAGATTTTTTATGAGCATCGAGGGATTATTTTAGTGTTAGTAACTGTTTTGACTAACGGAGTGCATGTTAATCAAGAACTATTTTGAAATTTTGATATATTGAAGACTATTGTGATTATTCATTACACATTCAAGACCAAAATGACTACTACTCACCATATTTATGAACTCCATTCGTCATGATAAATATTCACTTTCCAATCTTATTTATTCAAGATTCACACAGCTCTACCATGCTAGCATAGGGATGATAAGAATCGCAACCATCAGTTGTCACTTGAACAACCAATTGAGAATCGCAATGAATAAGTACCTTACGAAATGGATTAGGATTCTCTCCATTGAAAATTCTCTCAAGTTTTCTCATGTGGAATCTCAACCATCAATCATGAGAGAGAAAGTGAGAATTAAATTATAATGAAAAGTGGTTGTTGTATTTTAATGGTGGAGATTGAAAATGGAGAAAACTTGAGAAAATTTTCAATGGAGAGGATCCAAATCTGTTGCTCCAACCAATTTCAAGAGCCAAGATCAACCATTGTAATTCCGCCATTAAGATTGTTGATGATCCAATGTTAGCATGAAATCCACGTGTCGGTTTTATTTTTCTTTATTCAAACGTGAGAGTTTAATTATTAATTTTTTAATTCATTCAATGAAGAAAAAAAATTAATAATTTTAAAAAGAGTGAATACCCATTTTGGTTCTTAAGAAAATGCGTAATGGAGAAATTAGACCTTGCCAAATAAAAAGACTCTATTTAGTCCGAGACAATTTAGTCTTTGGAGCAATTTATATCATTGAACCGTTGATGTGTACCGTTAATTTATATGGTGTTTAACACATAAAGAAACTGAATGAACCAGAAACAAAGAATGAATTGAGTAATCGAAAACCCAAAACACATCCTTCTATTTCAGTTTTTTTCTTCCACTTTCTCTTCTCCCACACCCTTCTGTTTCCCATTTTTTGCGAGTATCAGTGACGACGGTGCTTGTTTCAACCGAAGAAGTAGACCGACAAAAAAAAGTATCAATTTGGTTTCATAAAATTTAACAAATTGCATTTTTTGCGTGATGAAATCGAAAATAGTGACTAATTTCACTTTTTATTTTTATATCGACCCAAATTATCCCAAAATTTTTTAGTAGAGACTTAACTATCCCTTATTTTCGTAAACAATACACATGACAGCCAGTAAGACAATTGTATTGTCACATATTCCCAATCACGGTTCAAAAATAGGAAGAGAAATGCCAGAAAAAAATTGACGGAAGGACTAAATTGTCTCAGATTAATTTTTTAAGGGACTAAATGTGGTGATTCTTTTTCCGGACACTAATTTGGCCTATGCACATTTTGTCGGGGACCAAAATGAGCCTTCACTCTTTTAAAAATCTTTTATATACATTACAATCGTAAAAAAAAAAATCATTTTAACAAATTCTCTTAAAATCTCTCATTGAGTCAATAAAAACCCACAAACTTTTTAAACAATAGCGTTATATCATGCGAAAGAAACTACAAAAAAAAAGGATCACAAAAGAGATATAAACCAATGAAAAAATAGAGTTTGCGGAATTCATGAATTGTTTGGGTGGATTCTAGGGTGAGGGTTCAATCATATCCATCACCAGTGGAGCATCCAAAATATACCATTTGATTGAATCAATGATTCAGATTGATCGAAAACAAAAATGAGAACATTTTTATCTTTCCACGCACGATTTCCTCCATATTTCTCTATCATCTCCAACTTGAGAAAGATGCAGATCAAGTAACATATGATAATAATTGAATTGAGAATTATGAAACTAAACCAATCAATTGTAACCGTCAACATGCATTCAGTTTAATAGATCTGCATCTTTTGGCCTTTGTTTGTGTGTTTAAAGGTAGTATATATGCTTCACTGATCATAGTGGTAATTGAAACATGATTTAAACAGATGATCAAATTTAATCGTCAACTTTACTTTTGGTTCTAAACCCAATCAAAAAAAACAAAAAACAACCACCATCTTCTTCAATTTCATACTATGTGCCCAATTTTTATTTCTTTACGTTAATTTCATCATCACCAATTCCATTTTATCTTCAGCAAGCATCTTCTAAAGATATTCATGATGAATTTGAAAGAATGTAAAAGGAAAAGAGATAGGGGTAGGATAGTATGTGAAAATGTGTAAATGTTCTAATTTTAATTTTGAACTAATCGAGATCATTGATTAAGGGCCTGTTTGGATTAGCTTATTTTAGAGCTTATATAAAACAGCTTATGCAAATAAATAAGTTTTTATGTACTATTTATAAGTTTTTAAGGTAGTTTATGAAAAACCCGTTTACGAAGATACAATTTTCGTTAGTAAGAGTTTATAAATTAAAATAAAAGCTTATTTATTTACATAAGCTATTTTTCATAAGCTCAAACCAAACGGGGCCATCAAATGGTGTTTTTTGGATGGTCTATCAGTGAGGGACTTAATTGAACCCTCACTCTAGAATTCACCGAATTGTTTGTTGAAAAGTGACGGAAGTCAACACTAAAGACTTAGTGGGATATAGTTGGCGATGTTATCGTTTCAACGGTAAAAAATTGGTGGAATACATGTGGCGATACTATCGATATTTTGATTCGCTATAAGTAGCATTACCCTTTTTAAAATTAAAAGATTTTTTTGTCTTACTCAAAAAACAAACAAAAAAAAAAGATATTTTTTGTCAAAATAATCTTTTAAAATATCTCAAACCCTAAAAATTGTGTGCACTCACTCTCTTTTGTTTTTGCGTTCTTGTTTCAAACTTTCAACACCATGGCGGAGAAGAAGGTCATCGTTGTCGTCGAAAGCACCGCTGCTATGGGACCTTACTGGGATACTCTTCAAGTGGATTATCTCAACAAAATTGTCAAGTCCCTTTGTGGGAACGAGCCTGCTGTTTCCAAAGCTGAGTTTGCCCTAGTAACCTATCATACTCATGGCATTTATTCTCCCGTTCTCGTGCAGCGTTCTGGCTGGACAAGAGATCCAGAAGTTTTCTTAGATTGGTTATCATCTATATCCTTTTCTGGTGGTGGTTTTAATGACGCCGCTGTCGCTGAAGGGCTTGCTGAAGCTTTGATGATGTTCTCCCCGTCTCAAAGTGAAAGCCCTAATCAAAAGAATGTTGATATGCCTATGCACTGTATTCTTGTGGCAGCCAGTAATCCTTATCCACTGAAGAGACCAATATATGTTCCCAAGAAGAATGAATCCATTGACTCAGAATCAGGTAACCAGTTTTATGATGCTGAAGCTGTTGCTAAAGCATTTCCGCAGTTTTTTATTTCTCTATCTGTCATCTGCCCAAGAAATCTTCTCAAAATCAAAGCCATCTACAATGCGGGGAAACAAAATAATGGAGCTGCTGATTCGCCGGTTGATGCCAAACCCCCTCTTGTTTTGATATCAGAAGGTTTCATGGAAGCCCGTGGTGCCTTGAGTCCTTCCGGAACAAACTTGCCTTCAAATCAAAGTCATGTTAAAGTAGACGATGTATCTGTCGCACCAGTTACGGGGGCATCCCCATCTTCATTGCCTATTGCTAACCGGCAACCAATACCTGCTGTGAATGTGACTCCTGCTACTGTAAAAGTTGAGCCAGTGCCTGTAAAAGTTGAGCCAGTGCCGGTAAAAGTTGAGCGTGGAGTAAAAATTGAGCTTGGCACGACTTCTTCTGGACCTACAGGTCAGAATGTATTTTCATCTGGACCGCCAGTAATTACTAGTTCGGGATATCTTACTGCTCCTACACAGGTTGGACAACAGTCAAGTCTTGCTTTACTAATGTCAGCCACTTCACAGCCATTGGCTAATATTCAAGGAGCTGTTATGGGACAACAGGTTCCCAGAATGAACCCAGGAAACCTTGCAGGGGCCCAAATGCTGCACGGTGGAGTTAACATCAACGAAAACATAATGAATGGCGTCGGTCAATCAGGTGTCTCTTCTGGAACTGGAGCAGTGATGATTCCTACTCCAGGAATGCCTCAACAAGTACAATCAGGCATGCAGCCGCTTGTGAATAACGCAGCTGCTACTAATATGCCCGTATCACAACAGACAACTTCTGCACAGCCGCCCAAATATATTAAGGCCTGGGAGGGAACCTTAACAGGTTTAAGACAAGGAAAGCCGGTATTTATCTCCAAACTCGAAGGTTATAGGAGTTCTGCTGCATCCGAGACACTTACAGCGGACTGGCCTACTGGTATGCAAATATTTCGGCTTATACCTCAGGAACACATGAATAACAAGCAGTATATAGGAAAGGCAGATTTCTTAGTTTTTCGGGCAATGAACCAGCACGGTTTTCTTGGTCAGCTGAAGGAAAAGAAGCAATGTGCAGTTATTCAATTGCCATCACAGACGTTGCTACTGTCTGTTTCGGACAAACCTTGCCGCTTGATTGGGATGATTTTTCCTAAGGAGATGGTTGTAACTAAGCCATCATTGTCCAGTCAGCAGCAGCAACAACAAATGCAACAACAGCACCAGCAGATGCAATCTCAACAGCAGCAGCAGCTTTCTCACATGCAGCAGCAGCAGCTATCCCACCATCAACAGCTTCCTCAGCAGCAACAGATGGTTGGTGCTGGAAGGGGTCAAAACCATGTTCAAGATCCTGGGCGCTCACAAACGGTTTCTCAGGGACAAGTTTCATCGCAAGGAGCTACAAACATTGGTCGTGGAAATTTCATGAGTTAGGTCATTCTCAGATACAGGTTCCCCAGGATTGACACAAAAGTCATGTTCTGGGGATACCATTTATCATGATATTTCAACAGTTTTATTGTTTTGTACCTTACATTACATACCTTGCTATTTGTTATATCGTGTTTCTGCTGGTGATGGCAAATTCTCACTGTGTTTGAATTATCCAAATCCCCATGCATAGAAAACTGCAGAAAATGATTGTGTAAGAATTTTGTGGTCATGTTAAAACTTAAAAGCATAATAAAACAGAGGCGGAATAATGAGAATTGTGAGATACATATATCACTCCTCAATGTGGCTTTATAAATGGTTTTCTGTTTATGTTTTTTGTTGATAGTTAATTAACTCTGAAATTATGTAGCACGAACACTCCTCAGATTAAGTGTATCCCGGTGTCAGATACACGTCGTGTTTGACACCAACACGATACCGACACATATAATTACACTGAATTATGTGATTTTCTCAAATTTTTAGCGTTGTCGTTGTCCGTATCGTGTCTAGTGTCCGTGTCCGTATGCATGCTTCATTGCTCTGAAATAATTTTTCAGTATTTTCTTTTGCTATAAGGATGGATACAACATAGTGACTAATTGTTAGAAGAATTGGTAACCGACCTCATTTGAGTAGGTGAGAAGGTATAGAGTAATTGTTAAATGCCAAAATTCATGTTAGTATTATGTTTAATGTGCTTGTTTGTTTTGTTAGTTACCTGTAACCGATGTCTTTAAGATGTTGGTTAACAACTATGTGCATGGTAATGCCAGTATTATTGAAAATGAAGTTGTTCCTAAGTAAAGTGTAGTCAAGTTTGACGTGCAGGTAGTTATCTTGATAACCTTAATCTATGTTGCATTTAGATTTAAATATATTTTTAATCACAGGATTAGTAGTAACTTTTTCATTGTCATTCGTTGATGTTCTTGAGTATATAGAACCCTTTGTTAAACATTAGTATAGTTTGAAAACCAAAGGTTGAAGGATCTTCAAAACTTTCTCTTCTTCCAATTAACCTCCTATATTTTTTTAGTACCAGGCAATTAACCTAGAATTATTGTGTTTTGCAATCTATTAGAAAAGAGGCCAACTCACATTTAACCAGGAACAACCTAATTACCTCTCTAGCACCAACACTTCAGATTGAAGGAGTGGGTGTCCAATTTTTGCTGGTGTCGAACATTGACATATGTGGTTATATTCTATTGCTTTTCTTTTTTTAAAATTATTATCAGTATTTACGTTTTAGTGTCACTGTCGTGTTTAGTAGTGCTTCATTGCTAGGTATTGCTTCTCAATTTACAAGCTAGGGAATTAATGCCAAGAGTAACTGGAAAAGAAACAAATACTTCATAGTTTACTAGCATGGCCGTTCCTACGTAATTGGAGGATCGGTTCTAATGTAAAAATAGGTCCCTAATAAAATAAAAACATAATTTTTTTAAAAGATCAATTATCTATTTAAATTGAAAATAAGATTCGTAAAGATTAAAAAAAATGTTTATTGTAACTAACACAAAAGATCAACATTCTAATGAATAATTACAATTTAAACAAATATCTTTATCAATCTTCTAGGTTATATTTTTTTCTTAGTTTGTGCAAAGCCTAAAATAAAAGGTTTATAATTTTTTTAGAGAATAATTATAATGTTTGTTCTTTCAAATAAAAAAATTATAATATTTGTTGTTAGAGTATAACGATCTTATACAATATGTATGAGCCAAAAATTACACGTGTTCTAACAAAATAAGAAGAAGAAAGAAAAATTATATTATGTTTTCATTTTAAAATATATAATCCAATATGTTAAGGAGAATTTAGCTAAATTGAAGAGAGAATAGATGAAACTTAAATCCATAAAAAATAATGTCTAAATCAAAGTCTCTCATACTAAATATATTAATTAAAGAAGCAAATAGAAAAAGCCATAAAAAATAATGTCTAAATCAAAGCCTCTCATACTAAAAATATTAATTAAAGAAGCAAAAAGGAAAAGGAAAGAAGAAAAAGGAAAAGAAAAACATAAAACATGAAAATTCAGTGTTGAAACCATGACCTTGGTATAACTAGCTTGCAAATTTACCAATAAGCTGCTTCAGCAGTTCTGTTATATTATACTACTCACGCTATATGTATTCAGTATTTATTTATTGGGCTATAATTTTTTTTATTGAGGCCCAACTCCATTGAGCTGTTTGCACCTCCCAAGGACCGGGCATGTTTACTAGTATACGTGTATGCTGATTGATATTCATGTTGATGACTAATTATTCTGTATTTGTTATTCACAAGAATTTTTTCAAACTTCTTTTTTTAATGACAAACTTTAGTAGTTAGTTGCTATATTAATTTTTACTTATTTGTCCAAGTTTGAACTGAGGACTTCCAACTTTTTAACACTTAACTCAAACCAGTTGATGTTGGTCCCACCACGTGGGGCATGTTCCAGCCAAAAGAAAAATTGCAACAAGCAATTGGCAAAGTCTTCTACACATTAAATGCATGGCTTAGTCTTTCCCTTCAAATAGTTTGGCTACGTATAGGTTGTACAGAGAACACACATAGCTTGTGGTGCAGCGGTTTGAAAGCATCGCATAAAATTATAGTTTTCACACAAGAAGGACATGACTTTAGTGTGAAAGGAGTGCATAGCATTCAACTCCTCATCAGCTTATTTCCTCTATAAATAGATGTGTATTTGAAGGAAGGAAAGCATCGAAGCAGAAGTGAAAAATACAAAGCTTTTGTGTGTAGAAGTGTGTGAGAGGAAAAATAGAGTGTTGAAATCCAGAGAGTGTGGAAAAAATACACCGGTTGGGTATCATCTCCATAACTTCTAGGTGCTATAAAATAATAGCATTACAATAGAAGTAGGTCTCACGGGAAACACTATATTGTATCTCTTGTGTGTGTAAGAGAGTGGAGAGAATATTGTAATATTCTTATATATAGTGGAATATTTTTCGGAGTTTGTCCTGTGGTTTTTCCCTCGGTATTAGAGGGTTTTCCACGTTAAATATTGTGTTCAATTTTATCGCTACCACTGCGCTGCAAGATCCAATCTCTTTTGGATTTTGGAATTTTAATTTACACTCGCTTTAAGCTCGTCAATCCCAACAAGTGGTATCAGAGCTCCGGTTGGAGCTCGAGATTATAGTGTAAATTAAATGGAGGAGAACACTGGTAACACTGGTACGATGATTAAACTCACTTCTACAAACTACTCCATTTGGAAACCAAAAATGGAGGATATACTCTACTACAAGGATATGTATGATCCTGTAGGAAAAGGAGACACAAAGCCAGATAAGGTGACAGATGAAGACTGGAAAAAGTTTCATCGAAAGGTTGTCAGTTTGATTAGGTAGTGGGTGGATCTTACTGTATTCCACCATGTAGCCACAGAGACAAATGCCCAGACTCTGTGGAAGAACATCGAAAAGATGTATCAAAGAAAGACTGCACAAAATAAAACTTTATCTATTAGAAAGTTGGTGAATTTAAAGCACCGAGAAGGAAGATCAGTTGTCGAGCACTTGAGTGACTTTCAAGACTTGGTAAACCAATTGGTTGCCATGAAGCTGGTACTGGATGACGAATTACAAGCACTATTACTTTTGAGTTCTTTGCCGGAAAGTTGGGAAACTTTGGTGGTGTCATTAAGCAACTCTGCTCCAGATGGAGCGCTGACTTTGTCCCAAGTGAAAGATAGCATGTTTAATGAAGAAACAAGAAGAAAAGACATGGGATCAAGTAGCTCTCAAGCCCTTGTCACAGAGAACAGAGGCAGAAGTAAGAGCAAGGGGAGATCCAATAAATCCAAAGACAGATCACAATCTCAACCTCAAAGAAAGTTCAAGTGTTTTCACTGCGGCGAAGGACACATCAAAAGAAATTGCAAATCTTGGAAGAACAAAGAAAAGAAGGACTCGAGGAATCAAAGACCAGATGAAGATGAAAATACCACAACCCCAGTAGTTGATAGGGAAGTGGTGTTGCTTTCTGTTGAAGAAGAAGAATGTCATGTTGCAGATTCATGTGTTGAATGGGTCATTGACTCAGAAGCTTCTTATCATGCCATTTCCAACAAAGAATTCTTTATGGTGTACAAAGCTGGAGACTTTGGCAAAATAAAGATGGGCAATAGTAGCATTACATATATTGTTGGAATTGGTGATGTGTGTGTTCAAACCAATACCGGTTTAACACTAACACTGAAGGACGTGTGACATGTGCCGAATTTGCGTCTAAATCTAGTCTCTGCTCATGCTATAGATTTAGCCGGATTTCAAAACAACTTTGGTGATGGAAAGTGGAAACTTACCAAAGGATTGTTCATGGTTTCTAGAGGTGCTGGGTATTCGAAGCTTTACAAAACTCAAGTCAAGCTGATCAAAGATGGCTTGAATGCGGTCGAGAATGTTGCTTTGCCAGATTTATGGCATAAAAGGCTGGCTCATCTAAGTGAAAAAGGATTGTAAATTTTGTCAAGGAAGTCCCTCATTCCATCTGACAATGGTACTAAGTTGAATCCTTGTGATTATTGTTTATTTGGCAAGCAACATAGAGCATCTTTCAGTAGAACTTCAAAGCTGAAAGATAATATATTGGATATGGTGTATTCTGATGTGTGTGGACCCATGGAAGTGGAGACTTTTGGTGGTAGCAGATATTTTGTGACGTTTATTGATGATGCTTCCATAAAGGTGTGGGTGTATTTCCTTAAAAGCAAGGATCAGGTGTTTCAATACTTCTAAAGGTTTTATGCGATGGTGGAGAGAGCGACTAGTACACCTTTGAAGTGTCTTCGTTCCGATAATGGGGGTGAATATACTTCCCATGAATTTAAAAGTTATTGTTCTGAGCACGGCATCAGACATGAGAAGACGGTTCCTGTCACCCCACAACATAATGGTGTAGCTGAAAGAATCAACAGAACCATTATAGAGAAAGTTAGATGTATGTTGAAAATGGCTAAGCTGCCTAAGCCATTTCGGGGTGAGGCTGTTCAAACCACATGATAAATGATTAACAGATCTCCATCTGTTCCTTTGGGCTTTGACATTCCTGAGAGAATATGGTCCGGACATGATATAAGTTACTCTCATTGGAAGGTGTTTGGATGCAAAGCCTTAGCTTATGTAAATAAGGAGCATAGACAAAAAATTGATGATAAAGCCATTCCTTGTATACTTGTGGGCTGTGGAGATGAGGAATTTTGCTACAGGTTATGGGATCCAGAGAAGAGAAGAATTATTAGAAGCAGGGACGTAGTGTTTCATGAGCAAGAAACTATGTCAAATTCTGCTATTCCAAAAAAACCTAAACGTTATGGTAAGGTTAATCTTACACTTACCACTCCTCCTATAAGAGTTGCCATAGAAGGGGGAGATCTTAATGAAGACCCTAGGGTTGATGGTGAGCCAGTAATTGAATATGGTAATGATGATGAAGATGTCGAGGATGAAGAGCAATCCCCTACATATCAGCTTAGGAGATCAAATAGAGATCATCAACCATCTACCAGGTACCCTAGTTCAGAGTACATCCTCATCACTAATGAGGGGGAGCCAAAAAGTTTCGATGAAGTTCAAACTCATATGGATAAAATCCAATGGATGAAAGCAATGCAAGAAGAGATGGATTCCTTGCAGAAAAATGATACTTATGAACTTTTGAAACTTCCTGAAGGCAGAAAAGCCTTGAAGAATAAATGGTTGTTCAAGCTCAAGAAAGATGGTGACAAGCTAGTGAAGTAAAAAGCTCGCTTAGTCGTTAAAGGTTTTGGAGAAAAGCGAGGAATAGATTTTGATGAAATCTTCTCTCTAGTTGTTAAGATGAGTTCAATTCGAGTTATACTCGGATTGGTTGCTAGCTTGGATTTGGAGCTTGAACAAATGGATGTAAAAACTGCATTTCTTCATGGAGATTTAGATGAAGAGATCTACATGGTTCAACCAGAAGAATTTGAGAAGATGATGAGCAAAACCGCAAGTGTACGGTTTTACCGAAGTAGTAAAAAGAGAGTATCGTTCCAACAAGGAGTTGTTCAATTTAATTAACTTTTAGGAGATGATTAGAAGAAAGTTTAGTTGTAAAGATTGGGTTTTTAGAAGTTAAAAAGAAAAATAATAAAAAGCGCTTTGGGAATATTGGTTCATCATAATAACGAATCCTATTCAAACAAACTTTAAACCATAACTTTATATTCGACCTACTTTCTAAAGACAAGTTTCTCTTTAGCTTATCAAAGCTTCTTTCGAAGTGCAGTGAGTGTGTTCCTTTAGCAACCACACCTATTCTCATGGTTGATTGCTATTAGAATCCTTAAAGAACGAAACTTTATATGTCTCAAGGTTTGCTAGACTATTCTCATGTTTCGCAACCCTTGTCTAAATTCACTTGTTCCAATATCAAAGCTTGGTTGTCGCTTCATGAATTGATATTTGAGATGATGAATTAACAATTACTAACCCTCGGCTGTCGCTTTATGAGTTTGGTATTTGTTAATTCATTATAAAAATGGTGAATTAGATTAGAAAGTAGATTTATATAAAATTAGGGTTTATGGCTTGGTTTGATTCGGATTACATCATTAGACTTATTCAACAATCCCAAGACAAGAAGAATCTACTCATTCATGATCATCGTAGACATAGAAGAGAAGAAGAACATAAAATAAATAACAAGAAAGTAAAAGAAGAACTTTTATTAAGAAAGACAATTGTCACTATTGAATTCCAAGAACAAAAGATGAATTGTTGTGATAGCTAGTTACTCTATTTATAGTTTACAATGACTTAAGCCCTAAGAAATATAACACTAGAATGTTCCACAAGAAACCACGGGCTTTTAGGTAAGAAGTAAACTAATAGGTAGCTTGTCCATGAAGCAAAAGCAGCAAAAGTGGATCCTGAAGGTTGGCACGGCCGTGCTGCTGGTGGCACGGGCCGTGCCAAGTCTCTGACTTGAGGAGTGACATATTTTTGTCCCATATTTCGTATTTTCATCCCGAATCAGCTCCTAATCCTCTTTCTTTTGCTCCAAGACTAAATCTTTAGATATTTGTTCCTGAAATATAATAACTTACAATTGAAGTAAAATAATTCTAAAAGGAAATAATATTTAAATAAAACGAAATCAAATCTAAATAAAATAGACTCAAATAATATATTAAAAACACTAATTTATTGACTCATCAGAAGGCTCGATAGGAGCACTTGGTTTGCAAATTGAAGAAGAACTTGTATGGATTAAAACAGGCACCAAGACAATGGTATAAGAAATTTGACTCGTTCATGATGAGTCATGAATATACTAAGACAGATGCAGACCATTGTGTATATGTCAAAACATTTCGAGGTAACAAATTCATCATCCTTCTGTTATATGTAAATGATATGTTCATAGTGGGACAAGATAAGGCAATGATTGGTGATTTGAAGAAGGAATTGTCAAAATCCTTTGACATGAAAAATCTAGGGCCTGCAAAGCAAGTTTTAGGCATGAAGATTTTGCGAGACTAGAAAATTAGGAAGCTATGGTTGTCACAACAACAGTATGTGGACCGAGTTCTAGAAAGATTCAACATGAAGGGTGGTAAACCAGTTTGCATACCGTTAGCCAATTACTTTAAACTCAGCAGAGTGAGTTGTCCTACTAGTCAAGATGAAAAAGAAGCTATGGTTGTTATACCTTACTCTTCAGCAGTTGGGAGGTTGATGTATGCAATGGTTTGCACTAGGCCAGATATTGCTCATGCAGTTGAAGTTGTTAGCAGGTTTCTTTCCAATTCGGGTAAAGAACATTGGGAAGCTGTGAAGTGGATCTTGAGGTATCTGAAAGGAAGCTCTAATAAGTGCTTATGCTTTAGAGGATCAGAAAATCTACACAGATGCAGATATGGCAGGTGACCTGGATGGTAGAAAATCTACTTCAGAAATTGTGTTTACTTTTGCAGGGGGAGTTGTATCTTGGCAATCTAAATTGCAAAAATGTGTTGTCTTATCAACAACTGAGGCAGAATATATTGTCATGGCTGAAGCAGGGAAGGAAATGTTTTGGCTAAAAAGATTTCTTGATCAATTGGGAATGAAGCAGGAAAGGTACGTTATCCATTGCGATAGTTAAAGCCTTTTGGATTTGAGTAAGAATGCGATGTACCACTCTCATACAAAGCATATTGATGTCAGATATCATTGGTTGCGTCAAGCAGCGGAAGAACAACAATTTATGTTGGAAAAGATTCACACCGATAAAAATCCCGCGGATATGTTGATGAAAGTTGTAGCACGTGAAAAGATTCAACTTTGTGCCGAGTTGATCGGCATGGATTGCAAGTGAATGAATTGCGAGGATATATCCCTTTGGCTGGAGGGGGACAATTGTTGGTCCCACCACGTGGGGCGTGTTCCAGCGAAAACGAAAATTGCAACAAGCAATTGGCAAAGTCTTCTACACATTAAATGCATGGCTTAGTCTTTCCTTTCAAATAGTTTGGTTATGTATAGGTTGTGCAGAGCATGACATAAAATTATAGTTTTCACACAAGAAGGACATGACTTTAGTGTGAAAGAAGTGCATAGCATTCAACTCCTCGTAAGCTTATTTCCTCTATAAATAGAGATGTATTTGAAGGAAGGAAAGCATCGAAGTAGAAGTGAAAAATACAAAGCTTCTGTGTGTAGAAGTGTGTGAGAGGAAAAATAGAGTGTTGAGTAAATCCAGAGAGTGTGGGAAAAATATACCGGGTGGGTATCATCTCTATAACTTCTAGGTGCTATAAAATAATAGCATTAGAATAGAAGTAGGTCTCACGGGAAACACTATATTGTATCTCTTATGTGTGTAAAAGAGTTGAGAGAATATGGTAATATTCTTAAATATAGCGGAATATTTTTCGGAGTTTGTCTCGTGGTTTTTCTCTCGGTATTAGAGGGTTTTCCACATTAAATATTGGTGTTCAATTTTATCGCTACCGCTGCGCTGCAAGATCCAATCTCTTTTGGATTTTGGAATTTTAATTTACACTCGCTTTAAGCTTGTCGATCCCAACAGTTGAGCTATCCAACCCCGTTTTCAAACTTGTGCTAATATCTTTTACAGCTCTGCAAAACTCCGGAGAAGTATCTGTTTGATCTTCAAAGGGTTGAGGGTCCCCAGTTTCTTTTCTTGGATCTTTGTGTTGCCTTCCTTGCGCAGCTTCGTGTTCTCTAGTGCAAAGCTAGGGAAATAAGCCGCATGAGGGACTTGAGGTTTATTATGTTGCATGTGAATAACTTATGTTGTAAGTATAAATTTTCCTTTCGGTATGAATTGACCTTAGGTCTGTACTTTTTAGCATACCCCTGCGAGGCAATCTTAAATATGTTTCTTCACATCCATTTTGACAATGAATTGAGTTTTTCAATCCTGCGAAATCTCAATGCAATTTTTTATTTTTTTTAACTTGTATCCAATCTAAGAACCAACTAATTTGAGAGGACCAATCTCATCGCCCACTTGCAGATGCTCTACTTAAAGCCAGAGAAAAACTTTGAATGGACTTGTCTACCGAAACTGACACCACAGGACATCAAACCTAAGACTTTGAGGAGCAAACTCCAAGATCCCAAGTCAACCACTACGCCAACCCCAAATGAGTTATCTTTGTGCAATCTTAAGTGTCAAGTGTTTGTTATCTATTTGATTTCATTTAGAAGTTTATGTTTGGGATGAATTGTTTGTGGGAAAATTTAATTGTCCAATCATATGTTAATATAGTTATTTATGCGTATATTGATAAAATATGTCTATGATATTATTGTGAGATCTGATCAGATGTTTGTATACATTTTTTTTGGTATGTCATTGATGTAGATGCAGAGGTGTTAAACTCTAGAGGTAATGAGCATGGGGAAGTCAACTTATTTGAGTTAAGGATACAAAGTTGAGTTTAGAGTTTAAATTCGGACAAAGAATATAATGTAATATTTGTCATTAAAAAAAGATAATTGCTTTTCTCACATTCATTGTTTCTTAGAAACACATGAAAATAACCAAAAAACTCCAGCGGTAGTTAACTACCACTGAGTTTTTTGGTCATTTCCATGTACTTCTGGTAACTACGACTGAGTTTTTTGGTCATTTTCATGTACTTTTAGGAAACAATGGATGTGAAAACAGCAAGTGTCTTAAAAAAACTATAGAGGTAATGGAAATGAAGGATGAAATTTTGGGACATTTGATATCATGATGGCTCAACGAGGCTTATTTAATTTCTCTAAAAACTGTTAATTTTTACGAGAAATGAATGATTGAATAATTCGTCTTCTTCTTGGATATTCTTTAAACTTGGAATGTAGGATTTAAAAACAAAAAATGGTTGCATATTGTTTAAACTTAAAATTTAGGTAAGAACAAAAATTGGAGATGATCCGTAAAACATAGTGTTTGATCATGTACCGAAATTAAATATACAAGACTGGTTTTCATTTTATATTTTCACTCTCAAATACAAAACGTCACCTTATTTTCAATGTTTTCCTGCTTTAAAATAGTTAAAGTAATTTTTACTGTTCCTTGCACAAATCTTTTTAAGACAGCATATTGAAATATTATCAACAAGTAAAAACAATTTCGCAAACCAAACATACCCTTAGCCTAGAAACGCACACTTTGTTAAACAAGCTACTAAATGGAAAAAGGAAGCTAAGTGCTATTGTATATATAGCTTCCCAAGCATTATAATTTACTTCTGGTGAGATGAATGGAAAAAAATAAGCTGGTCATGTTTAAGGGCATAAGCCAAGTCAATCTCAGGCTAAAAACTACAACCTTCTCAGCTAAATACTACTTGACAAAAAAACCTTCAAAGAATATAAATATAGCAAAAATATATAGTACAAGTATGGCAGGATGGAAAACAGTCACCAGAAAAACAATAAAATAAATAAAATAACGTTACTTATCAGAGTATAATTAAAGAAAATAACAGTACAGATCATAGTATCATAGTTTGATGGGAATCATCGCATAGAAGTACATCCTATATCTCCAATTGAACATATAAAGCAATTCGCATATAAAGAACGGACTGCCAACCAAAAATCACCATTTCATGTTGGATATAAGGTGAAATGTCCATTCTTGCTTTTAGTGAAAAGAGGCAAGTGAACTTAAGATTAATCTTTCCACATATCTGCAAACTCATCCTGCTCCAGAGGATTGGCCATCTCATGCATTTTCCTCCTTGTCTTTGCTTTGACCTTCTTTGCAAACGTTCCAGCCTTTTTCTTCTTCTGCAAAGCTCGGATCTACAACAACATACAAAGATTAAAAACATAACCAATATGTAGCTATTTTCAGTAGAAAATTACAGAAATTACAGGTGTACATTGAGAACATGTTGGTTGTTACCTGGTTTGGCGACACGTAGAGTGGATTCTCATATAAAGTCGGGCCTCCAAAACTCCCACCGAATATTTTAATCGGATTCAAGCAGAACCGTGGACCAACCTAAACATGTAGTTTGCACGCATCAGTTAAACGAATTTTAGGAATTGACAGATCAAATATAAATTGATAAGCCAATTTTCAGACCTCAATCAATGTCATTTTATCAAGGCTTCCTCGGGGTAATTTGTCTGACTCATTGTGAGGAACAGAGATCTGCATGAGAATAAAAATGTGGTTTATTATGTAACATTGTTCAGTAAGCATCAATGACACCATAAAGCAGAAAATGAGAATAGCATTGCAAAGCCACATTTGCAAAAAATGCAAGTATACCAGCATAAAATAATACCTCTATATTGTTTAAATTATTAAGACCTCTATACATTATAAAATAACCGAAATTAAATTCACTGGATTAAGTATATAAGTCGTCAGCGCATGAATAAGTAACCCTGTAGATCCATCAATCATACACGGTAGTGTCATTGTGTTTACGACATGCATATCTATGTAAAGAATGCATTTTCTTTTCTCCTAGACTTGAAGTGTAGACAATGGAATCACGTAATAATATTAATAGCATCCAGTGGTTTACAAAAAATCAGTTGAAAGCTTTCTCTGTAACCTTAGTAAAACAACCATATTACTTATTCATTGATAGTATATAAGGTTTCCTTTGATTTTACATCAAATCTAGACTGATCATAATATCATATTTCTATTGGTCTTCAAAGTTATTATGTAATTCCATTGGTTTTCCGATGAAGTTATTACTTCTATTAGTTTTCCGATGGATAAATTGGGTTTGTTAACATTTCAAATTTGAAGCATTAGCCGCAGGTTCCTTAAGCATATTTTTATTTCATATACTACAGCCTATTTGTAAAGGAACCTGCGGCTAGTGCTTCAAATTTGAAATGTTAACAAACCCAATTTATCCATCGGCAATGTTAGCAAGAAAGAAAGAACATTTAGATTTTTCATCTAAATTTTACTCAAGTCGAAAACTATGGCTAACCAAAACAATTGACATAATTATAACCAAGATGCTTGCGCTTATTTTTTTTTTTAGAAGTAGAGCGATGTTGAAAACAACAAACTAACGGATTTTAAAGTTTAAACACTAAAATAATGCAAAATTGAAAATGATGTTACATCAATTATTAATTAGATCTTGTGCAAATGTGAACACAAACCTGGTAATTCCGGAACCATATATGGTCATCAACTATTGAGAAAACAAAAACGTGATCATGGAAAGGCTTAGCCTTTCTATGGTCCTTCGGTGTTTCAAATATCTGGATGAAGAAATGAAAAAGTATGTCAGCAATAATCAAAATTGTGTCTACTTCGATTATTCTAATAACCAAGAAAAACATGTGCATGCGCGCGCGCACACACACACAAATCTACTAACCCTATTGAAATACATAACTGAAGTGCAAAACCAAAACTAGAGAAAAATGTGAACAGTAATACATGTTTGGCCCACATTCTACTCAATTTAACTATGACAAGAGCCAAACATCATAACATAACATTTACAGTATTTCTCAAGTCAATGGTGACAGATTAAGAAACTTTAAAGCATATAGATATATGAGAATTGTTCTATAAGATCACAAATACATCAGAAAAGTGCACATAAAACATCTTTCGATCATACTAGCAACTCATACAACGCAACACCTCCAAAGCACCACCAAACTAAGATGGTATTATTGAAATAACCATAACTTTTGAATTCAAAACAATGCATAGAAAAGTAATCAAATCAAAATACCTGTAACAGCATCTCCTTCAACAGTTTCCAGTATGCATCTTTTTCAAAATTTGATGAAAATGTCAAAAGAGGGCGGGAGCCTTTTAGGTGGTTCCCAGTAAGCTTCAATTCCTCCATTGTGTGCACTGGAAAGTAGTGAAGGTAAAAGAGAAACTGGTAAAATGGCCTCGGAGAGAGAGACGGTCATAATTCAAAAAGAAGAATGAAGAACTGGATTACTGATCCTAGAATACTAGATAATCATAACAAGGAAATTGTTTTATGTAGTAACCTTAAGATAACAAACAGATGAGAATATTACCGGCACTAACTAAAAATTTAACAGACGGGCCGTTGGGGCATTTTGCCATCCAGAGATAAAGATCTTTTGCCTTCCTGCACTGAAATTCACATACACAGAAGGTAGATATAAAATAGTCATCCAAATGTCACAAATAGACTAGCCTTGCTCGAGATTAAGAACTGGAACTAAAACTCAAGATTAAATGGAAAATGTTGTCTCAGTCACCAAATTTAAAATAAGTAAACTGTGTAAATACATAGAAAAACCAATTTGGGAGGGGAAACAAAGGAGTGAAAGTGTTCTGCACTTTAAAACTTAAAATGGATAAAACAAAAATCTATAAGACGCAAGAATCAGATGTGTAATCCATCACAAAAAGGAAAGAGATTATATCAATTTGAAACTAACCAACAATAACATATTGCATTAGATCTAAATATCAACATAGACGTCAACATTTGTAACAAAATGGAATAATTCTTCACAGTTCACACCATAAACAAACAGTGAATTTTCTAATTCAACAACAACATAGCATAGCTCATAAACATAATGCATAGTTGTCACTGAAAAACCTTAATGTCATAAAAAATAATACCTCAAAAAATAAACACGACGAACAATTTTTGAGCTCAACAAGCTCGTTCAAGGTGGCGCCTTTAGTTTCTTTCGATTCAACCTTGTTATCCTTTTTGCAATGAGGCAGAAGCGATACCAAGTTCAACATCAAATGTCGGTACCTATAATAAGTTTATGATCAATACCATATTCAAAAACTAATAACCCGCAATAAAAGGAAGAAGTTTTTTTGTGCTTAATTTCACACACAAACAAGAGCATTCTGATGCAATTCTTTTACTGCACACAAAGGACTTGTTTGGATTGCATTATTTAAATTTATCTACTGGAATAAACACTTGCGAGACTGTTTGGGACAGCTTCTAGAAACAACATTGAAATGTCCATAAACTGTTTTCAGCATCTTCCATAAGCTCTCCAAGATAGTTTATGAATACAACTTATAACTTACATCGAAACCATTTGACATTAATTCAATTTTTGTTGCAGAAATAACTTATAAATAAGCACTTACAAGATAAACCCTTACAGCATAATAACTTAACTATGTTGTTAGCCAAACATAGCCAAAATAAACATTCGAACTCAAAACAAGCACAAACTGCGCGAATACAGCAAAATATATTTGGGTTTTGTGATTTATACCTGTAAACAATACGCCTAGAGCAAGTAACCAAAACTTTCTCTTTGTTCCTGAATACAGGTGAAGCACCATTGTCCTTAATGTCAACTTCATTCTCAATTTCATTCTTATCCTTCCATCCCAAAAGGGTCCTCACTGGTCTCTCAGGAGCAACATCATCCTTTTTGGGCACAGCCACAGCTTCAGCTTTTTCACTTCGCTTTCTCTTCCCCATGTTATTCGGCTAATCTATCACATAATATAAATTAAATCATTTAATTCATATAAGTCGTTAGTTAAAAGAGTTACTACACTGTCAATCAATCATAGCTGAAAGAAAATTAAAAAAGTTTGATGTTTATCATAATCACTTCAAAAATCACAGACAGGATTGGTTGCTTGAGATATAGTGACACAGTGCATGAAAATTAAAACTTTAGGCCTGTTTGGATAGACTTATTTTAACTAAACTACTAGCATAAGTTTTCTGAGACTGCTTGGGAGAACTTATGAAACCAGCTTAAGAAATATTCATAAGCTGTTGTCAGCTTATTTGCATAAGTTCTCCAAGATGGCTTATTAAAACAGCTTATAGCTTATAACAGTTCAACTTAATCTTATAGTTTTCCCTATAAATAGCTTATACATAACGTAAGCTGCAAATAAGCTGTTTATCCAAACAGGGTCTTACATTAAAACTAATGATACATGATCCATTTAGCTACAAAATAAAATTTTGTCAATGACCCAATTGCCATTTTAGTTCAAAATAACATTTTGACAGTGACCCATTCGATTTCTTCAGTTAAGATAACAAAAACAGATACATACATACATACATACATACATACATACAGTAACACAAGCATGGAAGAGGACAATAAAACGAAATAAGAGAGAAAACAGATATAGAGAGAAGGAAGGTACCTAGGTGATTGCAGAGGAAGGAGGTGAAGGTGGATAATCGCTGGCTATGGTTTTGGTGGCGATGAATGGAAAACGGAAGCAAAGAAAGGGTTTTAGACCTACTGGAGATTTTTGGAATCGTCAAGCATCTATGGGCCAGGTTTAACTGGGCTTATAAAAGCCCACTTCTTCTTTTTTTTCTAACATTTTGAAGGTTTAAATATGATTTTTTATGCTTTTTATCATTTGTGTATTGTTTTAGTTTTTACAAAATTTATTTATATTAAAAAATTTCAAAACAAGTAACATCTCAAAAATTGTTTCCTTAAAAAAAAAAATCTCAAAAATTGTTATAAACTATAAATGCTTTAAATTTGTGGGATAATTTATTATTTTTTTGATCAAAGGTGGGATAATTTATTATGTTTGATTGTATTGACTTTTAAGGTTTTTAAAAAAAATACTTTTATAAACAGGATTTTTCAGTTTGTATTTGAATGGATTCATAACACAAATTTTAGGATTTCAAAGTATTTTATGAAGTCTTAAGATTTAAATTTCGTAGGATAAACAGTGCAACAGGCCGACGACTTATTGATATCTTATGTGGTGTAAAAATATATTTTCTCTATCCTTTCTATGTTATTTAATATTTAAACAATTTCTAATCACACACCAATAATTTTCGATTAAACCAAATTTTAATTAAAATTTAAAGATAATATAAAATTGTTCTTATTCATATGAATTGAGTGTACGTTGTAGAAAACGTAAATTGAGTTCAAGTAATTTACATGAACCAAGTAGGTAAACTCAGGGGACGGCTATTCACTTACTTGATCTAAGCAATTAAAGGAGTGAAAGAACTAAAGATTAACATAACAATTAATTAATGTACTAACATTTATGAGTAAAAATGGTCGCGTAAACTCAATTTACACACAAAAAATACATAAACACATATCGTACAATAAGTAATCTCAGTTTACATAAGTCACGTCAATTAAGGTCTTGAATTTGATTCTACCGGTGCCAAGTTGGATGGATCAATTTAGTTTTTTCATAAGTTAAGTTTTATTTTTTCAAGTAGTCCGGCGGCTAAAAAAATTCACCTTAAATGTGAATAAGTCCGGGGTTTGAACCCCGACCTATATTAAACATTATCCCTTATCAAGCGAGTTAGACTCACAAGGACAAAACACACTCTTTTATCTTGACTATTGTATATTCTTTTCACCAAATCCTAGTAGTTAGATTTAGAGTAAATCTTGATCCAAAATCATCACTTCAAATTATTATTTTCTTACCTTTGAGTTAAAAATAAGTGGTTTTTATGTATTTTTCGTTCTTCTTATATTTTTGTAATATTGTTGTCTAAATATGTTATTGTTTATTTTTATTTTTCGTCTATATAGATTTAATCAATGACTCTTAGATCGTCAACGTTAGTGTAAGAATGCACGAGTAATTCACACATTTATTTTGTAAAATAAAAAAGGGACAGTTTGAGAGATCTAGTTTGTATATGCCGGTGAGAAAGAGCAAGTAACTAACGACTCCGGCGATCACACAGAATGGAACCAGAAGTAAGCATAGAAGGCTCTTCCACAATCCAAATCGCCGTAATCCCAATCGGACAAATCCCACCACCACTCCTCCGCGACTACTACTCCCTCCTCCTCCCTCTCCACACCATCCCTCTCTCCGCCATCAGCTCTTTCTACACCGAACACCAGAAATCCCCTTTCGCTCATCAACCTTGGGATTCCGGTTCCCTCCGCTTCAAATTCGTCCTCGGCGGCGCTACTCCTAGTCCTTGGGAAGATTTTCAATCGCATCGGAAAACTCTTGCTGTTGTTGGCATTGTTCATTGTCCTTCTTCGTTGGATCTTAATGATGTTGTTGATCAGTTTGCTAGTTCGTGTAAATCTTATCCTTCTTCGCTTGTTGATCGTTGCTTCGCTTTTTACCCTAATGATTCTCAGGTACTGAGGTTTTTTATTTGCTTTTGAACTATTTTTGGTGATTAATTTCCCTAAGAAATGGATCCAAAAAAGGAAATGTTTCTTATAAGTTAGAAACATCATTAGGCTAGCAAATAAGTGATAGCCTTGATCATAAGTTAGCTGATAGCGGATAGAAAACAGATTCCCAGCCTATAAGCTATAAGCTAGTAATAAGCTATAAGCTGCTGAGGAAATGACGGTTACCAAATGGCTGTATTTTATTTATATGAGCTTATAAGCTAGTAAAAATAAGTTATAAGCTCGTTACCGAATGAGCTATAAGCTCATGAAAAAAAAAAGACGGTTACCAGATGAGTCTTTTTTTAGTCATATGAGCTTATAAGCTTTAAATTGTAAGCTAGCTTATTGTGCTTGTCAAGCACATCCTTGCAGGTTTAGTTTATTAATTGTTTTGTTTTTTGTTGTAGCTTGAGGATGGAAGTAAGAGAGGTGGAAATTTGAGGTTGTTTCCACCTGCGGATCGTGCAACATTAGAGTTTCATTTGAACACTATGATGCAAGAAGTAGCTGCTTCGTTGCTAATGGAGTTTGAAAAGTGGGTGCTTCAAGCGGAATCTTCTGGAACTATTCTCAAGACGCCTTTGGATTCTCAAGCTAGTCTCATCTCAGAGGAGGTGTTCATGTTTTAGGTGTCATGAATCATTATTATTGTTGTTTTTTATTCTGGTGGTGTTATGATGTAGATTTTGATTTTTGGTTCCGTGTTTTTGGCCCTGTTTCGACAAACAGCTTAATCACGAGCTTATAGTATAATAGCTTGTCATATAAGTACTTATGTATAAGCTATTTATCGTATAAGTACTTATGTATAACCTATTTCTATAACTAAAGATAAAGTAATGTCAAACTATTTTCATATAAGCTTTAAGCTGGTTCCATAAGCCAATTTGGAGAACTTGCATGTCATAAGCTGTTTCTATAAGTTGCTCTGCACAATCTCACAAGTTCTTATGTTGATAAGTTCAGCTCAGATAATCTAATTCAAACAGACCTTGTTGTGAAGTTCAATTTGATTGATCTTGAGTGTGTTTGTGTGCAATGCAGGTTATCAAGGCCAAAAAACGGAGACTTGGGCGTGCTCAGAAGACGATTGGTGATTACTGCTTGCTGGCAGGTTCTCCTGTTGATGCTAATGCTCATTATTCTACTGCATTAGAATTTGGCAGGTTGACTGGAGATTACTTCTGGTTAGCTGGTGCATCGGAGGGTAGTGTTTGTGCCTTGCTGGTATTTTTTTCCCTCTTTTCGCGCTTTCATTCTCAGTTTGATTTAAAATTGAGTATTTTCTTTTTTTTATAAAATAATTATAGATTGTAGACTGTATGGTTAGGCAATCCACATGTGTTGTGTTTTTCATTGGAATTGGTGAAGTAATGTGAGGGTACATAAAAACCTCTCTTCATTATGGGTTTTGTGAACCCCATCTCTGATTGCATCCAGTCTGTGTTTGGATTCATGGTAGAGAGTTTTTTTTCTCTATTATTAAATGTGGTTTTAGTAATTATCTAGATGTGTGGTTACTTCCAATCAAGACTGGTCTTGCTTCCAAACTTCGGTCAAACTCAAATTTGACTAAATCAGTTTTACAAAATTATTATGTTCATTCTGCTTAATTGTTTTTTTACTTGCACAGAATGTATGAACAAGTACATATTTTGTATATAATTTAGTTAGAAAGCGTGAACTAGTAGACTAGAGTACCAAGAATTCATGGCTCCAATTTCCAAAATCTATATCCTCTAATTTGTGCTCCAATTAAGCTAGATGTTGGTTCTTAAAAGAAAAAGATGGTATGTCCTTACCGCTATCATATGAATCTTATCTTCATTTTTACTTTGCTTTAGACCGTGGTTATAGTGCAAGGGCATGAGGATTAGGCCCAAATTAGTTGAACTTGGAAATGCTGCATGTCATATATATTTGGTTATTGAGAGTAGTGGCAGTGCATGTTACATGGTATAGGAGTATAGATATAAGTCATATGACGACCATGATTGTCCTGGAAAGTGAACACGACTCTTGTCTACATTCACATCTGTATTTATTTATTTTCATTTTTATGGTTTCAGATTGACCGTATGGGCCAGAAAGATTCAGTCTTAGAGGATGAAGTTAGATATCGTTATAATAGTGTCATCTTGAATTACAAGAAGTCACAAGATAATACTCAGCGGTAAGAAGTTATCCTTTGAGGTTTGAGCCTTCATTAACCGATTTCTCTTATGCCTATTGCTTAACTGTGCTTTCCCTAGTTATACTACTCGTCTATATTTACACCTCATGCTGATTATTCCAATTTCTATTTGTTAATTAATTAAGTGTTTTTATTTCTTTTGTGCAGAGTTTCTCCCATAACTTTTGAACTTGAAGCTACTTTGAAATTAGCAAGATTCCTTTGCAGGTACGTTCTTTGCTGTGCTTTACAATGTGATAAATGTGCTTTGTTGATTCCCATTATGAATACGTAATTCAATTAGCTTTAGTATTCTGAGAAGTATCTGAGCACTTGGGGACCCTCCCCCAAAAGCTAGCTATCAAGGGGGAAGAACCAAGTCACTTAAATACTCTACTGAGCATCCCACACTACTAGATGTGAGACTTGGGCACTCCATAATACCCAAATCTCTATCATCTTCTTGAATACATGCACCGTAGCAAGCCATTATGAATTTTACATTTCAATTGTTTAACTTCTTGAAGTTAGACCAGCATTTCAATTGATTGATGCTTCATCAATTTTGAAATTTCATGCTCCTGTTTACTCAAAACAGTTGGTACATATGAGATTCAATATCTATACTAGTTTGTTAACGAGGGGAATTTAGGTGTATCATGCTATATGTTTCACTTCCTATTATTTTAAAACCAATTTTGGCGGAATTCTCTCAATCAACAGGCGAGAGCTGGCCAAGGAGGTGGTGGAGTTATTAACCACAGCTGCAGATGGTGCTAAATCTTTAATTGATGCAAGTGATAGACTCATATTATACATTGAAATAGCTCGTTTGTATGGTAGTCTTGGATACCAGAGGAAAGCTGCTTTCTTTTCAAGGCAGGTTGCTCAGTTATATTTGCAGCAAGAAAATAGGCTGGCTGCAATTAGTGCTATGCAAGTTTTGGCAATGACCACAAAAGCTTATCATGTTCAAAGTAGATCATCAATTTCCGATCATTCTATTCATAATGTGAGTATACATGCAACACCCATCAAAGCTCCTTATGTCTTTGGATATTTGAAAGACCTATGGCCTTGCTTTTGTTACTTTAAGTATATAATTATTTTATGCATTGGAGTGAAATTTTTGATTGATTTATCATTTTTTTTTTTAAACTAGAAATTATTAGTTGCTATGATAGTAAACTGTTGCTTGCTGCTTATCTCATTTGTTATTTTTTTTTAGAAACATCTCTTATTTTGCTTTGCTTAAACTTTTCCAGTAATAAACATGTAACTTAAACCGTTGCTTCTTCACAGAAGGGAATTGGATCAGATAAAGCTGATGGTGGGAAAATATATCACCAATCAGTTGTCTCATTGTTTGAGTCTCAATGGAGTACCATCCAGATGGTTGTATTAAGAGAAATTCTGCTCTCTGCAGTTCGTGCTGGAGATCCTCTTACTGCATGGAGTGCAGCGGCACGACTACTTAGGTCCTACTATCCTCTAATAACTCCTGCTGGGCAAAATGGTCTTGCTAATGCACTTTCGAATTCGTCTGAGAGGCTACCACCAGGGACTCGTTGTGCCGATCCCGCCTTACCTTTTATAAGGTATTTACTGGGTTAAAGAATTTTTTTTCCCGCAATTCATCATGACCAAGTCATATTCCTTCATCTTCCATTTTGAGTCAAGTTTTTCAAATGCTAATTTGGTCAATTGCATTAATTTTGGAGACCTAATACAAGAAACAATTTAATTATTTTCAGGGTGCATTCCTTTCCTGTCCACCCAACACAAATGGACATTGTTAAGCGTAATCCTGCTAGAGAAGACTGGTGGGTGGGTTCTGCTCCTTCAGGCCCTTTCATTTACACGCCATTCAGTAAAGGAGATCCAAATAATATCAAGAAGCAAGAGCTTGTTTGGATTGTTGGAGAGCCGATCCAGGTGTTAGTGGAATTGGCAAACCCGTGTGGCTTTGATTTAAGAGTCGATAGCATATATCTGTCTGTGCATTCAGGAAATTTTGATGCTTTTCCTGTGAGCATAAGCCTTCTACCAAATTCTTCAAAAGTGATTACCTTATCTGGCATTCCAACATCAGTGGGGCCAGTTACAATTCCTGGGTGCATCGTTCATTGTTTTGGTGTTATTACTGAACACCTGTTTAAAGAGGTTGACAATCTGCTTCTTGGGGCCGCTCAAGGGCTTGTCCTTTCTGACCCTTTCCGATGTTGTGGATCTCCAAAGTTGAAGAATGTATCTGTTCCAAGTATTTCTGTAGTACCACCACTTCCATTGCTGATATCACATGTTGTTGGAGGTGATGGGGCCATCATTTTGTACGAAGGCGAAATTCGTGATGTATGGATAAGTCTGGCTAATGCAGGCACAGTTCCAATTGAGCAGGCGCATATTTCACTGTCAGGGAAAAATCAAGATTCTGTAATCACATATTCTTCTGAAACATTAAAATCTCACCTCCCTCTAAAGCCTGGAGCAGAAGTTACGTTCCCTGTGACTTTGCGAGCCTGGCAGGTTGGTGTGGCAGATGCTGATAATACGAGGCACTCCAAAGATGCAAGTTGCCCATCGCTATTGATACACTACGCCGGTACTGTCTTCAAGACATCAGTATTTTCTTGTTTTCATGATTAATTTAGAAGTTCAGTCTGCAGGCCTTACATTGGAATACATTCAGATCAAAACCTTTTGTGGGTTCGAATATTTTATTCATTTACCTTGTGCAGCGTCATTTGCCCCCATTTCAATTTTTTCATGTTTCCTCTCCCCCTTCTGTTAGATCAGTGTCATTGTTCTCTTGCATTTAGTCCTGTCCCATCATAAATAGTTGAAATATCTCTATTTGACAAGGTTCCTTATGCAGCTCCCATCTCATGACACACTGGCATTCTCTATATTAGCAATAGCAAGCATTTATTGATTTATGTCATTTGGTGGTTTCATGTGCTGCTGTGCTGAGAACGGTTACTAACTTGTACTTTTCCTTTTATATCGGGTACTAAGGCTCTCTCCACATTTATTTCAGGTCCACTGAAAACCTCTGAAGATCCAAATGCTGTATCCCCCGGTAGACGCCTCGTTGTTCCCCTGCAGATTTGTGTTTTGCAGGGTTTGTCTTTTGTGAAGGCTCAGCTGCTTTCAATGGAATTTCCTGCTCATGTTAGTGAAAATCTTCCTAAGTTGGATGATGTGAATAATAGTTCCA
>Ga0228710_1000903_pt1 | contig 41899 bp, 22 predicted proteins | sample MedpolnodulmetaG_FD_177995 | JGI IMG/M metagenome (GOLD analysis project Ga0228710, IMG submission 177995) | Root nodule microbial communities from Medicago polymorpha collected in Santa Monica, California, United States - pink nodules | ecosystem: Host-associated > Plants > Roots > Nodule... | reverse complement strand
CCTCTGCTTCATAGCCGTGAAGTTTTTTCAAGGCAACAACCTTTCCACTTGGTAATTGTGCCTTGTAAACACTTCCATATGCTCCCGTTCCAATACAATATCTCATGTCAAAGTCTTCTGTTGCTTTAATAATGTCATCGAATGCGATTTTCCCGTCATAATTCCATACACAAAATAAATCCCCATTCTTTGTTGTCGTTGTGTTTACATGCTTGTTCTTAATAGAATTACGATGAATATTCAAGCATGTGATAAGTGAGAAGGCTAGGACTAAACTAAAAAGGATAGGAAGTACAATGACAACAATTTGCTTTAAATTATTATTTTTCTTGTGAGGTGGGCAAGGTCGGAATTGGAAGTGTATTATCTTGTATGGAAAGTTGGTACATAAATCCTTGTTCCCTATTACCATATAAGGATCAACACAATTTGGAATGGGACCCCTTAAATAATTGTAGGAAATGTTCAGAAAAGGAACATTATTACAAATAGAATGGAGTGAGATTATTATTGCTTAGGTCAATGGAAGTTTGTTAATAGGTAGAAAAATTGGAAGGAAGGTTACCAATGAGCGAGTTGTGGGAAATGTTAAGGGTTTCTAATTGAGAGAGATTTGTTAAGGAAATTGGAAAGGTTCCACTAATGGAGTTGCTATTTAACAGCAACACTTGCAATTCGGTTAATTGATCGAAGTTAGATGGAAGGAAACCAGTGAGAAAATTATATGAGATGTCAAGGTATACTAATTGTGTGAGATTTGTAAGAGAAATTGGCAAGTTTCCGGTGAGTCTATTGTTAGAAAGATCTAATACGAGTTATTCTTCTTTAATGGGTCAACTTATGAATGTGGTCCCTTTTAGAATTTCTCACAAATAAAATGCAATTTTCATTGAAAGTGGATTTTTGTTTTCTTTAGAGTGAAACTAATTTTCAGTCCCTAAAAAAAATAAAAGATCAAATTTAGTTCTTGAGAAGAAGAAAAATATACAATTTTTAGTCTTTGAAAAAAATAAACCATAACAACTTAGTTTCAACTTATTAAGTAGTTTAGTATGAGAGACCTAATCAACATGTAATTAGCTACACAGGATCAACATGATCATAGCAAAAGAGTTTAAAAACTTATTCATGAATGAAGGAATAAAAAATGAGCTTCAATGGTATAGAAACATCAGTTTTCGCCTCTTTGAAGCTTGCAGACGCCTTTATAACCTTTGGAAACCAAACTTATAGACTAGGTTTACAGTGTTAGGATTGCACCAAGATTTATACAGATCACGCTGCGATTTAAACTACTTCATGTGTCATTGCTTTAGTGGCCCAAATCGCGCCACGGTTGCTTCAGATCGCGCCACAATTTTCAACAAATGCACCCAATTTTTGTAGCTCAGATTGCACCGTGATTGATTTTTATCATGGCATTATTTCTTCAATTATTCTACTTCTTTGTCTTTGCTTCCTTTCCAATACTACAACACCCACGTTGTTGGCCTATGAAGCATATCTGACATAAAACTTATCTATTGCTAAAATCAACTAAAACACCGTGTAACTTGACTACAGACCGCGCTAAATGACTCTAAAAACAGTTAAGTAACTAATATGACAGAGTATCGTCGCCTTCTGATACTAACAAGAGAGTGCAAAAAGAGGCATTCAACATATATATATATATATATGGATAAAAAAGGTGACAGAGACTTTGTGATGTTGAGAAATTTGTTTGATACATAAAGGAGACGCGGAAATATGGAGGGTGTTGAACAAATGATAAAGGAAAAAGGATCAAATAAAGAGGTTGTTTGGAGTGTTATTTATTACAATGTATAGAATTCACATTTCAGTTAGTTATAGAACAACAATTACGTACCTTGCAGTGCAAGCTATGGTTTAGCTGTCAATAGTTAGTATGCCTGCTAGTGCATCTTAGTTAGAGTATGGACATTCAGTAGAGTATAATATATGCTGTACTCACTAAGATTCATTTCCCTGTTTCATGAGAGAAAGTTAGTTATGATCCTAATCATTCTTGGTTTCTCATCACCGTCATTGCAAATCTTTGATCTTTAATCTTTGCATTTTCTGCATTGAAGATTCTTGGTGGATCTATTCTTGATTTTATAGTATTCTCTCCTGTATTATATGAAAGTGCAACTTCAACTGATTTTAAGATTTCTGATCCAACCTTAAGTCCATTGCACCGCTTTGCTGAGGTATTGTCATTTACGGGTCTTATGTCTAAGACCTCACGTAGTCTTGATTTACAAGTGTAACTTATGTCGGATTATGAGGGGAGGAAAAATATTTATGGTAAATATTGTATATAAATAGTTTATTATATTCATACATTTTTAAATTTGCTTTCACCCGTCCACAAAATTCAAAATTATGTTTCCACTGAGCTTCACTAATTACTTAGACATAAACAACTTTGCTTGTGTTTTGTGTTTTTGTTTGATTATGAAACATAGATGGTTGCTTCAACCAGAAGGTTTCTTATTATTAAAAAAATAAATTATATTCACTCACATCTTAAATGAACAAAAAGAAGCAGACACATGTGAGTTGTTTAAGGATGATCTATTTTCTTAAAATGTGGATAAATTGATTAACAACAATAGGACATGACTTTAAAGTATTTTCTCAACTCATCTCAAAATGAGTTGCTTATTTTTATCACAAGAGAATTACCTATATAACTAGTAAGGCAATGCTTCTGATAAGTTGACAATGTTATGCTTCAGTGCATAATTCAAATTCAGGGACGAGAATAGCTGTTTGGCTTACTCAAATATCAAGGGTGTCTTTTCTGAAGAGAAAATTAATAATATTAAATGACATACATTGATAAATGGAGCATAAAAAAGAAAATATTCATTCAGTTATTGAAGTAATAATCACCAAGCACGTCAAGATTTTTCTTGTTGAATTTGTAAACCTTGAGATTTTGATTGAATCAATTGCAATACCTTTATCTTTTAATTCAATTAGCATAATAATTGAAACAGAAGTAGTTCAATTTTATACAAAAACAGAAATGTGAATACATAAATACTTATGTTTGATATATCAGAACAACAAACTTTTACAGCATTTTTCAACAACTTTTGGGAAGAAAACAAAAAAAGAAGACAGTGTCTTTATTATTGAATAATGACAAACTCAACTTAATTCATTCTGAAGTTTTTGTTTCAAGGGTTCGCAATATAAAATAATGCTTTGAGTTCTTCACTCATTAGTTGCTGCACTGAAATTTCACTTAAAGGAATGCTTAATGGTGTAAGCTCGGTGACAAAACTTTGTGACACACGTTTCATTGTTGGTCGAGAACGAGGATTGAGATTTGAGCAGGCAAATGCAACCACGGCAACATGAATTATGTCACGTATAACTATGTCATTATTTGGAAGTGGAAGACGCTGGTCTAATACTTGACATAGTTTGACACTTTGGATCGATGTTGATTGAAGTGATGACAATAAATCCCCAGGGTGCCTTCCAACTAAAGCTTCAAGTGCCACTACACCAAAACTATATACATCACACTTTTCATTCACAGCCATAGCATAGGCAAGCTCTGCATTGATCAAATCACTATGAGTATTTAAAAGGGTCCACATACACACACATGTAAGTGTATTTAATGAATATTCAAAAGTGTATGGATTTGTCCAACTTTAACCTTTCATAATAAGCAAATATATAATTTGTTATAATCAACTTTGTAAGTACAAAAATAGTAGTTTAACAATTTAGTAATACAGTTTTATGAACAATTAGCATGAAAAATTGATGAACGTGTATGTTATTTGTCGGGACTATGAATATGCTTGTTTTGCATCATACAAAAATGAAGGAAAAAAAACCAAATAAGAAAGAAAAAATATCAATGATTAATTTACCAGGAGCAATATATCCAATAGTTCCAGCAACTATAGTTCGATTGGATGAATCATATTGAAGGATTCGAGCTGTGCCAAAGTCAGAGACACTGGCCTGCCACTCAGAGTTTAGCAAGATATTGCTAGTAGATACATCTCTATGCACTATTGGAGTAGTGCAATCATGGTGAAGATATGATATAGCAAATGCAACTCCTTTAATAGTGTTAATCCTTTTCCTCCACTTGAATTCCACGGCTTCTACATCATCATACAAGACAGAGAACAAGCTTCCTCTCTCCATGTATTGATAGATCAAAAACATGATTCTTTTGTGCAAGCAAAATCCATAAAGTTTCACAATATGTCGGTGCTTTATTTCTGATAATATTCTCACTTCATTTCGGAAACTCTCATCAAAAGATGGAACCTCGGCTTCATATCCGTGAAGTTTCTTTAAGGCAACAGCTTTGCCACATGGTAATTGTGCCTTGTAAACACTTCCATATGCTCCTGTTCCAATGCAATATCTCATGTCAAAGTCCTCTGTTGCTTTAATAATGTCATCGAATGCAATTTTTCCGTCATAATTCCATACACAAAACAAATCCCCGTTCTTTGTTTTCGTTGTGTTTACTTGCTTGTTCTTAACATAGCTATGCAAAGTTTGAGGCATATGATAATTGACAAGGATAAGATTAGACAAATAAGCATAGCAAGAGCAATGAAAACATGGCTCTTTACTTTATTACTTTTCTTGGAAGGTGGGCAAGGTTGGAATTGGAAGTGGATTCTCTTGTATGAAAAGTTGGTACATAAATCCTTGTTCCCTATCATTATATCAGGGTCAACACAAGTTGGAATGGGACCCCTTAAATAATTGTAGGAAATGTTCATAAAATAAACATTACAAATAGATTTTGAAATTGTTCCGGTGAGTTTATTATTGCTTAAAATAAGACTTTGAAAATGTCCAAGCTCGGAAGGGATTTCACCACTAATGAGGTTGTGACTGAGGTCAATGGAAATTTTGTAATCTATAAATGGAAAAAATTTGGAAGGAAGGACACCATGGATTAGATTGTGGGAAATATCAAGGGTTTCTAATTGAGAGAGATTTGTTAACGAAATTGGAAAGGTCCCACTGACGGAGTTGTTATTTAACATCAACACTTGCAATTTGGTTAATTGATCAAAGTTATATGGAAGGGAACCAATGAGAAAATTATATGAGATGTCAAGGTATTCTAATTGTGTGAGATTTGTAAGAAAATTAGGAAAGTTCCCGTTGAGTCTATTGTGAGATAGATCTAATGTGATGATATTTTTTAGGAACGCCAACTCAAAAGGAAGGGAACCTTGAATGTTGTTGTGAGAGATGTTCAGCTGTTGCAAGTGTTTGAGATTTCCTAGTGAAGAAGGTATCTCACCTTTGAATCTATTGTTAGATAGACTTAGTGTTGTTAGTTTTTTGAAGAACCCTAACTTAAAAGGAATACAACCTTCAATGTAGTTGTTAGAGATGTATAAGTGCTTTAATTGTGTAAGGTTTCCTAGTGATGGAGGTACCTCTCCTACAAGAGAATTCTGAGACACAACGAGATGAGTGAGTTTGGTGAGATTTCCTATTGAAGGAGGGATCTCACCACTGATTCTATTGTGATATAGATATACTCTATTGATATTTTTAATGAATCCCAGCTCGTAAGGGATGGAACCTTCAAGGTTGTTATAAGAGATGTCCAGGTGTTTTAATCTTTCAAGATTTCCTAGTGAAGGAGGTATCTGACCTTCAAGATAATTATTAGACAAATTAAGATGAGTGAGCTTGGTGAGATTTCCTAGTGAATGAGGTATCTTGCCTTTAAGAAAATTTTCAAACAGATCAAGATGAGTGAGCTTGGAGAGATTTCCTAGTGAAGGAGGTACCTGACCTACAAGATTGTTGTCAGAGAGGTCAAGATGAGTGAGCTTAGAGAGATTTCCTAGTGAAGGAGGTACCTGACCTTCAAGATAGTTGTCTGACAGATCAAGATAAGTGAGTTTGGAGAGATGACCAATTTGTTTTGGGATAGTCCCTTGTAGTCCAACTGAGCTTATAACAAGGCTTTCTAAATTGTTAAAAGCAGAATAGTTGAGAGTAGACAAGTTAAGTGTTACAAGTTGATACCCCCAAAGGTCTATGTTGATTGCTTTTATGCTTCCAGCCTCGTTGCACAATATGTCATACCAATTACAACGATGAGATATATTGAAGTATGCATCAGAAGTGTTCCACCATCTACTATTTATTATAGCATTTGCCTCCATTTGAAGTTGATGAGATGTCACAGTGGCAGCAGATCGAGTTCCCACAATCAAACTGCAAATAAGAAGAAAGGCAATCCACATTTTTGGACCAAAGAAATTTGAAATTAAATATTTTTTCAAGCTCATAACTTCTTTTTTTTTTGAGATCTAATGAATGAATATCATAAACCTTTATAATGTTGTGTGCATGACTAGTATATGATCGTTGGTCAATCTCATTCTCACACGCCAATTTTGATATTTTAATTCATATATTGTTCTACGTATATATCACTGCATAAGATATGTCTAGTATGTATGAACGTGAAAAATTGAAAGCAACATCCCTAGAGAATACAACTTCATCTTCTTAGCATCTTCCTCTTGATAAGTCTATATGTATTATTGTTTATGTGGGGGGCCCAATGAAGGAAGCATCTTCCTCTTGACGTGGTCTAGATTTTGTGCATTAGTTTCCCTTACGAGTTTTTCTTCGTCAATGAGTTAGCTTTAGTGTTTCTTGCTAACGAGTACTCTTACAATATTGACTAACTAATGACAAATCTACTAATAGAAACCTAGTTTTGGTAATACAAGTTTTTTGGTTTGTCCCTTCGTCACAAAATAACTGAGTTATTTGCACACAAAAAAAATTATCTCAAGATAATAGACACATTTCACTTTTCAATGTAATCTTAATTATTTTTTTCAATTATAACTTTAATTAATATTACTTTCATTATCCTCAATTCGATATATTCTACTTTGTATTTATAATAATGGAAAATACACCAACACTTGACAAGACACTCAAAACCGGTCATTTTTCTCTCTCTTTCACTTATACCATTTTTCTTAATATGTGTGAAATGAACAAAAAAACTCTGATATTATACGAAGAGAGTAATAATTACATTATTTTTTTATGCAAACTTAGGAGTATTTTAGTACTTTAGCCAATGTACAAAGGAGATTTGTTAACCTTCTCCAACGGATAAAACATTGTTTCTTTGCAAGTAATATTTTTACTTTTGAGTGAAACTAATTTATTCTTAAGAAAAACTGTAAGTTCCAAGAGAAGAAAAAAAAATTATTTTTCAGTCTTTAGGGAAAATAAAAGAAGATAAAGTAGATAATATGAGAGAAAATAAAAGAAAATGAAGGTAAAGCGGGCCCTAGTTTTCTCTCTAGCAGGGGCGGAGCAGGAATTTAAGGTTGGGGGGTCAAATACAAGGAATTTTTTTTTAGCGAACAAGGAACATAATTTGATTAAAAATAATAATAATAATGCAAAAGATATATAAGAATCCCTAAAGGCCTAAACTAATATTTTTCTTGTTTTTTAAGGATTTTTTAGCAATTTCAAAGAAATTTATAAATATTCAGTATGAGAGACATTAATAGGCAAGTATAATTATCATTCAAGTATTGACTTAATAGTAGGAAAAAATAACATTAAGTAGGAAGAGAAAACAAAAACACCCTTGTATAAAAATAGTAAAATAATAGTGCTTATGTTTTAGGGTTAAATGTGTTTTTAGTAAATGACAAATTATTCAGGATAACCTGAGTTTGATTCTTGAGTAGAACAATTTTTTGTCAAACTTTAGTTACCTCTCGGCCGAACTCCCAATCACCACGACCGCTTTATCTTGAGAATCGAAGGGTTAAAATAAAAAGAGAACGATGATTGACTAATTATAAGAACTTTTGTATTTTCATTCCATTTAAAATATGTTGTGGAAAGGACCATATGAGATAATTTAAAATAATATAACATATAAAACTAATGATATTAGTTGTCAATTAATCTAATAACATAGTGAACATTTTAATTAGATTAATTGGAGGACCATAGCCTAATATATATTTTATGAAACATTCTAATATAGTTTAATTTTAGTATATAAAAAAATTATTAAAAACAAAGGGGGGACCATGGCCTCCAAAGCCCCCCCTTCATCTGCCACTACTCTCCAGGTCCTCCTTTCCATTTTCTTCATTGACGAGGTGGTTTTGGGTATCTTCATCTTTTTCTTTCTATTTTAATTTAAATAAGTGTTTTTTTACATAGATCTAGTTTTTTTTGTGATATCATCGTCTGAATGCGACGACGTGTAGTTCGTCGTCTTATACGGTGTTGTTAATTTCTCTTCTTGTTGTTGTGGTGTTGAGTCGTTGAACCGAACAACTGAAACAAACCAATATCATCAAGTTAGTTTGTATCGGTTTATTTATAAAAAAATATATAAAAAAGAAGACCTAAAACCAAATCAAATTGATGTAAATTTAATTGACTTTTAACATCTTTTTAAATAAAAATAGAACCAAACTCAAATGTTGCACTCCCTAAGAATAGAGAAATGAGGTGAAGGTGATGTAAATTTGTGAAGCAAAGAAACACGAAAAAAATAAAAATGCAAAAATGAGGGACAATCATCAAAATATTGTGAACATTACTTCTCATACCTTAATGTTGAGTCCTCTCTTCTCAATTATTGGAGATTCAATGTTGTTTCCTCTCTCAACTCAAACCATGTCAGAGTCTGAAACTTGAGCTGGAAAAATGGATTTCTGCTCTTCAACTGATTCATTGGATTTCTCCTCAAGCTGAATCATATAACATTACAAGAAAATGACAACATTATAAATTTACAATATCTGCAATAATCCTATTACGCAGAGTAATTGGACAAAGTTTTCCATTCTACGATGAATGGGTCCATGGCTAAAATATTTGTTATCAACTCCAAACATTAAAAGTAAAGGTACCAGTGTTGTCAAATAACGGCTATAACATTGTAGTGTAGGAGTATTTGAACAAACTACAATTTTCTGTGATCCGCGGATGACAACACTTAAATGTTTAAACAAAGAATACAGATAAACAATCACCAAGGACATTTATTTGGGATAACAAGAAATGACAATGAACAAAAACTGGATTATAAAAGCTTTGTGGCATCTTAATTCATAGATTGTGAACAACTTGCTTCATGGATAGATTGTGTAATAGAAACTGAACTAAACCAAGAGCATTTGGTAATAGTTAAATTTAAAAAACAACAGTATATTATGGCTACTTACCCACGACATCATCATGAAAACCTTCTATGGGACCTTCATGAGCTCGGTTTTTATTCTCTGGATAGCAGAAGAGAGAAAAGAGATTACTATCAAAGCGAAATACACTGGCAAAAGAAAATACTACAACAGTATTTTTTATGATACCTTCTATGGCACCACATTATAGGAAATATGAACTTTCTCCAATTATCAGTTAACTTTTTCTTTCTGAATAGATATAAAAGTTTAAACACAACTTATGAAATCCTTATAAAAAACACATAGCAGCCAACACAAGGTAATTTGGGAATACAAACGTTATGATGAATCACAACTTGAATCGTGGGAACTTATGAAGCATATAAGCAGACGCATAGAAACCACTAATGTACGAAATGTAGGACGCTAACACTTTGAACACTACTATTTCTAGTTTGAAGCAATAGTAGTATACTCAACTTTAAGCATTCACTGCTCTTGATGTTGTCTGTACTTGACTTCTCAGTGTGGTATATCGGTGTTGTCAAATAGCTAGTACAACGTTGCTAAAATTGAACAAATTGACATTGTTTCGGGATATGCTATTTAGTTCTAAGTGTTGTCAAACAGCAACCATAACAGCAGCATACCACTAAACAAAAGAAAAGCTATTTAGTTATCCATACAATGAGACATTCGTCACCTGGTTGCCACACAAACTCTTAAATTGGCCTAACACATCCTTACAAAACTGGCTTGTATGGTGAGGAGTGCCTCCTCTTTATAAACTCTTCTCAATAATCTTATCTATCCGATGTGGGACTAAATCCCCTCGAGTGTTGGCCGCTAACATATCTACCCTCCTTTTTAGGTTTTAGGCCTTTATTTAACAAATAAACTGCTTCTTTATTTTCATTAATGTCTTCTTGTAGTGCAATCATGAAGTGATTGTATCACGATTGTCAATTGAAATAGAAAAACAATAATACAATAATTAAGTTAATTATCCTTAATTTCCAAAATTGAATAATCATGTAAATTGAATAAACATTCTTTGAGTCTTGTGATCTGCCTTGACTTTGCTTAGTCCACGACACCAAACTCATCTAAACTTTCTCTCTGGAAAAAAAAATGAATAATAATGTAGGTCTAATCTATTTATATATGATGTAGGTTTTCTTTTAATCAGACCATAACTGTTAGGATCTAGCACGATTGGTAGGATCTGTTGGTTCCTATCAATAACCGTCTTTGTTAGCCTCTATGGGAAAAAATGCTTGAACATACTTCAATCATTCAAAAACAAAACTACGTTGAAAACATTACTTGAAATCCAGGCTTTCATTCTTCTCAAGACCATTTCTTATACATTTACTTCCATTTTAAAAGGGTTGTGAGGTTTTGTTTTGATTTGTATGTGGGTACTAGTTTGGTTGATATGTAGGATTTGAACCAAATGAGATAACTATGAGTAGTGTGTTATCTGCTTGCAACCATTACTGTTTTGTAAAGGAAGGGGGAAGATGCTTCAAAGCAATGGAAAGGTTTGGAATTGTACATCAGGTTAGCATTATGGTTGTATGATTGGTCTTCTAGGAAGGTCCGGATGCTTGGATGAGGCTGAAAATTTTGTTCAAGCCATGCCAACGAGATAATATTTACTTCATTTCTATTTTCTTGTTGTTACTTCGAAAATGTTTAGTGCTAAAACATGCACTGAAATTGGAGAAGGAAGCTGCTGGAGACTAAATGATGTTCAGCATTTGAGAGAATGTTCAACATTTGGGGTAATTATTAAAGCACATGAAAGTTGAAACTATTTATTGATATTTGAGAGATGAAAGCTGAAAGAGAGAGAGAGAGGTAAAAAATGAAGTTAAAATTCGAAAAGATGGAAAAACAAGTCTAGTTGTGTATCTCTTTCAAAATATGTAGTCCATTCAAGACCTGTCTCCTAAGACAATCAGAAAGATAGTGATCATTGACCAGATATAACCTTTCCCATAATATTGTTTAACCAGTTCTATACAGTATACACTGATGAATTCTTCAGCTGAACTTATATTGTAAATTAGCTTGATCCCACGAGAAAAAAAACATTAGATGCTAATAGGAGGAAAGAAGACTATGTACTAATCCGAATTTTGGGTCATTTGGAACAAGATTTTATAAAAAATACATTACCTGCATACCTGAATGAATGAGTAAATCCTCATTTTGGTCGTTGAGATTTATAAAGTTCTGTCAATGAAGTCCTTGAGATGCAGAAGGTGGGTTCCTCTTTTATGGAATCCCCCAAGTACATCAAGATTCTGATTTTGTGGAATTTGTAAACCTAGAGAGTTTGATTGAAGTATATGCAATACCTTTTTTTTTAATTCAATTAACATAATAATGGACCCAGATGTAGCTCAGTTTTATTCAAAAACAAAGAACAAGAATGCATATATACATATATGTTTGAGATATCTGAACAAAATTTTAAAGCACATGTCAACAACTACAACAAACAAAAAAAAAAAAAATAGACAGTGTCTTTATTGAATAAAAACACACTCAACTAAATTCAATGTGAAGTTTATCTTTCAAGGATCCTCAATATAAAATAATGCTTTGAGTTCTTGACTCAAGAGTTGCTGCATTGAAATTTCACTCAAAGGAGTTCTTAATGGTGTCAGCTCAGTGGCAAAACTTTGTGACACACGTTTCATTGTTGGTCGAGAACGAGGATTGAGATTTAAGCATGCAAACGCTACCACGGCAACATGAATTATGTCATGTATAACTATTTCTTTACTTGGAAGTGGAAGACGTTGGTCTAATACTTGACATAATTTGATACTTTGTGTCGATGTTGATTGAACTGATGACAATATATCCTTAGGGTGCCTTCCAACTAAAGTTTCAAGTGCCACTACACCAAAACTATACACATCACACTTTTCATTCACAGCCATAGTATAAGCAAGCTCTGCATTGATCAAATAAACATGGGTATTTAAAAGAATCAAAAGAAAATAATTGAAAATTACAATTTAGCTTGAAAAACTAATGAACATGTATGTTATTTATGTGGATTATGAATATGCATGATGTGCATCATATAAATATGAAGAAAAAAAACATAACAAGAAAAGAAAAGAAAAAGCAATGGTTAATTTACCAGGAGCTATATATCCAATAGTTCCAGCAACTATAGTTCGATTGGATGAATCATGTTGAAGGAGTCGAGCTGTGCCAAAGTCACAAACACTTGCCTGCCACTCAGAGTTAAGCAATATATTGCTACTAGATACATCTCTATGCACTATTGGAGCAATGCAATCATGATGAAGATAAGATAGAGCAAATGCAATTCCTTTAACAGTATTAATCCTTTTTCTCCACTTGAATTCCACAGCTTCTACATCATCATACAAGACAGAGAACAAGCTTCCTCTCTCCATGTATTGATAGATCAAAAACATGATTCTTTTGTGCAAGCAGAACCCATAAAGCTTCACAATATGTTTGTGCTTTATTTCTGATAATATTCTCACTTCATTTTTGAAACTCTCATCAAAAGATGGAACCTCTGCTTCATAGCCGTGAAGTTTTTTCAAGGCAACAACCTTTCCACTTGGTAATTGTGCCTTGTAAACACTTCCATATGCTCCCGTTCCAATACAATATCTCATGTCAAAGTCTTCTGTTGCTTTGATTATGTCATTGTATGCTATCTTTCCATCATAATTCCATATACAAAACATATCTACATTCTTTGTTGTCGTTGTGTTTGCATGCTTGTTCTTAACAGAACTATGACGAAGTTTGAAGCATATGAGAAATGATAAGGCTAAGATTATAATACTAAGGATTGAAAGAACAATGAAACCATGGTGCTTTAGTTTATAACTTTTCTTCGGAGGTGAGCAAGGTTGAAATTGGAAGCGGATATTTTTGTTTGGAAAATTGGTACATAAATCCTTGTTACCTATTATTGAAAAAGGATCAACACAATTTGGAATGGACCCACTTAAATAATTGTAGGAAATGTTCATAGAAGTAACAGTACAAATAGATTCGGGAATTCTTCCGGTAAGATTATTATTACTTAAAATAAGTTGTTGAAAATTTCCAAACATGGAAGGGATTTCACCACTAATGAAGTTGCAACTTAGGTCAATGGAAGTTTCGAAATATGTTAATGAAAAAAAATTGGAAGGAAGGGTCCCTGTGAGAAAATTATATGAAATATCAATGTATACTAATTTTGTGAGATTTGTAAGAGAGATAGGCAAGTTTCCATTGAGTCTATTATGAGATAGATTTAATGTAGTGATATTTTTCAAGAACTTCAACTCAAGAGGAACGGAACCTTGAATGTTGTTGTGAGAGATGTCTAGCTTCTGTAATTGTTTGAGATTTCTTAGTGAAGAAGGTATCTCACCTTTGAATCTATTATTAGATAGATCTAATCTAGTGAGATTTTTCAAGAACCCCAACTCAATAGGAATGGAACCTTGAATGTAATTGCTAGAGATGTCTAGCTCCTCTAATTGTTTGAGATTTCCTAGTGAAGAAGGTATCTCACCATTGAATCTATTGTTAGATAGATCTAAGAAAGTGAGATTTTTTAGCAACCACAATTCGGGAGGGATGGAACCCTTAATAAAGTTTAAAGAGATGTCTAGGTAGTTTAATTGTCTAAGATTATCTATTGAATGAGGTACCTGGCCTTGAAGAAAATTGTTAGACAAATCAAGATGAGTGAGCTTAGAGAGATGACCAATTTCTTTTGGGATAGTCCCTAGTAGTCCAATTTCTCTTATAACAAGGCTTTCTAAATTGTGGAAAGTAGACAAGTTGAAAGTAGACAAGTTAAGTGTTGCAAGTTGACTTCCCCAAGAGTTTATTTTGATTGCTTTTATGCTTCCAGCATCGTTGCAAAATATATCATGCCAATTACAACAATCGGAGATATTGAAGCGTGCATCAGAAGTGTTCCACCATCCACTATTTAATATAGCATCTGCTTCCATTTGAAGTTGAGATGTCACAGTGGCAGCAGATTGAATTCCCACAATCAAACTGCAAAGAAGAAGAAAGGCAATCCACATTTTTGGACCAAAAGAAATTTGAAACTAAATATTTTGTGTAGTTTATAAAAATTTTCTTTAGATCTAATGAATGACCATAAAAAAAAAAACCTTTATAATGTTGTGTGACTAGCATGCTCGATTGGTCACTCTTATTATCACAAGCCAATTTTGATATCTTATGTCGACTGCATAAGATAAGTCTAGTATATGTGGATATGAAAATTGAAAGCAACATCCATAGAGAATGCAACTTCATCTTCTTAGCTGCAAGTCTTTGAAGGAGACATGATTGGTTATGTGAGGGGCCCAATGAAGGAAGCATCTTCTTCTCCATATACTTGAAACTAAATGAGTGACTAGATATGCATGCATTTATCTTCTCCCAAGTCGCCTCTTGACGTGGTCAATGAGTCAACTTTAGTGTTTTTTTTTCTTTCTAAACAGGAAATTAAACAAATAAAGATCTTAGTGACGACACTCTATCATATAACACTTTTAGAGTCGTTTTAACTAAGTTTTAGTTTTATCTCTATCTGTTTTATATTTAATTTGAAGTCGTTTTTAATTTATTGAGTCAAATAGTGTATTATCGTTATATTTAGTGGGCCAAGGAAGCATATATCATGCTGGCATATATTTTTGAGTTGATACACATTGGCATAAAAAGATGTAGACTATTATTTTTCCCATCCTACGAGGTAGTCATGCGCCCTGAAAAATTTCCAAAATGCCCTTCAGATTATAAAATTGGAAATAATACGAAAACTGGTTTGGATTATATAATCCGAACAGGTTCGATATATATAAGAAAAATCACCGCTCCCCCCATTTTAGAGTTTTACATTTTCGCTTTTCATTTTCTCTTTCTCCCTTATCCCAAAATCCAAACCACCCTATGAGGCAATTTGTTGAGAAAGATATTAGAGATTCTGAAGCATTCTATGTTTCTATTCTTGGGGAAAATCTTTCATAGACACAATCACAAATATTGTTTAGACACCCTCACATGAAATGAAAAAATTTAAGAAAAAATATTTAGTCAAATCAATCGACATTATTCAATTTTGTTCTTTTTTATTTTTCTTTTAGTTTTGTGTATGTGCCTAAATATATTTATTTGGGCTTGATACCTTCATGTAAGCATGAGCATCCAATGAAAAATTAATCACCTGTTTATTTCTTGCCTTTGAATGTTTAGGAAAAGAAGATAATTGAAAATAAAATTTAATAGAAAGGTTATGATCAAGACTTATGAATTATGATAATATGCTAATTTAATTAAATCCATAACCAGTAGTTATAATTGAGAAAATGTTTTCAATTAAATTTCTTGACAAAGATATAATGTCAATTGAATGGTGAGACAGACTTTAGGAACTGATTCAACATTGAAAAAAAATTAGATTTTAAATTTTGAACTGATTCAATTCTTTTTAATGTCAACCTATAGAAACACCGGCCGAAGACAACATTACGTTAATTAGTACGAGTGTAATTGGACTCATATATCTTAACGTGGTTATGAGGAGAGATTCCACTGAAGGTGGTCTGGATCTACGATATAGATTAGTCATCGTTAAAGACGGTGAATACATGGCACCTATAACATAGTTAGAAAAAACCACAGTGAAGCATGATAAAACATGGCGTAGCTTGCACTCTCACAATTTGGTTTCACATTATCACGATAACGAAGAATTATACTTATAAGTAAATTTGATGCAGCACTATCAACATGGCTCTACCAGGGAAGCATTATGATGCCCCATCATACAAGGATGTAAAGGTTAGTAATCTTCTCATACAATTTGTAGTCAATTGCTTGCATCTTGTGAAGCTTCTTATACATTTAAGGGAATAGTTATAGTTTAATCTTCATTCAGTAACAGTTCAGAAACTTTTATAATTTATTTCAATTTAAGTTTAAATTTAAACTATGTATAGTGTAAAATATGTTTACACCTAGAAAAAAACGAATTATCTTTGATATTTAAGTTTTACCTTTTCACTCACTTTGTTTACTTCAGGTTTCTATATAAGAAGGGAGACTCGAGAATCCCATTAGGTGAGAAAGCAAGAAATTGTTTCAAGACTTCTGTTCGGACCTTTAGTCTGTTGCACCGGTTTTCTGAGGTATTGTTCTTTTTTGGATCTTATGTCTCAATTCATAATAAATGTGGGACTTTTTGCTATACCGGAGTAGTGGCCTCCCACTTTTCCGTTCCGTCACCCCTCATACATAGCTTAGACCCTCTTTTCCATAGACAGCATCAATATCAGGCCTCAAATCCATTGCAACATACTTTTCTGTGGTTGGTCCGCTTTGTGTCTTATGGCCAAGCCCTCACGGTTTTGTCCTTAGTTAAAAGGCACCTCCGTGCATAGAGGAATGTTTGTGTGTTTATAAACTACTCTTAACCTAAATTCTCAAACAATGTGAGACTTTTTGCTATAACCAATCACTCACATGTTTTTGCTCATGCATGAAATTTTCGAACAGTGGAAAGAAGCAAATGAGGAAGCCAGAGAGAAGATGTTCATAGACTTCATGAATAAGAATGTGAATCTCAACAAAGTAGATGAATCTATCTATGATAATCAATGGAATAGTGGCACCACCAGCAGCCATGGTGGCTAAGAGAACAGGACAAACAACATTACCTCAGCTAAAATTTATGAATGCCATTCCTGATGTTATCTTTGTTCCCTCAGCTACAGTTTTGGCTCTCATTGCTGTCAAAATTTTAAGGTTAATGTTCATAGGAAACACCACATCAAAGGGTGCAACAAGGTCACTTGTTGATCATGCAATGGAGCCCTCAAGTGTGGATAACATTCACAACAGCACATACCAAAAACTGCATCAGATGGACATCAACACATGCCCAAGGGCAATTATTGTGCCTTGTGTAAAAAAAAGTAACGAAATGCATGAACCTATTCTAATAAAGATGTATACTATTTTATTGTTCATGTTATATATACTCCTGCTTGATTATAAGCAAAAGTAACGAAATTTAGACTTGTTAACAAATTTAGTTAAGTGCGATTAACATACTCAAATAGTTAATAAGCTCGAGTTAAGGACGAATCTTTTAGAAAAACATGAGTTCTTCAACTTTACTTTTCTCTTGATGGAACTCCAGATTAACATGACTTCCTTCCACTACGACTAATAGTTTTGTTGTTAAACATGTGAAGTTTTGTAGGCTTGTAGCTATAATCTCGATTAATGTTTTCAAAATAAAAAAATATTGATGTATCTTTTGTTAGTCATTTAGATCCTCAAATGTATTTTTTTGTTCATTAGTTTGATATTAAACTTATCTTCAGTTAATTAGTGAGTCAAACCAACAACAACATTCCTTGAAATCCACGCTTTCATTCTCAGAAACTCTTCAAACCAGCCTCAACCTCCTCACCAATTGACCTCCTCTTGGCTTGTAAATTTCTTCAAAGTGATATTCATAATTCCAATGCATAGGACAGAGAAAATCTTCATTTTGAAGAATTATTGTTTTTCAGATGATGCACAAGACAGAGAAAATCTTCATTTTGACGAATTCTTGTTTTTCAGATGATAAATCAGTTGAATCTGCAAATTAAGACACACTTAATCAATAATAAACAAATTCCCAAAAAATGATTGAATTATAAACCACTAGACAATGACAAGGCACAACACTTAAAAGCACAATAACAACAACACAACTAAACCCATTTGGGTTGGCCTGGTGGTATTGACTCAGCATCTGGGAGTGTGCTCCTCCTCAAAGTCTCAGGTTTTGAGTGGGCTAATTTAGCTGCAGCCAAAGATGCATACACGCTTAATCACCAATACAACAATGATTTAGCAGCACCAGAAGCCTAAGACATCGATAACAATGTGAGAAAATGACATAAATCAATCTTGTTTTCTTGTAATGTACATTAAAAAACAAAATCGAAAGTAGTAGTTTTAAGGGAATACGAAATGAAGTGTTACAACCTTAAGCTACTAGTTTTATTAGGTTTTGGTTCGCCTTGCCTCGATTTTTTAGTTGTGGTCCGAAAACCAAATTGAACCAATCATTTCTTGTTCAAAGTGAACTGAACACATCCTGGAGTTTCTATTTGACCTATCATAGGTTTTAAATCATTCGCATCTTGTAATCTTGTTTGAGCATAAAGTTAAGTAACGCATCAAGTAGCTATAAGAAGCCCTGTTGGATAATGGAAATACCTCACAAAATTCGCATTCAATAAACCTATAAATAAGCATTCTAGATTCTATCGATCTCCATTCAAATGAAAATCATATTCTTTGTGTTAGTGTATTGATTCTGGAGCATTTTATTTCACTTCTTGCATTGCAGGTGACTTGCAAATTATTCCATGTTGGTTAAGTAGTCTTGAAATTGGAAACATGATAGTATTCGTTTTATGAAAATCAGAAACATTTTCATTTTCCCAAGATGAAAATGAAAATGTTCCCCACTTTTCAATCAAACTGAATTTTCGATTTATCTAGGTTGGTCTAGATAAAAAAAAAAATTATGAAAAAGTTATTATTAACCCTTTATTATAATATTTTGCATGTTTTCTTGAGAGCATTATATATAGCACAATTGAGTTCAGTCATCTCACAGAAAATGTTCAGTTAATTCATATACTATTGAAAAACAAAGTTCTCACTTTACAAAAGAGTTTCAATCAACAATCTTCTTGATATAACTCATATCCTTACGAAGAACATATCTAGGAATAATGCATTTTGATTCTAGATCAAAATTATATGTTGTAGTTTTAAATATTCTTTTTGTGTTGTTTTAATCTTTAGATTTTACATCAAAATAACTTCATGGATTTCTCTTCCTCAACACTAGCCGAAAACAATAAGGTTCTCTTCATCATAGGTGCATATGGCACTAAAAAGATAAACTTTCCATACCTAGGTACTCAATTCTTCTATGAATTCATCAACTTTAACAAAATTCAAGTTTATAAGGGTTTTGACTTGTCACCAACAAGGTATCAGAATATGAACATTGTTCAATTCCACATCACATGTTAAGCATCACCAATATTCCTTATTATGATTTTATTGTGATTGATTTTTGAAAACACGTGCTTGAAGCTCTAGATTTCATAATTGAAAACGAGCATCTACCCATTATTGTAGGAGGGTAAAATTTTCACCGACAAATATTAGTTTATGAGTCAATAATAGCATTTTATACAAAAAAATTATTGTTGTTTCATTTGGGTCGACGTTTATTTGTCTATTTTGTTTCCATCTTTATGCAAAAGAGTTGATGAAATGGTTGAGGCAGGGCTTGAGTATGAGATTAGAGAAATTTTTGTGCCTCGGCCAAATTACACCTGTGGATTATAAGAACAATTGAGGTTCCTGAGCTTGATTATCATTTTGAGATTAAAAAGAAAAAAAGGTGTTGACGAGGTTCAAAAGGAAAATACACTTAAGGATTGCATTAGAAAAGCAAAAAAAAAAAAAAAAAAAAAAACTTGCAAATTTGATGAAAATCAACTCTTGAATAACCATAAGATGATTGATAAGCTAGGATGGAAGATGAACAAAATTAATTCTACAAAAAGTATTTGAGGCTATTTTAACTGGAGGAGATTATCAACATTAGCATCAAGAGATTGTGGTTAAGCGAAGCATTGAAATAGCCTCAAACTGCATATATTTTCTTTTTGAACCTTGTCAACATTTTTTCCTTTTCTATTTCAAAATAATAATCAAGCTCATGAACCCCAATTGCCCTTTCGATCCCACTTATGCAGTTTGCTCCAAATACAAAAATTTCTCTTCTCATCTACAATCCCTGCCAACCCCATTTCATCAACTCTTTTATATAAGTATCGTAACAAAATAGTCAAATAAATGTCCATCCAAATGAAACAACAATAGTAATTTGAATAAAATGCAATGATTAGGTCATCAACTAATATTTCCATTTTGGAGATTTACCCTCCTATGTTTAGGTGTCCATTTTCAACTATGAAATATAGAGCTTCAAGCATGTGTTTGCAAAAATCAATCACAGTGAATTCTTAATTAGGATAATTGATATACCTAACATGTGATGTGGAATTGAATAACGTTGAGATTCTCGTACCTGTTGGTGACACCTCAAGATCCTTTATAAACTTGAATTTCGTAGGAGTTGATGATTTCATAAAGGAATTGAGTATCTAAGTAAATGGAAAGTTCTTTTCCAGTGCCTGTTGCATCTATTATGAACGAGAACCTTCTTTTTGGCTAATGTTGATAAAGCGTGAAGTATTTTTGATGTAAAATTTGAAAAGAAAAAAAACCATATAAAAATTAATTAAACTAAAATAAATAACTTTGAGCTATAATCAAAACGCTTTATACCTTGTAATCTTCTTAGTAAAGGATATACGTTATGCGAAGAAGAGGGTTGATTGAAACTTTGTTGCAGAGTGAGAGCTTCATTTCTGAACAATATGTTAATCAACTGAATATTGTGGTTGAGATAAAATGACCTCAATTGTTCTATATATAATGTTCTCGAGAAAGCATGCAATAAATTTTTGTTTGACTCAATCGTATAAAATAAATGTAAATAAAGTATTATGTTTTTTCCGGTCAAAAGAAAAAAAAGTATTCTATTTTTTTGAGTGAGTAGTTAGGAAAAAATTTCATAAATAATCGTTTAATAACTATTTTTTCTCGATTTTTGCGTGTCATTCTTGCGCAGGGGCCATGCGCAAGATAGCCTATTATTTACCTAATTTACATATAATTACAACCTTATCTTCTTTTTTTTAAATGAGTTACTAGTACAATTACAACCTTATCTATAATTATGTATGTGGCACCCTAAAACTTAAATATGAATATAAAATAAAATTTAGTAGGTTTAAAAGAGTTATGGATCGGTTCAAAATTATATTATAATCTTTTTTTAAAGATAGGCTGAGGGTTTTTTTTTTGGGAAGGAGGCTAAGGGTGCTATTCTTCCGTAGTAACGGGTCAAAATAAATCAAAATTTGGTGAATTTAGTTAGATGTATATGTGTTGTGGTTCGTCTCAGTTTTGAGACAAAAACTAATTTATCCAAAGATTAAAATACTTGCAGTTCAGTTTGGTTTAGATCTCTCTCTTAAAAAACTAATCCGCTCCAATTTAACGCAGTTTAAATTGGATGAGTTCGGTTATCCAAATTGAAATTTTGAATTTTTAAATTATTTTAATACTTATGTAATAAAACTACATACTAGTATAATTTATGCAAAACTAAAATACATTAATTCAAGAATATTGTAACACTGTAAGTATACTGATCGTGAACACTTAAATGACACTATCACATATTCAATAGCATTCAAGCATAAGGTAAGTCCGTCAAAAAAATACAAAGTAAGTGATTAACCCCAACATGGAATTTTAATCCAAATACAAAGTTATTTGAATGACTATTAGCCTGATATTCTTTACTCCTTTCTTGTCTACAATTTCAAAGACTTCTCTACATATATTTCTAGTCTTGGTGGAAATTGTTTATTTTCATATTTTGGAAAATAAAGATCAGCTTTCACATTTAAAAACAAAATCCAAAGTAGTAGTTTTAAGGGAATAAGAAGTGAAGCCTCACAACCTTAACCTACTAATTTTATGTAGGTTTTGGTTCGTCTTGGCTCGGTTTTTTAGTTGTGGTCCGAAAACCAAATTGAACCGATCGTTTCTTGTTCAAAGTGGATCAAACACATCCTGAAGTTTCCATTTGACCTATCATAGGTTTCAAATCATTCACATATTGTAATCTTGTATGAGCATAAAGTTAAGTAACGCGTCAAGTAGCGATTCATTTTATATTCAATGATTAATTGAAAATTCCAATTAAAATTTGATTAAGTATAAATCACAAAGTTTGCACTGTGATTTTCAGAAAAACTATGAACCCTAACTTTTAATCTCTATCAACATATGTGGTTTAGCAATGAGCTTATCTGCAAAAGGGTAAACAGTCGACAAAGGAAGCGGAATGCAAAACTAAAGAGATACATTCTTATCGTTATGGACAAAACATGATGGCACAATTGTTTTGAGGTATGAACTTTTCTTTTCAAGTTGTTGCTACTTGAAATCATGTACAAGTTGTTGCCATGGCTTTCATGTGGATACTAATTTCAGTGTCCTGTCATTTAAAATTGTGTCGCATCAAAGTCAACTGAAATTTTGGATTAAATTTGAAAAATTAGAAAAATTGAGGGACCAAAATTGCGGATTTAAAAATAGGAGGACCAAAATCCAAAAATTGAACAAAAGAGGAACCAAGATTTCAATTAAGCCTATAAACAATCATTCTAGATCCTATCAATCTCCATTCAAATTAACCAAGCAAACAATTCCAAATAATCTCAAATCAGATTTATATTACAATGAATTAAAAGTGTAAAACAAATTGGATATGATAATCTTCGATAACTAAATATTAAAACTGAAGTTCAGTCAACTCTAAAACCCAAACTAAAAATTAAAAATAAAAAAATTTACTCGCCTTATATGTGTCACTAGAATCATCATATATGAATCCAAGGTGCACCGAGGTCTAAAACTTGACTAGGAGGCATGACAATCAACCTTGGTGACTTTTTGGATGTTACTCTTAAACTAGGGTTTCATAACTGAATACAATCTTATTTAACTTTGTCTTCTTGTGATTTAGCACATATCAGCAATGTATCGTTGTAACACTCATACTAAATTGTCTAGAATATTTAGCATGCATATTAAACTTGATACTAGATACATTAAAATTACAGTATAATTTGTTCGAATGAATACAAGCATCACTACAAGTTCGTACATCTGATAAATTATCATATGTCAAATACATATATCTAATACATATTTGAATACATAAGGAATTATCTAAGGCTGGTACGAAACGTGTATATGATGGTAACTCATTCAGCTTCATGTATGCCTCCTCTTGCAACGGTCAACCTGCTTATCTGAAATAAAAAATAAATAAAAGGATTGGGGTGAGGCAGGATGTCTCAGTGAGTTCCACCTATCCTGGGTTGTAAGCAATCTCGGGGAACATATGATTGTCGTATGTCCATACATAAACCTATTCAGTGTTTTTCTTAACAATGTGTTGAATATTGATCCTCTTATACTTGAATAGTCATGATACATTTTTTGAAGATAACAGTTGTTTATTAGTCTAATCTATAATCCCTAACAATAGCTAATTGGAACAAAACAAGTCACCGACTTTCTCTAACATTCATTCTTATAGACATGTAGTTTTTGAAAAAGTTTTAGTGTGTTTGTAGCCACAACAAGCATATGGTGCATCTGTCCATATTGATGACCCAAAATGATGTAGGGGACCCTTTGGTGACCCATTAACCTCATGTTGGATGGAGATGTGGCTCCAGTTAGGTCACGACAGAGCCTCGACCTTGACCACCGATGACCGTAGTTGGTTGTCGCCACCTCATCAACACTCTTTTCTTTTCAATTTAAATTTATTATTGGTGAAATAAATATCCAAGATTGCCTAAAAAAATAATCATTTTCTAATTCATTATTAAAAACCATTGACCACTATTACTATTTTTTTTAAATATTTGACCACCATCATTGAAAGTTGACCCATATTTAAAATATTTAGTTTTTTTTCTTCTTTAAATTTTAAACATACTATTAGTATTACTATTCTTTCTGCTCTTTTATTACGCTGACGTATGTAGATTATCAATGATAATTTATAGAAATTTGCGTGTAAATTACAAACGATATTTTTTATAAATTTTTTATATAGATTAAAATTATAAGTATAGATATTTGTGACTTTTAAATGTAGCAAACTTAACAAATCATTTTTTTTAAAGATTGACAAACCATATTTATATTTTTCAATGACAACAATAATATAACAAATATAATAAAAATTGTTATCTTTTTAATAACATCAACAATATAACATTATTATAGAAAAAAGTTGTTTTAGAGTATGATTGGAATAACAAAAAAGTCAGTTCAAAATATCCCCAAAACCCCTTATTCTCTTTATATATAGTATATAAGTATAGATACAGATTTAATTAATGAATTTGTATTTTATTTTCAGTTGATCCATTGTACTCTTCTCCCTGTAACACCCTCTTGAACCCCACAAACAATATTCATACAAATAAACAATTGTTTCAAAAGGTTCAAGATGCTACGTCATCATTTTCACAAAACATGTATAATTCGGTTTTGCAGGAGAGAACAAAAGAGAACTCCAAGAACCATCTCTTAGATTATGAGCAACAACGTATGCTAAGCTGCACAACACAGATCAATAAAAACAACCACAATAAGTTGTAAAACACAACACAGAGGGTAGTTTGCAATAGTGGATGCCTCTACACTTTGGAGCTTAGCCTTTGGAGCTCCACGACCTTCTTTGCCTTCCTTTGTATTAACAATGGATGACTCTACACTTTTCTCAATTGCACATCTTTTGCGTTTCAAAATCTCAGAGATGAGTATGATAGTTGGAAGCAGTTCCCAAAGCATAGAGCTCAACATCATTATCCCTCTCCTCCAACACTATTTATCAAGCAAAGCAAGATTAAACTCATCTAACCTCCAAACCTCTTTGCTCCTTTTTCAAACAAACATCATCCTGTTTTATCCAAGAAATTTTCCTAAGACCCCCCTATAACACAAAAAAGAAAAAATTAAAAATAGAGTTAAGGGAAAAATAATACTTGGGGGAGCTTGAAGAATGAAATAAATTAAACCGACATTAAAGAGAGGACAACCTTTAGAAAAATCAAGTGACTCTTCATAAAGAGGTTGCAATTTTCCACCCTGAAAAATCAACCTTCAGAAGAAAAGAAAAAAAAACAATATCAAAGGAGCCCAAAAAATTAGTTTTCTTGAATCCTCTCCTACAAGCAGTCCCAAATAAACATAGTGAAGACAACATCACTTACAATTCATTACCAACGATGGCTCTCACAACCACGATAATAATTACACTTATTTTCATAACTAAAAATAAACACTATAATAAAAATGTAGTATAATTTTCTCTTACAAAAGGTAAACTTAGTAAAGTAATATAAATTATATATAAATTTAATATTATTACTAACTCCTATAATCATCATAATTTAATAAAATATAATTTCATGAAAGATAAATATCCACTAAAAGATTATTAAAAGATATGTTATATTTAATGAGTCAAATAATATTTTGAAGGGATGATACTATTATTTTAGAGTTTAATTTTGATTCATGAAACCTTAGTTAAGTTGGTAGAAACATTGTATTATATGCAGAGGTAGAGTTCGTGTCTTAGATTCCCCACTTATTCACCTTCAAAGGTGAATTTTTAGCCATTAAGCCACTTGACTAAACAAAAAAAATATAAAACTTCTACATTTTCAATTAAATGCAACATTTCCCCTAAAAAATTTAAACATGACTTTTTTCCTATAGTTTTTCTTTGTAATCATATCTGAAGTGCGTCAGTCGATAAATATTAGTATCTTTCAGCTGGGATTTGAGCTTTAATTTATTACAAACTAATAATTTTTTTATTTTTAATATCATTAATAATTTGTTTATTTTAAAGTATCGTATGATATAGTTTGTTTATATTTATGATGAAAGTTAAAATGATTGATAATCTTCATATATTTATATATAATGTGTATAATATTTATAAAAAAGTTATAAATTTATTCAATATATAAGTGTAAAAAATTTTGCTTCAATTATCAAGAGTGCTAGAAAATATTTTGAAAAGTGACTTCGGATAATAAATTCAAATTGTGTTGTTTAACGGAGCAGACTGAGAGTAATCCTCACTCTCCGTCCCAATCATTGAAAATATTTTTCCCCCTCATTCTCCACCATAGGAAGATTTTCACTCTTGTCCCTGTCCTAGCATATCTCCACGGGTTTCTGTGAAGAATTCATAAATATATACATAAACTCTATTATACCCTTATGAATACATCAAAAGAGAAAATTTTGTACACAATTTCCTCTTAGAGTTGATCCTTAAACTTGTAGATCAATGTTATTCATATAAAAGCATCAATTTGGTCTCCCTATGTAGCAAAGATTCGAACATCATATTTTAAACAAAAAAATACAAAAACCAAAACGATATGAAAGAAAATATCTTTCGATCCATTATAACAGACTCCGTGAAAAATGGAAGTTTCTTATTTTCATAGTCATGAACAAAATAAGCACGTATGCACAACCCTCAGAACCAAATATCCATGATTGTTTTTCCAAGTGATACATCAGAAATGAAATCGTGTTTCGGATACATTTTTTTTTTTGAAAAAAAAGGGTATGGAAAGATCAAAGAATATATGAATTTAAAAATGATTTTGTTATTGAATTTTAGTCTCCCAAAAACTTTATTATTTATATGCAATAACATAATTTATTGATATTGAAATCATATCGTTACAGTTATTTTTTAATTAATTATTACTTTAACAGTTTAAATAACCGTTTAGAATATTTATTGTTCTTGGGTTGTAACCGACTAAGTTTTTAAAGTATAATTTATTTACTTATAAATGAAATATTTTTTTAATAATTATTATTTTCATGTAAATAATAAATATTTTCAAGGTTTAATGAAAATTTTGCCACATAGCACATGCTAGTTAAAACAGGGGTGGCCCTGAGCATGGGCCGATGGTATAAGTGTCAGTGTCGTAAAGATACAACGGTCTCTTAAGAGTAGGTTTAAAATGATCTATTTATTTATTAAATACTCATACAATTCTTTTTTATGATATAATAGTAAAATCAAACTATTTCTTAGAGGATGAGGAGGATGAAGAATATAAACATTGAATTATGATTCATATGTGTTATTGGAGCATGAATCTAATTTAGAGCCACTTGGTTCACATTTCAGAGATCCATACTTGTGTTCTTTTTGCACAATGTCAAATGAAAATGTGCAAATCTCCAAGTTCAATTCTTTTATCCTTGTGTATTTTTTGTTAATTTTTTTTTATAGGGGCAGCATTTCATGAATTATCCAAGGCATCCAAATTCAAAGGATCGGCCCCGAATTAAAATTATACATCATTTCATGAATTATCCAAGGCATCCAAATTCAAAGGATCGGTCCCGAATTAAAATTATACATCGAAAAAGGATTTAAGAAAAAAAAAATAGAACCTACTTGGGTTGGTCTGATGATGTTGGTTTGTGACCTTGGATTATGTTCCTCTCAAGTTCTCAGAATCAATTCTCCTCGAGACAATTTCGAAAGGTTAATTTGACTTTTTCAAAAAAATAATTAAAATCAGTTGTACACAATTTACTTAATTGAAAATTGATTTTGTTACTGTATATTTATTTTTGCAACGCAAATATAGTTAGACTTACAACTGATTTATATTTCACTTCCTACTTTCGAAGTTATCTTTGCTCAACATTGTTGTTGTGTATGACAAATTTGATGGAGAAAAATGAGAACATGACATAGGATGATGTTAAAAAAATGACTTATATATTGTTTTCGGAATAATAGTTCCCAATTTCTAATCAATATACAACTGAGTTTTTTGGAGAATTATCCATTTATATAAGCATAAATCTATCGGCGCAATGAAAACAAAATATATTAAAAAATATATTTTTTTAAAAAAAAGTAATATATTATTGTATTTGGGTAAATAAATAATAATAAATAATCAAAATGATAAGAAAAAAGTGGTAGTCACGTACCAACTAAACAATTGTTGTCGTAAGAATCATTGAAAACATCAGATGCTAGCCTAAACAAATACATGTTTGTAAGGACTAAAATAATTTTAGATATTTTGACTTTGTTATTGATTGTTAAATTCAGTTTGTATTCGTTACGTGATGCTCTATACGAAACCATTGTTTGAACAAACATCAAATGAGAAAATTGTGCACATAATTCTCTCTTGAAGTTGCTCTTTGAACTTGTAAATCAATGTTCTTCTTATAGTAGCACTATTTTGATTACCCTACATAACAGATTAAAACATCCTATTTCAAATATAAAAAAATACAAAAAACTAAAACGATATGAATGAAAATACCTCTTGATCCATTAGAACTAACTCCATGAAAAATGAAAGTTTCTTACAACTAAGCATGAACAACCCTCATAACCAATGTTCAGGATAGTTTTCTAGGTGACATGTCAAAAATGAAGTCGTGTCTCTCATAGACATTTTTTTTGCAACAGAAACAACATGATTAGAAATATCAGAAAAACATGGAATATATGAATAATAAAATTGGTGTTATTGTGAATTCGTTGTACCCCAAAATGTTACTATTTATATACAAAAATAATATCATAATGTTTATTATCTATTAATTATTGATTTAAACGTTTTAAAATCAACATTGTTAATATCTTTAATATTATTTTCTCAAAAAAATATCTTTTATATTATAAAACATGTATTAATGAATTAAATAATATTTAAAATTTAATATTAACCTACAAATTATTAATTATAATATTATTATATGTTTGTAACCGTTGAAAATATCTTTCTTTGAAAAAACATTAAAAAAATTAATTTGCATATTATTGTAATTGTGTAACGGACCAGATAAAATTGTGTAACGGACCAAAAATGAAAACACGATGTTTTCATATTATTTATTGCAACTTTGTAACCTACTAACTTTTTAATGTATCATATAAATATTAATCGAAACACTAATTATATTAATAATTATTTGATTTAACTAACTATGTATCTTATGTATAATTTAATTTTAATTAAAAAACGGTTTTTTAATCATAATTATTATTAAATATGTATTAAGAATTGGGAGAAATTTTTGGAACAAATGCCAAGTCATATTTTGATGATGTGGACACCCTTAAATGAGAGGATTCTTGAAATAATGCATTTAGAAAAACTCTCAATTGTTAGTATAAAGATGCGACCCCTTACACACACCATTTTTTTATTTGTTACAAATGTGACCCCTTACAAACAACATTTTTTTTAGAGTATATACAATTAATTAATTTTTTTACAAAGTTAAAATTAAATATTGTTAATGATTCAAAAATTATGATTGATTTTAGTAAATTAAAAATATAACAAAACTTTTTTGCGGGGAAATAACAAATTCCTTAAGTGCTTTTTGTATCGTTCTTAAGTAAATTCACCATGATTTTATCAAATCCATAATTTTCTCAAAGTTTGTTCTATCCAACAAAATGTGTATTTTTAGTTAAGAACAATATGAAAAACACCTAAAGAACCTAAGTTTTGTTCTTATATTTTTTCAAAAAACTCAATTAAATATATTATTTTATAAAATTTTATTAAAAGGAAAACAATCAAAAGGAAAGAAATCTAAAATCTAGAGCATTCAATCCGAAATCCATACCGTATCAACAAACAACAAACCTTTACTCAATCCAATCATGTTTCAACAACACATAACCCTTCCCATATTTCGCCACGTGTCACAAAATAAATTCAACAAACTAACCCCACGGTGGTCTCGCTCACAGGATATAACTAATCAAAGCAATATAAAAGCGAAAAAGAGAGTGCATTGGTTTCGATACCAAAGTTCTGCTGTGAAGTTTCGTGTGTGCGCGTTTTCCCCCAAAACTAACAAAAACCCACTCCTCCGCCGTGTGCGGTGGTAATTTTTGATCGGAAAATCGAAAGATGAAGATTAACGTCAAGACTCTTAAGGGAACTCACTTTGAGATCCAAGTGAACGCTCAAGATACGGTAATCACACTCTCTTAATTCAATTCATTTGTTTTTTTTTAGGTTTTTAGGTTTTTTTAATTTTTATTATTTTGTTATAGTTTTTCTTCTCTATTGTTGTTGTGTTATGTTGTTGGGTTTGGATGAAACAAACTGTTTTGGTATAAAGAACTAACACAGATACAACACTGATACGTCGACATCCATGATTATTTAAGAATATAATATAATTGATATAATTGAATGTAATTACATGTGTAAGTGTCGAACACAAAATTTGAAGTGTCAATGTTTTTTGAAGCTTTATGACTGGAAGAGATATTCATGTTTATAGGTCGATTTTTTTTTATATAAAAATATGATATCATCTAATATAATCACTTGTGTCGGTCTCAGACACATGGTCTCAGACACTGACATGTATCTAACACGGGATTTAAAGTGTTGGTACTTTCTGATCAGGGGGTTATTCACATTTAGTGTCAGACATGCCTTTGTGATTTAAAGTGTTGGTGCTTCATAGCTAGCAGAATAGGATAGACTCCTGAACAGAGGGTTTGAAGAGATACTGACATTAAGATGTTTGTTTAAGGTTTACATTTGTGTATAATGTATTAGATGGTTCATGTTTTGGTTCTGATTAAATTGATTTTACTAGTCACTTGAATGTAAAGTTGTTTATGGTTGGATTTGTAAAAGTGAGTTGAACAACAGATTTCAGTGTAAAAATCACATTTAGAGTCAAAAGCTTCAAATTAGAATCAATTCCGGAGGCAAAATCAATTTTACTTGAGAGTAAAAAAACATTTCAATATAAATTTTACATGTCTATAATCAATTCTGGCTACTCCAAACAGGGAGCCAAACACAGGCTTAGTCATACTACTTAATTAGATTAATTAGTTAGTTAGACTAATTGATTGACTAATATTGTTGTAATATAATGCAGTTGAATATTTGAATTGAGAAGTTTAAGTTTTTGTGGTTAATTGATATGTATGTTATTGATGGATATTAGGTTGGCGATGTGAAGAAAAATATAGAGGGAGCACAGGGTGCTGCTGTCTATCCTGCTGCACAACAAATGCTTATTCATCAAGGAAAAGTGCTTAAGGATGAGACTACCTTGGAAGAAAATCAAGTTGCTGAGAATAGTTTTGTCGTGATCATGTTGTCTAAGGTGATGTTGATGATCACATGATGATGTTATTTTAATATGTTTAAGCATGATTTTAAGTATTTAAGTATTTAAGCTAGAAAACAAGGATAGTTAAACGCACATGTGCCCTACATTTAATTCAATTCTTTGTGGATAGTACTTAGCTTGCACTTTATTGTTTTGCATTAAATAATATTAACTTTTGTTTAAAATTTTGTAAGTGCACCATTATCCAGTGACATTTAATGAAAGAAGCTTTAATTTTCCATGTAATAGGTTTTCTATGTCAGTTTTATGCCGACATCCAATCATTTTTTCTATGTCATACCATCAATTTCAAATATGCAGTTACAAAAGTGGGGTGATATGGCAGAATTGTGGATTTTTATTGGATATCGGTGTTAAATTGATTTACATTGACAGTGCATATCCTTTATGTCTTGTCTACTGTGTTTCACTGATTAATATTGATAGTAAGACATTTTTATGAGTTTTTGATGTTAAAATGTGTGGGTTAGTAAGACATTAACAGCAGGTCCTTTATGTCGTTCAACCTTCCTTCATTGTTTTTTGGGGTGGTAATGAATGCGTTGAAAAGAGAAAAAAACTTGCTTCTATTGCTTCCTTTTAATGGGGAACAAGAAAAATCATTGGCTTGTTGAGAGATGCCTAAGTTGTAATATTCTGTCCATTGGTTCACTTCTAAACTTTTGTAGCGATCTTCCCTTTGCAGAATAAGGTATCATCAAGTGGAGCCTCTGCTGCTTCAGCTGCCCCACCGGTAAGTACAAATTTTCTTGTCAATTTTTTTCCTTACAATCTCTTACATGTAAGTTGAATTGTCAAAAATTATTTAATTCCTTGATGAAGTTCTTTAAAAAACTCTTTGCTTGATCAGTCTTTAGTGACTGTGAAGCTAGATGGGTAATGCAATGATTTGCATGATTATTTAGGTTTTGATTTTAGTTTACTTGTTGACCATTGTGAAATCTTACTGTTTTAAATTGTTTCTTTTTGCTCGCATTTTATATATGTAGGCAGCCCAACCTGCAATTTCTTTGCCTCCTCCTTCGTCAACACCTCAGCCTCCTGTTTCAACTGTCGGACAGTAAGTTCACATTTGTTTCTATGGCTTCATAGTTTCAGCATGATTGTTGTTCTTTGTGTAAAATTCGTTAAATTCATCTCACTTTCAGGGGAGAATCCAATCCTGCGCAAGGTCCTGCTGTAACTCCTTCCACTACGTAAGTATTTGACATGTAATAGCTTTTAAAATTTCATCGGTACATAAATATTGTTGTTGATAATTTGTGGCAACCTTGAAGCTGCATCAGTTGTGGCTCCCCTGTGTAGATAATGTCTTATTGTTTTCAATGCCTATTCTCTTATTCTTAGGCATCTGTTCATTGCTGCAATGATACATATTATAAGTGAAATTTTATATGTTGTTTATTGCAGTGTGGTGCCTGAATCTAATCTCATTGCTGGAAGTACTTTAGAACCAACTATTCAGCAGATTCTAGAAATGGGGGGAGGAAGTTGGGATCGGGACACTGTGATCCGAGCTCTTCGTGCTGCATATAACAATCCCGAAAGAGCTGTTGAATATTTATATTCTGTAAGTCTTTGCGCCCAAATAGTCTGGCTTTCCCATGTGAAGTATCGAGTATGGATGTTTTTACTATTAATTTGGTAGCTTGTTTGTTCAAAGTTTTTTTAGATACTTCTGTTCCAGTCTTCATTTTGAACTTTGATTGACTTACTGCACAAAGAACTATATCAGCACAACTTATGCTTGTAGTAAACTGTCATCTTGTGCCAGTATAGTTTTAATGATTTGTTACTTACATACATGCCTTTAGGATCTTAAAAGATAATACAATGAACAACGTTGAAGGCAGATGCATGTTTAATATTTTAAGTGTCAATCATGTAGCTCTTCTATTTTGGAAATGGAGCCATCGACCACGGTTTTACTGTAAATAATGTTGAAATAAGTGATTTGACCACATCATATAGTTGTCATATTTTATCACAGGATGGCCTGAATATATTAATTTGTGTATTTGCAACAAAGTGTTTATGGTTTTGTATTAAGAATGGATAAATAATGTATCAATAAATTATTTTGTTGACAGAGTTGACATTTATTTTATCTAACATCCATGTATAATTTAACTGATAGGGCATCCCCGAACAAGCTGAAGCTCCAGCAGTTGCTGCATCCACCAATGTTGGGCAGGCAGAAAACCCTTCAGCCCAGGCTCCAGTCCAACCAGTTGTGCCTGCTGTTGGGCCCAACACCAACCCACTGAACTTGTTCCCTCAGGTGTGTACTGTGAACTGTCTGTGCAGTAAAATTTAAACAATAATGGTGCTACAATTATAATGTTTATTTTTTTTTTTTGAATCAGGGCATTCCCAATTTGGGTGCAAATGAAAATGCAGGTGACTTGGAATTCCTGCGAAACAGTCAACAGGTAGTTGAATATTGTGTTTTCTACAAAGGAGCTAAATGCCATATTAATTTTCATTATTTATGCATCTTAATATTTCTTTCACATTTCAGTTCCAAGCCTTGAGAACAATGGTGCAAGCAAACCCTCAAATCTTGCAGGTATCATCGCCGGTGCTTGTTGACTCCATTACTATAATCTTCTAGGACATCATTATTCATCTTTGTTTTCTTTGCAGCCCATGCTTCAGGAACTAGGAAAACAAAATCCAAACCTAATGGAACTCATCCAAGAGCATCAAGCTGACTTCTTACGTCTTATAAATGAGCCTGGAGGCGATGAGTAAGATTACTATTTTAGGCTTGTTCCATTTTCATTTCATTATATATTGTATGAATTTTTCAATATGCTCCAACTTGACTATAACCATTTTCACCAAAAGATATAGTTATTCAAATTTATACACAGATGACGAGTTTAAAGAAAAAACTTCTATGTTAAACAATTTGATAAAGAATTCACGACACACACCACAAGCAAATGCATAGGGTCATCATTTTATCAGTGGACCTTGATTATAATACAAAGGATATAAATAAAACATGTTAATCCAGGGAAGACAGAGATGGTTAGAAAATATTTTGGCCTATTAAGACATTTGTTTGCTCACTGTTGTATTTGTATGACCAGGAACTTAGAGGGACAGTTGGGTGCTTTGGCTCCTCAGACCATTACTATCACCCCAGAAGAGAACGAGGCCATTCAACGGGTAAGCTAGTGATAGTACTCTCCATTCAGCTATTTTAATTGTGAACTCCTTTTTTCTATTTCTATACATTTGCTTGTCCATGGCATGTTCGTATTGTTGCACAGTTGTTGAATTACTTAATAGCTGTAGGATTTTTATAAAAGTTCTCCAATGTCTGAAGCTTGCATGTTATTATATTATGAACAGTAAATGTAGAGCTCAACCAAAATACTAGTTTTTTTGGCGTGGCTCCCCAACATGCACTCTTAACAATGATATGTTGATAGAATTCTTCATGCATCTTTCTCAGCACTAATGTTTGTACTTTATATATATGTGCACTGCTAGCATTTGATCTGTGTTCATCCTCTTGCACAATATAATACATAACTGACCATGACATTTTGGCAGCTTGAGGATATGGGGTTCGACCGAGATCTTGTGTTGGAGGTGTTCTTTGCATGCAATAAAAACGAGGATTTGGCAGCCAACTACCTATTGGATCACCAAAATGAGTTTGATGATTAGTCAAAGTTCTAGATTTTAACAGTGGTAGTGTTATTTCTGTGTCTATCATTTTTCTATTCTAGTTCTTGTGTCAATTGTTTGTGTCCTAAACTCTTTGGAGAAGTGATCTTTATTACTTTTTGTTGTTTTCGGGAACCATAGTATCTGTAAATCACCATTGACTAGAAATTAGAATTGTGTTGGGATAGACCATAGATTTATTTACGGTTATTCTTGAATTGTATATTTCAGTGTGTGGTATTGTCTGATTATTTTTTATTTTGTGGTTTCGAATAACCAAACTGAGAAGAGGTGCATTGTGGGTTTGAACCAGGCAACCAGCACACTTACAACGCCATGGAAAAATAATTTCCTCTAATACTTTTAATGAATTATTATTTTACCTTATCTAAAAAAATTAGATTAAACAAATTTTAAATTGAGATTTTTTTTGACTAACTTTATAATTCTAATTATTCATGGAATACGATATTTTATGGAGAAAAAAGGTGTTATGATTTGACAAATTGATATAAGTTAATTGTTTTCGTGCATTGGAATTATGTTTTATTAAGCTTAAGAATTCCTAAACTTTGAGAATTATTTTTAGTTAAGCAGCTTAAACATGCACCGATTGTTAACTTTCGTGTATTTCTCTTTAATAACAAGGGAAATTAAGGCTGTCACAAATACAAAGGAACAAACTTAGTCTTTAATAGAGACTGAGAGCAACATGTATGTTTGGAATCAGCACAAACAAGTAAAATTGTAGCATTTTGAAAGAAATTTATGTGCAAATATGAAGCATTTCGAAAGTTTTTAATTCAAAATTAAGTTTTCACCGTAAAGTCAAGTTGGACAATAGCATAGCACTTGGTGTGTTAACACTAATATAGTAATATTTATAGGATAATACGCTCTGGAAAAGATAAAAATTATTTTACTCTTAGTTTCAAATGAATTTCAAAGTTTATGAGATCAGATTCCAAATGCATGCAGAGACATGTTTAATTTGTAATATAGTATACTTGAATAGGAAACAACTTTGGCTGCTTTTATGGGCAATCCCTATTTTTGCCACCTTCATTACCGAATTCTTTTTTAAAATTCTCAACCCTATCCATCTTCTGCCTATTTGAAAAACATTCTCACTCAACCTTTGAACCACATGCGGCATGCCTATCGCTCATATTGCCAAATTTGGAGTGGTAGGGGAAAGAGACTCAATCTTTGTTTTTGCCAAACTTAAAGTATGATTAAAAATTGTTCAATTCAAGAATCGAATTCGCCTTTTTTTAAAGAAAAAAATAAAATCGTTATTTGGAGTTTATTAACCATTTGAATTTATTAGCTTATAGTGAATTTAATAGGGATATAGATATTAGCTACAAGTACAAGGGAGCAACGCATGTGAGTTATTAAATCTTGAGTATATAATAAAAATTAACAGATCAGATTAGTTCGTAACTTTAGGCTTTATTCCTTCATTAATTCCAATTATATTTTCAAATTGGTTAGAGTGAATTGTAAAGGAATCAATTGTATTTGGTTTTCGTCCCTGTAAGTTCGCGTGTTTTTGGTTTTCGTCCCCGTATCTTTTTTTGTTCTAAAACAAACCCTATAAGATGTTAACTTTTTGGTTTAGTCTCTAACGTTAACTTCTGTTACAAAAACGTTGAGCTGGCAAACTGAGTCACACGTGGCAATCACTGACATGGAAAACACACTTATGTGGTCTGACAAATGATAAGTGATATGATTTGAGAGACCAAAACCAAAAACGCAAAGTTGCAAGGGACGAAAGTGAAAAAACGTAAACAATCAAAATTTAAAATGTTAAAAACTAAAGATTCCATCTTCTTCATCTCCTTGTTTTTTCTTCTTCATCTCCTCTCTGCCAATTCGTTCATCTCTTGCGTCCCAACAATTTTTAATATGCAAACCAAATTTTTGAGGAGCAGTGTTGTACTTGTTTTAGAAAACTTTTACCATGCCTTTATATACTGCTAATGAATATTCAAAATTTTATCATCCATGATTTTACAATAATGTAACCCACAAATACATATTTTACGAAGGTTATATGATCCCACAATCTCCACTCTATAGTGAACACTTCACTTTGAATGAACCAAATCCTATAGAAAATCATCTAAAAAGAAACCAATTGGGAATTAACCACATTTTGTTAGGATCCTTTCTATGAGTAAGAACGAATTCACAGAACAGAAGAATATTGAATAAGATTACAAAAAGGAAACGAAGAAGAGAGAAAGAAATTCAGGAAACTTTACCATGCAAGACCAAGGAAAACAAAAAGTATACAATGAACACGCAGGAGCACTCTCCTTTCATGCTGGACCAACCAACCAGTCATAAAAGTCAATTACTGAGACATACCCTCTTCTATCCATTGAGGCTATTTGAAAACTTAGCAACAATAACCACAATAACAACACACATTATTCTGAACAGCCACATACAAACCAACCAGCTAACAAACTAGTTGCTCTAACAGCTCTTAACTACTCCAATTCCCCTTTATTCTATATATTTCGTGTTCATAGCTTGAATATCATGGAAAAGTGAACACCTAATTATAGTTTTGCCACAACTTTATATGCTACATTCCCATTGAAGTTTTCTTTTTTAGGTGAGGTTACGGGGATACGTTAAAATTGTTTCTTCAGGGTCTTGTTTGTCCTATAATTTTCTGGGGCGTAAGAGATGAATGAATTGGCAGAGAGAAGATGAAGAAGAAAAAAAATAGAGAGATGAAGAAGATGGAATCTTTAGTTTTTAACATTTCAAATTTTGATGTTTATGTTTTTTCACTTTCGTCCCTCTGCAACTTTGCATTTTTGGTTTTGGTCCCTCAAATCATATCATTTATCATTTGTCACGCCACATAAGCGTGTTTTGCCATGTCAGCGATTGCTAGGTGTGACTCTGTTTGCCAACTCATCGTTTTTGTAACAGAAGTTAATGTTAAAGACTAAAACCAAAACGTTTATAACTTACAGGGGTTATTTTAGAACAAAAAAAGATACAGGGACGAAAACCAAAAACACGCGAACTTACAGGGACCTTTTACATATTTAAGCCATTATATTTTCACCGTTTCGGATGTAGTGCCTTTGACAAGTTTATTTAAATGTATGAATATTGGCGTGTTAAGTGAGTTACAAGTTTTACACTCAATGAAAAAGTAGATGTTAAACAATACTAATTAAGATTTCAGGTAAAAAAAAAAAGATGTGGTTGGAGAAAGAGTCAGAGAAATTGATGATAATTAAGAGGGAATTGATGGAATTGAGGGTGTAGAATTGATTCTAGAAAAGCCAGAAGTTAGGAATTGTAGCTTTATGGAGAATTGCTTTTGGAGAATAGAAGCAATTATGAAAAGTCAAACCAAACAGACACTATATATGTCAAAAAACATGTAACTTAATGTCTTAAAAGTTTTTAGTTAGAAGGTGATATTCAATCCACTTTTGTCGTTGCTTTTAGCATAGTGTGATGATTATCAAATTCTTCACATGATCCAACAGTGGATTAGAGTTAATGGTTTGATTGAAGGTTGTCCGACTCTTGTATCAAAACTACAAGGATGGTTAAACAATGTGTTCCGTTGATGTTGAATGGGTGAACCCACAATAGAGATAAAGATTGTTGGTGCGTCAAATGTTAAGTCAAAAGTTTGAAATTCAATGAAAAAGAAGAAGATGAACAACATATAAGTAAGAAAAACCCGTCCTGACGGATGAAAAAAGAAAGTAAAAACACACATACATAATCCTTTCATAACCCAACATGCAAATATTTGTTTCGACCAAAAATACTTTTGATTTAATTTTACAAAACCACTGAGAATTATTTGGACAAGTTATGGAGTTATTTGGACAAGTTATGGAGTTATTGTCTCGGTTTAATGATTTGTTACCTCATCAAATAAAAGCATCCCAAATGCAATTTGGAGTGTGTGAAAATTTAGACGTCACACGACCTCTTTCGATGAGAGACTAATCCAGTCCGTTAATTTTTAATTCATAGATGAAATTTAACGTTCATATTTCTCATATGATCAAGTGTTCTTATTTGACTGAGTTTAGGGGAAGAAGAATTTGAATGAATTTTTTTTAAGAGATTTGGGAGAAAGGACTTTGGAGAATTTATTGTTTTTCACAATACAAAATTTTGTATTCCCTTAATTTGTAGGTTTCTAATGATAACAAATACAGTATATAAATCTTCATTTTTCCAAGAGTAGTAGGAGCATGGTTTTCATTCTTTCTTTCTTTTTACCCTCTAATGATAACACAATTTGAATGCAATTTCCTTGAGATAACAAGTTACCATCGTCATCATCAGGGAGCAAACTCAAGTATTGAGAGCTTATCAAAAGCACATTAAACATATTTTTCGGTTAATTGTTCATTAATTGCCGGAGTTTTCCAAGTTAACCGATTCTAAATGTTACATTGAGGAGACTATGAAGTATGAACCAAACAACCCGTTCGAATCAATAAAATGTCAGAACAAACTAAAACAAAGAACTGTTTTGCAATGTTTTCAATCAACAGAGCATCTACATCAAATCCAACTACCAAGTCACTTAAAAGATTGGAGCATGGTTTCTATGTATTTCTTCAAAATTCTCAATAACAACCAACAAAAGATTTATGTTCATGCTTTGTAATGCAACTTGTGTAGAGCAACAGCTAAGCACAAATATGATACTCTAGATGAAATAATTATTTCTGAGGCTTCTTTGAACATAGGACAAAATTCTACTAACCAGTAGAGATATGAAACTGCGAGGGGTTTAAAGATATGTTGTAGCAATTACAACATTTGTGATTTCCTTCTCGAGTTCAGCTTCATCAACCCACAGTGAACTTCGTTTATGCAATAAGTCTTTCTTCTCAGCTTTCTTCTCTTCATGCTTTTTGGCTTGCATTCTCCAACTTTCAAGTTTCTCCGCTCTTTCTTTCAACTGATTCACGAAAATAACAATAAGCAAAATTAATACTAACGACTATTTAATTGAATAACATGAAACAAACATTGTACAGAGCAACTTGATCAAAGTTTCTCTCAAACATTAAATTAAAGGAGAAACAAAAAACATGTTCTGCTTGCATAACTGATCTGAATATAGGTTTTCAGTATGGACTGGAAATGCATCAACTAACATAAAGTTGTAGAACAAAGACAAAAAATTGATCGGCTTGCCTAAGAAATTTTAAACTAATAATGTTGCTTAGAAGTTAGAATATGAAGGTTGGTTATCTGTCAGGTATAAATACAACATACAGCCGTTTAATTTATGATCAAAACTAGTCTTTAAAGTTCATAGATTCTAGACATCCTGCACATTATCAATGTGAAATCCACCTTAACTACAATATGTCCACAGGTATTAAACCAAAGAAACATATTGCATAGTCAAAATGTTTTCACTTCTCAAAGAATGAGACATAATAAATGTTATGTTAGAGGGCAAGAATATTAAAACAACATTTTCAAGGATACCAGGCAGGTAATTTTCGGTCATGTAAACTAGCAACTAGACTAAAAGACTCCAATGTCATATGCAAAGCCACATCATAAATGATGTGCTTTGGATTTGAACAGGATTTGTGAAGTGCTCTGATATGAAGCTTGTCATATCGGTTACAAGGAGGAGTCTATCAATGACACAAAATTTACCCTGCTTACACTGATAGATCTGGTATAAACGGGAAAAGGATGGCCGATATATATTGAATGTAACTGGTGTTATAATTGACAACACTCTGAGAATACTTTCTGAGGAGTTTAGTACATGAATAAGAGGGAGAAATACAATTGCCTTAAACCAAATAATAACTGCTAGAAACTAACACAACCTCTATGAATTAGAGAGCAACCCTTCTCCCAAGCAGTCAAACATAAAAACAACCGAATGCCATCGGTTTCCTATCTTTTTTTATTTGAAACACCTGATTAACTTAAATGGGCCCTACCAATTGGGTCTGCGCCTAACATAAACCCTAGTAAATAGAAAAATGGCAGAAGTTCAAATTTAATGTGAAAACCACTTTTCTTAATTCATGTGCATTGATGATCAAAGGGCTCTAACATATTAGGGGTTATAAACATGATTGACCAGCCTGAAAACTGTTTAAACCGACATACACTTTGATGAAACGGGCGGATCTAGACGATTGTTGGGTCATAATAGTGAGTGATAAACCTAAAAAGAACCCAGAACACCTAACTAACTACCAAGTATTGAAAATAAACAATTCATCCACAACATGCAATAGATGACCACATAGCATATTCAATTTCCACAATAACAAATTGAAAAGAAAAAAAAGGACTTACAAGGGTTTGACGAAATTGTTGTTGAGCAATATTCCGTTCTTGAGCTCTAAGTTGTTTCTCCTGAGCCTTAAGTTTCTTCCTCTCTTCATTAGCAACTCTAAGCGCTTCCTTACGAGCCTCATCCTTCTGCTGCTTCTCCAACCTCATAGCTTCCACTTCTAGAATATATTCCTTCCGAACCTCTTTCACCTGCTTCGCGTAGTCTCTACGAAGCTGAGCGAGCTGTGCTTCGGCTTCCTTAGGGTCCCTCGGAGCTTTCCAGCTTCCAACGAAGGAATGTGGAGAGAGGAATTTGTGGTTTTCATGGTGGTTGTTGTGGTGCGAGTTAGCGGCGCGTGTGGCAAATGATCTTACAGTTGAACGCCACATTGTTCAAATCAGTAAACCCTAATCCCCTGATTCACCACCCACTTCCTTCAACTACTGAGGGACTAAAACCGCAAATCAAATTAATTTAATTTAAAGTTATAGATAAATCAATAAAGATTAAACGACTAAATTAGTAAAATAATGATATTTTAGGATATTATAAGTGACATTTTTTTTTTGAAAGATAAGTGACATATTATTAAAATAAAAATCAATTGTAACATGTGTGTGAACTTTTG
>Ga0228710_1000901_pt1 | contig 41925 bp, 18 predicted proteins | sample MedpolnodulmetaG_FD_177995 | JGI IMG/M metagenome (GOLD analysis project Ga0228710, IMG submission 177995) | Root nodule microbial communities from Medicago polymorpha collected in Santa Monica, California, United States - pink nodules | ecosystem: Host-associated > Plants > Roots > Nodule... | reverse complement strand
GCACTTTAATTTAAAAAAAAAAAAAAAAAAAACATGGCAGTACTACTTACATCGCTTTTAATTTAATACATTTCACTTATATTTATGATAATGATAAATATATCAATATTTGATAATGATGAATGTATCAATATTTGATAAGAATCATTTCACTTACACTAATTATTTCTTTCAAAATAAACTACTATGATTTCTCATTCATTTATACTTTTTATGTATTTAAAATGGTCTTGTCAAAAAAATGCTCGAAAAGATCATTTATTTTGAGAGGGATGACTAATGTTTTTTTTAAAGATAATTACACTCCGACCATTAATTATTAATTATATGTATGTATTGTATATATGTATGTATTAAAAAAACTCTTGTTGATCCCATTTTTTAAGTTGTTTTTATTGCTTAAACTTTTTTTTTTTTATCCTTGCTTCGAATATTTATCTAATAATATTAGTGGTTGTTTGATAAAAAAAATATTGGTGGTTGTATTTATTGTCCCGAAATGTTTTATGAGAGTCTATTTTTCTTAATTTTTGGATTTTTAGTGTAAGTGTCTTAGTAATTCGTCTACGGATAGATGAGTAAAAAAAAATTAGGGAAGATAAGTAAAAGTTTATTCAACAATTTTTTCAATCTTAAATATAAGTGAATAAGGGAAGAATTTCATATTTAAAATTTGATCTCAACATATATAATATATTAATGTTCTAGCAACTGAGCTAAAACTATTTTATTTTGTTAACCCTAACTATTAAAACTTTACTACAAACTAGAACAATCTAAAAAGTTAAACGCCGCCGGTGCCCCACTACTTAAAGGAGCATCATTTTGTATGTGCAATGGGATTATAAATATTAAAATTTAGGGCACTTGTATTCAGAAATAGCAATAATTTATAAATTTTATATAGAAAAGTTATTTTTTAAACTTTCAATGAGATGATTGCATCATTTGTAAGACAAAACTTCCTCTTTAGACATCTTAACAAGTGCATTTAGGATACTTGTTAGCACTTCCCTTAAAATTTCAAGAAAAATGTTCTTATATCATTGGTGAAAGAGAAGTAAATAGCGACATCGCTAGTTACAATTTTTATTTTTTTTGAAGAATGAAATAAAATAAATTAAGTCATTAGAGTCCCTTCACACTTTGTACAACTCGGAGCTTCTTTTTTTCTTGACATGGAGATGGAGTGCATTAAGGCATGTAAGCAAACGATGAATGTGAGAGAATTGTGCTATTGAAAACAATAGAAGATTTATTTCAATGTTTGTTATAAAAAAAAAAAAAAACAGATATGATTAAGATCTCCTGGATGCATTTAATAAAACTTTGAGTTTGTTGTTTTAAAAGTACAACTCAAATAGTAAACTATTGTATGAACATTTAATATGATACAGTTAATTCTCCACTTCTCTAACATTTTATGTGTGTGAATTTTCCCGCTACACTAATTGAAATCAAAAGAGAAAAAATGAGTCTAGTAAACACACTTATATGGATCACTATTTTAAATGTGTATTATAGACAAACAAATTGACTTTCTTAATAGACGTTCTAAGAAGTATAGAACATAAAAACCTTTAGATTTTTTGTTTATCCCTGAAAGTCTTAGATCATTATTAAAAGTTTCTTCAAGCTCAAATGAAATATCATCATACTATAATTCTTATGGTCTTGATGATAGAATTCTATTCAAACCAAGAATTCATTACAAATGTTTTAATTGTTCGATCAAAATAAAGTTTTGTGAATAACAAGTTCTTTGAAGATATTTATAGTCATACATTGATTTCCATCAAAAACTTATTTAATTTTTTTAGAGAATCTGTTTATGAAAAGATTATTATTATGATTTTGCAATAAAAAATGCAAGGAGAAAGAAAGTTCAGTTCAGCAAAAAAAAAAATTAAGTTCAAACTATTCATTGGGCACTAACATATCGATTAACCAGGAACACTTGAAATTTCAGGCAGGGCCCTATCTTGAATAAATTGAGCTGGATGGTTATTATTGGTAAACAACCACATGCTCATTGCTTCTTAGTTTCCTTCTAATAGAAAAAGAACATGCTAAGTTATTAATATTATACTATAGGATAAAATAGCATATAAGGAAACAAGTAATGTTGTATGGATTAATACAAAAAGTCACATATCTTTGGTCCCACATGTTTTTTATTTGGAGTTTTGAGATATGAAACTTTAAAATCCCATTTTCCTGAAGTTTGTAAATTAATAATACCAAAAAATGCAAATGCAAAATATAATGTGGCATAATGGGAGAGGGAGAGGGTTAAGGCAAGAGAGATTGGAGAAAAGAAAGAATATAATGTGGCAATTTGATGGGGCTATATGTGTCTTATTTAGTGCCACTAGGATATTTTAAGTGGAATGAATGACATTCACCATATTAGAGGGAATGAAAGTATAAAACCAAGAAAAATATAGGGACAAATACCATTTATTTTCTTGTTAAATACCCCCACATGCACATTCTATCAATTGAGATTGACATAGATGATTGACATTCGGCCCGCATCCGTTGTCACTTGAATTTAAATTTGAATATTATACATAAATTTTATTGTAAATCTTTAATGAGATTAATGATACTCTCTGACCTTGCATGAGTGCCTGTCTTTCTTAATCTAAATTTTAAGTTAACAAAAAAATAAAGAAAACAGATTGGTGATGGCTATCCGTTGTTGTAGGACTTGCTTGTTGTACTAATTTGTTATAAGTATTGCTCAATTTAAGAAGACTCCTTACTCTCATAAATTCGTAGCAACATAATTGACCCCTATATCATATTATCATTTCACAATTTGAGAAATCATTTGTTTGCTCAGGACAAAATTCTCTAGCAGGTATAAAACAGCCACGTTATTTCCATTTGTATGGTCAAAAATGAAACATATATGGTTTCTTTTGATCATACATTTCCCTTCACAAAACAAAAATAAAGTAAGGCCTAAGCTGTTAATTAGGAAACACCAAAACTATAATAGAGCCTAGCCATATTATGGCAATATAGATTGGAATGAAGGTCAATTATAACTTGGAGAGAGCATATTTTTTTCCCTCATGTGTTTTCTTCAAAACCACACAAGTATGTAGAAGTATACTTTCAAATAACATAACAACTCTGTACCATGGAAAAAGAAGCTCCCTAAATGGACCGTGCTTGGCTGGGAAGTTCTAAATGGTAGGACATGAGTTAAAAACATCAGCAAAACTATTGAAAAATGATTCCTTTAATAAGAAAAATCAATAATCTCTTTTTTTTTAAGGCAAATTTATGGTACACTCGAAAATTCAATTGTACCGGTACACCAAATATTTAAATTAGGGAAATGGAAAGAAGTTTAAAGTAAAAAATTTATCTTGGAATTTGTGTATTCAAACATTGAAATATAAAAAATAAATAAAAAATCTACACGAAAGTTATCAATTGTTTCTATTTTAGAATCTTAACAAATGTCTTAAAAGCACTTGTTGGCAAGACCCTTAAAATTAAGGGGGAAATGTTAATTTGTGCCCTTAAGGCACAAATTAATGAGTCAAAAGTAGAAATATTGTGTTGTAAACAATGCATTTGAATTTAATTTTTTTTATTTTTGATTAATTGAATGCACAAAATTTAAGAGAATGTTTTTACTTTTGGGTTTTTTTAACATGCCTTTTAGGGCACAAGTTTGCATGGCCCTTAAATTAATGGCTAAATGAGTTGTTTTTTGAAAAAAAATAAATTATTTTCTATCATTTACAATTATAATAATTAACTCTTATTTATTAAAAATTCATAAATTTAGGAAGCAAGTGTACTAGTACACCTCAAATTGCAAGTGCATCGTAGTAGTTCCCTTTTTTTAATATAATAAAAATAAGGGAACTTCTACGGTACACCTCACAAATTGAGGTGTACCGATACTCCTGCTTCATAAATTTATAAATTAACGATCATTTTATGAAATAAGTTGTTATTTGTCAATATATATATATATATATATATATATATATTAGAAAACACAATTTCATGAGAAAAAACACCATTTCATTGTTTATAAGAATTATATTAAATTTTTAACACTTTCTCATAAAAAATAATCAATATTTTTCATTATGAGCAATAAAAATTCACACAAAGTAAATTTTATTTCATCGACGCTTTTGGTAAATAAGATTTAATTATTATAATTGTCAATGATAGAAAATAATTATTTTTTCTTCAAAAAAACAATTAATTTAATTATTAATTTAATGCTTTGGTGCACCAGTACACTCAAAATGTTGGGTATACCATATAATTCGCCTAAAAATAATTGCATTTCTTAATTTTCCCTTCAGACAAACTTGCTTCATAAAAATATTAAATCCTACATTTAGAGCATATTTTAAGAATAATGTCATTAAATTAAATATGGTTAAATTAGTTAAGATTTGCTGAATTGATCCCATTAAACTTGATTTTTTTTGTTGCATATATTGAAGACCAAATTGAGTGTGTATTCTCAAATATCAATGTACAATTACATTGATATAACACTGCTAAAACGATTCTATTGCCTATTTGTGACTAAACAAACTTCAAGATGCCCTTTCTTTATTATGGTGTTCATATTATCTATTAAAACGATACAGTTACTAGTCAAAACTGATTTTGCAGTTTCAAAGATATCCAAGAATGCATGATTACACACACAAAGAAAGGGGGATGTTGTGTGTGATATTGAGCCCCACACTAGAGAACAAATATATAAGAGATGTGCCAAATACTCATGTCTTTAACATGAGTTACATGAAATTAATGTCCATTTTCTTTCATAATCTCATGAGGCTAACTAAAAGTTTGTTATTAACACATTTGAAATGCTGTTTGTTGATATATATCCTAAAACTGCTCAATCTTTCAGTTCTAATTTCCCTTTTTCCTATCAAATAATTGCAGGCTTTAACATAGTTCCATCATGAGGATTATTATTGCCACAGAAATAAACAAATCTTTTATTGAAGTGGGAACCCTAGAAACAGTTTTAGAAATCAAAAGGAAAATAGAACAAATCCATGGTATTCCAGTGGCTTACCAAATCCTAGCGGTGTGTGGGTTTGAACTACTGGATGGATTAGACATGGAAGATTACCCAATAGTCACTGAAGGCACAAAAGTTGACCTCACCATCAAGCCAATGGAGCCACATATCATTCACCGTCCTAACAAAATGCAAATCACAGTAAAATTCTCTGCTAGACTGATTAACATAGAGGTGGATAAGACAGATACTGTCCATAGCTTGAAGGAAAAAATTCACATCATTGATAACACCCCCATCAAATCAATGAAACTTTTCTTTTTGGGGAGGGAACTGAATGAAGATTTCCGAAACCTAAATGAGTATGGTATTCGTGAATTTTCTGAAATTATTGTGTTCCTCAAGACCACAAACCGGACAAAAGAACCACCAACTAGAAAGCTGAACTTTGTGGTACAAACTTCCTCTAGTTTGCTTAATGCAGCCACCATTCCATTGGAGATGAGAGATACAAGCACTGTCAATGACTTGAAGCAGTTGCTGCTGAGCAGAAAAATTCTGCCAGTTGATGATTATTTGTTTATCCATAGGCAGAGGATCATGCGTGATAGTTGTAGCCTTAGGTGGCATGGAGTTGAAAATGGAGACCAGCTCTATGTGTTTAAAGGGACGGTTAGTCGCAGTGGGTATGCCTGAGCTTGAAGTTTATCATAATAGTTATGGATTATTTGTCATAGGTTGTTATTGTTTGTCACATTTACTTAGAATCATAAGTTGAAGAACACATTCTGCATTAATATTTTTTTTTGAACTACAATAAATCTTATTGTTTTACTTTTACTCATTATTGTGTTTTAATTTTAAAAGATTTTACTATTTGTACATGTTATACAAGCTGCTACTTTTACAAATTTATATGACTCTTCAAAATTCAATAAAATTAAATAACTACAAAATATTAAAGATTCCATTAATGTAACCGTGTACTTTATTAACATCAATCAATAGCTTAACTAGCCAATAATATCCAAAGAAAAAACAGAAATGTACTAAATCAGATGAAAGTCCTTATTTATTAGATGCAAACATTCCTATTTACACTGATGGCTTAGATAATTCACAATTATGAGGGAATGTCTTGAGGTTTTCGTTTCAATTTAATACAAAATAATGCAGTGAAAGGACATCTGTGCTTAATGCAAGTGATTCAGCAAATATACAAACAAAACTTCTACCTGCAACTATCTTCTTCATAATCAAAATACATACAACATTTCAGGATTTCCTCAACTTTTCTCCTTCAATCAATGAATTCAAAAAGCCCCCGACCCTACCAATAACTGTTCTACATGCCTATATCTATAACATTTTAGGTGGTTGGACGGTTTTCAACTGAGTTTAGAGAAACATGGAAAATTGGGTGAATTTAAGAACCTTTGTTAGGGTATAGAATAATAGCTAATTAGAGTAGTGAATGTAATTAAGAGTTATAGTTATTTGGGAGTATGTGTATAAATAGGATAACACGTCCCACGTAGGTAGCTCGGTTGGTGAGCTGAGGGATATTGAAGGAGTTATAAGAAGAAAGTCCCGGCTTCGATCCCGGAAACTAACATTTGCCTACTAAAAAAAATAAAAATAGGAGAACACAAAGGTTAGAGAGTATCTTTGAATATTGTAAAGTTTGTGAATAGAGTAAAACCTCTATTGTGAAGGTGAAACCCTTGGAGGAGAGATTCTCTCCCATTCTATCCTATTTCTTAATAAAAATGTTCTTTCTTTGGAATTGAATTTTTGGGTTCCTAACAACCTTTAAGAAATTGAAATTTGTAGGCCACTTCTCCTGCCTAAGTCACTGTCTAAAATGACCAAAAATACTTTGCGAAAAGCTAGAAATTTAACCCCTATGCCTAGCTACTAAATGCTAATTGTCTGACCTCTACTTAAGACATGCCTAATCTCCTATTTGTTAGTTCGCGGAATGACTCGTTTGTTTTTGGATTCACTACTAATGATAAGCAAACTGTTTAAGAATCATATCCCTATGCAATAAATCATTTGCCATTGCCTCTACTAAAGTAAAGCCTTCCCTGGATAAGTATAAAATCAAGGTGGGGGGTTTCTGCCATAAACCAACTCAGATAGCGGAGCACCTGTGCCAGGTTCTTATGAGTCCTAACATACACTTGCGGTGATTTATCTGACGTGTATTTATTTATCACAATTTTATCCATTGATTTTTCAATTGACGTTTATAACTTTACGCTTTTCCCTCTAGAGTGCATCTAATACTTTCTCAGATATGCAAACTAAACAGTTAATAATTGATAGAAAATAAGCTCTTCAGTCAACAAAGTAATCTTTTTATTTGTGTGATATCTCAAGAAAAATGAAACTTCAGCGATAAACTGCCATTTTTTGGGCAGCAATAAGAAATTTACACACATTTACAACAGTGTAGTATCTCCCACATTGATATTTCCAGCAATTATTGGACTTAAGATTCCTTATTGGACAAATATAATTTAAAAGGAAAATTAAGTGGAATCTTTGACTGGAGAAGTAGAACATTAAATTACCTTCATCAAATCTGAAGAGCGGGTCCATTAAGTCCAGTCACACAAATGTAGAGATTCAAATTTGCTCAGCAGAAATATTTTGGGAGACACAAGATATGGTCGGGAACAAAATTTCTTTCTGTAACCAACAGAAGAACAGGCACAGAGATCCATATTCAGATATCCCAGACAACATCAAATTATGCAGGAAATGGCAGATGAAAGGAATCTCTCAGATTTCTTCTCCAAATGATTGAGTGTCAGATTATGATTCAGTTTGTTGCTTGACCTTCTAATGCCGCTGCAATCTTATAATTGGCAGGACCAGACAAACCTTGCACTTTCATCAAAATATTATATTTTGCAGGCACAACGACACCAGCTTTTGTGCACAAATCCAGTACAGCTGGAACGCGTCCGTAGAAATCTCTCCCTTCTTTCACAAGTACAGGAGGATCTTGAGGCCTTCGTCTCCATACAATTTTTGGCGGCACTAAATTATCCACATTAGCTTTAGTCCAAAAATGAGCTCCTTTCCAACTCTCATGCTTAAACACTCCACATAGCCTAGCTTTATGGCCAGACGGCCCAACATGAACCTCAGAACAATACTTGCAAACTTTTACAGGATATACCAACAACAACTTTTCCACCCCAGACCTGAGAGCCTCCCAAGCTTCTAAAGTTTTCTTTGCTACTACGGCAAGATCATTTGGTGACAAAGACTCGAGACCATCAACATTGCCATTAGCAGCTTCCAAGTTCGAACTACTTGGATTAAGATTTTCATCATGGGGAACATCAACCCCTGCTTGCCAGCATAGCTCAACAACAGCAGGGATACGATCAAAATCAAACCTTTGGTCATGCCTAATAACATTTTGGAACATGTTTTTAAGATGAAATGTCTCAACAGGAACAAGTATATCATTCAAACCACCTTTGACCCATTCATGAACCCGGTTCTTGGCACGTCGCTTGTAACCCCGGCAAGCCGGAATTAAATGCCCCTGCTCACCAATGTATATCTCTGGACAAAATCTGTAAATGCATAACAGAGTTAGAAAAGACCGTAGTTATCAATAATTTGAGCTTGCAACATTGAGAAGACCACAAGTCGAAGTTAAATACAATTTTCTTAGTGACACTAGAAAGTTATTAAATGGCAAACACGCTCAGAGATCAAAAGCTTACAAATACTCATGAAAAATAACTTAAGCATTTTATGTAGAAAAAAGGATAACTCATGATTTATGGTGACATTCACCATTTATAAGCACAAGTAACAAGTAGAAGTCTTTCTACACTTATGTTGTCAATCTTATGTTCTCTCACCAAAAAAAAAATTCAGGTATTTCTTCCACCATCTTCTTACTCCCTAAATGGAAATTTGAACCCAAATCAAAAGTATCAAAACAAACCCAGTATACATTACTCATAAGCAACCACGGGTATCAACAAGATTACAACTTTATTCATTCAATGCTAATACAGAAGAAGCTTCCAAATGCAAAAGTACCAACATCAATTTTAGAGCACCAACCCCAAACACATAAATTTTGGTTCCAAAGCTTAAAATTCATTTTCAATTCGGCACTTGCTATTCACATAAAAAAAAAAATCAATTTAATCTCTAAGTGTATGTTATCTTCCACTTTTGGAAGAGTGCAAATTGATTCTGGAGGTGTAGAATTGATTTTGACATGTTTGGTTTCCCTAGAGTAGAATTGATTTTGCCTCTAGAATTGATTCTACTTGAAGCTAGAAAATGTAGCTTCTAATTCTCTAGAATTGATTTTTACACTCAAATATTCAACTCACTTTTACTTACATGAATATATTGAACATAAATTACTTTACCCACAACTTAACTTTTCGCCAAAACCAATTCACTCAAACTCAATTTTTCTCGCTGTAAAACCAAACATACACCAAGGGCCCATTTGGATTGGCTTATTTTTGAGCTTATGAAAAATAGCTTATGCAAATAAATAAGCTTTTAAGTTAATTCATAAGTTCTGGCTAACCAAAATTGTATCTTCATAAACTACCTTGACAAACTTATGAATAATACATAAAAGCTTATTTATTTGCATAAGCTCAAAAATAAGTCAATCCAAACAGGCCCTCAAAGTATAATAATGATGACCTTATGGAAATAAGCTAAAAACAAGTTAATGACATACTATAAAGCCCTCACAAAGAGACTCACAAGTGTTTATATAAGTAAATAAACTCAAATAAGTCAATCCAAAGTCCAAACATGCCCAAAAAAAAGCACAGATAAAAAATGGGCGTAATTAGAAATCAAAACTCACTTGCAAGCCATGAGGGGAAACGAATTGATGAGAGTGGAAACACCATGGATGAGAATATTCCTAGCAAGTAACACCTCATTAGCAACAGGAATCATAGCACGAACCGGGTAAAGTTGGGAACGTTTCTCAATTCTCTTGAGAATCATGGGACGAAGTTTCTTCAAATCCACTTTGGTAGCATAGAATCTGCCACAGTTCCCAAAACAATACCGACCCAATTTTTGGTATAGAAGAAGATCGTTGTAGAATGTGTTTCTGAAAGCCATTGAATGATCCTGCAATGAAAATAATGAGAAAAATTTGTGATTTTTTCAAAGGGGCATTTCATCGAACAGTTAGATGGCGTTATGAAAAATGAATGAAGGTGGTGATTTTTTACCTTGTTAGAAGCGGAAGAATGGTCACGGCAGGGTTAAGGGGCGGCGCGCGTCTGTAACGGTGGTAGTCTGCACTTGCACTTGGTGGAAGCCGGGTTGTGGAATGCGTTCCGGTTGGTTTTGATTGAAACGGTATGAGGTACATTCACTATTCAGGACGGAGAGTGGGTAGAAAGATGAAGTAGGAGTTTTAAGGTTTTTTGAGATTTTCTTAATTTTAATTTTTTTTTTTCTTTCTTTGATCTTCTTTATTTTAATTTGAATTTAATTGTTTTATTTTTTATTTTTTGGTGTTACTCTCCAATTCTCAAAAGAAAATATGTAATCTAGAGACTGGAGTCTATGTCCGAGGGATAGGTAAAGTGTTTCAAAAATTAAAACTTAGGTTCTTTCAACGATTTGTAGAGCTCTTTAACCATTTGATTTAATTACTTAATTAATTGTTAAATTATAAATCTAATTATTTTATTTTATTTGTCTAACTTTCGGGCCGATATTCAAATTATCACATCCCTTTGTCTTTGCCTAAAAAAAATATATACAACTCAACTTGAAATATTTGGTCTAATAATAAAAATAAAGATCTTAAATTTGATTGGTCCTTTTTCGGACTTTATTAATGTATTTGAAAAAAATAAATGACTAAATGTATATATCTTTGTAAATATCTATTGAGTTCGAAAGACTATACTACCATAAATTGATGCAACATCCTCTCGCCCTAAATTTTTCTTAATAAAGAAAAATAAATTACACATCTTAAAAAAGTACAATCGGCGTCTTCTGAGCTTAGCTCATTTCGTAAAAGATAATTCATAATATGTATAATATATGTAGGGGTTGAGGTTCGAGCCCTAGACACCTTACTTATTCACCTTTAAGGTAAATTTCTCTAGCTGTTGGACTATTTAAAAAAAAAAACAACTACAATCGACCTGCATGTTAGTTCGAGCATAACACAAGCTAACAACTTCTCTCTCTAAAACTAAACACTCCCACCTCTCTCTAGACAGTATCGTCGATCTTCTCCTTTTTCTCTCCCAAATTCAAATTCTTTTCCAGCAAGATGTTGAGTTGGTCTCTGGTGGTGGTTGCTCATCCTTGATGGCTTCCACTACCAAATCCTAGATGGGGGCTCTGTCGCCGGTGCCGCTGCGACTGGTGGTGTGTCCGCCGGAGATTTTGTTTTTCTCTCTTTCTTCGTTGTCCCTCTTCACCACCGTTTCTTTCGTCGAGGTGTGGCCTTATATCTGGTTATCTTTAGCTTTGGGATGTTTGTTCAACTCCATCTACCTCTTGTTCTTGCGGTTCGATGGTTTTTGGTTATGCCACTACATCGGATCTGTTGCGGAGTGGCGGATGGCTGCTCACCGGTGACCTCCTATATGGTGTTGTTGTCGTGGCTACTCTTTTTGTGGTGATGAGATGGTGGTGGTGAGGAGGATATGTTGTTGTGTGTTTGAGGAGGTTTTTTATTTTGGTGGTTTTGTGGTGGTTCTATTGTTGTTGTTGTTGTTGTTGCTGTTGTTTCGTTTTGGTTTGTTCGTGTTGTGTTTGGTGTTGTTCTTACTTATTTTTCCTTATTTTTATGTTTTTGTAAACTGGTTGTTTGTGCGTTTGGTGCATCATGGAGACTACATTGACGTGTGTTCGTGTTGGAGAGCCGCCGATTGGTTTTGTTCGGGGTTCGCTAGATTTTTTCCGTCGACGGGAGGTTTATTTTCGTGGGTCTCAGGCTTTGGTTTTTGTTCTTTGTTTTGTTTCTGTTTTTTGTTGGGAAGTTGTTGTTGTTGTTGGATACAAGAATTTGATTCAATAAGACTTTTACCTGATGTTGCTTGAAAGGGTTAGGTACATAGATGTGCGTGTTGACGGTAGTAGTTGCTCATTGTACTTACGGGGCTGTTCTTGCTCCAATTGTTTCTCGCACTATTGGTGGTTTGTTATGGCTAGGTCGCTGGTGGTGTTGGTGGGGGGCTGGTCGCCGTTGTCGAGTTACCTTCGTGCTGGTGTTTTGATTATTGTTCCTTTAGGTCTGCGAAGGGTCGTGCAGTTGTGGTGGATCCAGTCTTTGGATGATTGGAGATTTCTCTCCTCCGCGAAGAAAGACGGTATAGTGGTCCAGAGGGTGGTGCTGAAAAGGTGTGTTCGTGGTGGTGTTTGTGGTGGTTGATTGTGTGGCTTGTTTTGGTTTGTTTTTGTTCGAGCTGGATTGATTTGCACTGTTGTTCCACCTTTTCTCCATCTTAGGAAATTGGCATCGGAATATTGGTGGGCCGAGTTTTTGGACATGTTCAGGTGTCTGCTCTGGTGGTTCGTGAGTTGAGGGGTGTCTTTTTTATTTGTGTCGAGAGTCTAGTGGGCCGATCACTTTTGATTCGAGATCGGAAGCCAATTTTTTTGACTCAAGTACTTTTAGGCTTTTTTGATATCTCCTCCAACATATTGAAAGTTGAGTGGTGGTCGAATCTGATCGTTTGAAACAACAAATTATTGTCGGCTGCTTTATTGAACTCCGTTGGTGGTAATGGAAAATTAACGGTGTTGTTGACTTTTCGCCAGGTATTTTGGTGTAATTTTATTTTTTCTTTTTGGTGTAATACTTAAGATATAATCCTCTATTTATATATAATATATTTTGCCATTAAAAAAAAGTTAGAGCATAGCACATACGAATGAGCTCGTTGACTCAACTCAACAAATAAGTAAATATTGTTGAATTGGTTAGCTTCAAACCCTTCAAAGATATATAACCAAATTTTTGTTGAAACCTTGCAACCACTCCCTTCAAAACCACAAATGATAACGCCACACTCAGACTCAACACCTCCTTTAGTCGCACCGTATGTATTGAGCTTTACCTACCCCATACAAGGTGGTGTCCATCTGACTAGAAAGACCCACGAGGAAGGAGGTCTCACTGGTAGGAGGCTAAGTTAGCCAAGTAAACTAATAGTTAAAATACCTTATTTAGTATTTTTATATATTAGTAGTTGTTAATTTTAATTGCCATGCTTTTAAGTTTCTTAAGGAATTTTCAACAAAAAAAAAGGTACTTTCTTAGAGTTAAGATTATGTTATATAGATGGTTAGGATCTATTTAAAATATTTTATATATTAAATGTATCATCTCATTAGGAAAAGGAAGCAAAACCAATGGAAAAATGTTTTTTTTATTTTATTAGCTAGTTTTATATTCTCTATAGTTCAATTTATTTAGTTTTCACAATTGTTTCTGAGTGATAGCTTTCAGAGAGACCCTATTACTCACACAACTATCATCATGTTATTCCTTGTTCCTCCTCCAAAACTATAAACTGTGACATGCCATTGCCCATAAAGCATTCAACTTGACCTCTATGGAACCCACCTCCATGCACTAAATATTTAACCCGTAATTTTATTTTATTTTAAAGAAATTTAACCCGTAAATTATGTCATCTCTAATTTAATCACTAAAATATATAAATATATTGAATAATTTTAAAGCGTATAAAATCCGTCAGTCTAACATTTATATTATAGTATTGATAATTTTTTATTTTATTAAAATTAAAATATTTAGAAATTACGATAATTTTATAATTTCAAATTTACTCCTATTTTCCCTAGAAAATTTTGTCTTAAGTCATAAAACAATTTTTTTTCCTTCATAATTTCACTCCATCAAAAGTAATCTTGTCTTAGGCATGTTGGACATGGACAACTCTCCTAAACAAAATGTGAACCTTGGTATATCACGTTGTAGAAGTCTAGTATCACAACTATGTTTTTTATATATAAAAAGTTATTAAATTAACTACTTCACTATATTTCTAAAAAAGAAAATTGGTATAGAAGACGCACTATATCTCTAATTTAATCCTATTTATTGTGTCTTCCACAATATAATTTAACTCTTAAATATATAATAGAAAGAGTGAATGAGTAACAGAATTGATATTTAAAATTGTAAGTATTAGTCAGAATAATATGTCTTTTTAATAAATTGTCAAATTCATACCTAAAATTATAAAATGTCACTCAAAATAGTTTATCTATTGACTTCTACCATTAAAAGTTTTTTTCAAAGAGATAAAATGAAACGTTAACTAAACATTAAAGGCAATGACATAACACATTAACTAGACTTGTCTCGTTGCACGTTAACTAGACGTGTCTCATTTCACATAATGTGTCACGGTTGTATAACTTGTATTCCCTAGTTAACTGTGAAACTATTTGAACGATCACTTTACAAAATGTCAAAAAAAAATATAGAAGGAAAACTCAAAAATGAGTTGAATTGGCAAATTTACTTGTTTTAATAGTATTATCTTATGTGTTGTCTAGAAAGAAGGCACATGAAGCAAGTTGATATTAAATTGGAGATCAACATTATACTTGAGAGGTGGTTCAAAATATTCGACAAAAACTAATAATACAACCAAAACAAAACACAAAACAAGTGCTAACATACTATATGAATAGAAGTAATATTACTGAGCTAACAATATTACTGAGCAAGAAAAACTTGCTAAATTAAACCAGCAGAAGTAATATTACTGAGCTAACAATGATGTCCAACTACCTATAGGAACAAAAGGAAGAGTAGAGTTAAATGGTCAAACCCCAACCTTCAGTCTTCTCTTTACTTTGCTCCCATCCTCTCCACCACCCATTCTTCACTACTCTTGTCAACTATTGTCCCTAACCCTGATCCTCCATATTACTTTGCCCTATATACACACACACACACCACCACCTATTAATTCACATATAATACTATATACCATATAGTAATAACTTTTTCCAAACTTCCCTTTGCAAGATATATATGGACAACGTGGAATGCTCCTCTGAGGAAGTTTCTTCTGATTCTTCTATAGGTATCCTTTAATTAATTAATTAATTCATTCATTCATTGCCCCATATATATGTTTGATTAAGAACATGCATGTAGCTATGAGGAATTATTGATAATTAGTACTTGATCATTATTATAAGAAGAAAAAAAATTTAAATTTATTGAATAAATAATATATCTGATCAATAAAATAGACTAGTTGCATCATATATTCAATTAATCTTAAAAGTGTTTTTTTTGTTTATAATAGTGATCGGATAAAGTATGCGTACAACATATATGATGATCCAAAGTAAAAGTTTTTCACTTAGCTACCTAGTTTGATAAAAAAAAAATGACAAACTACTTTAGATTGAGGGGAAGTGTGTGATTTTTTGCTTTTAAATTTATATACAGCAGTGCAATCCAATTCCAGTGACACTCAAGCAAATTCCAAGGTAGAATTTTCTAAAGATGAGGAAGATCTTATCATCAGAATGTATAAACTAGTGGGAGATAGGTAAGTATGATTAAATTATATTTCCTTTATAACTAATCAACACTTGGCTTATCTATCATTTTTTCTCTCTATAAAATTAACCATTTGAATATAATATATTAATTTTCAGGTGGCCTTTAATTGCGGGAAGAATACCTGGAAGAACAGCTGAAGAAATAAAGAATTACTGGACTTCAAGATCCTCTTCCACTAGCCAATGAAGTGTTAGAGAAATACTATATGGTTCATACAGCATGTGTGTTTTTGTGTTCACTCTTAATTGAAACAAGAAAAGTGAGAGTGCATGCATTTTGAAGTTTTTTTCTATGAAAGAGTGCATTTGGAAGTTTAGACAGTAATTTTGTGGTGTTGGCTATTAATTAAAATGTGCTGCAACAATAAAATGCATCTTTTTACTATGATGCTCTCTATCTAAATGTTGCTTGGTGTGAGTGTTATTCGGATTGAAGATGAATTATGGTGACACACTGATTTTATCATGGTAATTAACACATTAATTTTGACAAAAACTATATTTTTTGATAGAATTATATCCTCAAACCTAGTGCATATTCAAACTGTGCCATGCATTATTGAGTGCGTTTGATCGATTCTGAGTCGATAAGATCAATCTTGCATCCAAATTATATTAATTTTACCGAGATATTACCAAGCTGCAAATTGGAGAGGTAGATTGATGCACACCACCTTCACGGTTGAAGAATAAATTTCCAACACACATATAGAAATTATTTTTGTTCTTTTCTTCTCAATTCATGGGGAAGAGATCCGGCTATCCAAGTAATCCGAAGTTCGACCGATAAATAAATAAAACTTGACAAAGTATTATTGTTTTAAGTCAGGAAAACAAACTCGAATTTTTCTGAACAATTTATGGTTAATTAAAGTTCATTAATAGATGCCAATTAAATCTTGTCCAGTAGACTTGAAAAAGTGAACACCATCATCCAACAATATTGATCTATTGTGCACTGATGCACTAAACTACTACATTTTATTTTTTAAAATTGGAGAAAAAATTATTATTTTTTATTTATTTAAGTGGAACGGGAAATGAGTCGAACTCGTTAGAGTCCGACTCAACTCTATAAGATTTTATTCAACTCGAAACTCAAGTTTGATACGAAATTTTTTAACTTGAGTTCGACTAGTTTGAAATTTTTGAACTACTTGATTTAGTTTGTTAGATTCAGATTGTTTACTCGAAACACATAATTTAAAAATATATTTTATTTTGTCAAAAATACTCAAAGCTTTTAGATTTTTAACCTTTTAAGTTTTTAAAATTAAAGTTATCGTAAGCATGAGACGTTTAATGGATAGACACGAATATAAAGTTTAGATCTTCATGAATTTGATTATCGAATTTAATTTTCAACTCAAATTCAGCTCATTTGATTAATGAATCAAGATCATTGAGTTAATTGTCGAAATGAGTTATGAACTATGTTCGAATTGGTTCAGTTTATTCTTATTAAACTAAGTGACACTATCGATATTTTACAATAGAATTTAAAACTCTTACCGTTGATGCATTAGATTTTAACACATGTTATATATGTTGCCTATTGGTCTATAGTTGAAGTTTTTTTTTTCTTTTTCAAGAATATAATTGAAGTATGTTAGTTGACTATTTTTTTCAACGTAGACTTTTCAGAATAAAAAAGTCTAAGTTAAAAAAAAAAAGGCAAGTAACATATAACTAGCATATTAATTTCTTAAAAATATAACTAGCATATTACTTTCTTTTTGTTCTAGAAGCGTGATACAAATCTTTCTTTTTTTTCAAAGAACAAATCTTTAATTTCTTATTGAGTCCCGTTATATACATGCATTTAAGTGGCATATATCTCTTTGAACTCCATGCACAATTGTGACATGTCCTTATTAAGTCTCGCAAGTTCTATGACGACGAGTGCTAGGGATTATGAATCCGGTGACGAAAACAATGGAGGTGACACTATTGTTGTTGGGGGAGTGTTGTGAACAGTGAGTGACAAATAAGAGAAAGAAGATGAAGACAACAACGGTGAGGGTAATGGGTCGGTGTGACTTGGTGGTGGGTGGGTGGGTCAATGAGTGTGTGTTCTGATAGAGAAGAGGACAAGGAAAGAGATACTGGTGAGAGAATTTTTTTAAAATGTCTTTGACAACGTATATTGGGAATGTAAGAAAAGGAGATGATCTAACCTCAAAAAAAAATGGTGTACATAAAACATTTCTATTTCTTATTATACATTTCATTTGTACTTTGAATAATTTTTGTAGTTTCATTGAACACGTAACTATTTATTTAAAATATAATACACTCTTGATATAAATATATATATTCATTAATTTACTTCAATATAATTATACTTGTATCTAGGGGTATTTGTGGTGCGGTTTGGTTCGGTTTTGAATATAAAAGTCATTCAAACTGCGAGATAAAAAAACATGCGGTTTAGTTTGGTTCGGTTGATTTTTAAAAAGTCATCCAAACCAAACCAATGCAGCTTGAATTGGTTTGTTTTGTGCGGTTTATCGCGAGATAAAAAAAAATTACATTAACTCTAATATTGCTAGTTTGTTACAAAATAAACATAGGACATTTTATTAGGTAAAACTTATATCAAAATAGGTAAAATTAAGAAGAAACATAAGCATGAAACAAATTATTGGGAAGTAAAGGAAACAAATTCATCACTGAAAATGAATTGAAAGAGATGGAAAATAATTAGAATTGAACCTCATGGTACAACAATAGAAAAATTGAATCGAAAGAGATTATTCTTGAGCTATGTAATTGGGCTAATACATTATTCTTGCGGTTTGATTTGGTTTGATTCGGTTGCTGAGATGCAAACCGCAAACCGAATCGAACCGTGCAGTTCAGTGCAAAAGACATCTGAATTCATCCGAACCAAGTGCGGTTTTTTGCAGTTTTCGTTCGGATTAATTTGGTTTGCAGTTTTTTTATTGGGTTGGTTCGGTTTTGAACACCCTTAATTACTTGGATCATTCTCAAAATATTTTTAATGATGTGGATGATGAAATATATTATTTTTTTGACCGATGCACAAAATGATGTGGATGATGAAATATACTTGTATGCATAAAATTATTTGTGGATTAATTTTTTTTTAGGAGAATTATTTTTTGTGGATTATTATTTTATAGATTTAAAAATGAAAAATATAATAAGAAAACTTATGGAAGTCAACTTGTTTTCGTTGACAATATTATTATTTTTTTACCTTGTTGACAAAATTTATGGAAGCTAGCTTAGCGTGAATCCATTGTTGTTGATTTAGCACGCACTAATTACTTTCATTAATCAATCAAAAAACAAAAACAAAAAACCTTAGAAAAAATTCATCCTCTCACGTCTCTTTCCTCTCTCTCTCTCTCTCTCTCTCTCTCAAAAGACAAATCACAGCAAATAGATCCATCTTCTCAACCTTTCTCTCTCTTCTGCAACCATACATACACTAATATCAAATTCGAAGCTTTTCAAGGTATAAACTTCAATTCCTTTCTTTATTTCTATCATCTTCAAATCAAACTCCTCTAGTTTCTTATTATTGTATTATTTTCAGATTTTTATTTTGAATATTATATTCCTGATTCTGCTTAGATCTTATCCCTATGCTGTTTGTTTGGTTCATGATAATGACACTAAAATTATATGCTTTTCTCTCTCTTCATTTTTTTCCTTCATAATAATAACAGCTTGCATGTATGTAAATTTACTTCCTAAGAAATCTTAAATCCTCAAAAGCTCAGTGGAGATTCTAAATCATGGATTTTCTGTCTTTTCTTGAGCCTTTGTAAATTTGATTTTGGATTATCTTATTTAATTATAATTTCTTATGAAGTGATTTATATGTGGAAATTAAGTGAGCAAATTATTAAATTTACATTGAGATTCTCTCTTTAATGCAAAGACTGCATTTTTATTAAAGCAGATTGCATATATGTGAATTAACATCCTAAGAAATAAATGAATCCTAAAAGAAAATAGGAGAACAGTTTTAGTAGCTCACAGGTTCAGTGGAGAACTTTAAAAAGTGTGTTTTTAGTGCCTGTTTGGGTGAGTGTTTGCAAATTTTATTGTTTTAAATGTTAGTTTCGAGCTATGAAGCATAGACACGGACGACACGCCGACACCGCTAATAATTTGAGAAAATCACACAATTCAGTGTAATTATATGTGTCGATGTCGGACATGACGCGTGTCCGACACCGGGACACGCTTAGTCCGAGGAGTGCCTGTGCTTCATATGTTTCGAGTGAATTGGTTTATGGTTGAAAACTTTTATCGCAAAAAGTAGGTTTGCGGTAAAAATGAAAGTGTGGAACTCTCAACTCTACATAGAGTTATGTTTTTTTTTTTTTTACTTTTTATCGGACGTTTATTTTGGAGCTAACTTTATTTTAGATGAAAACAGTCAATCAAATGCGACGTTTTGAAACAGAATCATGTTTTTCTTCAGTTAATGGGAGTTTGAGCTATGCAGTTGTTAGTCTAGTATTGATCTTAGATATCTGAGTTTATTCTTGCTATGCTGTATACTGTATCGTTGTCCTTCGATCTTTTTCAGATGCCGAATATTACATTTTTATTGCCCCCTTGTTTGTTATCATGAGAATTTTTTTATCTTTGTGTGTGTGTGTGCGCGCGCGTGCATAGAATGGAAGGTGTTGATGCATTAATAGGGGGAGACAAACTTATTCTAAGGGGATTGACTTTCTATGGTTTTCACGGAGCAATAGCGGAAGAAAGGACACTAGGACAGAAGTTTGTGGTAGACGTGGATGCTTGGTTGGATCTCAAACCAGCTGGAAAATCTGATAACTTGTCTGATTCTTTTAGTTACGCTGAAATATATCTTATAGCTAAGAAAGTTATTGAAGGACCAGCTCAAAACCTTCTGGAGTCAGTGGCCCAAAGAATTGCAATCGCTACTTTGGAAGTTCACAAAAAGATATCTGCTGTTCGTGTGAAGGTTGGGAAGCCTCATGTGGCGATTCAGGGCCCGGTTGATTACTTAGGCGTTGAGATTCTGAGACGCAGAGGCGATTTGACAGAGTAGAACTTTCATATTTGCTATGCAGGTTTTTCATGTCTTTCGATTCTATTTGATACAGTAGTAACATTACTCTTCCCTGAGCGTACCATCAGTACTTTTATCTCTATCTCATATAGGCCTTGCTAAAAAAATTAGAAGAGGAAACTGTAACCAGATAAACTGGACAGTGGATGACACCACATAACAAAAGAATGCAGTGAGATTCTGTTATTTTTTAACTGCCAAAGAGTATCCGAGTAAAGTTTATGATTATCATTGTTTAATAAAAAGTACTTCCTGTTAAAAAAAAAGGACTGCTTTGGAACTAAATTAAAATGTCAACTATTGATTGCTTAATAATGTTTGACACATGATTGTTTGAAGTTTTTTGCCTGCTTGAAGGTTTATGTTTCTGTCCCTTACCACACACAAAGCTTAATCTGCTTGACATGCCTTTTTTTGGTATTTGATAGTTTGATAATCATAGTGCTATTCTTGATGTTTATTTCATTTCATATGCCGGAGGTCTAATAAATGTTACGGTTGTAAATTTAGGGCCCGTTTGGACTGACTTATTTTTGAGCTTATGAAAAATAGCTTATGCAAATAACTAAGTTTTTATGGTAATTTATAAGTTTTCAATAACAAAAATTGTATTTTCATAAATTGTTTTTTCATGAACTAAATTGACAAACTTCAGCATAATACTTAAAAGCTTATTTATTTGCATAAGTTGTTTAGCATACGCTCAAAATAAGCCTAATCCAAGCAGGCCCTTAGTCATAATAATCCAAGATGCCAAGAAATATGAAAACTTGTTGGGATATAAATAATTGTAATTCCCTTCATCTAGTTGATTTGAATGAAAAAAGGTTGTTCAAGTGGCTATATGTACTTTTTGGTCAAAATAAAAAGTGGCTATGTGTACCTCCATGAATTTGTTTTAGTTTTGATAGCTATTTTTTTTCCCATCTGCTACTGTGCAGTACTGGAGTGAGTCATCTATCAAGAAAAGATGAAATTCTGAAAGTTTAATATACTTTTTCCACCTTTATAAAAAATTAAAAATTCTCCTAGATTATGTGCCTAATTGAAAAAAGTATAGTTCCTATTCCTGATATTTATTTAACAAATTATTTTAGAAGGTTTGAATTTAATCAAGAAAAGAGACAAGCGAAATGTGTTGATACTTGCTAGTAATCCTATGGGTGCTAGTGCGGTGGTGACTGCCTAGTTTTGCAACCCAAAGAGACAGAGTTCGAATTCCCATTGGAGAATTTATGGCCTATTGCCTCTCCTCTCCCCCATGGCTTTGTTTGCGAGTTTGGAGGGGAGGGGAGGGGAGGGGAAGGGAAGGCTTTGAGGGGTGGAAAATATGAGGGAAAATGGAGAAATCTTTCAAATTTTTTAAAAGAGTAGTTTTTTTAGAGTATGATAAATTAATGCATATGATTACTATATTTTTAATTTTAAAAATAATATAACAACATAGATTAAATTTGAAGAATTCATATTACCCTCCAAATCCCCCCAAAACCCTCCTCCAATATAATTTTTTAGTTCCCCAAATGAGGAGGGTTTAGTATTATGAAAAAAAGTTAACCCCCTAAACCCTCCCTCCCATTTTCCTCTATTTCTTCCACTTGCTCATTCCTTGTTTCCAATCCTTCCCTTCCCTTCCCCTTCAAACTCGCAAACAAAGCCTAAATAAATTAAACTATTCTCTCTCTTTCTCCTATTGATAAAAAAGTGTTACAAATATAGCTGGAGGCAATATTCAAAGAGCGAGAATAGACAGTTAAAATTGGAACTTGTGGTTAGTGGTGAACGTTGGCCAATATCAGCTTGCAGTTGGTAAACTTTTGTTGATTGTGATTAGGGATATCTTATTCAGCAATGAAAATATCAAAACTTAAGGGCATTCAATGACTCCATTCCTCGTTAAGCCCTATGGATGCTGAAGGAAGATGCAATATCTAAATGAAATGGCCTGACCATTCATTGTTAGGATAAATGAGAGCATTGTGATTGGTGAAACTTTTTTCCCACTATTCTTCTTTCTTCATGCAAGACATGCCTTCAAAACTTTAGTGTTAGCTTGCTGTTTTTTCCTTGATGCGTATGGAAGATTTTTATTGTAGATGAGCCGATAATGGTAAATAGTATGTGCTCTACTAGCGACATCTCATGATATTGCTAGCAATGGAGACAATAGGTGCTTGGACTGTTGAAAATTTCAAAGTAATCCAAGAATTATGCAAGATAAATGAGATATTCCATGATGATAGTGCAAGCAGTAGCAAAAACCGACTAAATATTTCAGGGTAATGATGAGTTGTGGATGTGTATGTTAATAGCAGAAAATTGCTAACAGTTGAAAGGTGTGATAACTTTTAAGATACTGAAACAATGTTCAGCTTTGAAAGGTAAGTACACATATATTCCTTCTTGTTTTGATAAAATCAATGTTTGGTATGTGACTCAGGGAAGCACTTCTAAAGTGAACCTGTCTCTAAACTGAGCAAGTGGCAAACAAATACATCCATACTTGTTTGAATTAGAGGCAAACTTACTTTAGGGAAGCTTTTCCTGTAAATATAAGCTTACAAAGATTAATTTCTTTCACCTTTCAATCACAAACACAATATGTTCATACTCCAGGGAAGTTATGTTAGTGTTAGCTATAGATACTATTATAGAAACAGGCAGAGTATGAAAGCAGGTGATTAGTTTTTGTATTCCTTGCTTTTTCTCTAAGCTCCAAGCTAGCTCATTTTAAGCCTTTGAAATGAGCACATGATTATATAAAAAGGTAATTCTTGCTTTTTCTCTAAGCTCCAAGCTAGCTCATGTTCAAGCCTTTGAAATGAGCACACATGGGGACATGATTATATAAAAAGGTAATTCTATCTTTGACATCAGTTACCTCAATTGACGAAGGGATTATAAAATTGTTAAGTTTGGATCAATGGTGGCACAACATAGCTCAAATCTCATGTTAATTTTTTCGAAAAAGGGGTTTTGGGGTTGGGGAAGCTGTCTCATGTGCTCTACAGAAGCTCCTCCACTGATCACAAATATTTCTTACAGAAAATGATGGCCATAAGATTAATTTCTCCAACTTGTAAGTTGTGCCACTGTTTGACATCTATTTACCTTTTCAATGTTACTTTATATCATTCTCAACTGTTGTGTTAATTAGATAAATAGCTTATTTATCTAGAATAACTTCACAAAATTCAAGCTTACCTCAATTGTATGCATACTTCTGAACATACTACCATGCTTTATTTTTCTGAAGTTATATCAATCATTTACACACACAGAGAAGAAGAATAGTGATACTTCTACAGACTTATGCACACATCACTTTCATTAACTTTCAATCATACCTATCCAACAATAACCTACCTATGCTTAGCCACCTACTACCTATGTAAAAAAAACCTTTGACCTATTTTTACATGTATTTCCTTACAGAGGGAGTAACTACTAGTTGCCAAATCCCTTTTAGATTGGTGGTTAACCATAAGTAGATCATTGGTTAAATAAGCATAATAGTTGGCTAAACAAATTGAAGTGAGTAGCATTATTCTCCGGTAAGAAAGTCATCAATGCTCACAAGTAAATGATGGCCATGAATTGCAAAGGTGCATTTTTTTCCTTTGATTACTCAAGAGTATATAAAAGTTGACATCTTAGTATGCATTAGCCGTGCAAATATGCACAGAAAGCGAATTCAATAAAGATAGATACCTCTGTAAAAATTGTAAAAATAGAGATACCATAAACCTTGTTATATGCTGTATCAAATGTAGGTTGACATGACTTGAAAAAACATGTATGTGAAATATTGAAAAATCTCTTGTGTACAAGATACTTTACTCTTCTGGTTACTTCTTCCATGGTTTCACAACACCGAGTACTATAAAGATGGCAATGAGCAGGACCAATATAATGGCAATCATCATGCATTTCCTTGACTTCTTTTGCAAACTCTTTGCAGTATGTAGAGCATCGTTACCCGACTTCACATGATCAGTTGCATTTGCCACCTGTTTGTGTCAGAATGCCATTTTGACAACACAATGATTAGCAGAATGAAATAATAAAGGAATTGGTGTAATACATTAAAGAGACTAAGCTTTATTTCACAAAATGACTGTATCTAAGTTTGATGGTGGCAAAAGAAACTGATTTTGAAAGAAAACGAATCTGAATTTGTGTTTGCTTAAATGTGTTCCTACGTGCCAATCACTTTTAAGCAAATTAATTCGTATGTAAAGTGACATACCCCCGTACTGCTCCAAAAACCTATCACCCACCAGAAGCTAATCTTCTGGTGTCTTATTTTTTACTCTAAAACTACATTCTGGTAGATTTTGTCTCAGTTTTGAGCAATATGGGGGGAAGGAACTGAATTTCTCAATGATGTAACATTTAAGAACATCAATGGCTCTCATATTGAGTTACTTTTAGTTTCTTTTTCTCCTTTCAACAAAACTAATAGTAACCAGAACAGATAGAGGAAAATATTTGTGTATTACTATATAAATTGGAAAATAAACTGAAATTAACTAAAAAAAATCAATGGTTTGAGCAATGCTCCTCACACGATGATGAGCATTAAAACAAGAGGAATGCTAACAACACTCTCTTTTGAGCACTCTCTCTAGCACTCACTCTTTTATAAGGTGAAATTAATGTGGGACCTACACTTTGGAAATGGAATCCACATATAGTGGTGGGACATACCGTAAAAGAGATAAGTCAATTTTAAGGGAGAATCAACTTCTCTATTCAGCCCAAAACCACCCAGAGCACTTTCTAATTCTCCACTGTCCTCTTCGGTTATAAAGAATAGTGCTGGCAACACTCTCTAACACGCTTCTTCAATACACACTTTTATCGGTTGAAATTCAAATGAATTTCACTAAATTGTATAAAACTTGATTGATTTTCAACGAATGGCATATTTCTTCCCCAATTACTAATGAGCTTATAACTAATAGTGGGCCTAAAAATCTTTTTTTATCATTATATAATGCTAAAATTGGAGTGTTTGCCCAATAACTGATTTTTCAATTTTGATGCCATGTTTTCCACGGCAAACTCTATGAACCCCTAAAAACATTGTAAGAACCCTAGTTGAAGTTGTTCTAAGCAATCTAGATAGGAGGATCAAACTCACTTTCGTTTAAAACCTATTTATCTATCTCAACTCAAACTGGCCATACTTTAATGAGGGTTAATTTTTGTTTTAGTAACTTTCTTTAAAATCATTTTAAACCAATCTCTCTTTCCCTCCCTGTATATATAAGAACTTGTTTTTCATAGAACTCTCATAATCACAAATACTCTATCAATGTAGTGTGCAAATAATGTGGAAAATAATAATTATTCTTTATAGCTATCCTAATTGAGATGAAAAATATGAGGTACTATTGTAGTTGAAACTCTTTCTCAAAAGACAATAAAAGTAAAGGTAGCAATTGACACATGGACAAAATAGATCGGAAATCTGTTCCTTTTTCTTTGATCACACCCTTTATGAATTTTTTAATTGTGCTGTATACACACACGAGATTATTTTAAAAAATTTATTCTCAAAATATCAATATTAATATCATATACTGAAAAGGAATTAAAGAAAAAGGGAAATTATAGTAAAATAAACTTACACTTCCCCCCCAAATTATAACACTTTGGATTATCGAACATAACTCTTGATCAATCATTGGAGTTCAAGAGTTAAGATTGTTTGGATAACTTGTTTTCTTTTTTGGGAACCTACCTAACTGTCTGGAAGTATACTTTCCAACAAAAAAAACTGTTTTTTCTTGTAAGTATACTTCCAGACACATGTTGGGGGTGGGAATAGGAACTAACAATGTGGCAAAACAAAAACGAAAAAACATATAAAGAGAAAAACAAAATGAGAGGAAAAAAAAAGTAGTTTCTTTAGAAGAAAAACAACAATGCAATATATGTCACAAGCAAATGGCAACAAAACCAGCTTTAGAATGGTACAAGGAAACAAGAAGCCCTGATAAACTTTTTAAGGCTACAAAGAATAAGAATTTTCATATATTGTCAGACAGAGACACACCGATGTATTAGCAAGTCAAAAGACAATCACACACACAAATCAAACATCATACAAATAAGTAAAAGTCTTAAAAATCAATCCTGCTCTAAGATGTTCCCGCCGACGCATGCAAATGCTTTCCCAACCAACACAACTCTTATATATATGGACAAGGGGACTAAGAATTCTTCCAAGGTTTCAGAACGCCAACAACTATGATAGCTACTATTATTAACAGGATGATGATGGCAATGCACATCCATTTTCGAGAATTCTTCTGGAGTTTCTTAGCACTTTGAAGTGCAGTTGTCCCTCTCTGGACATGATCGACTGCATTGTTGACCTGAACAAGCCTCTTATTAACGCAAATTGAACTAAACATGCGCTACATTCTACATACAAACATATATATATACAGAAAAATCAAGGATGAGCGAAGACACAAACCTGGCTTTCGATGTTGTCTAAAATTTCTCCTTGAGCATCAACTAACACTGCCATGTCAAGGTAAATCTGAAAAATAATAAAATAGGATTAGACATATTATTATAAATGTTACCATTGTCAACTAAATAAATATTGAAGACCAAGATCTTCTTGTAAGTAAACCTGATGTAAATCAAGAAGCTTTTTCTCAATTTCTTTCACAGCATCATGTCTCTCCTGAATTTCTTCTACAGTGCTCACGACCTGCAACAACCCAAATTTTCTGAATTAAACATTTACACGAAGAAAATTTCAATTTTTCACGCAACATGCTAACGTCCGCTCGCCTCACTAACATCTCGTCCATGAGATGAAAATACGAAAAATCACTTAACTATATACGGTTATGTTTGAAGAAGAGACAAATTGAGAAGTCATAATATCTGGATGGCTTTTCAAAATTAAAAAATAGGGTCAAATAAAAGATCATAGATCAAGTACCTGTCCTCGGCCTGCTTCAAGAATTGCCTGCTGGAAGATTTGCTCACTGTTTCCAGTTTCTATCAGGTGGTCAATCGTCTAACATAGTCATGAAACAGCCAATTAAACCAAAACTTATGCATAGCGGATATCTCATCGCAAGTAACAAATTCATGAATCAAACTCACCTCATCATCTGGCCTAGTTCCGGTAACTGAAGAATCAAGTCAAACAATCACAAAGTTAAAAACACAACGACATGATGACCTTATACTTTTTAAATAACTAGGTATAAATAACTATAGGACTACCATAGGGCAACACAGTTAACTTTATCAAGGGGCTAAAATGCTCATACCTGTGATAACTCTTCTCTCTACAACCTCACGATATTCATCTTGTATTCTTTGTCTGAGAGTCTGCAACATAACATACACATTGATGAGAAGATAGACATAAACTTGGAAAAACAGCTTCTAGTGTTAGGCATTTCAGATTAACATACCTGAAACTCTGTCATGAGATCCCTGAACTTCTTAGTCAAGGAACTGCAGATTCAAGGAAAACTAGATATTTCAGCTTCTTAAGTTGTTTTATCAAGTATGCTAATAAAGATATGTACTATAAATTTACTTTGTCATATTCATTCTTGCTCTGTCAATACCGGTTCCCTTCTCACAGCCAGGCTTTTGTCTATTGTTTAGATTCTGCATAAAACATATCCCGGTTAATTAATTTTTATCCGTATTTGAAATCTATAAAACAAACTAACACACACTAAAACAATATTCAGCTACCAACACATTACTTCTCTATTGATAGCTTCTATTTTTGCTTTGACCCCATGTGCAATCTTCCCAACTTCATCAATATCCTTTTCCATCCTCTTTTTGATAGCTGAGAATGGTGTAAGAGGTTAATTAGTCATACAAAGAACACTAAATTTCACATTCAAATGAAATAAATATGAAATATTTAATCAACGTGTCCCTGTTGTTAGCAAGACAATTTGAAGTACTTTCAACTAAAAGAATTACAGACATTGCATTGTAACAAGTTACAATACCTTTCATGGCAGATGCTTTTGTAACAGCTTTTGATTCCTCATTAGCTTCCTGCAAAAAGTGCATTTAGTAACGGTTATAAGTTTGTCAAAACAAAACGGTTATAAGGAGACATTGCTGCTACAAAGTAATATACGATGAACTAAATGGATACCTTTAGCTTTTGAAGTAGCGCGGACACCTTCTCAATTTGTTTATCGGCATCTTGGATCTAATAACAAAATTAAAACATACCAGTAAACTTAGGATATTCAATTGACATACTGAACAAAAATAGCTTGAAGCATCAAAACTTCTCAATTTCATTATACCCTGTATGTTTGGTTTCACGGTAGGGGAAGTCAAACGTGATTCCAGACACACACAGTTGATTTTAACATGTTTGAGTGATTTCCATTGGAATTGATTTTGTCTCTAGTCTAGAATTGATTCTAAGTCTAACTCGAAGCTAGAATATGTAGCTTTCGACTCCAAAAGTGATTGTTACAGTCAAATGTATTGTTCAATTCACTTATACGTGAATGTATATAAACACAAACCACCTCACATTCAACTCACTTTTAACTGAATCAATTTTACAAAACCAAATTTTGGCAGAAGACCTATGAAGCACGGGCTCAGACACGAACACATCGCAACGATTAATAATTTGAAAAAATGACATAATTCAACGTAATCATATATGTCGATGTGGTGTCTGTGTCGGACACGATACGTATCCGACACCAGAACACGCCTAATCCGAGGTGTACCGTGTATCTATACTTCATAAAAGATTAAAACTAAGTAGAAAACATGTAGTTGACCTGTTTATTAAAAGCTTCCATTCCCATATCAGAACTGCTTCTTTGATCCTGCAATCCCATTTCGATATCACCTTGTCTAGAAGGTTGTCCATGATTAGCCTCACTAACAAATGAATCCTGCAACAACAAACAAAAAAACTATCCTTAGAATTTGATCTTAAAAGGACAAAAACATGATACTTGAGTTCAATTCAATCCAAGTCAAATCAAAAAGAAAGAAAGAAAAAACACCTAAGTCAATATCAGAATGAATCATAACCACCCAAAACCTAAACAGGGATTAACTATGATCTATTAGTGATGAAATCAATTTTAACTTTCAAGAATCAAAGTATCAAAACATGATTATGCCAGATTCATAGTGCAAAAATTGAAAGAAGCTAAAAATTAAACCTCAGTTGAAAATTGAATTTAAGAAAGGGAAGTAAAAAAAAAAACCCAGTAATCAAAATTGAATTTTTTGGGGGGATGAAGAGAGGATTAGAACTTACAGTAAGAAGGTCGTTCATGTTGCTGAATGATCAATTCAATTTCAAAGAGAGAGAAAGAGAAGAGAGTAAAACGGCAACAATGAACGAATGATTGTGTTTGGACTGAAAAACAAAACGACAGCGATGTTAAGCGAGGCAAGGCAACCCACGAACTCTCTCTCAATCAACAACAATAACAATGCCTTTTCTATTTTGTTTCTTGTCTTGTTTTATGTTTCCAATAAACACTACTTCATCTCTCTCCTAAAATTACTCTTTATTGTAAAAAATCTATTAATTAAAATTATATTTTAAAAATATTTATCAAAACAAATTAATGGTTAAGGAATCTACAAATAGAAATTTTGTCTTAACAATATAAGATTTTACTTTTGATCAAGTAATTATTACACCACTTTTTCATAAAAATTTACTTGTTTTGAATTTTTATCCAATGCCCTTGAGACACTGGTTAACATTCTCCTAAATATTTTATATGCTACAATTTATTTTTATATAATAGTAAAAAAAAAAAAATATTATGATCAAACATTGTGAATAGTGCATCTTTAATTACTTTTTCTTCTTCTCTAATTATGTTTTCTTTTTTTTTCTTTTTTTATGCATAAGAAGAGGGTTGAGCCTAAGAAAAAAAACTAAGCGATTAAACGAACATTTCGAGCCATGCAAGCGCCAGAAATGTCATCAAAAAGGAGATATTGAAGCTTTCTAGGAGGAGTCTCAATAACATGTAAATCAAAGGAGTCTAAAGATAGACTAAAATTTGCTAGCCAATCTACCGATCTGTTTCCTTCACGCCATATATGGTTGATTTGAACTTGCCAACTCATGTTTTTTAGATCACGAATGCGCCGAATCAAGGTAGGAACATTCCCGTTGATGTTACATTTCCCAGTTACCATATCGACCAAAATATTGGAGTCACTCTCCACTTGAAGGCGTGTGATCCCCTGTCTTCGAGCCATATCCATACCAATATACATGCCCCACATCTCTGATTATGTTTTCTACTTAATACCATTTGTACCAATTTCAATTCAATGTTTTTTTACATATATGTAAAGATGAATAAAGTACATGAAACATGATAAGTTTTTTCGTTTTGTTTTTGGAAACTCGATAGACATGACAAAAGATTGACTAATTTGAGATTAAGCACACCATCAATTAGTGAGGGGTTTATTAAAGTCGGAACAAAATTCTGTGTAAACTAATCTACATAAGTTGACACTTAGAGGATTAAACTTCAAATTTTGTGAGAAGGACACTACAATGTTTCAAACCTACACCACTAAACCAACCTACGTGGATTTCAATACATGACAAGGTAATTTATCAAAATTGTAGTTATCTCTTTTTTCTTTAAACATTTTTTAATTATCTCGTTTTAATTTATATAATTTTCTTTATTATCTTTTTTATTTGTATATTTTTCTTAATTTGTGTTAATTGGCCAAATAAATCAATTATATTGATGAAATAAATATAAAGAACTTTAAAGGTTGGTCTAAAGGTAAAAACACATATTTAGAATATGGATGTTACGGATTCGAGCTCTTCGAAATGTAAAAACACATATTTGTGAGTGTTTTTTTAGCAAGACATGATCAATCATCCTCGCCCTATATCCTCTCACAAAAATCATCATCGCCTTATATACACACACACAAATGAGATGATTGATTGATAGGACCATTTGGATTCTAAAAGATTGCTTCACAATTTTGTTGTTGGTAGACAAAATGACAAACACCTTAAAAACTTAAATATAAATGCAAAATCTTCACTTCAAACTTCCATGAATATATCCGGCCTAATAATCTGACACCATTTGAATGAAAAATAAGTGCGATGCTTAAAAATAATTTCAATTATGAAATATGATGAAGGATAAATTGTACCGTTTGAATTATGGATAAATGTATCTAAAACAATCAAATATCTACCTTAATGTGAGTCAAAATTACTATGTGAAATATGTTTTCTTTCCTTTTCATTTTATTTTATCTTTGCAAAGGTAAAGAAAGTATTGTTTTATTTTAGTAAAGGTAGAGAAAGTATTTTATTAAATTAAAATTTAACTCCAGCAAGCACATGATGTGCATTGTGCACATCACGTGGAAGAGTCCAAATTTAACATGCATTAACAACCCAAACCCAAGTTGTCAAATTATGCAAAAATTGGCACAAATTATGCAGCAAATGATGGACCTTTCCATCCAGAGCCTGTGTAATTGATGACCAAAAGTTGGAATCCATAAAGGGACAAGGACAAAATTCATAAAAGTTTTCCCCTATTTTTTGTCAATTGTGCGATTTTGCACCCCCTTTTTTTGAACGATTTTACACCCCATCTTTTGCCAATTGTGTTTTGTACAAAATCATCATTAAAAGAGATGAAGGGGGCAAAAGTGTAATTAAACACAAGAAGATAGGGGGCAAAAGTGTAGTTAAACACGAGAAGTTTCATCTAACCAGAAATGGGGCAAAAAGATGGGGTGGAAAATCGCTAAAAAAAAGAGGGGTGCAAAATCGCACAATTAGCAAAATATAGGGGGGAAAAGTGCAATTAAGCCAAATTGTTTATCATTGGAACAAAATGCTTGAGTTGTATAAATATGAGGTGACATTACAAGAGCCCTTTATAATGATCGTAGAACCAAGTTTAAATTCCCCATTGGAGATGCTATTTGCATTTTTAAAAAATACTAATTAGCTTATGATAATGAAAAGGCACAATTATCATTGCAACTCAATTCAAACTTTTTGAATATTTCACACCTATAACATTCTTTCTGAGAGATACCTACGACATTGTTTAAAAAAATAAAAAAGGCACTACAAATTGTTAAAAAATACAACTACTAGGAGGTGACTTTTGGGGAGATAGTTAGCAAAAGAATAGAGTGACCAATGGATATGGACTTTAATTCATGGGCAGACGATGAGCAAAGAAGTCTTCATTTGAACCATCTTGAGTGAAATGACAAAGGAATCGAGCTAATGACGTTAGGGTCCTACTAACAAGTGTTCTATATAACTTTAATGTAGAAAAATTACTTTTTGGATGAATGAATGATGCACACAAAAAATCAAAGCCGCATAGATCTTGTTGAATCATCAATAAATTAATGTGTGATAATGATAACAAGTTTGATGATTGCAAGACAAATGTACATGTTTATGTCTTTTATAGTAGTATGTTAGCATGAATTTGAAATTTTTGCTACTTTGTGCAAACCCATTTTATTCATTGCTTTTCAATAGCATGCTCAACTTTGATTCATTTAGAAAAGGTCAGACTATGAGGTAGCTTTTCATTGTTTACAAATGCATGGATGCCGACAGTATTAGTGTCTTAACTATGTCGTTTTATGCGGAACCTTGATGTTTGTTTGTTATGTTTGATAGCATGGATACGATCAAGGCAATTTTTGAAATTGAGGACAAACACTTGACCAAATATACCATGTGAGAAGTGAGTATTTGTTAACACTCTTTGAGCCAAAATATCAAAACTAGCAATACTTATGCATTATCAAATTCGCCAAGCGAGTCAATTAGCCTAGCGAATCTGCCCTATTTTTTAAAATGTAGTTATGTTTTGATCAGATTGCAAGCTTTCATTCTTATGAAATATGGAAACCCCGAACCTTCACTTTTTACTAAAATATTATATCTTGTTCTAGGATAGGTGAACATTTATTTGATTATGATGCTTTTACTTAAGTCGGGAAGAATTGTGTCAGGTTTTTGGTTTATAAGTCAAGTGAAATTGGTGATTTTTATCAAAGTTACATTGACAACAAAGAAAAGAAAAGGGAAAAAAAAAAAGAAATTGACTAAGTTGTCAAGGATAGTCATATTTTCATTTCAACATGGTCAATGAGTTGTTTTTGAATTTTGAATTAAAAGAACGATAAATTTTTGTATTAAGAATAGTACATGTTGCACACAAGGTGTAAATATAATGTACTTAGTCTATACTTTATACATTTGTAACGAGAGAATTAATGCTCCCTTATTCATAGGCCTTTTGAAAATTTCTTATAAAACGATGATTTTTTTTGGAGCCTAACCCATTACAACCTTTGAAAGATCTTGGAGCACTTATATCCATGTCATTTAATAGAGTGGTATAAATGGTTCCTACTTAATATATTACATTAGTTCACACATCCTAATTGTTTAAACAACTGAACTTTTCATTTTTTTATGACAAATGCTACTAGCTGGTTTGTTAAATTAATATTTTACCCCTTGTTTAGGTTTTAGATGTAGAACCTCACGCTCTCTTTTTTCTTTAGTTCAAACCAGTCGAGCTACCCCCATTTTAAACAATACAATGAGTTTTACAAATCTCACACCATACTTTAAATTTATATTTTACATTAATATCCATACATATGCGCCTGTTAGTTTTATTTTTGTTTATCAAAAGTCGAAAGTTGCAGAAAAAGAGTTGTTGCCTTGCAGAACCACTATTAAGAGTTTTGATACTCTCATTTTATGCCAATTATACGTAGGGATGGCAATGGATAGGGTACCATAGTGCCCATCCCTATACACGCGTTTTAAAAAAATTCTCATACCCGAGTCCATACCCTCATAGGCAATAGCACTTGTGTGCCATAATGGTATATACCATTGCCCAATTATAATGTGTCACGTGGCACACCCTTTAAAAAAATACATCAAATAAAGCATTTATAAAGTAACATTGATAGGTGGCACACTCTAATTGGCCAATGGCATATACCATTGGTACCTCAATGGTACACAAGTGGAATCCATAGTTTGGTGCCCGTCTCCATACGCTATGGGTATTTAAATACCCGTACCCGAACCCATTACCCGCACTTTCACAACAAAAAGATAATAAATAATAAAAATATCACAGCATAATTAAAATATGATATGAAATATTTTAAATCAACATATCAAATATTACGCATCATATATTTAGTCAAATAAAAGCATCTAAAATATAAAAAATAAGTGCATATTACAATAAATATCAAAGATTTTGGATTAATTAACTAAATTTAATATAAATAAAATTATTGGTAAAATATATATAATGTGCGGGCATGAGGCGGGGTGGGCACTAGAGTGCCCGTACCCGCACCCATATCCGTTCAAATTTGCGGATAATTACCCGTGCTCATACCCATACCCAACAATGCAGGCATTTACCCGTCCATCATGGATATTTTTTGCGGGTGTCCACTGGGCTTGAGTTCAATTGCCATCCCTAATTATACAAGACCCTCTAGCAAAAAAAATCTTGGATGTGTGTAACCATTGCATGGGAACATGCAGTATTTATGCTTTTAGTGATATGTGTTTGATGCTTTCAATTAATAATGTTTGGACGTATGTCTAACGTGATAAGGATGTTAACACGTTACCGAATGAGAGATCCACTTCACATATGCATGAAATATATTTTGCAAACTTAATATAGCCAAAAGTTTTTCTTTTTGACAAATTAAAAGAAACAATGTTGAAAAATTAATATTATTAAAATTTATTTTAAAAGAATTAACTATGATAATAACAATATTAATCTTAATAAACTCTTATAGTAAAATAATACTAGTGAATAATTGATTATTAATAATTAATTAAAAAGAGAAAATTTATATAGAAAAATAGTATGATTGGGAAAAAAATTAATTTTGAAAGATAATTAATACATTCAATAGTTTAGAATTTTATTTTTTTACAAATAATAATTTAGAATTTTGTATACTAATACTTATCATTTAAAATTAGACCAACTTCAAATATTCAAATTATGAATTAATTGAATTGGTTGAATCATATCTTCAAATCTTGAAAACTCCTAGCTTGAATCAATTGAAACCATTAAGTAAAATTAATTTAAATTAAAAAATTGTATTAATTAAGAAATCAAATTTGTAAGGCACTATTACGTGACATTATCAAATTTGGAAAAAGCCTTAGATGTTTTACCAATGAGGGTTGGGTCTAACAAACACGGTTAGACTCTCCAACATGGTGATTAAACACGATGAGAAGTACACACATTTATTATACGAGTCATCGCACAGGATTTGGATCCTCTCAATTGAAAATCTTCTCAAGTTTTCTCCATTTTCAATCTCCACCATTAAAATACAACAACCATTTTTCATTATAATTTAATTCTCACTTTCTCTCTCATGATTGATGGTTGAGATTCCACATGAGAAAACTTGAGAGAATTTTCAATGGAGAGAATCCTAATCCCATCGCACATAAGATTATCTTTAATGAAGAGGACATACGATAAACAAAATAACAATATTTTTTTCTAAAAAAAAATAAAATAAATTTTTAAGGAGGCTTACTAATGATCTCATTAAATACAAAAAAAAAATCAAATTTAAAATTAGTTTTAGTTACTCTAAAATTCGCTCACGTTAGAATTAATCTTTGTACTCCCTCTATCCCAAATTGTATGACGTTTTGGGCATTTCACACGTATCAAGAAATGTAATTAATTTTGTGTGGGAAAGAGATATTATGAATTGTTTTACAAAATTGTCCTTAATAAATGATATGGGAAAAATAAATAAAAAAATTGAAAGAAGAGAGAGTAATAAATAGGTAAGGATATAATAGGAAAAATAACATTAATACTTCATTGCTATTGTAAAATGACATACAATTTGGGACAAAAAATTTTTCTAAAGCGACATACAATTTGAGACGGAGGAGAGAGTAATATGCATCTAATCCTTTTTTGTTTCAAAGGAAAAGACACATGCTATCCTTGATTTTTTGTGTTTGCATTTTTATCGTCATCATAGTACAAACACACCGTATAATCGTATTTTCAGTTATTCTTAGTTTTATAATAACGTCTATAGTACACCGTATAATCTTTATCACTTGTCATTGTTTGGTTGTTTTTGATCTGATCTCAACAGTCAAATTAGAGATCAAATGCTATTGTTTTAGGAAAAATATTTATTTTGGTTATTCATCATTGCAATTGAACCAAATTAAAAATAGTTTTTGAATTAAAAAATTCCCTTTACTGTAAATCAAAAGTATATGGAAATGCAAACAAACTTTGACCTACATAATTATATTAATAAATTCTCACATAAACTCATGTATAAAAAAAGAAAATTTAATTTTAATACATTATTATCGGTGTACAATGTTTTACTATTGTCAGTCAAAATTATCTTATGTGTGATTTTTAAGGTAACAATAATTAAATTAATACTACTTTTTTTTCATTTGACTATTCATAATTAATTGACTATGAAAAAATCTTAACATTAACCGTACACATAAATTAATTTCTAAATCAACTCTATAAAAAATTAATTTAATTGTAGATCCCAATAACGTCAATTTTCCTTATCCAAAAAAATTCCAATAAAAATTCCAAGTTCTATCTATATAACAAACGATCAACACCATTATTTCACATAGATAACAGAATTTTCTTCATTGATTTCTCCCAAATCTTCATTTTCTTCGAATCCTATTCATACCCAAAAACCAAAACCATGGCTAAATCAAGACTCAAAATTTGTTTGAGTGTATCTGCATTGTTTTTCATCATTGTCTCAATTGTGACTATAGCCTTGATTTTCACCGTTTTCAAACCTAAAGATCCTAATATTGTTGTCCATGTTGCACCAGTCAATCTACTTTCACCCGATATGCCCATAAATATGAGCATATCCACGTTGGTCACAATAGGGAACCCTAATTTTGGGAGCTTCGAATTTAAAAAATCATATAGTTACGTCACTTATCATGATACTATTGTAGGTATTGTTCCAATTGAGTCACAATTAGTCCCGGCACGTAGTGAAATAAATGTGAACACTTATACAAATTTCATGGTGAATAAATTGATAAATAACCCTGACTTCTGGAAAGAACTTGTACCAGGTTATAAATTTACATTGATATCAAAGGCTGAATTTCCTGGCAAAGTGATTGTTCTTAAATATATCAAATTGAAGGGCACGGCTTACAATACATGTAACATCACAGTTAATATGGCGCCGGGTTCCAATGATGTTGAGAGCTTATGCAATTCTCAAATCAAGATTCATTAGTTTGGAAGGACTTTAATCAAGATGTTGATGTGGATCCATATCAGATGTGGTGATACAAATAGATTTATGGAGTATTATGTTAAGGTTACCTTTGTTTGTTTTTATGTAATTTCAGTTTTAATGAGAAAATTCATAGTTTATGTTTCAATTGTATGCATAATAAATTTTAATGTTGTTAAAGTTTAATGAGAAAATTCATAGTTTATGTTTCAATTGTATCCATAATAAATTTTAATGTTTTTAAAATATATTTCATTAACGTTATCATTTAATATGTTTTACTATTTTGTTTTAAAAATACACTAGTTATAAACCTGTGCGAATATCTTGTAAAAAAAATTGTTTGAAAGGAAAAATGAGCAAATTAATGAATATTGTACAAACATTATAAATCTTTATCAAAATATTTATGAAAGCTTTACCAAATCTTGAATAGAGATTAATATTTGTGAGATTGTGATGATTGATAAAAGAATTAAAAAGGGTAAAGGGTATAGAAATAAATTTATTAAAGAATTAAAAATTTGTTTAAACTTATTTTTGTTACAATTTAAGTGTAAAAAAAAATATGCGACTTCATTGAGTTTCTCTTTAATTTATTAACGACAGTGACTGTTTTGCGCTTTCCTTTCAGAATTGTTCTTGACATCTCGCTTGGGAAATGCAAAACAGGGAAATAACTGCAGTATTAGTCTAATGCATATTAATATGGATAAGATGTATGCGAATATAGTTACATATAATTTATAAAATGAAGGTAACATAACTGATTTTAAGCTAAAGAAAATGTATCATGACTTCTAATTTATCTTCCTATAAAGTCCAGATAAATGCATGCATGTGCATTATCTGTACCTCGTTGATCAATTAACATTGTCGAAACAAATGGAAATTAAGCATCACTCCCGCATGTGCATCTATAGCTAGCACCATTTGACATTGATGTCTTCGAACATTTGGTGCAACTCTCATAATACCATCCAAATTGGTCATGGTTGAATTTACTTGTTTTTCAAATAGTGATGCAATATGTATCCTAACACAAATTATGCACATGAAATAAAGAATAATGCAATATGTATTTTTAATTTGTGCATAAAAAAACTCAAAGCATGTTTGTGCATAAAAAAAACAGACCTTGACTAAGTTTATAAATTCAGCAATTGGCCTAACTTGAGACAGATTGGAAAAATTGTTGTACGAAGTGCGTTGAGAAGAAGGCGAACTCTGACTTAAGTTCTGACTAAAGCTTTGACTCTGAGCTTGAGAAGTGTTAAGGTCACAACAACAATTCAAGAAACATGGTCAAAAAACAATCAAATCAGATTGTGAAATAATAAGTTATTCTAACACTGTATTGTGAAATCATAATGCAAACTTACTAAGTCTTAAACTTCTCAACAACCGGATGATGTAGGTTGATGAACAGCCTCGAACCTGACCAATTCTTACATCTATTTGGGTTGCCATTGACTACAAAATGGAAGCAAAGAACTCAAGGTAAATAGATGGTAAATGATAAAGCTACGGAGTATTTTACTCATAATGTTACATCAACTATATTCCCACTGCATAAGGAAAGACATCTTTCAGGTCATTATCAAACTTATACAAAATCCTATCATCTGATGATGACAAATTAGAAAATAATACCTTTTATCTTTCAACACAATATTCCTACACGGTTTCTTTCCAGTCCCAATTGGCGTTGTCTTGACAATCTCATTAAGAAACCTGATGATTTCTTAAAAAAAAATTACATCTATAAGAACATTATAATCGAAGAAAACACATAAATAAATTAAAGCACATAACTATACCATATAAAACGTCAGTTAACTTGTCATACTTCTGCACCTTTGTACCAAAATCAAACACAACCTTAAAGGGATTAAATGCAATTTCATTATCAAACACATGACAATTATACAAAGTATAAATCTTGTTTTCCTCGATTAAAGCCTTCCAATGCTCCAATTCTCTATATCGAGTTATTACATGAACTCGATCACCCTAAATCTGATAAAGAAACCAAAAAAATATAAATAAATCAAAATGTACTCTAATAAGTAACATTGATAAATCATAAAGAAAATTACAATAAATCTTAACCAACTCATCTAACCTTTGCATCACAAACAATGAGTTTCATATGTTGATTCTTATAACTACCAGTCACGATCCAAGAATCCAGCATTCCAAATCCTATTTTCCAATTGTCCAAATCATTTTTGATATCCTTAATGTAGTCATAATCCCTTGACATTGAAATTCCTACATAGAAATACAATAATACATCATTTAATTTTATTCCATTTGTTCATTGTGATATAGTCATAATCCCTTGACATTGAAATTCCTATATAGAAATACAATAATACATCATTTAATTTTATTCCCTTTGTTCATTCTGATATCGAAAGAAGCTAACATAATTTTATGTGATCAATTTTTGTATCATCAAATCAACCTGATCTTAAATGCACAAATTTCTGTATCATCAACTTTCTGGACCTTAATGATATGACCAAAACAAATTTACACCAATCAACTTTCGTACGGCTCAATGATATAAGAAAGAAGAAACCAAATATGAAAACTGTTAAAACTTTAGGATTACTCACAAAAATTAAAATAACCCACATGCATCAATTTTTTTCAAATATAGTACCAGAAGCTAAAATAACAATTGTGTCAAAACCTTACCATGAGCTAAAATTCAAACATGATGACTTCTACTATACTCCACATACCAAAGGAAGATTTTTCTACAGCCATGTGACATAACAATTTCTGGTACATAATCCACTAACAATTGAAAAAAAAACAAAAAACAAAACCCTTAAAATGCAGAATCGTGAAAAAGGGAAGAAAACCACCTATGATGAAGCAAAAACTAAAACAATGTCGAAAAATGAACCCCTCAAGCCATAAATATCAGTCAACTCAAGTCATGCATGGTCTCAGAACCATGAAAAAAGGAAGAAAACGACCTCTTATAAGTGAAACAGTGTTCTCAGCTGAACTTAGATACCGTTTGGCCAAGGTTTTTTACGGTTTAAAAGTTACTTCAAAACAAAGTTAAAATAAAGGCCTTTAAGAAAGAAGCTAAAGTTGTTTGGTTTCTTTGTTTTTTTTAGTTTTAAAGCTATTTTTAAGTTAAATGTTGTTTGGCAAAATATTGTACAATCTTTATTTTTTATTTTTTTTATTTTATGTTGGTTCGAACCCCGGACTTGGCATATATTTATGAATTGTTCCCATCAACTGAGCTAAATTCACGAGGACAAAACTTTGAATTTATTATGAATTAACATAATAAATAAAATAATGTATAAAATATTTTCTGAAGGCTAAAAATGTTAAAAAATAAAAGATATTATTTTTACAAATACTATATTTACTCAATAACGTTTATTTTGTGTAACATGAATACAAATTTGTATCATCATATAATTGACTTGTTAAATATTTGAATAGGAGAAACAATTTAAGGAGCCTGAAATAATAATATAAATAATATCAAAATAGTTTCTTTTTTCTATTTCAATTATACTCTATAACAAATTTCGTTATAAGAAGACCATATTTTTGGTGTCTTTCAAAAGATAAGAATTTATATTATATGATATTATATTTGTTACATTGTTGATGTCATGGAAACATATATGTGAGGTTTCGTCAGATCACTTGACATTCTTGTCACTTGGGTAGCAATGATGTGTTGCTAGATACCGCTCATTGTTTATAGTATTAAATATTAGATTTAATATTATTGCCAACGTGACTAGAACCTATA
>Ga0228710_1000900_pt1 | contig 41942 bp, 24 predicted proteins | sample MedpolnodulmetaG_FD_177995 | JGI IMG/M metagenome (GOLD analysis project Ga0228710, IMG submission 177995) | Root nodule microbial communities from Medicago polymorpha collected in Santa Monica, California, United States - pink nodules | ecosystem: Host-associated > Plants > Roots > Nodule... | reverse complement strand
ACCTAACCCTAATGGTTAATTTTACTCTAATACCCCTGTTTAATTATTAACCCTATTTTTTCCTTCTCAACAAAATCACACATAATCTCCTATTTTTTTGAACAAAACAAATTTGTCTTATCTCTTATTTATTAAAGTTAACCCATAAGCAAATATCTGCCTTAATTTTAACCTAACCCTAATGGTTAATTTTACTTTAATACCCCTGTTTAATTATTAACCTTATTTTTTCCTTCTCAACAAAATCACACCTAATCTCCTATTTTTTAGAACAAAACACCAAACTTTGTCACAGATTCTCAATCGAACTCTTACTTTGTCACAAACCCAACACCAAACTTTTGGGCACAACCAATAAGAATTGATTTCTGCTCTTCCCCTGCACTTTTTGCTCGCGCCTTGCAGCCATGACAAAAATGTCCTGCGTTAGTTAACTTATGATGCGTGAGTAACTCACGCTACCTTAAAAAAATCGATAAACCCAATTCAAGAGGAAGAGGAATCAACAGAGGAATTTATTAAGAAATTGAAACAATTTTAGGGGAAATCAATTAAAATCACGGCCGATTCTCTAATGGGGAAGTCAATGGAAATCGATGGAATTGATTGGTGAGTTTTAATTCACTTTCAACTGTCTATTGGTGATTTCAATTAATTCACTACTCTATTGAGGAAATCAATTCCATATATTGTTGAGTTAATGTTCTGCAATTCCACTGCAGACAATTCCATTCCACTGCCGACAATTTCAATTAATTGAAATCAACAATCAATTAAACAGGGGTTGAATAGAAACAGTATGAGTAATTAAAAAAGAATGAAAACATCGGCGATGAGGGAAGATGTTTCTCGTTAAAAAATGCTGTTTTTAAAGATTGAAAGATGTGAGTTAACTCACGGTGTTTTACAATTGTGTGATTTAAGTCACGTTCACTTACGTTAATTAACTAACGTATCGTTTTACAGTTGCGTTAGTTAACTAATGCAGGGGTATTTTCGGCAATTCAGCTTGATGGGAGCGAAACTTGCTGGAGGATGAGCAGAAATCATAAGAATTTGACATAATTTAACCCTGTGATTGGATTAAGTGGTGAGTGATATTTGTATTACAAGGAACTCTCTCCCTAGAACAAGAGAACAGAGGATTAACACAAGAAAAATATAGATAGATAAACATAATTTCGATTTCAATGATTAGCAAACGTGAAAGACATAACAAGATATCATCATTATCATGATCATGCTTAATTATACACCATTCATTGCTCATTCATCAATGGAACAGACAAAAGTCTGCAATTGACATTTAGGAGAAATAGCTTCAAGCAACAATCTAACAGTGCCCTCTTGTTTCACCATAGCTCCATCTTTCTCCACTAACACAGCACCCACGATCTCATCATACGCACCGCCGCCGGCGACAATAAACGCCACCACCGCAGCCTGAAGAGGACCCAAACTCGGATTAAACGCCGCCGATTCAACATAAGATCCTTTATAGATCTTCCCATTACAATCAACAATCGCCACCCCAGACGGTGAATTACTATAAGGAGCATGCGATTTATTCGCAGCTTCCAAAGCCGCAATCTTTAGCTTCTCATGAACCGCATCACCGTTGCAAACGCCATTGGGTAGTTTCTGTGTTAACGGAACAAGCTTTAACCCGTTGTTACGTGGTTCCAAAAACAGAGGAGCATGTTGAGGGAGAAGATCGTGTGGTCCAAATCTATAAGGAAGAAAATGAGACAGAGAAGTGAAATTCGGGTTGGGTTCGGAGGTAACGATGATTTGAATATCAGGTGCTCCACGGATTTCTTGGAAGAATTGCCGGCAGTGGCCACAGGGAGCGGCAGAGACGGCGAATGAGTGGAGATTTGCTTCGTCGTGGAGGGAGAGATTTGTGAGGAGAAACTGTTCGGCGTGGATGGAGTGATGAAGAGGGAGGCCTGGGAATTCAACGTTGACTCCGATTAAGATCCGACCCGATGGAGATAATCCGACAGCTCCGACGTGGAAATTGGAGATGGGTGGACGGGCGAGGGATTGGGCGGAGGTGACAAGTGATGGGAGGAGTTGGGTGAGAGTGAGGGATGAAGATTTGGCCATGGATTTGGCTTCGGTGGCTTCGATAACAAAAACGGGTCGATCCATTTTGGGGGAGGGAGGGAAGGAAGAGAATGTTGAATTTTGTTTTTATAGAATTTGATTGGATTGGTGTTGGATCTCACCGTCGCCTATAACAACAATTTTATGAAACTGCAATGCAATTACGTTGTTAATTTTTATTAACTTTTTAAATTATTTTTTTAAGTAAATTATTGAAGATGATTTTATAACCAACTAGTGTGTTAACCGTGCTCTTTTTTGTTTTGAGTCTCTAAAATATATTATTTTTTTGCAGACTAAAAAAAACAATGGTGTCCTTAAAAAAAAACTATTTTAAAAATTTGTTTAGATAAAATTTTGATCTCATAGTTAATATAAGTTAAATAAGATAGTATATTAAGAGATTAAATGCAAAATATTATTTAAACAAAAATTTTAGATGCTATAAATATACCATTTTTATAGCTTGTCCTTATATACAGTTTTACATGCGTAGAATTTAACGAAGACGATCAAAGTTGCCGATGAACAGTAAGCATGTCACATTTGTTTTAACTAAAACAATAGAAGGAATACAAACAATCAAACTACATGTACATAACTACAAAAGATTAAGTTAACTATATATTTTGTCCCTTATATTTATTTTAGATTTCAATTTGGTCATTTATGTTTTAAAAGTTTCAAGTTGGTACAAAACTTTAGTCACATTTGAATAAGTCAGTCTCTTCCGTCGCTTGAACAATTTTTTTTGTGCTTTGGTAGAAAAAAGGACATATGAAAGTGTCGCGTCATTTTTTGTGCTTTAACTAGCGGAATGAGCGACACTGATATGACTGTTTATCCATCAAAATGGACATCAGGTGTCCGTCTCTATGCTTCTATTAGCAAGGGAGGATAAAATATCAAAATAGTAATTAAGTAAACGGTAAAATTAGAAGAAATTTTTGCATAATTTTTTTCCATAAATAATGTATAGATATTTGAATTTTTTAATAAAATATTAATTTTATTTGAGTGTGGTTGTTTATATTGTCATGATTTAATTTTTTTAATTAATTTTTTTAAATAATATTACATAAAAAGGATAAAATGATAAAGGCGGTAGTTTAAATCATTAATATAATTTTTTTTAAGAAGCTAAAATGGAATATATTATTGAAAGCCTGAAGATTTCGGCACAAGGAGTGCCGAAAATCCAGCTGAAAGAGTGTCAATTACAATAAAAAACGAACGAGGAACAAAACCAGGAAAAAATCAAAAAAGAAAGCTACCATGTTACACAATAATTCCCAAGGAAGATAAAAAATTTAACCACCGTGAATGGTGGGAGAAAACAAAACTAGGACGATTTGCTTTCAGCCACCAGTAAGATTGAAGCTTAACTTTATCTAGCAATTAATATAATTGAAAAACAATATTACACCAAATTGTGCATCATATTTTCAAGAGGTATGTTATTTGAACAATCATTTTTTACCGTAACTTAGACCATCTTCTATAGTAATATCTATCTCTATAAGATTTGATACCTAATAGTTGCATCATTGGGGATAAAATTTTTAGGTACGTAATGGGTTGAACGTCTCACCCAAGACCTCACTTTGTATTCATGCCTCTAGTGTTTTTTTTTTGTCAAGTAGCCCAGTGGTTATAATTCACCTTTTTTAAGGTGAATAAGTGGGGTGTCCGGGGTTCAAACCCCCGCCCTTGCCTATAATAATGCATGTTCCTGCCAACTGAGTTATGCTCACAAAGACAGTAACTATATAGAGTTACTGATAGATGATTATAATGAGTCTCATTTAATAAATTTGTGAAGGATGCTTGATTGGAGGGAATGATTGTTTATTAGGTATTACTATTATTATTATTTTTATAACTTAGTGATGTATATACGTGAGACTCATTTAAGTACTAAAAATGAGTTTCTCCATTTTGAATGTTTTTAGACCATCTTCAATAAAAAAATGCTTAAACTCACATACATTGATACCTTTGTCGGGGAAGAAAATATAATTGATGCTTAATGAGGAGAGATGATACATGAATCACTTTGTCTCTCCACAGAGTCCACTATTTTTTCATATTAAAATAATCTTTGAATGTTGAAATACGATTATAAAGATAGAACTATTTGTGAGACTCGTTTAATAATTTTGTAATAATGTTAAATTTGAGTGATTGAATGCTTATTAGATATTATTATTAAAAACTTATAAACAAGTGATGAACATATGCGAGACTCATTTAAATAAAATAAAATTAAAACCTGTATTGTGGATGCTCTTGGGGAACAATTAAAAATAATCAAATAAATTGTAGGTTTTGACACAAAAATCAAAACAATAGAGATAACAACAAACACAATGAGAGTAGAGAAATGATATTTGTACAACCATTTTGTGACAACTTTTTGACAACCTTCTCTCATACTCACATTATCCTTTTATTCTCTCTCTCTTCCTTTTTTTTCTCTCCATTGTTTTTAACCAATGAAAAGAGAGAGAAAAGAAGTTGTCACCAAAAGTTGTATCAAATGGTTGTTCAAATATCACTGCTCATGAGAGTATCGTTTCAAAAGAGATGTGTTATCTGAACAACCATTATGGTGACAACTTTTGGGACAACCATAAATTTATAAAGAAAAGTATGTATTGACACGAAAATCAAAGCAATAGAGAGAAAGTAAAAAAAATAATGTGAGTATGAGAGAGAAAGTTATCACAAAAGTTATCAAAAAATGGTTGTACAAATATCATTTCTCTAAAAGAAAAGTGTTATTTGAACAACCATTATGGTGACAACTTTTTGGACGACCATAAATTTATAAAGAAAAGTATGTATTTACATGAAAATCAAAGCAATAGAGAGAGAAAGTAAAAATATAATCTGAGTATGAGAGAGAAAATTGTCACAAAAGTTGTCAAAAAATGGTTGTACAAATATCATTTCTCTTTCAAAAATTGTCACAAAATAGCCACACATTTTTTGTTTTTTTGTTTTTTTGTCAATTAGCTAGGAAATCATCTAAAAAGTGAATAAGTGAGGTCCCCATAGTTCAAATTTAAACTCATATATATTTTACAACGTCACTACCAACCGAGCTAAATTCACAAAAACTTACTTCTCTATATTTATTCAGGCATATATGTAAAATGTTTTTTTAGGGAAGATATACAATATTTTGGATTTCTAATTAAATTTTTTGTTGCATATTTAATTTGATATTTATACTAGATCGATTTTTTGGTGGTCGATGTTTAAAATCCGAATTTTTCATATACTATATGCATTGGTTAGAAATGCATATTTGATTGGTGATTTGAAAAAGGTCTTGAGCAAAAGAGATTTAAAGACAATAAGTTACTACTACTACGCAGTAAAAAAAAAGAAGGTATAACCTTAGAAGAAAATTGTTGTATACACATCTTGTTAGGCTGAGAAACACATGCAAAAGACACAATTGTTTCATATACACAGTTAACTGCCGAGGAATTCATAAACCGGTTGCAGTTAACTGCCAATGTGTGTATATACAGGAACATAAGCATCATAACACATTTCAGTTTCAACTTTCTTCAAACTTCTCTCAAACTCTCTCAAATTCTCACCAAATCCATTTTCGCGAATTACAAGCAAATCAAACACACATTATCACAAGTAAGTTACATCAGCCATTTTAATCATAATATTAGTTTGTTTAGGTTTAATTTTGTAAAAAAATAGAGTAGTTTGCATGTGGTTAGAGTTGATTTTAAAATTGACAATTTGATGATTGCATGTGTTGTTAAGATGTTATAAATGAATGTAGTTGTTTTAATCGATGTTTGAATGATTTTTAAGTATAATGTGATTTTGAATTGTACCAAATGAACACAATTTGAGTATGTTTGATACTTTACACACAAAGTGTTCGATAAAATGCCTCAATGACAATTATATTGATTATTTAATTAGTTTAGGTTATGAAAATGATGAAAATGATGTTAATTATAGTTTGATAAAGTGTATATTGATTATTTAGTTAGTTTAGGTTATGAGAATTATATTGAATGATGTTTAGGTTATGATGAAAATGATGCACACATATTATATTGAAATGATGATTATATTGAATGGTTTTAGGTTTAGTTTAGTTATGTTTATGTTTATTGAAATGTGAATGTTTATGTTTATGTTTATGTTGAAATGATGATTATAATGCTTATATTGAATGTTTATGTTTATTGAAATGTGAAAGTTTAGTTTAGATTATATTGAAATGTTGACACAAAGTGCTTATAATTTGTTTGATTATGTTTATGTTTAGTTTAGGTTTGATGTGAATGTTTATGTTTAGTTTAGGTTTAATGTGTTTGATTAGGTTATGGAAATGATGTTAATTTTTTAATTTTTTTTTAGATATGTCTGATCAGGGGCATCCCATTGTTCCATCTAGAATGATTGGTGGTAGGCGTGCTATGACACAAAGCCACCAGAAGGAGAGGCAAAACGCGCACACCCTAGAGAGGGGAAGAGGTCGGAGGGGGGATGGTTTAGGGACTTTTCAAGCTTCTCAGGCTACACAGCTTGAAGAGTCACAGGTGGTTGACCGAGCCAGGTGGAGTACCTGAATTATCAGGATCAGGTACACCACGATGTCACTGATGGTGGGTATGACCAGCAACATATACCAGACGAGGATGACATTGCAGCAACGGCTGCCCCAGCGGTGTTACCTTTGGAGCCTCCATTTCCTGGAGGACCGAAAAATATATCTCTGATGCACTCTTATGCCAACCATGTGGCATTGCCGCTTTGGTATAACTCTAATAACGTAAGTGTTATTTTTAATTGTCCAAAATTATCATATGCAACACAATTTACATATTTCGTTTTTTTTATGTGTGTTTTTGTTTAATTATCATACATCAACTTTTATATGTGTTTTTGTACTAATTTTGTTATGTGTTTTTTAAAGTTTTACATGTGTTATATCTTAAATTAAAAATATGTGCTTGCCAATTTAAATGTACTAATTTTGTTAAGTGTTTTTTTAAAGTTTTAAATGTGTTATGTCTTAAATTACAAATACGTGCGGAAATTTAAATTTGTGATTTTTATTTTCGCATGTGCTTTGTTTTATTTTGTTTAGTTAAATGTTTACATTGTTTAAGTTGTTTAAAATATGATTATTTTTTTATTATTTCAGGTTTGTAAGGTGCGGATTGTAAAACCCATTAATCATGGGGATAAGATTTTGAGTTTACGACGTCCAAACGAGAATGCTGACTGGTTTTGGGGGAAGGTTAGGGAGAGCGGGTTACATGATTTGGTTTATATGGGCTATGCCACTGTGTCTCATGCTTTGCTGATGACATTATGCGAGAGGTGGCATCCCGAGACCAACACTTTTCACATGTCCTTAGGGGAGATGACTGTGACTTTGGATGATGTCGTATGTCTTATGCATGTTCAGATTGAAGGGCGGATGTTGAGCCATGGGAAGAAGATGTTGAGACATGACAAAATGACACTACTGGTGAGGCACTTAGGTGTGTCGTAGGAGGAGGCAGAGAAAATTTGTGCTACAGAGTATGGTGAGTACATTAGTTATCCGAAGTTGAGGGAGTTATATACGAGGTACCTTGATAGGGCTAACAGATTGGCGGATCTAGAGGATCCAGGGGAGGCAGAGGAGCTGGAGATGGTTAGGACATTTTGTGTGAAGTGTTATCTTTTATATCTTGTTGGATGCTTGTTGTTTGGTGATAGAAGCAACAAACACATCGAGTTGGTCTATCTGACGACCATGGAGGACGGCTACGCGGGGATGCGTAATTATTCCTGTGGATGGATGACACTGGCATACCTATACGACGAGTTAGCTGAGGACTGTTTGCCTGGAGACAGAGCTCTTGGAGGAAGCGTGACACTGCTCACTGTAAGAACCTTATAAATGTGAACCTTAATTTTTATTTTTTTGTTATATTTTTCATACATAATAATTTATAAATGTGATTTGTTTGGTTTGTGCAAGCATGGTTTTTGGCGCATTTTCCTGACTTTTACAGTGTTAATCCAAACACCAACTATATTGAAAACTATCTGGTTGCAGCGAGGTGGAAGTTACAGAAGGGCCATGGAGAAGGGGTGACAAATCGCTCATTGCTTGATCGTATTCAGTTTGATGACGTACGCTGGAGGCCGTACGAAGAGTACAGGGAGATCCATGGTTTTGAGGAGGTTTTCTAGTATTCAGGCTGGATTATGTGCGGTGTTCGTAGGGTGTCACTTGCCCGAGAGGGTTTTGCGGCAGTACAGTTACGTCCAAAGGGTCCCTAAACATCTGACGGATGTTGTAGAGCTGCGACCACCTCAGATTATGCAGACATTCATTGACTTCAACACTTGCACTCTTAAGGAGCCCGATTGGGGTGAGCCGGCAGGAGAGCAGCCATGGCGTATGGCGGATGGCTATGTACTATGGTACACTAGTGTGTCTCACCCTCAGATTTTGCCACCTCTTCCGGGAGATCTCCCGAGGCCAGCAAATGAGGAGCAGATCATTACACAACAGTGGGAGCGGTACGAGGCGAGAAGCTCGCCTGATACCTATGACATGGTTACTGGCGCTGTTGCCCATGCTGATGAGTATTTGGGTCGGAAGGTGATGAGCATGACCCCTCAGCAATTGTATGCGGCCTTGCAAAATGTTAGGGAGCAGATCGTGCCGATCATGACTAGGCCAGAGGCCGAGGAGGATGCAACAACAACATCAACAGGACCAGGAGTAGTAGTATTTTATGTTTAGGATAGATTTTTATGACTTGGTGTATATTTTCATGACATTTGTTTCTTCTGTAGTATTTTCATGATATTTTTTAGTTTGTTTGTATTTTGATGACATGTTATCGTATTTTAAATATAACGGATGTTGGTAATTTCCGTTTATTTGTCGCATCAATCTTGATAATTTATTAATGTTAATGTTGGTTCAAAGGTTGCTTAGGTTTTTATTCGACATTGAAATAATGCCTAAAACCTTTAACAGATTGTGTATCAGCAGCAGCTTCTGCCATTTTAGGTTTTAGGAGGCATCGGCAGCCGGTTCTATTTTCCTCAGCACTTAACTACCGATGAGTATTTTCGTCTTTTACATGTGTTTCTGAGCAAACAACATGTGTATACAGCAATTTTCATCTTAGAAAGAGGGTTTCACCTTTCTTCTCTAACCTGGAGGAAAAAAGGGTTTCAGCAGTTCTGCTGTAGAACAAGAAACGGCGGCGGCAGTGACAAAATGGGTGACGACTTTAAGATCCTGAAACCCAAACCCACCAGTCCTTCAAAAACGCCTCTCCATCACTCTCAAAACGACACCGTTTCGACTCCATCTGTTTCTGAAACCGACGCCGAGAATCCATTGCCGGAATTGCCAGAAGAACTGATCATCAACGAAATCCTCCTTAGACTTCCAGTGCGATCTCTCCTTCAATTCAAATGTGTCTGCAAATCATGGAATACCCTAATCTCCGATCCTCAATTCGCAAAGACCCATCAAAAAGCCTCAACCGCCAATCCACTATTGGTGACTTCCGTTATTCATTCTGGAAAATGCGAAATCATATCTTACCCTGTGAAGCCACCGCTGGAAAATCTGTCAACCCCTGTTGAATCGATTAGTATCTTCGGCACGAGACATGAGTACCATATTATTGATTCATTCAATGGGTTGCTTTGTTTGTATGATGTCAGCCAATATAATTTTACATTGTGGAATCCTTCCATCAATCTTAAATCCGAAACATCTCCGACCAATGTTTTGTCTGATTATGAGTTTATGACATATCATGGTTTTGGTTATGATCATGTTAATGACAAGTACAAGGTGCTGGTAGTTATGCGAAATCCCGCTGTTGTTGATCATAGGGAAATTGTGACTAGAATTTATACCTTTGGTGAAAATTCTTGGAGAACTGTTCCAAATTTCCCAGGAAAGTCTCATGTGTGGTCAGGGAAATTTGTGAGTGGCACTTTGAATTGGTTAGTTTATAAAAGAGGCTGTGGTAATTCTAATCAAAGGGGGATTCTTTCCTTTGATCTTGGGAAGGAGACTTTTGGCGAAGTGTTGCTTCCTCAACATGATGGTTACGATGTCCGTAATTGCGGGCTGTATGTTTTGAGTAACTGCCTTTGTGTTTGTTTTGATCACTCGAATAAAAATCATTGGGGTGTATGGATGATGAACCAATATGGAGTTACTGAGTCATGGACTAAATTGACGATCATCCCTCGTAAGAAGTTAATGCGGCATCTTGTTGACCCCTTGTTCATTTCAGAAAATGGTGTTCTGATTCTACTGAATTCTATATATTCCAAATTTGTTCGGTATAACTTAAATAATGGCAGAATTGGTTATCCTAAGATTTTGGGCAAACTTGGGCGGGAGATGCATATTTACCATGAGAGTCTGGTATCACCGCAATGGTAAACCATATCTGCGGGATCTTCCAAATTTTATTTACAAGGCTTTTGATTAAAGCAACTTTATCTTTTGCTCTAGATCGTTTCCAGGGGCACAGAATATGCAGTATGAGTTGTTTTGGCGAAAGCCTGTTATCCCTAATATTGTTATTTATCAGTATTATTTATGTTTGAAATGCTTTGTTGGAATTAAGAGACAGGAATGCTATTAGTTATGCTTTTACTTGCAAAAACAGTGGACTCACAATTTTCATCTACACTTGCAAGAGTTATTTGTCTGTCTATGACTCTATGTAGGCTTCGAAAGTCTATGTATGTCTTTCTCATTACAATTACAGATTATCAAGATCACAATGAATTTGTAAGAAAAACTAAGTGTTTATGAGTATCATGTTTAAAACGCTAAGGACTATACTTGATTTTAATTATACGTTTTCATATAAAAAAGATTTGCTGAGTATTAAGTTTTTGTTGACGGATGATCAGGGTTAAAGGTATGTTAGATTGTTCCCAATGTTTTAAATTCTTTTTACTGAATGTAGGATTTTAACAAGACATTTGTTTTTCAAAACTCTGGTTTGGTCTAACAACATATATTAACTTGAAAATTTATTTACAGAACAGGGGATGGATCAAAATTAAACTGCTCTCATGAAGTATCATTTCACTTGGTGTATTGCTAACATTATTCATATGTTCCGACAACGTATTAATATCAATTGTATGAATATTAATCTATGCAATCTTTTTTTAGGGGATTCATCTAAGTAATTTGGTTAGTATGTACTGATAAATAAACTTGAAACAAGATCATATTTCCACCACTCATAGTGATACACTAGGTTTTGACAAAACTATCATATAATTCTTTTCTCTTTTATCAGATTGATATTATTTATTTATTGTATAAATGATATTTAGTTCAAGAATGAGTAGTTGGTATGTTACCCTAGGATAATGTTTCATTGGTCTCAAATTGAATGACTATATGAGCTCCCAGACCATGCTCATTGAAATTTTGGAGGAAATATTTACTATGATTAAAGCAATTCACAACAATGTAACTAAGCTAATAATGATTAATGAGATAGTTTGATTCAATTTGAGACCAATGGAAAGTTTGGATTGGGATTTTAGAATGGTGGAGGATTCAATTGCGTATAACTCTCACAACTAGGCAATGGTTTGATTGTTTGGCCATGGTTGTCTATAACTGTATTTTTTGTCATTGTGGGACCAACGTAACAGAATGGTCTTTGAAAATAAAAACTATGGAGTTGGAATAGCTGCTGCTGTTTTTAATCAAGATGAGAGTTGGGTTTTGGATGCAAGGTTGGAGCCTTGAGTGTCCATATTTAGCAACAAACTTAGCGCATAATGTGGAGGGAGTTCGGAGTTAGAGCGCGTGAAATAGGGATAGCACCAGGTGTTCGAAAATGGAATGTTGATGTTTCATCAAAAGGTAATCCGGGCCCTACCAGTATAGGTGGAGTTGTCATGCGTTTGAAGGGGTTACTCATATTGTGCTAAGATGATGGTTTTTATTGATTAATTAAGTAGAGAAATTAACAAGCTGCTGCACACACTAAACATCGCTTCAGTTTTTCCCTGTTGTCATTTTTATTAGCAGCTCATCTTGTGCACTTCTTGTACTCAAGTGAAACTTTTTTCCAATTAATATTTTCATTTGGCTTGTTGAAAACAAATTTTTTAATCAATTGCCAATGATGAGAATGATATTTGCTAATTGCTTTCCTCCATTCTTTTCTTAGGTTCCCAAGTAGACCAGCCTTACAAGCATTACAATTGTAGCATAGCTGGTTTTGATCATTGTTCCACAAGTTGCAATCTGAATCAGCCATGGTATTCACAGGGTTTGTCCACATTATGGGACTCACATAATTGTATCCACAAACAGTTGGAAGTTTGCAACACCCTGACTATGAAATAAAGGCAATCAAACAAATTCCTTAGCAGGAGTAAACTAACAGACTTAAAATTGAAAACTGTTGGGATTTATCGAGTTAGATTCTCAATAATAAAAAAACACATAACAGAAGAGTGCACAACTATCAAACCATGTTACGAGGTGGCAGCCATAACATTCCTATCTTGTGCAACAAAGACAAAACAATGAATTTTGCAATAGTTGCCTGATTAATTTAATGTCACAATTTCTTCATAATTTCTCTGTATAGGTAAGTAGCTATCTTGCATGTAACTTTCCAGGGCCTCAATCATTGTCCCCATAGAATATAGTAAAGGTTCCACGTAGCATAAGTGTGTGGTTAGGCAAGCTAGTAACAAGGGATGTGTCTAATGTCTTCTACTATGATGCATTTGTCATTTTGATTCAAGACATGTTGAGTGTCAACCTCAGGTTTTCAAACCCCATGTAATATGCTTTCCCTAGTGAATGATGTAATCCTTAACGGCATCCTTAAACTTTTGGAAGGTAGTAAACTCCATTCTAAGTTCCAAGCTTTCCTCATCAAACACAGAATTTACCACGAGCATATTGCAACCTCTGATACTCATCTCATCTCATTCTAAGTCATTGCTTTGTAGAAATTAAATTAATTTTTGTTTTGATCTGCTTTTTATTCATTGTGAAAGTATGTTTATGTCATGTTCTAAGAGACCGGAATGATGTTAGTTATGCCTTTACTTGAAGAGTAATGTTAGGCTTTGAAGTCTATGTATGCCCTTCTCATTGCAATTACAAATTATTATCAACATCACAATGAATTTGTTAGAGACACTAAGTATGTGTTACAGATAGTAGCTTTAGAATAAACGCACATCTAGTGCCTCTTGGACGTGAAAACAAACATAGGCCAAGTCTTTCGGAGTTGCTTTGTACATGCAATCACGTTGACAAAACTATCATATAATTCTTTTATTTTTTAGTAAGTTCATATTATTTATTAGATAAATGATATTTGGTTCAAGATGAGTATTTGGTATGTTAGCTTGGGATAAAGTTTTATTGCTCTCAAGTTGAATATGACTATATGTGCTCCTAGACAATGCTCATTGAAATTCTGGAGAAAATATCTACTATGATTAAAAAATGCAATTATCTATTTTCCCATAGCAACATTCAGTACTAATTTGTTTTTTTGTCAAAAAAAAAAAGTATTAACTCGTTTTTCATGTGAAAAAGTCCACATGTGCACGACTACTTACAATACATGTAACTTGATATATGCGAAAATTTGAAACTTGTGACTCGTGAGCTATGAGACATAGCAGCAGCACAACACTGATACTGGAACATAAACATTAGTAGTGATTTGAAAAGAAAAAAAAAGTGATACATTACAACCAACAAGTGTTTGTGTCGTATGTGTATCAGGCAGTGAAGAATGTCGGACATGTCTTTAACCTAAATTCTCAGTGCTACATAGATCCTGAGGAAAGATGATAAAATTCAAACCCAACCCTGTTTGTAACGGGTGAATAGGTCTTCTGTTTGAGCATTCTTAAAGGCACTACAAGCAATGACATAAACCCATATAAGAACAACTACAGCCACGATGAGAATAATATTTGCTTTCCTCCATTCTTTTCTTAGGTTCCCAAGTAGACCAGCCTTACAAGCATTACAATTGTAGCATAGCTGACTCTGATCATTGTTCCACAAATTGCAATCTGAATCAGCCATGGGATTCACAGGGTTTGTCCACATTATGGGACTCACATAATTGTATCCACAAACAGTTGGAGGTTTGCAACATCCTGACTGTAAAAAAACCAATCAAACAAATTCCTTAGCGGGAGTAGTAGAAATTTTTCATTCTCTTATTTACTTTTCAAATAAGATTGAACAAACAACAAACACAAAATATAGGTAAAACATAGTCTAACTCAAGTGGTTGATGCGCAAAGTGTGTGAATGTTTAAAATTCTAAATACCGAGTTAAACTTTTGAGTCTTGCTAACAAGTGTCTTTATGACAGTAAAAAAAGAAAACACTTGATAAGTTTTAAATAGAAAAAGTCAATTTTTAAAATTTTAAATTAAGTTAAAGTTTCTTTTTTAAACTTCTTATCAATTAGTATAAAGACATTTGTTAACATTTTTTTTAGATAAAAAAACACATAACTGAAGGGTAGACAACTACCAAACCATGTCACGAGGTGGCAACCATAACATTTTTATCTTGTGCAATAGAGACAAAACAATGAAGTTAACAATACTAGGTCGACTAATTTAATGTCTGAATTTTTTTCTTAATTTTTCTGTATAGGTCAGTAGCACTAGCAATCTCGTATGGAACTTTCGGGTGCCTCAATCATTGTCCCCATAGAATATAAGAAAGGTCCCACGCAACATTAGTGTGTGGTTAATTAGTAGCCAAGCTGGTAACATGGGATGTGTCTACTAGTGTCTTGTACTAATGATGAATTCTCAAGCCATACTAATTCAAGACATGTTGAGTGTAAACCTCAGGTTTCAAACAAATAATTAATCCAAGGTCTAAATGGTGGGTCAAGTTAAGAATATAATGCTAAGCTATAGGTTGAAATTGACATTACAGACAAGTAGTTTATCATTATCGTCTACGGTGAAAAGTACTACTTCCTCCGTCCCATAATAACTGAGTCATTTATAAAAAAATATTGTTCCAAGAATCTTGACTCATTTTACTTTTCAATACAATATTAATTATTTTTTTTCAATTATAACTCTAATTAATATTACTTTCACCTCTCCCAATTCAATATACTCCCTCCGTCCCATAATACATGACATGGTTGACTCTATTACGCATATCATTGCATAATTTTGAGTTTAAATAACTTGAATAATATATTAGAAAAAATTATGAAAATTTGATATTTTGAAAATACTCATCGAGACGAATCTAACGACATCTTATATGATAATTATTTATCTTTGTATATTAGTAGAAAAATATGGTCAAAGTAAGTTAGGTCAAAATTACACATTTTCAAATGGGTCATCTATTGCGGAATGGAGGGAGTATTCTATTTACATTTATGATAAAGAAGAATGCACCAATACTTGACAAAGACACTCAAAAACATTGTTTTCTCTATTTTATTTATACACTTTTTTTAATATGTGTGAAATGGTGTAGACTCAATTAAACTGGACAGAAGGAATGGTAATTTTGGATCCAACAATAAGATTTTATTTAACTAATGCATTATTCATATTACTCCCTCCGTCCCATATTATAAGCAAAAAAAAAATCACACTTATTATGAAAACTAAAACATAGTAGCACATAGTTTTTTTTGTTATCTTTAAAATAAGTTTTATGAAAAGATGTAAAAACAATTTTCATTGGTAGTTGATTATTGAGAAAATAAAAAAAAGAACAAATTGAATGCACTTTGCATTTAATTTTCCTTTGAAAAAGATAAATTTTTGAAAAAACATAATTAAATATGATAAAAGTTGGTCTTTTTTGCTCATTAATAAAAAAACTTATTTTCTTTGTTCCAAATTATGAGGAAAAAAGACCAACTTTTATAAAAAAAAAATTCTTCAGAACTTTTATTGGTCCCAGACTACCAGTTAAAAAGTCACGGGCACTATCTTTACCTACTAGATACCAGCACAATCCAGTAACTTCACAACTACCCCTTGGGAACGTAATGCAGTGCATACCTCCCAAATTGATCCAAGGAGTCTTATTCTTATCAAATATTGACTTTATTTTCGGAGGTTAGGATACAGTATGAATATAAAAAAGTAATTCTTGAAGATCGGTACTCCATCTGTTTTTAAATATAAACAAAATTTATTTTTTAGGTTTATTTATTTAATGATGTATGTGGTTCATAATATAAACTACATATATCATTAAATGAATGAATCTAAAAAATTTATTTTATTTATATTTAGAAACGGAGAAAATAACATTTTTCAACACATACTAACATGGTACCATGTGATGGTGGGTTTGAGATTTGAGCTACAGACAAGTTATCAATAGGTGGCTCCAAAAATGATTTTCTTTTATGGAAACAATAATTTAATTTTGTGTTTCCAAGAAGCAAGAACACTGACGATTGGATCTGGTCATACTTCACTTGGCAGTGCAAGTACGCGGCCAAAAACCACCACCAGACAGAACTACTAAAAATAGGAACACCAATCATTACTAATAAACTTTTTCATGATAACTTAAGAAAACAATTTTATTCGGTAAGGGATTATGCAATAAGCTCTTAATTAAGGTTACCTGTAAGGGAGAGATATGAGAGTTAAAGAATTGATCAGCAGTGATGTAATTCTGGGTGAGTTTAATACAAACATCAGAAGCAGCCAAACACGGCATAATCTTCCGCCAACTCCCAGAACCAGTAACACGGTGCCTCAACCAAGAAGAAAACTTATCTAACCTAAACTCTTTGTACCCTCTATCAGGAACAATATAGCTTCCATCAGGTCTAGTAACAACGAAGGCAAAGACGAGGATGATGAGCAGAAGAGCGATGAGAAGTGCCATAGCGAAAAGGTAAAGTGCTAAGAGACCTTCTTTGTTATAATAAGCACCTACAAAACCAGTTAAAGCAACGAGGAGGACGAGGATGCCGATTATGACAATGGGCCATCGGAAATTGGCGATGCATTCGTTGTCTGGTTTTGAAGCCAGCCAAATTCCGGAAGCTATGATTGGTATTGAGGCTAATATTGCTATGATGTTTAGAACTGCGGTTATGTTGTTGCTTACACCCATCACAGGTAACAGTTACCACTGCCTTTGTTTTGCTATATTTGAGTTTCGGTGAAAGTGCTGAATTTGAGGGTTCAAAAATTGATGAGTAGAGTTTAGATAGATAGATCGAGAGGAAAGGAGGGACCATGGACACATTGGTCTCCGTCTTTTATTGTCTATTTATGTTTGGAGAAATGATATTTCTACATTTATTTTCTAACAACTTTTTGAAAACTTTCTCTGTCATACTCACATTATGTTTTTATTCTCTCTCTTCATTTTTCTTTCTCTATTGTTTTTGATCAATCATAGAAGAGAAATATAAAGTTGTAAGAAAGAGATGTACAAATATCACTACTCTTATGTTTTTTGCTTTTAGGGGGCTTAATCGTAATTCACTTCATATAGTTTTATTTTTGTATCAGGTGTTTTTTTAAAGAAATTTTTGTATCAGGTGTTAACAAGTGTTTTTTATTTTTTTTATTTTGAGGAAAAGGTGTTAACAAGCATTATATTACCCTTGTTATGAGATTTAAAATATAAATTTTTTCTTTAAAATTGTTCACTCAACGTATCAAAATAATAAAAAGTAATTTTTTTCAACATAAAATTCATCAATTATTTTTAATTTTGAATCCTTAGCATGATCTATAAAAAAATAACACCATAGCCACGAAGACGAATGCTATTGGATATGCAATTTATGTAAATTCATCAAAACAAAATCTTGACTTTTGATAGAATCTTTGCTCGCCAAATAATGCCACCAACCACTAACTAAGAGATGAGACATCATCCTTCAACAACAACAACAACCAAGCCTTATCCCATTAAGTGGGGTCGGCTACATGGATCAAATGACGTCATAGTGTTCTATCATAAATCAAATTTGGATCCAACTCATTAACCTCTAAATCTTTTCTAATGGTTTCTCTAATAGTTTTCCTAGGTCTTCCTCTATCTCTTTTAACTTGACTCTCCTCCATTTGATCTACTTTTCTTACTATGGCATTTACGGGTCTTCTCTCTACATGCCCAAACCATCTAAGCCTATTTTCTACCAACTTTTCTACTATAGGTGCTACCCCCACTCTCTCTAATGGTGTCATTCCTAATCCTATCATGTCTAGTCTTACCACTCATCCAGCGCAATATCCTCATCTCTGCTACACTTACTTGATTCTCGTGTTGGCTCTTAACCGCCCAACACTCCGTACCATACAACAACGTCGGTCTGACTGTTGTTCGATAGAACTTTCCTTTCAACTTAAGTGGTACTTTCTTATCGCACAAAACACGTGAGACTCTTCTCCATTTCAACCACCCATCTTGAATATGATGGCTTACATCTGCTTCTATTTCTCCATCATTTTGTACTAAGGACCCAAGATATTTAAACCGTGTAACCTGGGGAATAATATGATCTCCAACTTTCACCTCCAAGGTAGACCTACTTCTCCTTCCGCTGAAGTTACATTCTATATACTCCGTCTTGCTTCTACTCAAGCGGAAACCATACGCTTCTAAGGCTTGCCTCCAGGTCTCTAGCCTCCCATTCACTTCCTCCCTCGACTCACCAAGCAAGACTACATCATTTGCAAAAAGTATACATCTCGGTGCTAACTCTTGGATGTGTTCCGTCAGTACATCCAAAACTAAAGTGAAAAGATAAGGACTTAGGGTTGACCCTTGTTGTAGTCCTATTGTTATGGGAAAGAGATGAGACATCATTTACTTTGTTATATACTTCTATGAGTATTGTTTAAGGTTTTGACACATAGATTAAGAAACGAAATGAAATAATTGATAGACATGACACTTGTATTATTAAACTCCTTTTTACTAAAAAAAGATAAACTTAAAGTTGCATTAGAAATTGTGAGAGAAAGAAATTGAAGTATTTATTAAGGGTAAAATTGAAAAAAGAAATTAAAGTTACATTGATAGTGTAAAATAACATTCATTTTAAAAGAGGGAGTGATAATATTCTCTTTACACTGAAAAGTGGGCATCCTTCTTTAAGATCAAACTAGTTCATCGTAACGTAAAGTATTAAGTCCAAGAGAACAGTGTGCATAATTTTTCATGCAACCACCGGTTCAAATAACTTTTGCAGTGTTGTTTTGTTCCAAATGTTGAACGATTTTTATGCATACTCATTAACTCCAACCCAATAGCTCTTAAAATATTGCTCAATTTTAAACATTGAATTCGTTTAATAATTTTGTATTTGAAATATGGTGAAGAACTTGAATAAAGTGTGCAATTAGACCATACTTATGAGAGAGAGGTGTTTTACATCTCAATAGCAATCTCTCTTATTTCTTCTTTGATAGAAGTAGCTATTAAGCTCTACACATGCCGTTGAGTAAAACATTTTTTATTGGAGATGTTCTAATTGATCTGACTACATGTAATAACATATTGGCCATTGCAAAAAAAAAAATACTAGCAACATTCAATTTTAAACACTCTCTCTAACACTCATTTTTTTATTGGATGAAATCAATGTATGTCTCACCACTTTGGGTGAGTTCTATTTCTAATGTTTAGGCTCACAATGATTTTAAACTAATAAAAAAGTGAGTATTAGAGAGAGTGTTCAAAAGAGAATGTTGCTAACACTACTCTTGCAAAAATATATAGCCCTCCATTTATTCATTCATATGAAGCCCAGATACTCCAAAACGGAAACGTATTCGTATTGGATACCGATACTCCACGGATACTCGCGGATATATACCCACGAAGTATTGGGATTAATTATTTTAATTTTTAAAAAATATTTTATCGGATACATATAAGATACTCCCACTACAAGAATTCCCCAATTTACTAACCAATCCAAAATTGCATTATTGAAGGATTTAGACCCTCAGTAATTACTGACGGAATAACCTTTCAGTAACACAAAAAAAAAACCTCAATAACGTAACTGACGGAAAAAGTCCTCAAAAATTATGTGAGTTACATTACTGAGAGATAAATCCGTCAATAATGTCATTAATGAACCTACCAATATTTATTGACGGAATTTTTCTGCCTGAAAAAGCACATGCCATTGCATTAGTGACGGATATAAATATGTCAGTAATTTTATGACAAATTAAATAATCCGCCTGTAATTCACAACATTAGTCAGTAACGTTGTAAGTAGTGAGAAGCATCACGCATTTTCTCTTCTCTTCCCTCAGAAACAATTAGCACTTCTCCTCATCACAAACAAATCGGCGCTGAATCTCTCTCCCAGTTCCTTGAATCTTCAACTATCTTCTTCAAACCCAACATCTCTCTCTCAGTTCTCACTCACCTTGAGCCAAGGTAAACCAACTGAATCTGTAATTTCTCATTCATTCTCCAATTGCTTGTTTTAGGGTTTAGAATTGAGAATTTTTGTAGGGTTTTAGAATTTGTTTAGGGTTTTATAATTGGGGAATAGGAATTGTGGATTGTGAATTGTTTTAGGATTGCTTGTTTTCGTCATCTTTGTCAAGAGTGTAACGTCAAAATTGCTGGTTTTAACACCCGGAGAAAATTGATTATAAATTACACTCGTATATATAGTTGTTATAAAATACTATATGCATATGGGGCAGGATTTACAATAATTGGTTAAACTATACAGTCAATGTGTTAATAGTGGAGTAATCATAGTTATAAAATTTCATATTCATATAGAAGTAAGTTGGCTAAAATGCACTTTTGGCCCCCTATGTTTGACTTCGTAGCAATTTTGGTCCCTTATTAAAAAAAATCACTTTTCAGCCTCCCAACTTCACCCCCTTTTGCAACTCATAGGCCCCCTCTGATTTTGACCGGGTCAAAGTTCAAGTGGCCACTCAATGGACGCCACGTGGCTAATTTCTGAATTAAAAATAAAAAAAATGACACATATTTTTGAATGAAATTAAATAGTTAAAATAAATTAGAAAAACACCCAAAAATTAAAAGAAAAAAAGCAAAAAACTCAAATTAAACACAATAAACCCAGTCTCTCCCTAACCTTCAATCTTTCCCCAACTAACCTTCAATCTACACCCTTCTCTCTCTCGCCGCGACGAACCTTGGCATGTCAATGAAGAGGGGTAGCAGCCGTTAAGCAAATAATAGTTGAATCGTGGAACAATTAGGATTAGCAATGAGAACACTTGTTCCCATTCCAACCTTAATCTTCTCCATTGCTTCTGGATTCACTTCAGGTATCACCAACGAAACATTCTCATCCATTCAAAACGCAGAGCTATTATCAACAACTATGGTTCCACGATTCACCGCAATCAGACCAAACTCTTTACTGATTGACCCACCTGCGCTGAAGAGAGCAATGTTGACGCCGTCGAAACTCTCTGCCGTCAGCTCCTCCACCACGTACTCTTTATCTTCGAAGGTCATGCGGCAGCCAGAGGAGTGCTTTGATGTGAGCATTTTGATGGAGTTGTATGGGAAGTCGCGGTCGTAGAGGGCAGAGAGAAACTCTTGGCCGACGACACCGGTGACTCAAACGACAGTGATGGTGGGAGTGTTTTATTGGAGGGACTATCAACAAAGAGAAAGGTGTTTTGGCGGAGAGATCAAATTAGCAATTAGGGTATTTTAGGAGGAATTATTTTGCAGTTCAGTTGGGTTGAAGAGAAGCGTAATCAAAGATTTCTTTTGTGAGAAGAGGATCAGATTAGGAAGCAATGAGATTTTGGACTCTGGTTGGAGAACCAATTGGAGAAGAGGAAAGGAATTTCATGGTGTTTCTGGGTTTTTTTTAGAAGGGGATGATGAATGATGATAAATATGTGAATTTTGCTTTTTTTTAATTCTTGAGTTTTTTTGTTTTCATTTTTGGGTGTTTTTTTAATTTTATTTTAATTATTTAATTTCATTCAAAATATGTGGCATTTTTTAATATTTTTAATTCAAAAATTATCCACGTGGCGTCCATTGAGTGGTAAATTGGCTTTGACCTGGTCAAAATAAAAGGGGGTCTATGAGTTGCAAAAGGGGGTGAAGTTGGGGGGCTGGAAAATGATTTTTTTTGATAAGGGGCCAAAATTTCTACGGAGCCAAACATAGGGGTCAAAAATGCATTTTAGCCAAGTAAGTTTGTATCCTTGGAATCATAGCTCAAGGCCATGTACAGGCCTACAGACTATCAAATTTTTGTGGTTTATTAATTTCCAATTTTTTGTTAATATCTGATACCATACCAATCTGCTGTTTGTGGTTTATTCTGTTAAGTCAACTCTTACACTTAGTATACATAATATGTTATGTCTTGTTTTTTGTTTATTTGTTTAATTGCTTGTGTTTTTATTTTTATTATTACTGGTTATTCATGTTGAATTTATTACGAAATAACCTTGCTAAATTTTGTGAATTGTGATACTGTATTTGTTTATTTATGTTGAATTTATTATGAATTAGATTTTTAATTTGTAAACATGTTTGTGATATTGTATATGTTACATCATTTCAGGGATATGTTGTGTACCGAGTGAGGGTCACCAACTAGGGAGTTACCCAACTCAAGTTTCAAAGGAGCAAGAGGTCAGTTGCTGAGAAGCGTGCTGGAAGGAAGCTTGGTGGTCTCAGGGTTCTCAATTCCTACTAGGTTAACGAGGTTTGTTTTTTGCATGTGAACTAGCTGAAGTTCAACTTGGTTATGATATGTTGGCTGGTTGATCTAACCCCATTGTTTTGTTTTGTGCTACAGGATTCTACCTTCAATTATTTTGAGGTTATTTTGGTTGATGTTGCTCACAGTGCTATAAGAAATGATCCCATAATCAATTGGCTCACCAACCCTGTCCACAAGCACAGGGAACTTTGTGGTCTCACTTCTGTTGGGAATTTTCTGCGGGTGTTAATCAATTCTGCAGGTTGTTTTGTGGGCTTGATGACATATACTGCTTGTTCTTGGGGAGTTTGAAAAATGTGTCCTTATTGAACAAGCAATATGGTTTCTCAAAGGGAACTGACGAAGCCATGTTTCTAATTGAAGCTTATAGGACACTCCGTGACCGTGGTCCATATCCACCAGATCAAGTTGTTAAGGAACTTGATGGTAGTTTTGCCTTTGTTGTTTATGACAGCACATTTGGAACTATTTTTGCTGCGCTGGTATATATATTTGTTACTCTACCATGTTCTTTGTCAACAGTTCTTCAAAAATTCAATCCATCAATGAATGATGTTTGTTTTTTATGCAGGGTTTTAATGGTGGATTAAAGTTGTACTGGGGTATTGCAGGTGGTGGATCTGTTGTGATCTCTGATGATCTTAATGTTATACAAGAGGGTTGTGCTAAATCCTTTGCTCCTTTTCCATCAGGTACTATTTTTTTTAGCCATCATCCATACCCATTTATCTTGAAAACAAAATCCCTTCAAATTGGTCAAGTTACATCATTACCAACATGTGGTTTGTCCGAGTGGTAAGACACCGAGGGATTTAGATTGTGTGCTGTCACAAATCTCACACATTCACGCACTCAACATATTGATATTTGTTAGATCAAGATCATAGCTTTGGATTTTAAGATCAATATTTAGAGTTAAAAAAATTGCTTGTTTTCTATTTCGTCTGATCTCGATCCAACAATCATTGATGTGTTAATTGTGCGAATGTGTAAATTTGTGACTAAAGCAAATCCAAATCAGAGACTCGGACACTTCAAAAAAGTTTTCAAAAGCTTCATTCTTGGCTCTTTTATATGGAAACAAATCAATTGTAAAAGGATTAGTCTCCTTATTGTTGTTAAACAAAAGTAAATACTTGGCATCCATAACATGTTTATAAAAACATTAATATTTTAATTTAGGCTAGTATTCCGATTGATTTTATTTTTAAAATAATAATTAAAGCACAACCCTCTCATACATTCAAGGGAAAGTAATAAAAATAGTTTTGATATTGATATGATTAGTGTTTTGTATGCAGTAGAACTTGAAAATTTCTAGTTAAATTCTTGTGCAGCAACTATGGTTTACTAATGTAGATTTACCTTGTGCAGCAACTATGGTTTACTAACGTGAGATTTACCTTGTGCAGCAACCTTGGTTACATGAATAGTTGGTTCCTAGAGGATTGTTTTAAGAGGTAATTGTGTTAGCTGTGTGGAGTTTTTACGGGATCTCCTGCTGGCCGTGTTCTTAGCTTTATGTTTGGTCTTGGGCGTTACGCGTATGGGCGACGCTTTTGTATTGTTCTCGCTGCTAGCTTTTGCACGTCTTGTGCAAGCTTGGTATCTAACAAATTTGTTGATTTACACAAAAATAGTTTATTTTATTATTTTATTTGTGTTATTTAATTTATTTCTTTAATTAAAATAAAAAGTGAGAATGGATTAAAATAAAAAGTGGGAATGGTATTAAAAAAAATGTGAAGTACATTAATGGCGGAAATTTCCCTCAATAAAGCAAACCTGCATAATCATTACTGGTGGAATTTTCCCTCGGTTATTGAAGAGGTGGTTTTGACAAAGTATTACTGAGGGATTATTTCGTCAGTAATTATTGACGGATTGTTCTGCCAGTAATTACTGAGGGAATAATCCATCAGTAATGTTTTCTCAAAACACCCACAACACCGAGGGAAAATTCCGCCAGTAACATTACTGGCGCCAATATTACTGAGGGACCTTTTTTGTCAACAAATCCGCCAATAATGTGTATTATTGAGGGATATGATACACTACTGAGGGATTAATTCTGCCAATAATAACCAAAATTTTTGTAGTGTCCACATATACACAAAGATACTTATAAGATACTTCACAGATACGTATCTAAGAAAAGATGGAGGGTAAAAAAGTGAGACAATGTTGTAAAAATTCAGCAGAGATGTGTGTGGTTCAATTTTAGATATGCATAATTAGAATTGTTCTACTTATGAAGGTAATGAGAGAGATGTGATTCAATTAATCAATACTGGATAAAATTTGTGTTCAGTTCTTTTAATGATGTTTCTCTCGATACTCAACGTATGAAAATATAATGTGGTTTATAAGAAAACTTTATATTTTTTATGTTGATCACATGTATTATTTTAAAAAAATCGTGACTTTTATAATAATATAATAATCAAGAGTAATCAAGGCTTATGTTCTTCAAGTATTTTACACGCATATGAGTTTTAGTGTAAATCTTTTGTCAATGTATTTTAGCCGTGTCGTATCTTAAATTTTAAAAAATTCACGTATCTGTGTACCCGTATTGTATCGTACCCGCACCCGTATCTGTATTCAGGCTTCATAGATCCATACTCAAACTCTCCCCCGAGAGGAGGCAAAATCCACCTCTGTTGGTCTGGTTGCCATGCATAATTTCTCATTGTTATTATAGTTAAATAAGTTTTTATTTAATATAAATATATCAAATTGCTTCTTTAGTCCCTTTTCCTTTTCTTTCTAACACTAATCCTTCAGATATTTTCTGTCAACTTAGGGGTATCATGTGAAATTATGAATTACTTTTTGCTAATGTTTAATACACTATACAATCTCTAACAAAAAGCTTAGAATTTTTTTACAAGAGATGATAAAACATGAATTTTTAAGTTTTTATGCTTAAAAATTTATATTTAATCCATTTGTTGTTAAGGGTGTGTTTGGTTGAGAGAAGAAGTTGAGAAGAGAGAAAGAGGTGAGAGAGAGAGTATGAAAAGAGAGAAATATGTAAGAAATAGAATAGATTTGATGTATTGTTTGGTTTAAAAAAGATAGAAGAGAAATAGAAGAGAGAGAAGTGTGTTTTATCATTAAAAAGACAAAAATATTCTTGTGTTGAAAATTAATACATTTTATTAATATCAATTTTTTTCAGACGACTATATACAAGTTTATATTGTTTAATGTTAATATATTCCTTCATTAACTTAATTTTTTATTTTATTAAAATAAATGCAATTAATTTTTATATTATATTATATTATTTTTATTAAAAATCAATTACAAAAACAAGATCTCAACCAAATTGAAAAAGTTACTAACACACCGCAAATCCCCATCCTGACTCTTCTTGTTTCATATGTCTCAATTCTTCTTCTACTGATAAAAAGGCACGCACAGAGAGTACAAATTGTTCTTATAGGACAGAAGAGATGGATAGATATAATGCCCTTTAGCATGAGAAAAACCCATGTATAACTATGGAAGTGGTGAAGGGGCTGTTGTGATGCAGGATAACAAAAATATAAGGTATGGGAGTGGAAAGTGGAAACCATGGGAGAGAGACATGGGTAAAAATGGAAAAGCAAGGATAAAAGGTACTTCTTCCCATTTTCTTCGCATCTGAGCGAAGAGACCTAAAAGTGGTAGGCCCCACCAATTTGGTCTCTCTCGTCTCTGTTTCTCTCCTATACCAAACACGGTGGTCATGGTCTTTCTCTCCACTTTCTCTCGTAGGCATCTCTCTCTTTGCAAACTCTCTCCTTCCAAACACAGTGTAAAATAATTCTATGTTTTTTTTAAATATTATCATAATATTCTAAAAATGCTTCCAAAAACCTTAAGGTTACACATTAGTTGTCTTCAAAACGGGAACAAAATCCCTTCGGAGACATCCATAAAAAAAACAGAGACATAAAATACTAATAAAAAATATTTGAAAGACCATTGTTTCAGGAAAAACTTTAGATAGTTACGAAACGAAATTTGATATATTTCCATTGATCAAGTGATCAAGGTTAAATAATTTTAAGAATATCAAACGTGTCATTAGTTTGTAATCTATTATGACAACTTCAATTATACAATGTTTGATTTATAAGACTGTTTCACGACATGATAAGCTGGAGGCAATATACATGACAAAAACTGAAATTCTTGTCCCTCATTAAACCACAAACATTTTGTCCCACATACAAGTTGTCTAAAATATCAAAATAGTATTTTGTACATAAAGTATCGCATAAGACCAAAAGTCATTCAATATCATAAAAACCTGTCATGTTTTGTTCTACCTTGTATTGTATTGTATTATTTTGTTTTGTGATGTTCTATCTAATACTTATTATTCAACGGATCAAACACCCCCTAAGAAATACATGTGCAAATGCACCCACAGCTGTCAACATTATAGGTTAATAATAATGATTTGTCACGTAATTACTTAAAAAGAAGCAGATTAGATGTTATTATTTCAAAAAAAAAAGATTATTAGATCTTAGTTATTGGCAAAAAAAAATTAAATAGATTTTAGTTGAAACTCGGTATTTCTAACTTCGTTGCTTAAGATTCGCAAGTCTTACTAAATTTTTGTTCTCGTGACCTCAACTCAGTTTGTAGAGACAATGCAAAATATAAATAGCGGTTGGGATTCAAACCCCATACATCCCTACTTATTCACCTTAAAAAGTGAATTTCTAGCCACTAAATTATTTGACAAAAATAAGAATATTTGATGGTTTGTTTTTTTAGATAGACAAAATGTGAATAACCATTAAAAAACAGAAACATATCCATAAATTTTACTTTTTTTAGGGGCAAAAATTATACTATCTCCGGTCTTTTTTATAAGAAACAAGTTGATCAACAAAAGTTAATGTATTTAGTCTATATTATGAACCAAATACATCAACTTTAGTTGACCAATTTATCTCTTGTAAAAAGGACCGACGGGAGTATCATATATAAATATTATATATTAAAAATATTATTACAAGCAAAACAATTAGAATGTATAGACTACAAAAACTATACACTACCAAAAAAAAAAGACTACAAAAACTATATATATATTTAAAACTGAAAACATCTAAACATATATGAGTTTTTCTCTCTACTTGTCTTTATATTTTGTATAATGTTCATTTTCAACACTATGAAATACATCTTTTTTGTATACACGATCAAACAACCATTTAACAATAAATCTCTCATACTATCGTGTATTTGATTTTTTTTTAAAAAAATTATTCACTAATTTTTTGTGGGGAACACTTGATTTTTAAAGAGATAATAGATATAATTATTCAATAACATCTAACACGATAATTAAGGAAGCGAGGGCAGCTGCCCCAAATATTAACAACTTATATTCGTTTATGTTGAAAACTCACAAACACAAATGAAAAAGTTGTCATTTGGACCCAAATCATGACATACAACCAAACATTTCAATATTTTTGTCACTCAAGTTAGAATTTATGAAATTTTAATAATCTTATTTAATGCTTTTCTCTCAATTTTATATAGGCGCTTTATAATTATAAATATTTACCAGTTCAATATATTTTCCTGGATAATCACTTTAAGCAAAAAATCTCAACCTCCTATAATCCAAGAATACCATGATTTTTCTTCATATATAGCAAAAACATAATGGTGATAGCAAAAGTAATTTGCTTGAGTGATGTATACATTTTATTCTTCGAAGGACGTATACTTTTTTTTAAAAGGTAATGTATACTCAAAATTTTCTTTTTTTAGAAAATGTGAGTAATGTATACTCAAAAATTTCTTTTTGATATAGAAGTAATGGACACTCATGTCATGTTCATGCATAGAAACTGTTGGACGTGTCTGCATATTATTTGCAACATATTGAATAAGTGTATTAATGTAATGTAATGTAATGCTTTAACATAAGTTACGAATACAAGTAATGAAGCATCTTGGCCGAATGTGCTTTTCCCACTACAACTGCCACAGGCAATTCTTACGTTCAAACTACCTTTTTCAATTTTCATTCACCAAACATCAAGGACTTTTTCGTACTTTCCCACACTCCATCCTCTTCCATTTCTCTCCCCGCAACCTCTCTCTCTTCATCTCTCTGCGTTTGCAACGGTGAGAGAGATTTCGCGCGCCATTACTCTAACGGTGTCGCAGTAACGCTCTTCTCTCTCTCTCTCTCTCTCTCTCTCTAAACTAGAGAGATGAGGTTATTATCACATGCGATTCTCAAAGTTCTCATTCTCTACGATCTACTTCTTTGTTATCCTTCATTCTCTTTATCTCTCCTCGCCGCTAACTCGACGGTGGAGACGGAACTTCTTCTACCGGCAACTAACGTAACCTCCGTTGGCAATGCTTCGCTTGCGGGATCCAATGAAGATAGTCTCGCTAACATGATTGATCGTGCTCTTGAAAGAGAGTTTCCCGAAAATGAACAGAACGAAGGTTTCTAGATCTAGCTTCTTTACTTGCATTTTTCAATTTCTATTGTTTAATTTCGTTTCTGAAACTCTCTTCCACAATGCCGATTAATTTGAATTTCTTTCCAATTTTGGATACCTTTGCAATTTTCTGATTTGTTCTATGAGATTGACGCTGTTGTGGATAGTGACAAAAAAAAATTTGATTGCTGAATTTCACTCCATGTTTATTGGCGCTTATGATTGGAAACAAATAAATGCTATTGAGTTCGAAGTGCTTTTTGTGGATACTTTGTTATGGCGTTGATGCGTTTTTATGAATTACTTAGCATTTGGAAATTATATTCAAATTAGTGCATTTGGTGAGTTACTGCTATTCTTTTGCAGGTACCGATGATGCTGGTAGTTTCAATAACAGTGTTGCTGGACAGCAGGTTTGTAATCAATTCCTTGTTATGCTTATGGATTTTTACTAAATGTGAAGCAGTTTATGGGGTGCAGTCCACCAGCCTAATTTGGCAATATAGTTATTTAGCTTTAGGCTAGAGCTCAATCTCGTAGGAATTTAACTCGATCGATGATTCTTCATTGGAGGAGGACTAAGCTAGCTAATCTTAGTTAGGACAGAGGTCATGATATAGATGATATCATATATTCAGATTTCACTTCTGATGTGTCAAAAATGCATTTTAGAATTTATTTGTAAATACGTATGAGGGTTTTATATGTGTCATATTGATATCTCTTGGATAGACTTGTGATCTAATGTCCTTCGTATGACATGTTTACTGTATCAGGCTGTTTTAGAAACTGTTGCTAGAGTTAAGCCCAAGAAAAATGAGACCAAAGAAGAAAAGTATACATCTCTTTCTTGTAGAATAATTGGATTGTTGCTTTTTCTTCAACAGAGAATAGTTTTTTAATCATTTAATGCAATCCTAATTACCATTTTTGACATTTGGTATATTTTCTATCAGGTCATTTCAGTTCCATGATGTCTTCAATCTAGACAGCGAGAACCGAGTTGAGGATACACCAACTTTAATTGATCGAAAGGTATGACTCAGTCAACCTCTTGAAGTTTAGATCTTTCAAAGTCACATAATGCGTAGTATTTTTTGCTACCATATGATCGTGAAATGCATGAAAAATACATTTGTATATGTACTACTCTTCTTAAAATTACACTTAATTTTTATATTTTGCTAATTTTTCATCTTCAGGACAATGTCTTTATCATATCCAATCCCAAGTCAAAGTATCCTGTTCTGCAATTAGACTTGAGGTTTACTTACAGTTCCTGTCTTTTTTTATTTCTTCCTCTTTTTCAAGTGGCGTTACGTGTGTGAGTGATTACAAACTACTCAGGCTTCTTACCCTTTTTGGTATTCCGTATTTGCAGATTGATATCAGATCTTGTGGTTGTCATTGTATCTGCAACCTGTGGTGGCATTGCCTTTGCTTGTGCCGGACAACCGGTTTGATCACACACTTATTTTTTGAGGATTTATATTTCTACCATAAACCTATTAAAGTTGCTTCATCCATACAATCAAATTTGTAGGTTATGACTGGATATCTGTTAGCAGGATCCCTCATTGGACCAGGAGGTTTGAGTTTTGTTAGTGAAATGGTCCAAGTATGTTGCCTTTATAGTTCTTTTGTTATGCACTCTACTGGTTGTTTTCTCTTTCTTTGAGTCGGTCACATTATTTCTAGATATAAAGTCACCTCGTGCGATCGGGAAGTCTTATAAAGTCACGTACTGCTTCCGTTCATCGCAGGTAGAGACAGTTGCTCAATTTGGTGTCATCTTTTTGCTCTTCGCATTGGGCTTAGAGTTTTCCACAACAAAGGTTTCCTTGTACACTCATTTATTCATTTTGGCTTAAACTTGTATATTTTCAGCTCATCCATATATGGTGTAAATTTCACTCTTCATGATTGCAGCTTCGAGTTGTTCGAGCAGTGGCTATTCTTGGAGGTCTGCTGCAAATTCTCTTATTTATGTGCCTGTGTGGAATAATAGCTTCGGTATGTCTGATAATTCTATAAATACTTTGAAACAATAACTTAAGTCATGATAAATAATCACCGCCAGTTTGCAACCTGTATTGTTCACCATATTTGTTTATCTAACATACTATGAGTCCTTGATATTGATATCACTCAATTAGGTTGAGATTATTTCCAATTCTGAAAAAATTACTGATATATGTATGGAGTAGGATCGACTAACACAGCTTTCTCATAATAGGAGACAGTCCTGAACTTTAAGCTAAGTTGAAATCTCAGAAACTGAGGGAACAATGAGAGAATTGGCGAGAAATCTCGCTTGTCGTTATGCTATAAAATGTGTATGGAGTCTTTAAATTTTTTTCGTGTATGAGATCAAACTAGACTTGAGATTTGTTGGTAAAGCATGTCAAATTTCCTAGGTTGATACACTAATCTTACTGTTTAACAGTTTTTTCTCAAAAAGTTTCTCCTTTTCCTTTTTAATTGCACTGCAGTTTTAGCAACACAATGGGCTGATATCATGCTGAGACTTTGATATTATAATGTTTCATTTCTTTTTCTTTCTAATTAATAATTATGCATGTAAATTTTTTTATGTCCACAATATATATGTAGATTGTTTTGTTGGCTATTGTTTATTCTTGCCAATTTTGATAAGGCTTAGTTGTTGTGGTAATTCTGCTTTGCCTACATGATTGTTATAAGGCCCTAATTTGTTGAAAGTGTAGTATTCATACTCACCACTTACAGATATATTCCTTCATTTCTCGAATAATAAGTCACATTGGCAAGGAGAAAAACCTGTAAAAGTTATATCTCCTTTTATTCTGTCGTGTTATTTATTACATTTCCACCTTAGTGTCTATACCATTGTATTTTTTAACCTTATCCAAAGTATCATTGGTGAATGACCCTGTTACCAAGCCTAGCTCAATACAGGCCTGTAGGATGGAGCTTATACTTTTCTAGACATGTTAAAACTCTTAAAATAATTCTGCAAGATCATGTATTGATTTTGAGGCTTCAAGTTGAGTGAAACAACCGGTGATGTTTTGTACTATTATTCACTACAAATATTCCCCACTTAACGGCAATGAAAGTCTAACAAATGCGCCTAAACCCTACCTGCAGTTATGTGGTGGTAAATCATCTGAAGGAATATTTGTTGGTGCATTTCTATCCATGTCTTCAACAGCAGTGGTAATTTCCTATCACAATTTCTGATATCCATTTTCTAATGTATAACATGTGAAGCACACGCGTTCAAAATTTTCAGAATTTGACGAGCACTTAAAGTTTGTTGCTGTTATACTACATGCTTTATACATATTTCACAAGTAACCTATGCCCGCTCTTTAATGATTGTAATATGCTATTTCAGTCATTGATTGGGTGTGCTTGGATTAGATTTTATGGTGATTCATAGTAATATTTTTATGTTCTATAGAGACATCAGTGTTTCAAGTTCCAACCAAGTAAAGGAAGAGTTAATCAAATTACTCAACCAGAGAAAATATGAAGTCATTTTTGTTTGAAGGTGGTGGTCTGATTTTAGGGTCCAAGTATTAATTGCAATATTCTTAGTAACTAGACCAAATAAGTAGAAATCGAGGGAGGAAATAGACACAACTTCAGTGTAAGAGATTATAAGATTATTTGATCATATGATAATATCTCATTGATAGGGGCATAAGATTGAAAGCAAAAATCAACACTTCAAGAATTTATAAAAATATTTTTATGATAAAAATTGTGTTGAATTTTACACTTAATTACTTAAATATGTTGGTATGTGATAATATTTATGGCTTCTCTATTGTGCTCTGGTCATAGTTTAAAGCAATGCTGACTGGTGGTATGTGAATGGATAATACGTTGATACGTTTTGTAGACTTAGTTCCTTTTTTTTGTTTATTTAGACTTCTTCCTGTGCTAGTAATTGGCTTGGTGTGGTTGAATGAAACTTCCCTGTTTTTGAAAATTTCTCTTTGAAATTTTTATTTCCTCATCAAATTCTTTGAATTTGCTTTTATTCTTCTTTGGCCCATAGGTCTTGAAATTCTTAATGGAAAGGAACAGTGTCAATGCCCTTCATGGTCAGGTTATAATTGGAACCCTGATTCTGCAGGTATGTACTATCACTTTTATATTTATAGATGCACATGCATGAATGACTGAAATATTGCTGCTGCAGTTGTGTAAAAAGAGTGGAGATTAGTGCTATCAACGACACTGATATATTTGTTAAAATCTTCTCTCAGATATACTTTGAAATTCATTATTCAATGTTATTGGTTTTTGTCAGGATTGTGCTGTCGGTTTGCTCTTTGCACTGCTTCCTGTCTTGGGTGGAACATCAGGTGTTCTTCAGGGAGTAATATCCATGAGTAAATCGTAAGTTAATTATAGGGCGGACTGTCATTTACTTATTGCAATACTTCTATTACAGCATGGTTATGAAGATCTATAATAGGTGTCATTAAAACCCCACGGCTCCCCATTGCTGTTTCTCTGTATTTTGATCCTATCTTTCCAGTGTGACTACTGTCGAGCTGACCTAATATTTTATAGATGTTAGAAAAGGTAATATGTTCATAGTTTTAATTCTTTGTTTGTTAAGAGATTTTAAAAATATGTAGATGCAAGTTTAGAAATATTAGTGAGTTGTAGATGACATATCTGGCTAAAGATTGTTTTGAGGTCCACAGATCTTCAACAGATTATCCTTTGCATTATGTTAACCAATGTATGTAGTCTAAACAGAATCACTTCAATTCTTATTCTTCTTTCAAAAAATACTTGTATGTTCTATTATAGAAATGTGAGTTTAAACTTCATCTACATGGTTAAGAATGGGTCTATTCAATATATTTATTTCTTTTTGTGTTACATTTGTTAATCAGACTTTATACCGAACCTTCACAACTGAATGTGTCCTTGAGGGTTTGCAATGACCAATTAAGTCCACTTGAATAAAATATATCAAGCAGTAAAGATGGAAAAAAAAATTCTGTTTTCTGGCGGTTTTATTTGGAAGTAAGAATGACATGGCAAAAATGTATCACAGGTTTTCTGACGAAGAAAAATTAAAATTGACAACGCCAGTATCATTCCTCGATATTATTTTATGCTTTAGTTCGGTATGCCTGGCACTTGCAGAGTGGCAGTACTAACTTCCCATTAGCCTGGTTGAATTTCATGAGGCAGTCTGCTTGATTTGATATGCTGATGACATCAACTTTATTCCTGCTTGAGAGTATGCTTGTTTTGGTCATTTATATTTTCTGATATACTTAATTTTATTGTTTCAGATTGTTGACCTTAATTACATTTCTTGTCGTCTTATCAATATTATCTCGTACTTGCGTACCGTGGTTCCTTAAGCTTATGATAAGCTTGTCATCTCAGGTGAACATAGACCTTTGCTCTATTGCTGAATTTTTGTTTTTGTTACTTTTTAACTGTCTTTTTCTTGTGCAGACTAATGAACTTTATCAATTGGCATCAGTGGCATTCTGTCTAATAGTTGCTTGGGTCTGTTTTCTGTCCATTTTTTTATTCATTTTTTTGTTACTTTGCAAGAGTGTTATCTTCTTAATATATTGAAGTCTGTTTTCTTATCTACACTAGTTAAGTGCCCTTAATCATGGTAAAGTCTCTGGTTGTTTCCTCTCAATGTGTAATGACTTATGTCTATGGACCCAACTTTACTTCCCTACATTTTTTTAATGACTTCCCTACATCTTTGTGATGCTTAAATGCAGGCAATCCTGATACATTATACTTACATGTATGAATTCCAAATCCAAACAACTTGTACCTTTGACAAATTGTTTTGATAATTTGTTATTTCATTTCAGTGTAGTGATAAGCTGGGTTTAAGCCTTGAACTAGGTTCTTTTGCTGCGGGAGTGATGATATCAACAACAGATCTTGGTCAACATACGCTTGAACAAGTAACACATTTTCCTTGGGATATATATTATTTGTAGTTGTTAATTTTACTTTATATTATCTTTTCAGGATTTGAAAGTTTTTCAATAGTTTAGTTTGCACCAGTTCTCCTACCCAAAATCAAATATTTTCCCCCTTTTGTCTCAGTAAAAACTTATGGTTTGTGGAGCATAATTTTGTCCAAAATTGATCATTTTATTTCTTATATTTTCTATGTATTCAGCTGTTTTCTTTTTGTCATGTCAAGCATTTTTTAAGGGGAGGGAAATGTTTAAATATTCTTTTAGGTATTACTTCATATTTTTATCATGGATGCCTGTAAAGTGGGGTGGCCAACCGAAATGAATTTCAGGGATCCTTCTTGAAGGAAATACATTTTGAGATGAATCCATGTTTTGCCAATACTTATTTGAGCTTTACTCAAATTTTATGATTTTAGGTCGAGCCAATTCGCAACTTTTTTGCTGCTCTGTTCTTAGCCAGTATTGGGATGCTTATACATGTCCATTTCCTTTGGAATCATGTTGACATTTTACTGGCAGCTGTTATATTGGTGATCATTGTAAAAACAATCGTAGCTGCATCTGTTGTTAAGGGGTTTGGATACAACAACAAGACTTCCATTCTTGTAAGATTTGACAACAGTCAATACTATTACTTCTGCTTTTTTATTGCATCATACATTTCATTGACAGAGGAGCCTTAGGTTATTCCACATGCGTAGGTTGGGATGTCCTTGGCACAGATTGGGGAATTTGCCTTTGTTCTTCTAAGTCGTGCTTCAAACGTTCATTTAGTTGAGGTACACATTTCATTTTCATTTTCAGATGATCCTTTTAGCTAGTTTCTTCTGATGCTTAGGATGACAGTGAAGTTTATCTTCCTATATTTCTGGAAATAGTTTCAACTCAAGAAGATTGGAAATAGTTTTACATTGTTTTTGTGGTTACCTTTAAAATAGATACAGTTGAACTGAAGGTCTATTCCTTACTGCAGGGAAAGTTGTATTTATTGCTCCTTGGAACAACAGCTCTTAGTCTGGTATGCGGACAATGCTTTACAGAATTATAGTTTACATAGCAATAATAAACATGACTTTCCCTTTTAAGTACTCCTAGGACACATCTGTCTTGAATTCAAATTGGCAATCACTTGTTACTTTGTTGGTGTTGTGTGATTTGTATCACTGAACCATTTAACTCCGTATAATATTAAAGACATTATCCATTTGTCTTGCTGTCTGTCAAGTGAGATCCTCCCGTAACTCATTAATTTTGTGATTTGCATACACAATCTTTATGCTCTTTGTACACGGGTTAGAGTTATTGGGCTATCTATATTCATTTTGGATTTTTTGTGTCTACTCAATGGTAAATTATTGCTTCAAGTCTTGCAGACCATGGTCATTTTACTCCCATATACTTCAACTTTTTGTGTTGAGAAGCTTTTGTAATGTGTAACAAATTTTATGGAAAAACGGGATAAATAAAATGAAAAGCATGATAAATCTGCAAAGCATGTTGATGGAGGCAACACTGTTGGCATGCTTGCAGTTGTAGTGTATTCCGCTTGCCAGCATAAGTGAACCTTTTCAAGTTTTATTTTTGCTATATGGTATTATGTTTTTTTGTTTGTTGGCCATCTTTTTCTTTTTCATACAAGTGTACAAGCAAGTTATCGCTAGCAAACATTGGGTCTTGCTGTTGTGAATTCTTGTGCATAGATTTGAATGTTATAGGCTGTTACAAGGTGTTTTCAATATTAAATTCTGAAATGTATTTAACCAGTTGATTTGTAGTGACATTGAAGTTTTCACTGACAAATTTGTGCAGGTGACTACCCCCTTGCTTTTCAAGCTAATTCCTGCTGTTCTACATCTCGGTGCATTGCTCCGATGGTTCCCTCCTGATAGTCCTGCTGAGGTATTACCCAGCAAGGTATTTAATAGTGTGTTTATTTCAAAATTACTAATGTTAGTCCTGGGAATGCAACATTCTCATGTTTGTTTCAAGTTTTAAAAATTTATTATTCTCATGCTAAAGGATGGGAATCCAACATTCTCATGGGAAATTTATCAAAAAATAAAAAAAAAATTCTCATGGGAATAAAACTCGGCTACCTATAACTGCCCCCTACCATTCACATATAATTGTATTTTTAGTTTTTAAATTAAATAAATTTTAAAAACATTTCTATACTTTACAATTTACATGAGTAGGAATATTATATCTAGCAAAGTATTCCCATCATTCCAAGGAATGTGATTTGATACCTTGAAACAAACACACCTTAAAAGATCATTGTAGCATTTTGTTGTTTCAATTGTCCTAAGGATATTTAATGTGATTTTACTTTCAGGTTTCCTTTAAAGGGGACAGCTTTCGTACAGACAGTGCTAAGCGTATTACTTTGATGGTTCAAGGCTCCCATGATTCATGATAGCCAAATATATTATGACGCAGAAAATGGTTTGCGGGATTGACCTGATGGTTTCTGTTATTCTGGTGGACAGGTGCCAAATAGTGCAGATAATGTTTGACTAATTGAATACATTTTCTATTGCAAAGAACTGTATATGCCGCCTGATTTCAGAGCACACACCGGAAATAGTGAATGCAATGGCAAACACACGACACCAGAGGAAGGATTTCAAGCCGGTTCCATCAACTAACCTTGTAACATGGGCCTCTTTGTTATCAACTTGAATGGCCTATTTTGTGTATAAAGTAATTTCTAGTTGCTGTTAGTAGTGTAATTCATTTTAGATGAGTCCCCTTTTATTGTATCCAAATTTTTGTGTTGATTGGTTTTTAAATGTGTAAGTTGTCTCCGTAGGCAGTCATCAACGTCAAATGTATCATGCTCATAAACTATTGAAATTATTAATGATTAATGATAGCAGAAGAAAAGTTGATATAAAGTTCATTACCTCTTAATTGATTACCAAAGATGTGTTATGTTTTGTATTGTAGGTTACTACTAAATCTTCATCAGCTACTGAGCAGCAATCCCCTTTTTTTTTCTACACTGACCGTTTTTTGAAGTTACCGTCTGTCAATATTTATGTTCAGAGTAGAGTTACTGTTCCATTCCTTAGTTTAATACTGCTATTATTTGCTGGTATTTCGATTGAAGTTAGCATTTATTTACTGCACTAACATTATGTTGCTTTGAAACGTTGTAGTTTGAAAAATGTTAACCTGGTTTTAAAGTTACATATCAATTATGATTTTCTTAAAACATTCTAAAGTGCCATTGCCATTATTACTTAATTGAGAGTAACGAATAAAGGAAAACAGAACCAATCGAGGTTTTCTGTTTCAAAAGTTTCCAACGATGAAACTCATACACAGTGAAGAACTCTCTCTCTCTCTCACACACACACCAAGTGAGGAGAAGTGTGGTATCGTGGCTTCCAACCCATACACCAGCAGATCAAACGTTTCCTATACTGTTTGTATTTAGGATTGGATTTTTTGTATTGTCTGCTATCTATCACCCTTGCCTTTTGTTTTCTGTCCTTTTAATGTTAGCCTGCTGCTACAGTTGTGCACCTATTATGCATGCAGGTGCAGATAAACAAACACACGGGGTCACAGCAGCGCATGGTAATCAGATATTATATGTGGCAGATACAAATTTACGAATATGACAAAACATAGCTGGAAGGGGTTTGGTTTAATCAAATGTTCTTGTGGTATATGTTGCATTTAGACCCTCTTCCATTATCATTATCATTATCATATAGCACAAACGCGTGTTGTCATAATATGATAAATCAGTACAATAACGAATGGTGGTGAGTCTGGTGACGTTGGTTTTTGCCAAATTCAATTATTATTGTTCACTGTTACTGATATATCAACGTCGGCCAAAAGGGGAATCGTGAATATCCCCACTTCAAAATGGTCCCCTTCTTTTATTTCTAAATTTGAAATGAAGCAAGAGTCAGGAGGATAATGTACATGTTTTCCAAATCCTCGACCAATTAATCAAATCAAATTAGGCTTACCTGTTGCAAGGTACAACGTCAATTATACATTGATATTATTAATTATATGGAGTAATGACTAATGACCACATCTATGAAATAAGCCTTGAATATGTATTATCATAAAATATTGACACGAACTAATTTAACATTTGATCTCAAAGTCATACATTCAGGAAGTTTGTGTGTAATTTTTCCAATCTTTTTGACTGAAATCCATACCATACATTGGAAATTGATTTTCCCACGCGAGTTTCACCCAATAAAAGACTAAGTGTTAGATAGTGTTAGAAAGAAAGTGTTCCTAACATTTATCTATAAATATATAAGATTATTTCAGAATCAAAGTCAAGACACAAAGGTAAACCAACATGTGGTTGGTCCGAATAGTAAGAGACTTAAACACTTTAAACAAATGATTAGAGGTTCAATCTTTGACTTAGAGCATGAAGAAAATATGGTCGGAAGGAAGAATTCATCTTGAGTGTTCCACGTGTTTTACAACACTATCAATTATCTGTTCAACCGCGGTAGATATTTCGTACCCACAATATGATTAATTAGAAGAAGAGTAATGATATTTTGACATCCAATTTTCAATAACTTTTAGTGACAACTTTTTTCCTCTCTTTTTATTGGACAATAACAATAGATAGAGAAAAAGGAAGAGAGAGAATAAAAGTACAATGACATGAGAGTATGAGAGAGTTATCAAAAAAGTTGTTAAAAAATAGATTTTCAAATATCATGAAGAAATATATTTGCACGCAAGGAAAGTAAACAAAGTTACCATTCTCTCATCATCAACTGAATGGTGATAGGAACTTTCCTGACAAAAAGTCCCAGCCAGGCTTGATTGGCATATTATCTATAGAATCTTGTGGACGAGCTTCATTTTTCTCCTATTTCTTTATCTTCATATTTGTTATCAACATGGGAAGATAATTGTTCAGTTTTTATAGTCACACAAATATATACTATTATGGCATGAAGAATATTTCACATTTCACGGTTAGTACTACGAATAAAGTTAATTAAATCTGACCCCCCCACTAATTAACAACTATAACTAGCAACACCTTTGAACTAGCTGGTATAATTCCTTTTATACTTTTTAAATGTCAATGTTCTTTATAAATTACTACTAATGAAGAAAGGTTAAGAGGAGAAATAGTCAAACTCGAAGGGATTGGAGAAGTCAGAATTCCATGTGAAGAAAATAATTTCTCCTAAAATAAGCAGAATCCAAAGTTTGGTCTATTTAAGATTTTGTTCCATATGTTTTTGTTTTGTTTTCGGCCAGCAGGAGTGGTTATTATTCAAAACCCCATCGCTTAAAGGTTACGACAAAAAAGTCTATATTTTGACATTTTTTTTATGTCTATATGTTCACACTATGTTGCTGGGGGCAATAAATATGCTTCTTTTCTGAGAGCTTCAGTCTCTTTTGGCACATATTCTCTATCTTATTCTTATTGAATAGGCAAGGTGTGGACCCAATGTTATATATAGTCATGTACATATAGATTGAATCAAACATGCATGATGCATGAGGAACTGTTATTGACTCCGAAGCTCAGATACTTTAAAATAGACGACGTATCGTATCTCCTGCGTATTCTGTACTGATATCCGCATGATACTTCTCGATACGTATCAGGAGTGTATCCAAAGATTAAATTTTATTTTTTTAAAAAATAATTATCCGATACTTCCTGATACGTATCAGGAGAGTATCCGAAGATTAAATTTTAATTTTATTTTTTGGATATAGTGCTTCTTTTTTGAATCGATATAGTATAGCACTAACAATGTTCCTTTTGGATATAGTATAACACTGATGATGCTCTTTTTGGAATATATTGTGTTTGTTATTGACTAATCATCTCTCTCTCAATCGTCAATATTATTTATATTTATGTTGATGTGCTACGAGCCTATGACTGCTTTCTTGTGTTGTTAATATATTTGCATATTAAAACAAATGGTTATAATTATATTGTACATTTAATTAAATAATTTTTTTTTATTAACGTATCCCATACGTATCGTATCTTGATTTTTGAAATTTTCCCGTATCATCGTATCAGTGCAGTATCGTATCCGTATCGTATCTTGTATCCGGGCTTCACATGTTATTGACTAAATTATTACAAATAGAAAGTTGTAAATCAGTTCATTTTTTGGATGAGACTAATTGATGTTGTTGAAGGAGAAAACAATTTCCAAAATTGCTTTGTTAATGGAAAATTAGGTGTGTGTACGCTTTCAAAATTCAAAAATAAAAATTGTGTTTATATGGTCCAAAGGGTGTGTAAGAGATCTGCATATCCTGCGTGAGCTGACTTAATGGAGATATATAGCGATTATAAATGGGAGAAATTTCCAATGTATGACTAACTTTTGGATTGAATTATAAAATCCAAATTATAATAAAGATCAGATATATACATTTTTATATTATATACTACTCCCTCTATATAGAACTTTTTGGAGAAGAAGTTGTTTATTTCTTTTTATAAGACCCTCTTCAATTTGCCTCTTGCATTATTTTTGTTTTCTTTTTATCAAAATATGGTTAATTACTTCATCATTTCTTTCTTCTGAGAATCTGGGGGG